>Ga0209702_10006266_pt1 | contig 15445 bp, 7 predicted proteins | sample FRY01_FD_187210 | JGI IMG/M metagenome (GOLD analysis project Ga0209702, IMG submission 187210) | Freshwater microbial communities from Lake Fryxell liftoff mats and glacier meltwater in Antarctica - FRY-01 (SPAdes) (version 2) | ecosystem: Environmental > Aquatic > Freshwater > Ice > Glacier... | reverse complement strand
GGCGCAGCCGCGAGGGCCTCCTGAAGTCTCGCCTCGAGGACCTCTTTGTCCTGGTTGACAGTCGCCAGTGCGGCCTCAGCCGCGGCGAGGCCTTCCTTGGCTTTTTCAAAGGCCTCGGCGTCAGGCGCGGCCGCGCGGGCCTCCTGAAGTCTCGCCTCGAGGACCTCTTTGTCCTGGTTGACAGTCGCCAGTGCGGCCTCAGCAGCCACGACCGACTCCCGCGCCTTCTCGAATGCATCGGCGTCGGGGGCCGCCTCGAGGGCCGCCTCCTTTTCGCTCCGCGCGTTCGCCTCAGCGGCCTGTGCGGCCTCAAGCGCGGCGCGCAGCTCGGCGAGCTCGGCCCGCATGACCTCAGCGTCGCCCGCGTTGGCGCCGGCGGCCGCTGCTGTGGCCTCCAGCTCTGTTGCGAGGGCCTTAGCCGCCTCAAGCTCGGTAGAGAGCGCCAGGCTCTCAGCAAAGCTGGCTGCGAGCTGCGCCTCTTTTTCGGCGACCTCGCCGGCGAGGGTCACGATGCGCGCCTCTGCCTCAGCGCTCGCGTCACCGCGCGTTGACTCAAGCGCCACCACCCGCGCTTGTTGCGCCTCGAGCTCGGCCTTCGTCGCGTTCAATTCGCTCTCATAGAGGCCCGCCATCTCCTGCGCACCCTCTAGCTCGGCCGCCCGTGCGGCTGATGCCGCCTCGGCCGCCTCAAGCGCCGCCTGGAGGTCACCTAGGACGCCCGCGTGTCGCAGCTCAAGGGCCGCCACGGCCTCATCACCGGCGCCAGCGCTCGCGCGTTGGGCCTCAAGCTCTTCCTTGGCCGCCTCGAGCTCGCCTTGAAGGCGCGCCGCCGCCTCCGCCGCGACCTCAAGCTCGGCAGCCAGGCGAGACGCCTCACCGCCAGCGTCTGCCGCCGACGCGTCCAACTCTGCCAGCCGCGCCACGAGCGTCTCGCGCTCGGCCTGAAGGGCCTCTGCCGCCTCAAGAGCCGCAAACGCGTCCGCTTCCGCGGCTTCACGCGCCAAGCGGAGCTCTTCGTCTTTTTCTGCCAGCTCGGTCACCATCGTGTCGCGCTCGGCCTCAGCCGAGGCGATGCGCGCATCAGACTGAGCGTTAATATCGCCGCTAGCTGACTCGAGTCCCTCTAAGCGGCCCTTCAGCTGATCAAGCTCCTTGTCGAGTTGCTTCTTCTCTTTCTCGGAGGCCTTTGTGTCTGACTTAAATTGTTGCAGCTGCGCCCTTTGTTCCTCGTCTCGCTGGCCGGCGCTCTCGAGCTTCTTGGTCAGCTTCTCGATCTCTTTGTCGGTCTGCTTCTTCTCTTTGTCGTAGGCCTTCATCTCGGACTTCAGGACCTCAAGCTCGGTGCTGAGCTCTAGGGCCATGTCCTGGCCACCGGCCGCGGAGGCCAACGAGGCCTCGGAAGAGGCGAGGGCCTCACGGGCCGCCGCGAGCTCTGTCTCCAGCACCGCGAGCGCCTCACCGCGCGCCGCCAGATCCGCCTCCATCGTCGCATGCTGCTCTGTCGCTTGCGCGAGAGCCGCCTCAAGCTGGGCCCGAAGCTCGTCAAGCTCGGCGCCCTGCGATGCGACGGATGCACGCAAGGCCTCGACCTCATCGCCACTAGCCGCCGTCAGGCCTTCAAGCTCGGCCTGCAACGACGCGAGCTCGCCAGAGACGCTCGCCCGGTCGAGCACGATGCTCTCCAACGTGGCTTGAGCGTCAATCGCTGCGGCCTCAAGGCTGGCGATAAGCTCGGTCTTCTCGACCACGGCGACCTGCAGCTCAGCGACCGCCGCACCAAACTCGCGCCGCTGCTCGTGTTGCTGCTCTTCCATCAACAACGCTTGCGCCTCCGCGGCCGCGAGGGCCTCGCGCAGGCCATTCAGCTCGTCGTCGCGCCCAGCGCCATCGGACTCTGCCGACGCGATCCTCTCTTCTGCTTTTCCGAGCGCCTTCTCGAGCTTGTTGCGCTCTTTCATGAGGGCCTTGAACTCGGCCTCAAGTCCTTTATTCGCTTCCGTATTTTCGGCAAGCTTGGCCTGCATACCCTCAAGCTCGCCCTGTCGGCTCGCCTCCGCCGCCTCGAGCGCTGCCGTCGCGGCGTCCAGCTCGCTGCGGAGGGACTCGAGCTCCGTCGCCAGACCAAGCGCTTCAGCGTCTCTTGTCGCGATTGCCGTCTCAAGCTCGCCGCGTAGGGCCTCGAGCTCGGTCGCCAAGGTCAGCGACTCAGCGTCGCGCTCACCCGCTGTTGCCTCTAGGTCACTGCGGACGGCCTCAAGCTCTGTTGCAAGGTCCAACGACTCCGCGTCTCGCGCAGCGACCGTGTCCTCAAGCTCGGCGATCTGCGCCCTGAGCCCGTCTACCTCGCCCTCGAGCTCCTTGGCCCGAGTCTCAGCGCCACCGGCGTCCGCGAGCCGCGCCTCAGCCGCCTCAAGAGCAGCCTGCGCCGCCTCGACTGCGCCCTGTAGCGCCGCGACCTCTTCCGCGAGCTGCGCCTCCACGGCCACTTTTGCCGCGGCCAGCTCCGCTATCTCGATCTCTTTCGCCTCGACAGCAGCCTTAACCTCGCCCAGCTCGCCGGTCTGCGCGATGGCGTCGGCCAGCTCGGCCTCGAGCTCGGCCACTCGGACCTCCCAAGTCTCGACCGCCGCCGCGTTCTCCTCGGCCCGCGTCTGCCACGCGGCCGCGGCCTCTTCTGCGTCGGCGAGGGCCCCGGCGTCCGCCGCGCCAGCCTTGAGCTCGTCGAGGCTGGCCTGCAGCGCGACGAGCTCGGCGCTCAACGTCTCACGCGCGATCTCGGCCTCTTCCAAGGTCGCCTGAGCCTCCTCGGCGCTGATACGGAGGGCCTCCAGGTCGGCCTGTACCTCTTCTGCGCGCGTCTGCCAGGACGCCGCGAGCGCCTGCGCGTCCGCCACGCCCGCTTCATATTCAGACACATCCGTCACTGCGTCCTGCGCGACGGCCAGCTCTGCCTCGAGTTCCTCGGCGCGGGCCTGCCACGCGGCAGCGGCCTCAGCCGCCTGAGCCACCGCGGCGGCCTCGTTTTCAGCAGAGGCTTCCTGCGCCGCGGCCAACTCCGCCTCGAGCTCCTCGGCGCGGGTCTGCCACGCTGCGGTCGCCTTCTGGGTTTTATCTAATAGGGTAGGGTCTGCGCCGCCGCCGCCCGATTGGGCCACAACCAGCTCGGCCTCAAGCTCCTCCGCGCGAGCCTGCCAAGCCACCGCGACGTCATTGGCCTCTGCGAGCGCTGCGGATGCGCCACCGGCGTCACCCGCGGCCGCCAGCGCGACCCCAAGCTCGGCCTCAACCTCGGCCACACGGGCCTGCCAAGCGCCGACGGCCTCATGCGCCTCTTGCAGGGCTGCGGGGTCGGCACCACCAGCGCCGGCCTGCTGCACGGCGACGAGCTCAGCCTCAAGCTCTTGGGCGCGCTGCTGCCACGCCTCGATCGCAGAATTCGCATCAGCGAGCGCCGCGTGAGCCTCTTCAAGTCCGCCCTGGCCTGCACCCTCGAGCTGCGCGAGCAACGCCGCGTTGTCCGCCCGGAGCTGCTCAACCTCGACCGCGAGCCCGTCGTCAACGACGCCGCCGACGCCCTCGGCCACCGCCGGCGCGAAGAGGGACTCGTTCGTGAACAAGACCTCGAAATTACCGCAGGTGAAGGCGTCGTTCGGCTCAAGGTCGCGGACGGTGATGCGCTCGCGCGCGAAGAAGGTCCCGTTCGAGCTCTCGAGGTCCCGCAAACAGAAACCCGAGCCAGTGAACGTAATCTGCGCGTGGTTACGCGAGACGGACTTGTTCTTGGTCTGGATATGGCACGACGCGCCCCGGCCAATCGACACGATTTCATTCGCGGCGTCGATAGGGACTTCGTTGATGACGCCGTCGTCTTGAGTAAAGCGCAAGTAAGGCATGTGTTCGGCTTCCAGCGAGGGTCTAAACGTGCTTGGGCACGGCTGAGGCGGACCTTAGCTTGACACCCAAGGATGCACAAGTGGACGCGTGGCGAAGGAGTCCAATGTGAATCGCGGGGGTAGGGTGGTCCGCGGCGGGTCGCAGGGGTCACGCGATGCGTTAGGGGCTAAGTGAACCGGCGGTACATCACCCTCAGCACCACAACCCAAGGGCTACCCGGCTTGTGACCCATCTCTCATGATCACACGCGCGCCATTATAAGGATGCGCATGCCACGTCCTTTACAGAGAGACACGAAGCTCTGGCGAGAGACGCGAAGCCACCCATTCAAAAGTTGACATAATATTGATTATCGGACATCCGCTCACAGGCGACGGGGGATGATTGTGAACACTGACCTAGGTAAAAACGACGCGCCCAACGCGCTTTCGGGCTTGTCATTCAACCGCGACGTTCCCATGGTGGCGCAGCCGTTCACCCAAGCCGGGCCCGATTATCATGTTGAGAGTTTCATCCCAAAATCTGCGCGAGCTCGGTTGGTCGCGCGTCACGTCGGCGCTCGCAGATTTAGCCGTGACCACTCCAGGTGTCGCCGCCGCCCGCAAGCTCGGGCCCCTTGAGGACTTCGCCGCGACCGAGCGTTGCCTCGCGCGCCTCCGTGAGCTCGGCCCGGTCCTTGACCGCGGCGCCGACCTGCCTCTTGGCGGTGTGCCAGACATCGATCACAGCATCTTCGCGCGCGCCCGAGGCTCGGTCCTGCCGGCCGACGACATCTTCCTCGTCGCCCGCTTGGCCTCAGCCACGGCCGAGATGCGGGGCTTCTTGCGCCACCATCGGGCCTCCCTGCCCGCCTTCGATGCCATCCTCACCGCCCTGCCCGACCTCGCGCTATTGGCCAACGAACTCCTTCAAACCTTTGATGATTTTGGCCGGATTCGCGATGACGCCAGCCCAGAGCTGTTGACGGCGCGGACCCGCCTCATCTCATTGCATCGAACTATAAAGGACCGCCTCGAGCGTTACATCGCGCGCGCGGAACTGGCTGAGTATATTCAGGATTCATTCTACACACAGCGCGAGGACCGCTACGTCATCCCGGTCATCACGTCCTTCCAAGGCAAGGTCCCGGGCATCATCCACGGGACGTCCAACACGGGCGAGACCGTCTTTATCGAGCCCCACGAGTTCGTCGAGCTCAACAACAGCATCAAGGTCGCCGAGGGCGAGGTCCGCTTCGCGCTCGACCAGATCCTGCGCGAGAGGACGGCCTGGATCGTCGGCGAGGCCGAGGGTCTCGAAGCCGCGCTCGATCTATTGACAACCCTCGATCTGTTGCAGGCCCGCGTTCGTCTCGGTCGCACGATGGACGCCACGATCCCCGAGTTCTCAAAGAACGGTGAGATTCGCCTCCTGAGCGCGCGTAACCCATATTTGCTACTGAAAGGAAGCAAGGTCATCCCGAACACCATCGAGATCGCGGGGGACAAGAGCTTCCTCGTCGTGACGGGCCCGAACACGGGCGGCAAGACGGTGACCCTTTCGACCGTCGGCATGTGCTACCTGATGCTCAGCGCCGGGATGCCCATCCCGGTCGCGGACGGCAGCCTCGTCGCGCCGATGCGCGCGCTGTCTGCCCTAATCGGTGATGCCCAGGACATGGAGAGGGATCTGTCGACCTTCTCGGGGCACCTCGAGGCCCTACAGTCCCTCTTGGACGCGGTCGAGCCCGGAAGCCTCGTCCTCCTCGACGAGATCGCCACCGGCACTGAGCCGACCCAGGGCGCGGCCCTCGCTATCGCGGTGCTCGAGTCCTTGGCGGCGCGCGGTGGACGCGGAATTGTAACGACACATTACGAGCGTCTCAAGAGCCTGCCCTTCGAGGACCCGCGCTTCGCGAACGCGGCTGTGGGGCTCGACCCGGTGACGCTGACGCCGACGTTTATGCTCGAGAGCGGCCGCCCCGGGACCTCGAACCCCTTTGAGATCGCGCTGCACCTCGGTTTCTCTCCGCGCATCATCGACCGGGCGCGCGCCATCACCACGCGCGAGACGGGGGGCCTGTCCGAAGCATTCGTGCGGATATCCGCCGCTGAAGCGGAGACCAAGCGAGCCCGCCTCGCCCACGAGCGCGCCACGGCCGAGGCCGTGGCCGAGAGGCAGCTCCTCGAAGCCGAGCGCCTCCGCCTCGAGCGCCTCGCCCGTGAAGAGGTCGATGCCCTCTACGCCGAGGCACGGGGCGAGCTTCGCGCCCTGCTCGCGGACCTCGCCAGCCGCCGCCAGGAGGTCACCCGGGCGCTGAGCGAACAACGCAAGGCCGCGTCCCAAGACGACCTCAAGGCCATCGACGACGAGCGTCTAGAAGCCGAAGAGGCGGTCCTGCGCGCGCGCGACCTGCTGCCTGAGCGGGTGACGAACGCGAACCCGCAGAGAGAGAGGTCCAACGCGACCCCGTCGGGCGACGCTGGCCCCCTGCCCGATGACCAGTGCGTCCAAGGCGCGCGGGTCTGGCTGGACACTCTCGACAAGCCCGTCGAGATCCTTTCAGTTCAAGGCAACCGCGTCTCAGTCGCGGTCGGCGCGGTCCATATGGCCGTCAAACGCTCGCAGCTGCGGAAGCTCTCAGGCAGCGTGTCGCCGAATATCAACCCGACGCCAAAGCAGAAGGCCGTGCGTTTCGTGGCCGAGCACCCCCGCGCCGAGGAGCTGGCCGCCGACGACGTCCGCACGCCCCCGCCGCAGACCCCTGATATCACTGCGGACTTGCGTGGCATGCGGCGCGAGGATGTCCAGGTGACGGTTGAACCTCTGCTCGACCGCGCATTCCGCGAGCAGATCGAGGGCATCTGGATCATCCACGGCCACGGCACCGGGGCCATGCGCGATGAGGTCCGCGAGTTCCTAGCCCGCTCGCCCTACGTCCTCGGGTACCGACCAGGCCGCCGCACCGAGGGTGGTGATGGGGTCACGATCGCTTTCGTGCAGCGAAACTAGCGCTTGGGAGTTAGGAGAGGTCTAGGCCCCCGGGGGGCCGATGCGGGCGGGGACGCCCGCGTACCAGGTGGTGGACCAATGAATTCAGCCGGTTCGCGGGCGTCCCCGCCCGCCTACGGGCATGGGAGTTAGGAGGTTTTTAACCCGAGACGACGTGCTCAGATACCTTCAGCGCCGAGGCGCGGCCTCTCATCGGGTTCCAGCTCGGTGTCGCACATGAAGTAGCCCCGGCGCTCGGCCACCCAGGCCGCGAAGGCCTCAAGCGACGCCTGATCGCCGACGCCGACCTCGCCTTGGAGGGCCTGTGCCAGGTTGCGCGGGACCATCCGCTCGGCGAGCCGCTCGACCTCGAGGGGCTCGAATGGGAAGGTGATATCGGACTGCACGACGCCGATAATGTCAGCCATGGGGCTGTTGATCTCGCGCGGGTCCTTCACTGCCTGAAAGATCGGCGCTGGCGCGTCAAAGAAGGCTTTCATCTCCCAGAGCTGCGCGAGCTCAGAGTCGTCGGCGATGACGATCAGGATGCGCTGGCTGGGGATGCGTGAGGTCAGGGGGATCGGGTTCGGCTTATCCGGCAGCAGAGCCGCGATCCAGCGGGCCAAGACCTCGCCCTTCGGCCCGACCCAGGTCGGGCGGATAGCCTCGGTGACCTCCAGCGTCGGGTTCTCCCAGTTTCCCTGGGGCCCAATCACGGCGACGACCGCCTGAACCCACTCGGCCAGGCGCTCGGGTTCTAGGCGAGAGCCCGCTGGGACCGCGTCAAGCACGACTGTTCCATAAAGATCGAACATGCCGCGACGGCGCTCGGCGGTGGGGTCAGAGAGGCGCTTATGGCCAAAATGCTTGACCCGCGCCCCCGCAGCTAAGAGCCACGGCGCGACCTCGTCGAGGCGATGTTCGACCTCGGCGAAACGTCCAAGGTCACCGAGGACCAGCGCGCTGGTCGCGAAACGGGCGGCTAGCACGGCCTCTAGATCGCTGTCCGCGGTCGCCGACGCCAGCTGAGCGCCCAAGACGTCGAGGACCTCCTCGTGTCGGCCGAGGGCCGCGAGCGCCGCCGAAAAGGAGACCACTGCCTCGGGATCGCTGGGCTCGAAACCCAGCGCGGCGCGGGCCAAGGCGAGGCCGAAGGTCGGATCACCGAGACCCTGTAGGGCCTCGGACAAGGCGACGAAGGGCGCCGCGCGTCGGGTGCGGGCCGCCGCGTCAAACATGCCCGCAAGCTCTGGGTCATCGAGTTCTCGCAGGAGATCTGCGCTGCGCGCCAACAGACGCGAATCGGCCGGCGCCTCTAAGAGCATCGTGCGGAGCTCCGGCATCGCGCCGGACGCCCCAATGTCGTCGACGAGCGAATCGAAGCCATCGATCGCGACCTGCAAGGGGTCTACGGACTCCTCAGCGACCAGCGCATCATCGGCGACCTCAGAGAGAGCCTCTTGTTCAAGGACTTCATCATCCGACGCTCGTTTGTCGCCAAACCATAACCGTTTCAAACGCTTCAGCAAGTCGTCACTGCCCTGTCATAGCCGCGGCTGGCGCCAGAGGGGCGTCACCACGTCTTGTTGATTGAATCGACCGGGCCACGGGGAAGCGTCGTCGTCGGCGGGCGGCGCACAGCGACCCGGTCGAGGCGATAAGTCTCGGCGACGGTGTCAGAGACCGTGCCTAGGGCGACCTCTTTGTCGACGTAGCCCTTCATGCGCAGCTGCAACCGTACGGCCCCGGTCTCGCGAGCCCGCGAAAAGGAGATTGGCGTATTGCCTAGGAGGACATCGCCCTCGTAGACCGACGCGTTCGTCGGGTTACTATCGATCGCGAACGCGGTCATCATCGGTGGTTCGGGCTCGAATGCGTCTGGGGCCACTGCCTCGGCCTTCACGAGGGGCTCTGCCGCGATGACGTCTCCGGCCGCGGCGATGGTCACCTCGGCCGCGGTCCCCACGTCATCCGCCAAGGTGCTTGGTTCGACGACGTCTCCGTCCATCGTAGCCGCCACGACGGATCCGGCGCCGGCCACATCGGGCGAGGTGCCCGCGACCTCAGCAGGCCCGGTCGCTTCGACCGCGACGACTGGCCCAGAGGCCACAGCCCCGTCAAATGCCCCGGTGAGCGCGAGAGTCACGACCACACCTGCCACAGCGGCGAGAAACCCGCCCACCCAAAGGAGAGTACGGGAGCGCGGCGCGCCTGACTTCCCGCCGGGCGCAGCGTTCCGATCCGTGGTCGTTGGAGGAGGCGCGGTAGGCGCGAGCCCTGTCTTCTCGAGGTTCGTGGCGCGCGACTGGTCGCGGCGGTTCTGGTTGATCTCCGGGTCGGAGATCGAATCGATAGGTCCGATGAGCGGGGTCTTGAGCCCTACCTGGAGCAGGCGCTTGACCTCCTCGCAGTTCGGCGGGCGCCGCGCGGGGTCCTTCGCCAAGAGCTTCTCGATGGTCTCTTGGATACCGACAGGGACGCGGATGCCCGTCCGTTGGAAGATGTCCGGCGGGGGCTCGTTGATGTGTTTGAGCATGACCTCCATCGCGGCCTCCCCTTCGAAGGGCCGCTGATTTGTGAGGAGCTCATACATTAGGATGCCGAGGGCGTAGAGGTCGCTGCGACCGTCGAGATCGCGCCCCATCGCCTGCTCGGGTGACATGTAGGACGGTGTCCCGCAGATCATGCCGGTCTGGGTGGCCTTGTGTGTGTCCTCGTTCTCGGACCGCATCTTCGCGATCCCGAAGTCCAAGACCTTCACAAAGTCGATGTTGCCGGCCTTCTGCTCGATATGGATGTTCTCGGGCTTGAGGTCGCGGTGGGTAATTCCGAGGCGATGCGCTTCGGTCAACGAGTCGCAGATTTGCGACATGATGTGGACCGCGCGCTCGACCGGCATCGGCCCCGCGTCATCGAGCACGTCCGCGAGGGAGCGGCCCGTGAGGCGCTCCATCACGATGTAGAGGTCGCCGCTCATCGCCTGACCGAAGTCATAGACGGTGATGCTGTTCGGGTGGGAGAGCTTACTGGCGGCCCTCGCCTCGCGTAGGAAGCGCTTGACGGCCGTCGAGTTCATCTTGAACTCGGAGCGCAGGATCTTGACCGCGACCTCGCGATCGATTTGGGCCTGCACGCCCAGATAGACGGCGCCCATGCCGCCCTCGCCGAGCTTCGCGACGAGACGGTACTTGCCGTCGAGGACCTGGCCGATGAAATTACGCTCGGCATCGACGAGCATCAGACGCTCGTCCGGGTGCTTCGGACACGAAACGACGTCGGGGCCGTATGTCGCGCCGCAAACCGGACACATCTTGTTCATCGTCTCCACCCCCAAGACCGTTTCCTTCGTCCCTAAAGCCCTAAACCATCAAAACTAGACTCGTGATAGCCACAGACCTTCTAGAAACTGAAGGCCCTTTTCACTCTACGCACGAGACGGACGTAGGTCAAATCCCCAATCTCTACCAACGCATTCATTCGCGAGCCCGGCGATATTGTCCGGGTCTGACCGCTCCGCGCGAGCGACAGACAACGGAGACTCGCGCCGCCCTATTCCCAGTCTTTTCGACCCCCACCGCGTGGGTTTAGAACGGAAATACGCCCACCTGCGCCCGGTGCCGCAGCGCATGGTCGACGAGGGCCAGCGCCACCATCGCCTCGACGATGACGACCGCGCGCGGCAAGACACACGGGTCGTGGCGCCCCTTCGCGGTCAGCTCAACCGCGGTCCCGTCCTCGTCGACGGTCTTCTGCGTGTGAAAATGTGTTGCGACGGACTTAAAGGCCACCCGCACGATGATCGGCATCCCGTTTGAGATGCCACCCTGGATCCCCCCGCTGTGGTTCGTGGTCGTGACGACGCGGCCATCTTCGGCCACGACGAAGGGGTCATTATGTAAACTTCCTCGCATCGACACGCCGCCAAAGCCGCTCCCGAACTCGACGCCGCGCGCCGCCGGCAGGCTGAGGAGCCCTTTGCCTATGTCGGCCTCGAGCTTATCGAAGACGGGCTCGCCGAGTCCGGCCGGGATTCCGCGCGCGACGACGCCGATGACCCCGCCGATGGTGTCGCGGTCGCGCCGCACCTCGTCGATAAGGGCGGCCATGGCGACGGCCGCCTTGGGGTCGGGGCATTGGATGTCCCCCTGCCCTGCCACGGCGGCATGGGTCACGCCGGCGGGGTCCACGGAGGCCGTGAGGTCCCCTACCCTGTCCACCCACGCGACGACCACGGCGGCTGGCCCAAAGAGGTCGACCAGCACCTTGCGGGCCACCGCGCCGGCGGCGACGCGAGCTGCCGTCTCGCGCGCTGAGGCCCGGCCGCCGCCGCTGCGTGCCCGAAAGCCCTTGAACTTCTGGTGATAGGTGAAGTCCGCGTGGCTCGGCCGGAAGACCCGGCTCATGTCGTCGTAAGCCTTGGGTTTCTGATCGGTGTTCTCGATGACGAGGGCTATCGCGGTGCCGGTCGTGAAGCCCTCGCTGACGCCCGACAAGATGCGGACGGCGTCAGCCTCTTTACGCGCGCTCATGAGGAGATTGCGGCCCGGGCGCCGCCGGTCGAGGTCTGGCTGGATGTCTTCGACTGAGAGCGCGATCCCCGGAGGGCAACCGTCAATGATGACGCCGAGGCTGGGCCCGTGACTCTCGCCGAAGGTCGTGATTCGAAAGCTATGCCCGAAGCTGTTTCCGCTCATGCTGTCCACTCCTACGCAAGGCCCTATGTAAGGCACCACGCGAGGCCAAAACCGAGGGCTGTCGTCAGCGCGCTCGTCGCGCCAAGGCGCAGCGACGCTTGCGTTGCCCAGGTTTGGCGCGTCCGCCGAAAGAAGAAGGTCCCGACCGCACCCGCAGCCGCGCCACAGATCGACGCCATGACGGCGCCCATCGGGAAGGCCACCATCGCGCCCGCCAAGAGGCCGACCGTAAAGACGAAGAGACCACCAAAGACCGGCGTCAGGCCCGCCTCGCAGGCCTCGTCTGAGTCAAAGAAGATGGGCATCGCGAAGGCCCCCACGAGGGCGCCAACGAGGGAGGCGAGGATCCAAATATACCAGCGCCCATCGCCGCTACCGCTCCAATGCTGGGCCCAGCCGGCCATCGGCCCGATGGAGGCTCCGAGGGCAGCGCCGACCCGACGTCTCATGCGGACTCGGCCTCGCGCGCGGCGCCCTGGGCGGTCAAGAAGGCCTCGACCCCGATCGAGAGCTGTCGGAAATTCGGCAATAAATACCCGAGGATGACCTTTTCAATTGTCGGGGCCATCTTGCGGCCCATGAACTTCGGCACGCCGGGGAGCTTGTCGCCGTCGACCTCGAACACGCCGCGGATAATGCAGCGCGTGCGCGTCTCGGGGGCCTCCGGGTCGGGCTCGAAGATGTTGACGCCCTCGCACTTTGTGTAGCGCCCGTGGCTCGTCTCGCTGCGCCACTCGACCTTGTACTGGGCCGGGTACCACATCGCGTAGTCCATCCAACCGAGCGAGTTCTTGGTGACAAAGGGGCGCAGCACGACGGGCAACGACGCAGAGGTGCCCTGCCAGTGGCGAAGGCACTCGATGCGGCCATCGCCGTGGTCGACCTGCGAGCGCGTCTCGATCTCGGACACGTTCGGCATGTAGGGCACGAGGGTCTCGAGCTTCCAGATCATCGAGTCGACGACCTCATGCGCGGGGTGGTTGACGAAGGTAATTTCTTCGAAGTTCATCCGACCACCACGATGTTCACGATCTTGTCAGGGACGACAATGACCCGTTTAATTTCCTTGCCTTCGATCAACTCTTTCACACGGTCGAGGGCGAAGGCGTGGGCCTCAAGGTCTGCCTTCGAGGTGCCGACATCGGCCTCGAAACGGGCGCGGACCTTGCCGTTGACCTGCACGACGATCTCGACCTCGTTCTCGATACAGAGCGCGTCGTCCCAGGTCGGCCAGGTGGCGAGGGTGATGCTGCCCTTCTTCCCGGCCCGCGACCACAGCTCTTCAGCGATGTGGGGCGCGAATGGGTTGAGTAACAACAAGAGCCGAAGGAAGCTCTCGCGGGGCAGCTGGTCTTCCTGGCCGAGGGTCGTCGTCAGCACCATCAGCGCGCTGATGGCCGTATTGAAACGTAAGCTCTCGATATCCTGCGAGACCTTGCGGATGGTCTGGTGGACGGCGCGTTCGGTCGCCGCGGCGCCGGTGCCGCCAGCGAGGGGCTTCTGGCCGAGCTTCCAGACCTTCTCCAAGAAGCGTACGATACCAATGATATCAGTTGTCTTCCAAGGCTTCGTGGCCTCGAGAGGGCCCATGAACATCTCGTAGAGGCGCATCGCGTCGGCGCCGTACTCGGCGACGATGTCGTCGGGGTTGACGACATTGCCGCGTGATTTCGACATCTTCACGCCGTCCGCGCCCAAGATCATCCCCTGATTCACGAGCTTCTGGAAGGGCTCTTTGCAGGACACAAGTTTGAGGTCATACATTACCTTGTGCCAGAAGCGGGCGTACAAGAGGTGAAGCACAGCGTGCTCGGCGCCGCCGACATAGAGGTCGACGGGCAGCCAGTAGTCGGCCTTTTCGGGCGAGAAGGCCTGCTCGGTGTTCTTCGGGTCCATGTAGCGCAGGTAATACCAGCAGCTGCCGGCCCATTGGGGCATCGTGTTGGTCTCGCGGCGCATAACCTCGCCGGTCTCGCGGTCGCGGTAGATGACCCAGCTCTCGATGGTCGCCAGCGGGCTCTCGCCGTTGCCGGAGAGCTTGTAGGTCGCGACCTCGGGCAGGGTCAGCGGCAGATCGGCGTAGGGCACGGAGATAGTCGTGCCGTCGTCGCGGTGGATGATCGGGATTGGCTCGCCCCAATAACGTTGACGTGAAAAGAGCCAGTCGCGCAGACGGAAGTTGACGGTCTTGGTGCCGATGCCGCGGGCCTCGATGTCGGCCGTCACGCGGGCCTTGAACTCCTCGGTGGTCAAACCATTATACTCGCCCGAGTTAATCGCGAGGCCGTCCTTGAGCCAGGCGCCCTCGGAGATATCAGGCACGTCGCCTTCGGGGGTGGCGAGGACCGGGATGATTTCAATCCCAAAGGTCTTGGCGAACTCCCAGTCGCGCGCGTCGTGGGCCGGGACCGCCATGATGGCGCCCGTGCCGTAGGACACGAGGACGTAGTCGGCGATCCAGACGGGCACCTTGGCGCCGGTCAGCGGGTTAAGGGCATAAGCGCCCGTAAAGACGCCGGTCTTGAATTTCGCGAGATCCGTGCGGTCGAGGTCGCTCTTGCGCGAGGCCTCGACGATGTAGTCGGCGATCGCGACCTTCTTGTCGGCGGTCGTGATCATCGCGACGAGGGGGTGCTCAGGCGCGAGCACCATGTAAGTCACGCCGAAGAGGGTGTCAGGCCGGGTCGTATAGATGCGGAGGGCCGTGTCATGGCCGTCGATGGCGAAGTCCACCTCGGCGCCCTCAGACCGGCCGATCCAGTGGCGCTGCATGGCCTTGATGCTCTCGGGCCAGTCGAGGTCCTCGAGGTCCTCGATGAGGCGCTCGGCGTAGGCCGTGATGCGCAGCATCCACTGGCGCATCGGCACGCGCTCGACTGGGAAGCCGCCGCGCTCGCTGAGGCCGTCCTTGACCTCCTCGTTGGCCAAGACGGTGCCGAGACCGGCGCACCACCACACGGGGATCTCGGCCTGGTAGGCGAGGCCCATCTCGTGCAATTTCAAGAAGATCCACTGGGTCCAGCGGAAGTACTCGGGGTCGGTCGTGTCGACCTCGCGATCCCAGTCGTAGCCGAGGCCGAGAGACTTGATCTGCTTACGGAAGTTATTGACGTTGGCGCGCGTGGTCGTCGCCGGGTGGGTGCCCGTGTTGAGCGCGTGCTGCTCGGCCGGCAGGCCGAAGGCGTCCCAGCCCATCGGGTGTAAGACGTTGAAACCGCTCATGCGTTTGAAGCGCGAGACGATGTCGGTCGCCGTGTAGCCCTCGGGGTGGCCGACGTGCAAACCGGCCGCCGACGGATACGGGAACATGTCGAGCGCGTAGTACTTCGGCATGTCGCCGGCGTCCGCCGGATCGAGAGCCGCGAAGGTCTTGTGGGCGTCCCAGTAGGCCTGCCACTTGGGCTCGATCTCGGCGTGAGGGTAGCGCTCAGAGCCGGTGCGCTCGTATTGGCTATTGTCGTCAGTCATGCGGCTTCCGTCGTCAGGGCGCCGCGTGGGCGCCTCATTTCCACCATCAGAGAAGGCGGCCCCTAGGCACGCGCTGTGTCCTAAAGAGCCTCCTTCCGGACCGTTGGTTTGTCGCATCTCGGGCAAAACGGCAAGAGAAGCGATCGACAAGGCGAGGGCAATCGAGTTCTACGTCGGTTCGGTCTAAACGGGGCAAGACCGGTGGCCCCCTGCGAAATCGGTGTGGAGCAAGCCCTTCGGTCCGCGCGCTAAAAGAGGCTGTCGCATTGACGGGCTTTGGAGGGGTACCATGACTAAGGCCGTCCCGATGCCAGTAGGCCCGTAGCGCGTTAAAAACGCGCGGACCAAGGGCCGCTCCCGCGCTCGTTAGTCAATGCCTCCCCCCTATGGTCCGCGCGCTTTTAGCGCGCATCGCGTCG
>Ga0209702_10006264_pt1 | contig 15451 bp, 11 predicted proteins | sample FRY01_FD_187210 | JGI IMG/M metagenome (GOLD analysis project Ga0209702, IMG submission 187210) | Freshwater microbial communities from Lake Fryxell liftoff mats and glacier meltwater in Antarctica - FRY-01 (SPAdes) (version 2) | ecosystem: Environmental > Aquatic > Freshwater > Ice > Glacier... | reverse complement strand
GTTAACGAAATAGTAGACATCTTAAACCAAAGACCCAGGAAGAGATTCGGGTTTAGATCACCCGAAGAAGTTTTTCAAAACGCTACTCTAAATAACGAAGGTGTTGCGTTTATAACTTGAATCCGCCTGGTTTATCATAAATATGAAGATAAATTACCAGCTGATGTTAAAAAAGAGCTTGAAGTATGCCTAATTCGCACGGCAAAAGGGGCATTGATGCGAAATGTAAACCCCGATTATAACAATATTTCTATCATGAGTTCATTTATGATGGAATATGTCGGTTCTACATTTAATATTCCTGAACTGCAAAATGCAGGTATTGATAAAGCCAAGGCGATCTATAACAACTTCCGTAAATACAACACATTGTGTGAATACAATACACCTACTTATTATGGGGTCGACTTTGTAGGTTTGGCATTTTGGCGGGAATTATCTTCTTCTCAAGAAATGAAAGAGATGGGTAAAATTTTAGAAAAAGAATTATGGCTTGATGTGGCCGCTTTTTACAATGCCAATCTGCAAAATATGTGTGGTCCATATTTGAGAAGCTATGGTATTGACATGAAAAAATACAATGCCATAGTAGGAATTTGGCTCACTGTTGCTATTGATAATCCTAAAATATCAGATTTGCCTTATCAGCATGGTGTGCATGACGAGTGCAATTTCATAGTGCCAATTGTAGAGTTGGGTATTTCGATGCCTACCAAAGCACTCAATGAATTTAAGGAATTTAGCGCACCTCGTTTTATTACTCGGACAACCTCGAATTATTACGAAGGTGATCGATTGAAAAAAGTAACTGCTGCAATACATAAAGATTGGATGATGGGAGGCTTGTGGGGCAATCGTAAAGTGTCCCATATTTTAAAAACGGGAACAATGCACTGGAACTCTTCAGATGGAGATATTGGATGGCTTTTTGTTCCAGGGGAGGGAAAAACAAACATAAAAGTAGACGAGCAACAGATGGAGATTTATTTGGCTGATAATGAAGCCAAAACATTTCAGATTTATGTTTATTCCAAAAATAATATCCTCGAAAATTTCAAAGGTAATAGTTGGAAATTAGCTAATATGAGTTTAAAAATAAAAAGTAATTTAAAAGATAAAGCTTATATTCTATCCGAAGAAATGATTGATTCAGAAGGTATTGGTTCAAGAGATTATCCTTTCATTATTCAAGTCGTATTTACTATCCCTGTTGATTGGAATATGAATGAACCCTTAGTAATCATAGAACCAAAATATTCAACAAAAAAAGATTTTAAGTGAAACTAGAATGTTTAAAATACAGGACTATTACCTTAGAATCATTGATTTGTAGTAGTACTATTGCTTTTTAAGAAGAAAACTAAATTCTTACTTATACATTTAGTGAGAAAGAGACCTTCATCGTTCTCATTAATGGATAAATTAAGTCGTAATCTTTTTTAGATTGCTTTTGTGAGCGTTAAATATAAACCATCGGACTAGGAATTACTGCTGCGAGGAGTCTAGAAAAGTGGACTGGAACCGGACCGCCGATGCGGCAGAAGGACATAGCTTTAACCTTGGTATTGACTGAGGGCTGGGTGAGCTGAATGTTAAGAAAATACCGTAAAGCTCTAATTTTTGAAGAAGCATTTTCCGAAAAAAATATAAAGTTATCAAAGCAATTTCTAATCCGCCTAAACGCCAAAAAGAAGCGGTCTTCCTAAAATTTTATCAAAGTCTCGATAATGAGTAAATTGCCAAATTAATGGATGTAAACCGGTAATCAATGGCTAACCTTCTTCATAAATCCATTCTCAATCTACATATTTCTTTCGATCAGTATCACTACCTCCTCATTGCTGTTTTTTTAATCTAAAAATAGGGTAACTATCTATTAATCAGTACATGTAGAAAATAGTATCTCTTTTTTATTAAAAAATATCTTTAAAAAAGAGTATTGCAAGGTACTTTCTGCATCTGTCAGGAGATGTAAGTTAAAGAGTTAGTCGCCCCTTAGTGCATACTTTTTATTAAGTAGTATAATTATTTTAATAAAAAGTATACTCAAAATAGTAACTAAACTACTATTAACCACTAAATCCACAGTAGTTTAGTTTTTAAGTAACAGTTTTAATTCTACGCTGGACAGAGATTTTATTATAAGAAAGATTATGATTAATTAACAAGTATTAAAATAGGATAATATTAAAGAATAGGATGATTTTTTTCTGGATAAAAACCTTTTTTGCTGAGGTTATACTTTTAGTGTGGGCGGAATTTATACTTAAAATTGGAGATAAGTGGTCACAGTCTTATTGATAAAAAGTAGTAATATTTTACTACTGATAGACACCTGAAACGTACTCAGTAGTGGGTTATTGAGTACATTAATTTAGACTCTGATGGGTAATCTTATGAAGAAATACTGATGAATTTTTAGCCATCATTGATAATAATTTAATTTCTGCTGTCCGCGAACTTGATAAGCCAATCTAAAACTTCATAGTAGGTTAATGTACCATCTTTATTGATATGCTTTAATCGTATCGTATCGTTAGTGCTGAATAATCCGGAATTAGTGAGAAATAAATATAATTTTAATTTAATTAAAATGAGAAAATCAGGACCTATTATAATTGTATCAAGTATTTGTTTGATGCTTTTTACTATTGGATGTTTAAATCTGAGAACCTACCCAATAGTGCGTGAAAAACAACCTAATATTATACTCATTATGGCCGATGATATCGGTTTTGAAACTGTTGGTTCTTACGGAAGTTTAAGTTACAGTACTCCTCGAATTGACCAAATGGCTCAACAAGGTGTAAGGTTTGACCAGTGTTATGCACAACCACTTTGCTCGCCGTCTAGATTAAAAATAATGACAGGGAAGTCAAATTTTAGAAACTATGAAAGGTGGGGATATCTTGACCAAAACGAAACAACTTTCGCTCATGTTCTAAAATCGAATGGCTACGCTACCTGCATCGCTGGGAAATGGCAATTACGGGGGGATGAATATGCTCCCTACAAAGCTGGTTTCGATGAATACTTATTATGGAATATTATGGATACCAGCTCTACCTATAATGAACGTTACAAAGATCCTCGAATAGTGGAAAATGGGATAAAGAAAAAGTACAATAACGGCGAGTATGGCCCACAGTTATTCGTCAATTTTATTAAAAAATTTATGGAAAGAAAAAAAGATGTGCCTTTCTTGGTGTACTATCCCATGGTCTTATCCCATCGCCCATTCATTCCTTCACGGGACTCCAAAGATTATGACACGTTTAAAGTGGTCAGTAAAGGTGATTCAGGAGGCTCACGTTCTGATACAACTTATTTTAAAGATGAAATGGCCTATTTGGATAAAAATGTGGGCGAAATAATCGATAAGATCCACGAATTAGGCATCAGCGAAAACACGCTCATCCTTTTTACCGGTGATAATGGTACTGGAACAGGAATTGTTTCTAACATGAAAGACGGCCGAAAAATTCCGGGGATGAAAGGGCAAACAAATGAATATGGAACACACGTACCTTTGATTGCCTATTGGGACGGTAAAATAAAACCAAATCAAATAAATAGTAACTTAGTCGATTTCTCAGATTTCTTACCAACGATGTGTGATGCCGCAAAGATTAAACTGCCCGAAACTTTTATAACTGATGGAATTAGTTTTTTGCCGCAAGTGCTTGGTAAGGAATATTTGCCAAGGGAATGGCTGTTTTGCCATTACGATCCTCAAAAGGGTGGTTTTAAAAAAAAGAGGTTCGTTCATAACCAAGAATGGAAACTTTATGAAACAGGAGAGATTTTTGACGTCATTGACGACCCAATGGAAAAAAACAGGATTACTGAGGCCGATTTGAATCCTGAACAAAAAAAGTTGATAGCTACATTTAGTGGGGTGTTTTCAAAAATGGTAATTCCACCGGTACTTGAAAAACTAAAAAAAGTGAAAGATAAAGGGAAAGATGACGATGATTTATAGGTAATTATAGTTTGGTGTACCCTTGTTCAATACATTCAACTCATTTGAAAAAATGAAGAAATACCGATAATCATGGATTTTTTTAAACCACTAATTGCAGGCATCTTTTGCTCCTTATTTACATTAGAAGCAACAGTTGCTTTTACAATACAAAAAAGCAACGAAACACATCATCAATCAGTTTCTGAAATTGATTCAGGTGGTGGACAATCTAACCCTGTCTCTAAGTATGATTCATTAACTTATTTTGCTGATAATGGTTTCGGCCAACCATTGCAAACGATACAGCATCCGTCGGGTGAATATTATGAGGGAGTCACTTATTTAGCCTATCAGGGGCCTAAAGAAGACCCCTATATTTGTTCTTATAATCACCAAACAAAGGAATGGATTGGGCCAATAAAGGCAGGGACGAGTGCACTGGGTAAGACTCTAAATTTGAAAAATCCTGACAAGGTTGATAATCATGGACGCCCTGCACTGATTGTTGACGGGAATGGATATATTCATTTGGTTTTTGGCGGACATGGCGGAGATAGTGATCAGGGAGATAATTCCCTAGGATCATACGGCAGCGGTAAGCAAACTCACATAATTTCAAAAAAACCAAGAGATATTTCTTCTTGGGAGATTATGGATAACATTCCTTCTTTCGGGACTTACAGCCAGTTTATTAAAACACCGAATAATAGCATCTATTTATTTTATCGTCACGGGCCACACAGAAGCGACTGGGTATACCAGAAATCAACTGACAATGCCAAAACCTTTGCCAAGCCAGTATCCATTCTCAGGCATAAACCACAAAATGGTAATCCCGATGTCTATGATACTTGGTATGCTTGGTTTCAGGAGGGGCCTAATAAAACTGTAATTGCTTCCTTTAATTATCATCCATGTGCTCCGAACAGGACAGTTCATAATTCCCTTAGAATAAATGAATATGCTATGAAGATGAATACCGTAGATGATACCTGGGAAAATGCAAAAGGTGAGAAACTTACGATGCCCTTAACCAAAGAATATGCAGATTCTATGACAATGGTATTTGATTCAAAAGGAGAAAAAACACGTGTTGGAACTAATCTGGCAGATTCCCTTGGAAATCTACATTTATCTTTTCGATATAATTCAAAAAATCAGGTAATTTATTATGTAAATTGGACCGGAGGGCAGTGGAAAACCTCTCAAATAAATCCGCTAGAATACACCTTCAATAACGGAGATATGTTCATTGAAAATAGAGATATAATACGATTCTTTACTTCATACCGTCATCAGAATATTAGCCATGCAGGTTGGTGGAATTCTAATGATATTGGATTAACGTGGGAAAAAGAAATACCCATGCTTTCATCTGTAAGTGCGAGTTTTGTAATGAGTGCATTAATACGAAATGCTCATCCCGACGCACGGGTAATTGTAGCTGAAATCCCGGATAACCCAAACGAAAAACACAGTAAACTATATTTGCTTGGGAATTCTGGTCCGGTAAAAAGAAATCATGTAAGATAGTACAGGATTGACACAAGCTAATAAAGCTTGCTAATGAAATAAATAATTTTTTAATGTTTTCGGATTCAAGTAATAAACGCAACATTGGTTTAAAAAAGCCCGGCTTCAGAAAACTTCATACTTTTGGGTCGCCAAACTCAAAATAAGTATGAATCATCTCACGCTGGAACCAAGGTATCAAATTTGTACCTTGGTTGACACAGGCCATTCGCAAGGCTATATCGCTGAACAGGTAGGGATTTACAAATCAACCATAAGCCGGGAGCTATCCCGCAACAGTGACGGGCGCAACGGGACCTATCGGCCTGAACTGGCCCAGCGCAAGCGAGACGAACGACAGAAGGAGAAACCCAGCAAAAAGCGCTTCACGGCTGGCATAGAAAAGTACGTGAGGGGCAAGCTCAAAGAGGACCTGAGCCCCGAGCAGATCGCCGGAGAAGCCAAGCGTAAAGGTGTGGAGTGCGTCTGTGCCGAGCGCATCTACCAGTACGTGTGGGCCGACAAGAAGCAGGGCGGAAGGCTTTACCGTCATTTGCGGACCAAGGGTAAGAAATACGCCAAACGGGGCAGTTTGAGGGGAAAAAGGGGCCAGATCAAAGGCCGAGTCGACATTGACCAGCGTCCGGCGATCGTTGACCAGAAGCAGCGGGTGGGCGATCTGGAGATGGATTTGGTCGTCGGCAAGGGCCAGAGCGGCGTGCTGCTGATTATCAACGACCGGGCCACGGGGATGCTGAAAATGGCCCGGCTGGATAGCAAGGAGGCGGCCCTGGTGCAGGCCAAAGCTGTCGAGATGCTGGCCTGCTGGAAACCGCTGCTGCACACGGTCACGACCGACAACGGCAAGGAATTCGCCCACCACCACAAGGTTGCAGAAGAGCTGGAGGTAGAGTGTTACTTTGCCAAGCCCTACCATTCCTGGGAAAGGGCAGGGCGGCCTGTGCCGAGCCAACGAAAACCTCAATGGGCTGGTGCGCCAGTATTTCCCGAAATGGGTCAGGTTCGACCGCGTCACCCAACAACGAGTTGACCAAGTAGTAGTAATTTTAAACCAAAGACCCAGGAAGAGGTTCGGGTACCGATCACCCGAGGAAGTTTTTCAAAGCGCTACCTTAAATAACTAGGGTGTTGCATTTATAACTTGAATCCACCCTTTAATTCAAGTTATAATTCAAAGTTTAGATGCAAATTGAAAAGGCAATAGGACAAGAGAAGTAGCACATTCAATAAAAAATAAAGAATTCGAAGTTGTTCAGGTTGATGAGTCCAGAATTCCCGTTCATTCCGATAAAATACACATAATAACCTTGGTGAAAAATGATGCATAGATCACTAGTTTTGTTGACGAAAGAAAAATTATAGACTGGATTGATGATGGAACAAAACAAGCAGTTTGACAGGATTGATAAATGGGATTTAGACAAATGTAATGGACGAATTTCAGGTACAATAATTTTAAAGTTTGGTCTTTATACCATTAAACCATGAGAATGAAGAAACGAATTTTTTTTACTATTCCAACAGTTTTAATGAGCCTACCATTGGTACTTTATTCCGCAGTTTATTTTTTAGCTGGTGCGGGTAGAGAAATAGGAGAGTTGCTGCCTAAGGATACCGTTGATGTTCCTACGGAACGCTCGATTCAATACAACAGCTCTTCTCAGCTGCAAATGGAAATCATTGATTATTGGTCTAATGGTAAAGTAACTGATTGGGTGGATGGTGAAAAACCAGATCTGAAAAGCCCCCGAACAGTTTTAGGTTGCTTACTGGCAGGGAAGCGTGTGGATGAAATAAACCAATATTTAATGAAACAAAAAGCTACCGGTACTGCAGGTTCACGTTGGTTATTAAATCCCCATGGTGGGTACAATTTTACCACAATGGCCTGTACTCCAATTCTTTTTCTTTTCGATGACAAACCTGAATTGCTGTATCCCGAAACCAAAAAGAACTTAGTAGAAAACATCCTTACCGTTCAAGGTTCAGGATTTACTCGGAATGTTCCCTTTTTACCTATTCAGGATACAGAAAACCATATTCTGATGGCGGAAAGTTCACGCTTTTTAAAAAACCAATGGCTTTGGGATAAGGGCAATAAATTACCCCAATTCGATAACAGGAATAATGGAGTAGAAGAGGGTTTAAAGAGTTATTTACAGGAAATATTAGCTTTTGGAGTTTATGAATTTAATTCAGACCCCTACCTGGGATATACTTATTCATCATTATTGAACTTGGATGCATTTGCCAAAGGTGAAGTAAAGGAATTGGCAACACAAATACTTGATTTAATCAACTGGCAATATGCTTTGAATAGCTACAACTTCAAACATTTTCCACCATACAGGAGAAGGTTTAAAGATGAATTTGACAAAGAAATTGTTTCTGATTATCATTCCGTGATGCTGATGGTATGGGCTGGTTTCTACGATGATTCCTTGAAACTTGATATTTCTCATGGAAAACATCATGCACTCTGGGCTTCTATGTTGCCATACCGACCATCGGATAAAACGATGGAATGGATATTGAATAAACCAAATCCGTATTTTGTAAAAATGGGCCATGGATACAATTCTTGTCCTGAAATAGTATCGGGTGACAAAAGCTATTTACTTTCAGCGGGAGGTGTCAACCAAGGTAGACGTTCATTAATTATGGCAAAACCAACAGTTTTGTTTCTTGATGATGATTCAAAGGAATTGAAAGATATATTTCACTTGTATGGCCCCGGTGAAAATTTCATGGATTGGAATAATACAGGGGTTTATCAAGATTTTGCCTGTGCAAAGGGAAAAGTGCATATTCCGAAAGGAAAACAGGCAATTTTATCCGTTGATCACTGGCAGATTTACCCATTGTCGGACGGGATTTTTTTGAGTGTTTATTCGGAAAAAGAAGTGGGAATTATGGCAATTGTAAAGGCTAAAAGTGCTAAGGAAAGCCTGAAATTAATACTGAGGAATAATTCAGATCAACAATTATTAAAAAAACAATTTAAACATCCTAACGGTACTGCAATAGCCTATGATTTAGATTCTCCCAAAAATATGTGGGTAGTCAAAGCTATCAACGATATACCAGTGAATCGAAAATTCGAACAATGGCCTTTATTTGAAGGTAATATTGAAAACTCAATAATTCAAAATTTTTAAACTATGAAACGAAAAGCAGTTTTTCTTATACTATGTCTATTTGTTTTTTCGGTGGTACATGCGCAAGAGTCAAAAAGACCAAATATTATATTGGTAATGGCAGACGATCAAGGCTGGGGACAAACAGGTTATAACAATCACCCAATTTTGAAAACCCCTAATTTGGATAAAATGGCACAAAATGGACTTCGTTTTAATCGTTTTTATGCTGGAGCTCCGGTTTGTTCTCCAACACGTGCGAGTGTTTTAACTGGCCGTTCAAATGATCGTACGGGTGTATATTCTCATGGGTATGCCATGTGCAGGCAGGAAAAAACTATCGCTCAGACATTAAAAGAAGCAGGATATAAAACTGCACATTTTGGTAAGTGGCATCTGAACGGGCTCCGTGGACCAGGGGTTCCGGTTTTAGCGAGTGATAAACGAAGTCCTGGGCAGTTCGGCTTCGACGAATGGCTGTCGGTCACCAACTTTTTTGATATCAATCCAATGATGAGTCATAACGGTGAATTTGTGGAAATGAAAGGGGAATCATCCGAAATTATAGTAGAGGAGGCACTTCGATTTATTGAAAAGGAAAAGGAAGATGGAAAGCCCTTATTTGTTGTAATTTGGTATGGTAGTCCGCATGCTCCGTGGAGAGCAGATGAAAAGGACAAAAAATCTTTTGATTCTCAAAACGAAAAGGCACAAAATCATTACGGTGAGCTGGTAAGTATGGACCGTAGTATAGGTGATTTACGAAAAGGACTGCGGGAAATGAAAATCGAGGAAAATACGATTGTCTGGTTTAATAGTGATAACGGAGGACTGCCAAATTTTGGCCCTGAAACCGTTGCCGGACTCCGCGGTTTTAAAGGTGATATTTATGAAGGAGGTTTGCGTGTACCCTGCATTATTGAATGGCCGGTAAGAATCAGACAAAACCGGATTACCGACTATCCAGCGTCTACAATGGACATTTTTCCAACCATTGTAGACATTGTTGGTTTGCCAAAATTAACTACAAAAGGACCGATTGACGGGAGCAGTATAAGGGAACTTTTTACGGTTGACTTAAAAATTAGAGAAAAACCCATTCCGTTCAGGCACATAGGTAGGGCCGCTATAGTTGATAATAATTATAAACTTATTTCGCATGACATCAATAAAAATGAATTTGAATTGTATGATTTAGTAAAAGATCCTAATGAATCGAGCAATATTATAGAAAAGGAGAAGGAAATAGCAAAACAAATGATTAGAGGATTCAAAGTATGGAATCAGTCAGTGGAAGCTAGTATTAAAGGTGATGATTACCCAAACGGGCTTTTGGAATCAAATGGATACAACGTTTTTTGGAATACGGTAGAGGAATACCAACCTTATTTTGAACAATGGAAAAATAGACCAGAATACCATGACGTGTTGATAAAGAAAAATTAAGTTGACAATAGAAGTTAATAAAGAAGCAAATAAAATTTTATAGAAATACGAGACTATTTTTACTAAATATTACAAATTAATCAATTTTTTATATCTTAGATTGAAATATTTTAAGTGGATAAAATTTTCGTTAAAATCCTCGAAGACTTAGATATTTATCTCGTAATAGGTCAATAAAATATGGCTGGTAGGGCTGAAATAAGATCGAAAGATAATATTTCTATTCAACACTTTTACCTCTTTTCTGGCGATAGCACAATCCCTTGCCTTGAGGCAACAAATCCGCTAAATCGTTATTCAATGGTGCGAAAATATATGAAAATGCAACGCTTAAGTTCTGCCTTTTCTTTTGCACAGTCAATGTCATTAACAAACTTAAATAGGGAGATTGGGCTTGTAATGAATGCAAGAGAGGGGACAAAAATAGTTGATTGGTTACCAAGAACTAAATTATACTAAGAGGCAATAGAGCAAACTAATAAAGCAATAAAATACGGAAAGTTAAAAGGAATTATTTGGCATCAAGGGGAAGGGGATTATCATCCTATTCGTGTCGACTTATACCTAGGTCGTCTCGAAATACTTATTAATTCCATTTGCGAAGAGTTTCATGATCCCAATATCCCATTTATTGGTGGGCAACTTTGCGAAAATAAAAACAGATATTCCTTTAATGAAATGATTTTGAAATTACCTGATATTATTCAATATACCGGAGTTGCTAGTTCCGTAGGCACAAAAACCATAGACGGTACTCATTATGGTTCTGGAAGTGCAATTATCTTGAGAAATAGATATGCAGATGAAATGAAAAGAATTCAAATGGAAATGAAAAAAGAAACAATAAAAATAATTTAAATATTAAAAATATGAAGTTTGATAACCTTGGAAAATACTTATTATCATTCCTATTATTTACAATACTTAGGCTTGCAAATGCACAGGAAAAGCCCAATGTAATTGTGATTTATTCAGATGACCAAGGAGCAATTGACTTAAATTGTTATGGTGCCAAAGATTTGGTAACGCCTAATATCGACGGGCTGGCAAAAAAAGGTATCATGTTTACTCAGTTTTATGCTGCACCCGTTTGTTCCCCGTCAAGAGCATCATTGCTGACAGGATTGACTGCACAACGCGCAGGAGTACCTGGAAACGCAGGTGCAAATGCCCAAAGCAACGCCGGCTTGCCAGGTGACAAATACACCATGGCAGAAATGTTCAAAGGTGCTGGTTATAAAACAGCTCATATCGGTAAATGGCATTTGGGATATCAGCCAGAAATGAGTCCTAATGCACAGGGATTCGATTATACCTTCGGTCATTTAGTAGGTTGTATCGATAACTACTCTCATTTTTATTATTGGAATGGGCCAAATCGGCACGACTTATACCGCAATGGAAAAGAGGTATTCTACCCCGGCGAATATTTTCCCGACCTCATGGTTAAAGAAGCTGGACAGTACATGGAGGAAAATAAGAGCAAGCCTTTTTTTATGTATTTCGCCATAAATATGCCGCACTATCCATATCAGGGAGATCCGAAATGGCTAGAATATTACGAGGGGAAAGGTGTTACTTATCCGAGGAATTTATATGCAGCGTTTGTTTCAACCCTCGACGACAAAATTGGGTTGCTATTAGAGAAAGTTTCAGAACTGGGATTAAGTGATAATACAATCATAATTTTTCAGTCCGATAATGGTTATTCAACCGAAGAACGAGCGCATTTTGGCGGGGGGAGTGCGGGAATTTATCGTGGTGCAAAATCCTGTTTATTTGAAGGCGGAATTAGGGTTCCGGCAATAATTAGCTGGCCCGGGAAAATAAATTCTGGCGAAGTTCGTGACCAGTTTGCAGTGAATACGGACTGGATGCCAACTTTGGCAGAATTATGCAACATTAGGCTGGACATAAGGAATCTTGATGGTAAAAGTATTGTGCCGATCATAAATAGCCCCAATGCTGTAACAAGTCATGCCGATGGATATTGCTGGGCATTTAAGGACATGTGGGTTGCTCGGAAAGGGAAATGGAAATTGTTGGGAAACCCACACGATACCAGCCAACCAAAAACAGTTTTTACGAAAAAACAGTTTTTAGTGAATTTGGAAGTAGATCCGGGCGAGAAAGTAAACCTGGTAGAAAGGTTTCCCGAAAAGGTAAAGGAATTGGAACAACAGTATCAGCTTTGGTTAACGAATTAAAAATAAATTATGAAGTACCTTATATTTATTATCGTTTCACTTTTTGTTCTGATGGCTTTCAAAGTTTCAGAAATTGAAAAGGAAGAGAAAGCCGATCCAAAAGTTATATACCCCAAGCTTAGGATTTGGATAACTCCTTCGGGTGGCGAAGAACCTGAATTTAATTCCCCTAGTTTTGAATGGCCATCGAAGAAAAAAGCTAATTATGGTATTCGGATTTCTTCTTCCAAAGATTTCAATACAAATCTGATAGAAAAAGCAGGAATTCCTTTTGCCATTTTCAATCCTCATAAACAGTTGGATGAAGGAATGTGGTATTGGCAGTACAAAGTCAATGACGGGAAATGGAATCCAGTGGATTCATTTGCTATCTCACCCGCCACACCCAAATTTAAAACTCCGGATATCAAAACTATCCTAGCTGCAATTCCTTCTTCACATCCAAGGGTTCTAGCAAAAAAGCAAGACTTGGGTGAACTTAGGATAAGAGCCAAGGGGCATAAAGAATCACAATTGATAATTCAGGAAGCCGATAAATATTTGGATCAACTTCCTCCATCAGAAAAGTCTACACTTCCTAAATTTAGTGGTAAAAATGATTTTGAAAATGACAAAATAGCCCTACTTGCCAGTAAAAGGTCAGGTTGGGATATTTACAACATACTCAATTTATTATCGCAGGCTTATGTTGTAACAGGTGATGAAAAATATTTTCGAACCGCGAAAAAATGGATGGTGGAAATCTCCAAATGGGACCCCAACGGCCCATCGCATGCTAGCAACTTTGGTGATGCTGGTATCATGACTGGAATGGCTATTGGAGTAGATACGTTTTGGGATTTACTTACAAAATTGGAAAAAGACCTCATTATAAAGCCTGCTTCGGTACGGGCTAATCAGTTTTACAAACTTTGGATAAGTCAGGTGGAAAGTCGGTCCTCTTCAATGCACGTGTGGCAGCATATTCTTCACCGGATACTTCAGGCTTCGCTCGCTTTTGCTGGAGAAACATCAGATGCCGACCTATGGCTTGAATATATCTATGAACTTTGGATTGCTCAATCACCAAAAATGGCAGAGAAGGATGGTGCATGGTTCAACGGAACCGGATATTTTAGAATGAATACACTTACCATGTATGATGTTACAGCCACGTTTAAGGATTTATCAGGTGTTGACTTTATGAGGTCGGAATGGTATAAAAATAACCCGCGCTGGATGATTTATGCGATACCACCTAACTCTATCGCCGATGGATTTTGTAACGACGGTAATAAGCACTCCGTACCCACAATAAATTATGCCGGTTATGCTGACGCAGCTGCTCGAATGTATAATGATTCGTATGCTTCCTGGTATGCAAATGAAGTTGCAATAGGTTTGGGGTTGAGTATTGTTGATGACGATGAATTTCGGTGGTATCGGATTCAAAGGGGCTACAAAATGAATTTACCTGAACCTGTAAAAGTATTTGATCTTCCACAGGCTGCACAGTTTCCAGATGTGGGGGTTGCATACATGCATACTTCTCTGCAAAAACCAGAAAGTGATTTAATGTTGTCATTGCGTAGCAGTCCATACGGTTCGTTGGCACACACCCATGCCGATCAGAACTCTTTCAATATAGCTTACGGAGGTAAAAGACTTTTTTATAATTCAGGATATCGTCCGGCAATGGGTGATCCACATTTTTTGGGTTGGTATAAGCACACACAGGGGCACAATGCAATTTTAATCGACGGACAGGGACAACCATTTGATGCCGGTGCATATGGCTGGATTCCCCGTTTTCTACATGGAAAACAAATTTCATATTCGGTTGGCGATGCTTCCAATGCATATTCAGGATCAGATGAAGGTAAAGATATTGATTTCGGAATGAAATATTTTCGGCGACATTATATATTACTCCGCCCGTCAATAATTATAATTTATGATGAATTAGAGGCAGACCATAAAGCTCAATGGAGCTGGCTCCTTCACAATGATACAGGGTTGAAGGTTGATAGTAAAAAGAAAATAATTGTCGGTGAGAACGAAATGGCTAAGGCTCAGGTATCACTTTACTCCTCAACTCCAATAGATTTTCAGGTGACTGACCAATTCTCAGTTTCGGTGGATAACTGGACCAATAAAGTGGATGAATAAGGAGAAGCAGTCGTCTTTGAAAATCAGTGGCATTTCAAAGGGGTGTCGAAAGAAAAAACAGCAAAGATGCGCTACTTATCTATTATTTAGGTAAAGCCGGATGGAAGTTTTGAACAGGTAAAACAAAGTAGCGAAGGAGTATTTTCAGTAGGAGGCTGGAATATAAAAGCTCAGATGGATATTTCAGAACACGCAAATATTCAGGTTTGGAATAATGATAAAAGCGCAATGCTGGTTTCTGATGGAACTCTTACCCAAAAAAGTAAAACGTATAAAGGTAAAGAAATAGGTAGTTCAAAAATATTTGAATTGATTGATGGGAAAGAAGTTTTCCTGGAAGCGATTGATGAGCTTCCAGAAGTAATGCAAAAAGTTGTGAGAAGGGAATAGTAATAAGCTGTAAGGGGAAATTTGTCCAATTAGAAATTGAAATGCTTGAATTCAAGTGATAAATACAAAGGATAAAAAAGCTCCTTACCGAAGAAAATTTACGCATTTTTTCGCTAAAATATAAAAGATAATGAAGCACTTAATGCAACAGCAAAAGTGCCATATTCACGTCTTGTGACCGCAGTAAATCCACTATAATCCGTTATTGATAAAGCAATTATGATAAGTGTGATGGATTTTAGTGGTCCTACTTCGCCAAGTGTAATACTAACGCGCGGCACAAGGCCAAGACAAGGTGCTCAAATGGCCTTCTTGAAAGCAAGGAGGCGGTCGTCCTGCAGGCTAAGGCCGTAGACCGGCTACTTGACCGGATAGTCGCACCTGACAATGACGACCGACAGCAGAAAAGAGCTCGCTTACCACCACAAGCGGGCCGATGAATTGCAATCCGACGTATTTAAACGGGTATGAAGTGATAAATCAAGACAAATAAATAATATAGGACTTTCGCAAAACTGAAATTTTATTAACTTATGGGATGAAAACAACGCGCGAACTTTACTGCCAGTACCTTCTTTCGAGCCAAGTCAACTACACCTGCACGAATCTGGCTGACCATTTTACCG
>Ga0209702_10006260_pt1 | contig 15466 bp, 7 predicted proteins | sample FRY01_FD_187210 | JGI IMG/M metagenome (GOLD analysis project Ga0209702, IMG submission 187210) | Freshwater microbial communities from Lake Fryxell liftoff mats and glacier meltwater in Antarctica - FRY-01 (SPAdes) (version 2) | ecosystem: Environmental > Aquatic > Freshwater > Ice > Glacier... | reverse complement strand
ACACGATCCCAAAGCATCAGAACCAAGTCCGCGATGGCCTCGGGATCGGCCTTTGCCAAGGCGATGAGTTCGTCACGGATCGGTCGTTGCACCATGATTCTACGCGGACCAAGTGGTTAAGCTTTCTTAAAGACCTGAGTAGTTACGAAAAATTAGTGGCACAGGGAAAAGCATTGGTTCAAAAAATGAACTGCGCGGCCTGTCATAGTATCCCCGAAGTAAGGCCGTTCGATATCATTCCTCTTAAAAGCACGGGCCTGACGCAGTGCCTTTCAACCGAGCCCCAGGAGGGACTTCCTCATTACAAGCTGACACAATCACAACAGGAATCTCTGATCCTGTTTTTGGGGGCAACAGATAAAATCGAGGATAAGGCGGGACATCTGACACTCTCAGCAATGAACTGCTATGCTTGTCATGATCGTGATGGTGTTGGCGGGCCTACCCATGACACCCATCGATTCTTCGTCGGGAATGAAGCCTTGGGGGATGCCGGCCGCCTGCCTCCGCCTCTCACAGGGATCGGTCACAAGTTGAAGCGTGACTGGTTGGAAGGGGTGCTCGCGGGAGAGCCTGAAAAACGGGTTCGACCTTATCTCAAAACGCAGATGCCGACCTATGCCGCTCATGCTTCGACCTTCGCTGATTGGTTTGCTAAGATTGATCAAGAGGACGGCGCAAGGCCTCTTGTCGATCGACCCGATGATCTGGAGGCAGGTCGAAAATTGCTCGGGATAAACGGTGGGGTGAATTGCATTACCTGCCACAACTGGGGTGATCAAAAGTCGCTCGGGATTCCTGCTCTTGATCTCAGCTCGTTAAATGAACGCCTTCACCCTTCGTGGTTTCGAAGCTATCTCCTCAACCCGGCTGAATACCGTCCCGGAACTTTAATGCCTCCCCTTTGGCCGGATGGACACTCAAGTGTCGAAGATGTCCTGGATGGCGACTCGGAGCGTCAGATCGGTGCGATTTGGAATTTCATCAAGAAGGGCCAAGGCATTCCTGAGGGCTTTGTGAACCGAAGCGGTGGACAGTTCGAGTTGCTCCCCCGGGATCGACCGATCATTCAACGAACTTTTTTGAAAAAGGCCGGAACCAAGGCCATTCTGGTGGGATTTCCGGGGGAGATCCATCTCGCTTACGATGGCGACGGTGCGTTCCTCTCCATGGTGTGGCGGGGCCGTTTCTTCGACGCTTACGATACCTGGTTCACCCGCGCCGCCCCTTTCGGAGAACCTCTGGGAGATGAGGTTTACGAAATTCCGGAACCTGAGACAAAAGGTCGCTTTCGTGGCTATGAACTGGATGAGGGCGGGAATCCGACCTTCATAGTCAATCGTGGTGGCCGTGAATTAAGGGAGCGGTTCTCCGTGAGGGATGGCCAACTCATTCGGGAAGTGCGTTGGGTCGAAGGCGATCCTCCGAAATTAAGACATCCCAAAGACGTTTTGAAATCGGAAGCGACTGGAGAAAATATCCTGACTTACACTTATTCGTGGAAATGAAACTTCTAACATCAGCAGTCTGGGGAATGATCGCGGCAATCGTTGTTTCCGTATCAGCAGAAGCGGGGAAGCCGGCGTATGAGGTCTTCGAGTTGATGTCGGCCAGTTCGCCGAGCGATTCGCGATCCAAGGAATGGAAACCCGGTGATGGCATCACGATGGAAGTGAGCGGAATGGCGTGGTTCCAAGAATCGCTCGCGGTGGCGATTCGCAAAGGGGAAATATGGATCATCGACAGTCCGCTTTCTCCCGACAAAGAGAAGATGACTTATCGAAAGTTTGCTTCGGGACTGCACGAACCACTCGGGCTGACGGCGGATGGAGACGATCTCTTAGTATCGCAACGAGGAGAGATCACCCGCTTGAAGGACACCAACGGAGACGGCACTGCCGATACTTTTTTAACGGAATGCGATGGCTGGAATGTTTCCGGAAATTACCATGCCTATGCTTATGGGCCGGAGCGTGATGGCGCGGGTAATCTATGGGTGACCTTGAATCTTGGCATGGGAGACCTCGCCGATAATCGAATCGGGTGGCGCGGATGGGGTGGCACTATCGGGGCGGAGGGCGCATTTCAGCCCAAGTCGCTGGGAATGCGTTCCCCTTCCGGGATGGGGCGCAATCTTGCCGGCGAGATGTTTTTCTCCGATCAGCAAGGGACGTGGATTCCAGCAACTCCGATTTATCATCTTCGCCCGGGGGTTTTTTATGGAAATCAAGAGTCCCTCGAAAGTCTCAAGTTGCCCGGGGCTCCGTTTCAGATGGCCTCCTTCCCAAAGGCAAACATCCCGTATCCAGAGGCGCTCGCCAGTGTCCCTGAATTTGTGCCCCCTGCCGTCTGGTTGCCCTATAACAAGATGGGCAGGAGCGCTACGGATATTGAGCTCATTGATCAGGACGGCAGGTTCGGGCCCTTTGATGGGCAGTTGCTCGTGGGTGAGTTTACGAACTCCGCGATCAACCGGGTCTTTCTCGAAAAAGTGGACGGTGAATATCAGGGGGCTTGTTTTCCCTTTATGAAAGGATTTCCGGCGGCCGTTATTCGCTTGTGCTTTTCTCCTCAAGGGCAACTTTTCGTCGGGATGACCAATCGCGGTTGGTCCTCTCTTGGGAATCGATCCTATGGTCTTCAGCGCCTTGATTATTCCGGTTCCACTCCTTTTGCGATTCAGGAAATGAGAGCAAAACCGGATGGTTTTGAATTGCTCTTCACGGCCCCGATTGATGCGCAAACTCTGAGCGATACGGCCTTCGCGATGAGCAGCTACACCTACCAATACTCTTCCGCCTACGGAAGTCCCGAGATCCTGACGAAACGACATGGTGTGAGCGGCCTTGTCGTGGCTGATGATGGCAAGACGGTCCGCTTCCGGGTCGAAGAAATGCGCGCGCTCTTTGTTCATGAGCTTCGGACCTCCGGCATTCAGTCGACCTCCGGCGCCGAGCTCGAATTTCCAAACGCTTACTACACCTTGAATCGCATTCCCAAATGAGTGGTGACGCTCTCTCTTTCCCTTTTTGTCTACGGCAGTATGGCCCAGGCACAGAATCAGGCTCCCTTTTCTCCCCCTCTCCGAGCTGATCGTCCCCGCTGCCGAAGGCGTTGAGCTCCGCAGATATAATCGGTTTAGCGCGCTCCTCGCCGTGATCGTTCCAACATTCTATGACACCTGCTGCTTCTCAGTAAAAAAAATCCGAACGGAAATTCTTATTCACGCCCGTGAAACTGCTCCTCTTTCGGGATCGTGACAAACGGCCAGATAGCGGGGAAAAAGCGGACGATTTTGGTTGGCCGGTATCCTTCCAGTAACATCCCGCATTGCACCTGAATCTGCACGCCACTGCATCCCAACTGGACGGGAACCTTTTCCGTTGCCACGATATTTCCGCCTTTACGATCGTTCGTTGGGTCGAAGGTCATGAGGCATTCGCGAGCCACCGCGATCGTTCCCTTTGGTGCGAGATCATCTTTCGCGCCTCCGCTAGTCGGCCAACCGAGCGGCTCCGGATTGATCTTCTCGAAATCATCGAACAGAGTTGGGTCGACCCCGTCAAAAAAGGTGATCGTGACGATCTGCTTCTCGTCATCGACCGCATCGACCCAGCCTGGCATGCCACGTTCCCGAATGTTGAGTCGATGAATCTCCAGCTGTTGGGAGGTCGCCAATTTCTGCGCGGCTTCATCAATCCAGATCTCGCGAATTCGGCCGGGACCATATTGCCCGACCCAGGTGAGGTTGAATTGGACCAGCTGCCCCGCCTTGAGTGAATCGAGCGTGCCAAATCCGTCTCCTTCAAACACGCGCGTGGACCCTAACAGATCGAAAACTCTGGCCTTCCCCTCGACCGATTCCCCTTTCGCGCGAAGTGTCGCGGTCAGTTTTTTCTTTTCGAGATCCACCGCGTCGACCTGCCAGATTTGCCTCTTCCGCGCACGGAAACTGAAGTCGTCTTCCACCCGAATACAGTGGCGAAATTCACTCTCCGGCGAGATCCTGTCGAAGTATTCGACGCCCATCGGGTTCTCCACTTGGTCCTCGTCTTTCGCGTAAGCCAGGACATGCAGATGGGTGCCATAGGGAATGTCCCGCAACGCGGCGGGAGATCCCTGGTAGGAGATCGAACCGTAGGGGAGCATACTCAAGCCAAGCGGGAGATCCCAGTGGCTACGCTGCTGGGAGTCGTTACGATCCACGCGTAGGACGAATTCCCGCTCGAGTGCGTCCATCTGGATCAACTCGCCCTCGATGGAGTGCGCCAGTTTCTCGGGGGCAAATTTTCCTGGCTCAGGTTGATACCAGCGCAGGCTCCCGTCCTTGTTTTCATCGGTGCGGAATTTGGGAGTTTCGCCCGCGGCCACAGCTGCAATCACCAGGGTTAGCAGGGACAATCTTAAAATCTGCATGGCTACGCGACGACTTCAGAAATGGTTCCGTTACTGTCCTGGAACTGATCGGTTTCGACATCCCCGCGCTGCAGCATCGTGAGGAGGAGGTTACTCAAATGAGCGTCACTATCGACCGGGCGACCACAGATCTTGTAGTGCTCGTTCGCTTCGGCGACGTTGTATTTAGCAATCTTCGGGAGGTTGTAGTCAATGTGCTGACCGTGCTTCGCGCCGAGCGCTTTCCCCCCGGCATACAGCGTGGGCAAATTGGCATTCCCGTGGCTGTGCCCGTAGGACATGCCGCTGCCCCAGAGAACCTGGGTCGTGTCTAACAAGCTCCCTTGCTCGTCGCTATGTTCTTTGAGCTGACCCAAGAAATAGCTGAATTGCTCGATGAGAAACGTGTCGGTCTGAGTGAGTCGACGGAGTTGCTCGGGGTCGCCGTTGTGATGGGACAGGCCGTGGCGTGTTTGCGAGATGCCGATGTCGGGAATTGCCCCGCCGTTCGACTCACTGCAAATCATACAGGAGATGACTCGCGTCATATCGGTGCGCAGCGCGAGGACCATGAGATCGTAGAACAACCGATGGTATTCCTGAACCTGATTCTGGTCCATTTTCCGGTTAAATCGTTCCGCTTCGGATTTTGCAATCTTCGGCTTCTGAACATCAAGCCAGGCGTTTGCCTTTTCCGTCCGCACCTCAACCTGACGCACTGCCGTGAGATATTCATCGAGCTTGTTGCGATCTTCCAATCCCAACTTCTGATTGACCCGCTTCGCGTCGCCAAGGACGGTATCGAGAATGCTCGCACGCTGGGCCAAGCGACGGCGAACGGCTTCCTTCCCGCCTCTCTCCTCGCCGAACATTCGGTTGAAGATCGAACTGACGTTTCGTTCAGCCGGAAGTTGAATCCCGTCGCGTGACCAGGCCAGCGAATGTCCTTCGATTGCCATTTCGAACGAGGGAAAGCGTGTCGCGCCACCCTGAACATCAGCGATCAACTGGTCCGCCGAAACGGTGTTGCGAAACGCTCCGCCATCGCGGGGAACGTCCGCACCAGTCAGCCAGACCTTGTCGCAATTGTGCGCCTTGCCGAGAACCAGCGGGTGGTAGAGACCACTGATCGGCGAAATTTCGGCCCGATGCGGTTCGAGCGACTTCAAGGTCGTGGGCCATTCATAATCGGCTCCCGCCTTTTCGATCTGCCAAGTCAGGGTGTTGACGCCATTTGGAATGTAGAGAAAAACACTGCGCTTCGCCAGAGTCGGTTTCGCGAGTCCGGTGGCGCTCATGCAATCCAACATCGGCAGCGCGATGCTGGCACCGAGACCACGGAGAAGATGACGACGGCTGAGATGCCATCTGTTGGTTTGAATATTCATAAGTGGTAACGGTGGCATCTTGCCTCGGGTTCATTCATTATCTTTTTTGAAACAGATCAGACAGCACAAAGGCTTCCACGATCTTTCTTACAGAGTAATCGTTCTCTCGACCAGTCTTGACGATCGCTTCCAATTCATCGCGGTCATCGAAGGTCATCGTACGACGCATCCCGTAGATCGCGAGTTTTTCGACAAAGGTCTTATTGAAGGCATCAAGATCGGCCATCAGTAGTTGCTTGAATTCCGCCGCGTCTTGAAACGTCCGTCCATCCGGCAATTCACCGCTCGCATCGACCGGCGGATCGTCTCCCGTGCCCTCGACCTTTTCGTGCGTGCGCCAGGCCCCGATGGCGTCGTAGTGATCAAAGGCCAATCCCAACGGATCGATCGACTTATGGCAGGATGCGCAATTCGGATTCTGCTTGTGGGCCTCGAGCTTCATCCGCAGCGTCGCCTTCGGTGCATCCACCGGCGTGGGCTCAATCGGATCGACATTCGCTGGCGGCGGCGGCGGCGTTTTGCCGAGAATCGCTTCCGACAACCACGCTCCCCGATGAACCGGACGATGCCGCGTCCCATCCGAAGTGAGCGATAGGATCGAAGCATGGGTCAGCAAACCACCACGGTGAGTCTCCGGTTTGAGCGAAACGCGTTGAAATTCGTCCTTGGTGACATCCTCGATTCCATAGAAACGAGCCAAGCATGGATTCACCATCGTCCAATCGGAATCAATGAACTCACGAAGGGTCAGCCCCTGATCCAGCACTTCCTTAAAAAAGGCCTGCGTTTCCGCAACCATGCTTCGCTCCAGATGATCGTCGTAGTCGGGGTAGATTTTCTTGTCCGGTGGAAACATCCCGACCTTGCGCAAATGCAACCACTGAGCCGGGAAGGATTGCGTGAATCGCTCGGCTCGTGGATCGGCCAACATTCGCACGACCTGGCGCTGAAGTTCGGCCTTTTCCCGGAGCTTGCCCCGCTCCGCGGCGGCGAACAATTCGTCATCCGGCATGGTGCTCCAGAGCAAGTAGGACATGCGTGAAGCGATCTCCCAATCATTGAGGGTGTGACGATTTTTGTCGACGTCACCCTCTGCGATAAAAAGGAAACTCTTGGAACATAAGATCGCTGTCATCGCGGATTTCACGGCGTCCGCAAATGCCTCCCCGGCCATAATTTCGGCCTCCGTAATTTTAACAAATGCCTCCAGTTCCCCTTCATCCAACGGCCGTCGAAAGGCACGCTTTGCCAGCGCCGCGAGGCCGGCGCGGACCTGATTGATCCCCTCCTCTTCGCTCGGCATGTATTCATCGCGCCAGCGTTGCTCTTCCTCAGTGATAATCGGGCCACGCATCGAGATCGCATCGATGATCAGAATGGGATAACGCGGCCGCCCTTGTTGATCGGTGATCTTCATTTGCCAAGGCGCGCGTTCATCCGCTGTCGTAATAAAGGGGATCCGGCTTGACGCGTTGGTCCGGGGATGGAGTTGTCCTGCGGCCGTATTGATCACATGAATCTCGGGACCGTGAACCGCAGGGAAATGAACGCGGAACGAAACGGTTGTTGGCTTGTCTTCGGGCGCAATGATGTCCTGCTCGAAGAGGATACGATCGAGCTTGTGCTCATACACCTGGATCCGCGGCGGCGGACCGTTTTGCGGTGTCAAACCAGAGACGGTGTAACTGATCTCGTAGACTCCGGCTCCCGGGAACTTCAGCTCTGGTCCCCGGTAGGGATTCGAGGCCCTAAAAAGTTCGCCGGAGGTGGTCAAAGGGTATCGCACCTTGTCGAGCAGGCCGGCCTTTTCCAGTCGAGCGTAATGGCCATGATCCGGATTCAACTCCACCGCCCGTTTGCTTGCCTCGAGATATTCCACCTTCTCTTGCGGATAAGCTTCGCTCAGCACGATCTCCGCGGCGTTCATGTATTTTTCGATGTGGGTCGCGGACAGGGTCAGAACCGAGCCAAGACGTTCGAAGCCATTCCACTCCGGATCTTCCAGCAGCCCGCCCGGGTCTGCGGCGTCATACTGCACGCCGATGAGATCGCGCATCGTATTCACGTATTCTTCCCGAGTCAGACGATTGTAAGAAACACGATCCCGGCGCGCCATCCGGGCCGATTCCCCCTCTTTGATTCGCGTCGCAAGCCACTCGACAATTGCCGCGCTCTCATCTGGCTTGGGGAGGACATCCTCGTCATCCGGCGGCATTTCGCCCGAACTGATCCGCTCCATCACCTCCGCCCATAGCGGGGTGTCCTTGAGTCCGATCTCCCGCGATAATTCATCGAGCCGAAAATCGCCCTTCTGTTTCTTCTCACCGTGGCAGCGCACGCAATGGGTTTCGAGAAACGGCTGAAGGTCCTTTTCAAACGAATGCCCAACCGACGTGAGTCCCGCGTTGAAAAGCAGGAAAGCTGTAAAAAATAGACCGAATTTCATCAGTAAAATTGAGACTTCACCAAGATCAAAGCTCAGTAAAAAGCGCTTCGTGGACATTCTACAGAGCCCCGAAACGGCGAGTGCGACCGCTCGCCCTTTTAGTCGTCGCAAAACTCCCTGTCTAGCACATTTGACACTTAAGAATGCTACGCGATGATGTCGTGCACCACCTCGCCGTGGATATCGGTCAGCCGGAAATCACGTCCGCCATATCGATAAGTGAGCGCCGTGTGGTCCAGGCCCAACAGGTGCAGCATGGTCGCGTGTAAATCGTGGAGGTGGACCTTGTTCTCCACTGCTTCGTAGCCAAGTTCGTCCGTTTTCCCATAGGCCAGGCCACCGCGAACGCCTCCACCCGCCATCCAAATCGTATAGCCCGCAGCATTGTGGTCTCGACCGGGAGAACCTTGTCCATCGAGGAGCTGGGACTCCGGTTGACGCCCGAACTCCCCCCCCCAGAAGACCAAGGTCTCGTCTAAGAGGCCGCGGCGTTCGAGATCGGTAAGCAGTGCGGCGATCGGTTGGTCGATCTCCTCGCACCGCGCCGGAAGACCGGTGTCGATCGCAGAGTGATGATCCCAGCCGCTACTGGCGACCTCCACAAAACGCACCCCCGACTCGACCAATTGGCGAGCCATCAGGCACTGGCGTCCAAAATCGTCGGTACGCTTCCCGCCGATGCCGTAGAGATCCAGAGTCTCCTTCGATTCCCTGATGGTGTCGATGACCTGCGGGACGACCTCCTGCATCTTGCTGCTTAGATTGAGTGAATCGATGACTCCTTTGACGTTCGGATTCCCACCACTGCGCTGCAGCAGGTCGCGATTCATCGACTGGGTGAAGTCCAAGACGCCATTCGAGACGCCCGGCACACTCCCGTCCGCGGTCAGGTTCTTAATATTTGCCTCTTTCACCGGTCGCCCTTCCCAGCCGATGCGAGTCGCCTGGTAGGCGCTCGGCAGGAATGCGTTCCCATAGTTGGACGGCCCCCCGAAGGTGCGTGTCGGTTTGACGGTGACATAACCGGGAAGGTTCTCGTTTGAACTCCCGAGGCCATACAAGACCCAGGAACCGAGTGACGGGCGCACGAATTGAAAACTCCCTGTGTGCAGCAGCGGGATGGCGAGGGGATGCGCGCTGCTGTCCGTTTGCATGCTGTTAATGACGCAAAGTCGGTCGGCCTGCTTTGCGATCTGGGGCAGCAGTTCGGAAATCCACAGCCCGCTCTCGCCATGCTGCGAAAAGTCCCACATCGGGGCCATGAGCTTCTTCTTGTTCTTCCCTTCCTTGCCGCCATCTTCGTAGAGCTTCGGCTTGTAATCGAACATGTCGTGCTGAGACGGGCCGCCGTTCATGAAGAGGAAGATCATCCGTTTGGCCTTCGGTGCGAAATGGGGCCCGCTCGGAGATTGCGCGCCAGCGAGGCTCTGGCTGGCGGTCAGTCCTGCCAGAGCGAGCGAGCCAAACCCGCACGATCCGAGCTTGAGCCAGTTGCGGCGCGACATGTTGAATGGCTGTTGTTCGGGATTCATTTCACTATTCTATGTCGACTAGGTAACGGAATTCGGCGGTTGAAAACAATGACAGAAACAGAGTTGACCAGGCGCTCTCATTGCGGCCCTCGATCTCTGCTTCCGTATCTCGCGTCAGCGCAAGGAGCGCGAGCGCGCCCTCTTGCTCTGCCACCGTGGCCGCGCGTGAAAACACCCAACGCATCGCGAGGTCGACCCTGCTAGCATCATTGTCCGCGGCCGGATCTGCGAGCAATCGCCTTGCCGCGTGCCCTGCCTGCTCGGCGACAAATTTGGAATTCCGCAGAAAGAGCGCTTGGGAGGGAACTTCGGTCACGGCTCGCTTCCCACTGACTAGGCTCGAAGACGGGAAGTCGAAACGGTCGAACATTTCGGGCGCATAGTCGCGGATCACCGGCAGATAGACGCTGCGGTGATTACTGGGCGGCTGCAACTTCTCGGTGTCGACGCCGCGCACCAACTGGTCGCCTAGCCCGGTTACGGTGGACCCTCCTGGCGGTTCGATATCGAGCTGGCCACTGACGGCGAGGATGGCATCACGAATCGCCTCCACGGGCAAACGACGTGGCACCGAGCGCCATAGTAACCGGTTCTCGGGATCGATCTCCTCGCCCTGCTCATGTGTCGCAGAGCTGAGTTGATAGGTCCTACTCAGCACGATTTTTCGGATGGTCTGCTTGATCGACCATCCGTCGTCCATGAACTCAACTGCCAAAGTATCGAGCAACTCCTGGTGGCTGGGGGGCGTGCCCGTCGCTCCAAAGTTGTCCACTGACTCAACCAACCCACGACCGAAGAGATGGTGCCAGATGCGATTGACCATCACCCGCGCCGGCAAGGGGTTGTGACGGCTTGCCATCCAATTGGCCAACTGCAGCCGACCGCTCTGCTTAGGATCGATCGCGGGCACCTCAGGGATTGGGATGGCGGTGAGAAAACCACGTGAGGCCAGCTCGCCCGGCTGACTGAGTTCGCCACGGATCGCGATCTTCGTATCTGCCGGATCCGCCCGATCCCGGGCACTCATCGCGTAAGGCGGGCGCGGCGGGCGGTTCTTTTCAAGCTCCTTAACAGCGGCTTCAAACGGCGCGAGCTCTCCCTTGAGCCTAGCAATCATTGCCTCCGATGCCTCTTCTGGTTCTCCCGCATTCTCCGGAGTTTCAGCTTCTGCTGGAGGTGATGAGGCGGCCTCGGGAGCCGCATCTTCAGACTTGGCGATCCCCTTCGTTGGCGCGTCTTTCTTTGCCTCTTCAGCTTTGGTCAGTTCGGCTTTCTTCTCGTCCCCGGACTTCTTTGCCGCCTCGACTTTCTTTTCGTGCGCTTCCGCGGCAGCGTGCAAATCTGCGCCATTGCGACCAATTGGGAGTAAGTCCGTTGGGTTGTTGCTATACTTCTGTTTGATGGTGCCATACAGAGGTTCTGTGCTGAGGAAAATACCTGCCAAGGCGTAGTAGTCTTTGGTCGGGATGGGATCGAACTTGTGATCGTGGCACTTTGCGCAGGAGACCGTGATCGCAAGAAAGGCGCGGGTGGTGACATCGATCTGGTCATCGACGATCTCCATGCGGTAGGCCATGCCACTGGAGTTGTGCCGCTTGGTACCAAATGACAACAGGCTGGTTGCCACCACTCGATCTTCGCTATCCTTGGCTGATTCGTCCGGAGCTCCAAGCAGCAGGTCTCCGGCAACCTGCTCCCTGATAAACTGATCATACGGTTTGTCAGCGTTGAGAGCGCCGATCACGTAATCCCGATAAGGCCAGGCATGGGGGTAAGAAAAGTTGAACTCCTTACCACTTGATTCGGCAAATCGCACCACATCGAGCCAGTGCCGACCCCAGAGCTCGCCGAAACGGGGGGAGGCGAGAAGTTCGTCAACCAGTTTAGCAACGGCGTCAGGTGCAGGATCATTCAAAAACGCCTGAACTTGGTTGGGCGTTGGTGGCAGACCAACGAGATCAAAGTAGAGACGCCGCACAAGCGTGCCGCGGCCGGCATCGGCCACGGGGGTTAATCCGACTTTTTTAAGTTTCGACAGGGTGAAGAAATCGATCGGGCTCTGCGGCCAGTCAGTGTTCTCAACCTCCGGGAGCACAGCAGCCTGCGGGGGCTGAAAGGCCCAGTTACTTGAACCAGCTTTCGGCTCCTCGGCGCGGGATACCATAAGTGCCAAGAACACCAGACCAGAAGACATGATCAACTTGCGCCCATTCCGAATCGTCTCGCCAAGGCAACGAACCACCGGCTCCTGCGGTTCTACGCCGGAGAGGGATAAATCAAAAGTGCCTCTTTCCTCTTCCTTCAACATTACTGCTAAGGGATAGACTACCTCGTTGAAATCAACGAGGTAAATCGTTCTATGTTGCACGCGCATGAAGACGTTCGACCGCAGAAAGGTGGCCCGTGAGAGCTAGCACTACTTTTCGATCCCGAAAAACACGTGCCCTAGAACCGGATCTTGCTAGTTTTTGCGAACGAAGAAGAAGAGCTGATCTTCATCACCCAGAAGGACCGATGGAATGAGGTAGGTCGTGCTCTCGCCCTCGGTATTCACGATATCATCGATCTCCGACCAATCTTCCAGCGGAAGCGAAAGATCATTAGTCGAAAAAACCGCATAGCTTGTTCCCGGAGAACTTCTGGAGTTCCAAGTCAGTAAAACGTCACCATTTGCAACGACCGAGATCTCGGTAATCGCAAGTCCCGCAGGTCCAGGCGCGCCGCCGAGAGGGTTGAATGTTCCGTCAGCGAGCTGCTTCACTTGGTCTTTTGACAAAGCCAGATCCCAAACAGCAACATCGTCAATGAGTCCCTCGAAGAAATTGCCGCTTCCGTCCCAGATGCCATCACCACCGATATTAAAGTTAAATGCGGAGGTGCCTCCAGACGGGGCCGAATCGTTCTCGCCCGCGATTTCGCCATCAATGTAAAGGACGCGCCCATTTTTGCTGCCGACCATCGCGAGGTGAGTCCACTCTGCGGCAGTATCCACGCCTGTGTCGATAATACCGCCATCCGCCATCCACCAGGCAATGGTGGGATTTGGGCCCATTTCGGCGAGGTCATTTTGTCCGAACAGACCAGTCCGACCGGGTTGAATCACGTCAAACTTTACCCAGCCCGCGACGGTGAACTCTGTGAGACCGTCGAGCAAAGGAGCGTCAGTAGTCACAGAAGAATCGATTCCATCGAACTGGATGGCCTGATCGCCGGCATTCCCGGTGTGGCCTTCGACGAAGACCGCTCCACCATTCACGGTTCCCGGTGCTGAGCCGATGAGGTCGTCCGTCTCCTGCGCTCCATCATCGAATGACCAGTAAGCAATTGGGACGGGGAAGGGAGGGAAGCTGTTTTTGTCGGATGGATTTGTTGAGGCGGCGATTTCAGTGCCATCGTTTACGCCATCTCCATCAGAGTCGGCGTTATTCGGGTCAGACCCCGAGTCCGTTGCGCTGGCAACCACTCCGGTGTTGGTCTCGACTTTGTCGCTCAGTCCGTCTCTGTCGGTGTCCCTCAATCGGGGATTGGTGCCGGTGTCAGACGCGCTCACAAAGGTTCCGGTATTCGTCTCGACGCCGTCCAAAAGTCCGTCATCGTCGGTGTCATTGTCCTGCGGGTTGGTATTGGCCTTGAATTCGGCGAGGTTGTTCGAGCCATCGTTGTCTGGATCCAAAGAGGCATCGTCCACAGTCGGAGCGAGACCGTTCGCTTCTTCCCAGATGTTTGGCATGCCATCGCCATCGGTGTCTGTGGTGGAACGGACAATCTGGAATCCGGCAATGCCTGGTGTGCCGGAAACGACGTTACCGGTGATCGTCAGGGTTGGCCCGGTCAGGCCCTTAAACACGATATAGTTGCCCGAATCAAAATTCTCGACGATCTGCCCGAACTCACCATCGAAAATTTCGACGGTCGCCTCAATGCTTTCAACGTTCGCGGTGAATGTCGCCTCAGAGGCTCCGTCGGATACGACGTAGAGGTAGAGATCGTAAGTCGGGTAGGCGATGTTGCGAAGTTCGATTCGAGTGATCACATCGTCGCCTCCTGCACCACTGCCACGGGGCAGCAGAATGCCGTGCATTAAGATGGCATCAGCATCGTCAGCGCCAGGTGCCACCCCGATCACGCCGGGGCCATTGGTTGCCCATTTTACGCGAAGGATGGACGCGTTGTTCGCATTGTCGACGAGGCTGAGAGGATCTCCGGCACCGCCGGGAGCATTGTTCCAGTTACCTTGGCCGACAACACCCGCAATGCCTGCGACGGAGGCACCAGCACTGCCTGCATTGCCTCCCACGAAATTGACACCCAACAGGATATCTCCGTCGTTGGCGGGAATACTCCCAGATTGCTTGGGATCACTTCCCGCTGCAACCTCCGCCTGATCTTCGAACTGGTCTCCATCCGAATCAGCTTTGTTCGGATCAGTGGTGTGGGTGAGGACTTCGGCACCATCGCTCAGAGTGTCACCGTCGCTGTCTGGATCGAGCGGATCCGTCACTGTTTCCTCATTGTCCTTTAGTCCATCGCCATCGGTGTCGGCCAGTTGGGGATGAGTTCCCATTTCGAACTCTTCGAAGTTGGTTAGGGTATCACCATCCGGATCTTCTCCGCCATCGTTGACGTTTGGATCCAGACCGCGAGCGACGCCGCGGTCTGTGCCGGTTTCCCATTCACTGGGAATGTTGTCACCATCAGGATTCAAGTTGCTCGTGGCATCCAGCCTCACATTGTCGAAGTGGGAACGAACACCGCCAATATCATCTCCAATGAAAATCACAATATTGCCAGCGGGAGGTGCGTCGTCGGTGGCGAACTCAACAGTAACATCGGTGAAGGTCAATCCAACCGCATTATTGAGGGCAACCGAATCGACGGTCACCGCATTCGATTCCAACAGCGAATCGAGGGCGAGTTGGCCATTAGTGTCGAACCCTTCGAGGAAGGCGTTCGCCCTGGGAGCTTCATCGAGCACTGTCAGGCCAATCACCGACAGGGAGTCGGTTCCAGACTGGCCGGCATTGCGGTAACCCACTCCAACGGTCAGGGTATAAAGGGTATTCGCTTCATACGGAATGCCCGTATTTTGAAAGGCATAGTAACCTCCGGCCATCCCAACGTGCTGGTTGCCCTCGGATTTGAATCCGCCAATGAATTCGACAAAAGCATTTCCGCTATTTGGGCCCGCCTGGCCGATCCAATCGGGATCATCAAAGTCATTCAAAGTTGGGTCATTGAGGTCATTGGTCCAACCTCCGGCACCAAGTGCTCTATTCTCGAAGCTGCGATTATTGACGGCAACTGGGGCTGCAAACGCCACTGTGGTGAGTGCGGCAAGCGCCAGCAGTGGTAAGAGGAGAGCGATTGTGATCGTCCCAATGGGGGCTGTTTTCATATCTAAAATAGGGAGGTGAAATAGGGAGGGCAAGTCTAAGCGAACAGTGAAATTTTGAGGCTTGCCTTCATTTGTACAGAATGAGCCGACCGGACTGCAACTCAATTCGGAAACAAATTTCACGACGGAAGCTACGGCTCGGACGACAAGGACTGATTCGGTTGTCCGAAGGTCGAAGTTTTTGGTTCTTCGGGGAATTTAGTGCGCGATTTTGAGGCTGGGGAGTGATGTCGGAGCGGGTATAAGGAGCGGGTGCAATATCAACTTCATCGTCACTACAGTTTGCTTTTGGGTCTGGATACGCCTTGGA
>Ga0209702_10006255_pt1 | contig 15473 bp, 20 predicted proteins | sample FRY01_FD_187210 | JGI IMG/M metagenome (GOLD analysis project Ga0209702, IMG submission 187210) | Freshwater microbial communities from Lake Fryxell liftoff mats and glacier meltwater in Antarctica - FRY-01 (SPAdes) (version 2) | ecosystem: Environmental > Aquatic > Freshwater > Ice > Glacier... | reverse complement strand
TCTTGACCCTTTTATGGGAAGTGGCTCTACAGGCAAGGCTTGTGTACTAGAAGGCTTTGACTTTATTGGAATAGAGCTTGAAAGTGATTACTGCAAGATAGCAGAGGCACGAATTAACCATACCCTCGCCTCCCTAGACAAACCAATTAACGATAAATAAAGATATATGAATAAAGAATTTAAAGAATGTAGTAGTTGTAGTAAAAAAGCAGGTTCACCAGAACTTTGTTCGGCTTGTATACATAACAGAACTCTAGTAATGGAGTTAAGAAATGAGATTTTTCGCCTAGAAAGTAAGTTAGAAATAATAACAAAAGTTGTAGAACTAACATAAACTATATGAACCACGAACAAGCAACAAAAGAAATAAGACAAATGATTGATAGAGAGTTTTCACATCAAGACTTTAAGACCCCAACTGGAAAAGAATATATAAAAATAGGTAAAGATTACTTAGTAGATATGATTGTAAAACAAATGGAACACGCAATCTCCCTCCAGTCCAAACCATTATCAGATAAATAAATATATATGAAATATATATGAAAATTAACGAGAAAATGATAAAAATTATAGGCACGGCCTGCATTCCTAGCGGGTTATCTATTGATAGTCAGTATAAAATTCTAACTTTGGTTGACTGCAAGAGTATAGATTATAAAAGCAATGAGAATGGAACTTGTGATGTTATTTATAAATTAAAACTTACCGGTGAAACTGATATAATAAATAACGAGGGCAAGGTAATTAAAGCTAAAGACAATCGGAGTATGAGTCAGAAGCTGCGCGGGCGGATTTATGCTTTCATGAAAGAACAAGGAGTTGACACTGACGATCAGGAATTCTATGAGGAAGAGATACAAAAGATTATTCTGTATTACGACTTGGTTCATGAATTCTTGCGTAATAAATCCTAATATTTGACACCAGAAAATATTTAGTATATAATTAAATTACTTTAACAAAAGTCATTCGTTTGACCTGGGATTATATCCTGATCACGAGATAGGGAAGCCGTAAATAAGGCCGGCTTCCGGAAGACTGCCTTATGAAATACTTAAATAAAAAACCGAGGGGTTCTTATAAAAAACAACGATTTTTAGCGTTGTTTTTTTTGTATGTTAGATGAAAAACAAACAATTAGACGTGTTCTTGATGTGTGTGTTGGCTACGGACTCGGCATGTTTGTCTTGATAATAGTGCTTTTATTTATAAAATAATTAATATATAAAAATGGGAAAAATTAAAGATCCACTTAAAAGTCAAAAAGAAAAACTAGCTAAACAGGCATTGGCTGGTCTTAAGAAACTAAAAGTAAAAAAGGTTAAAGTTTCTAATGTAGCTACAGAAATGGGAGCTGCAAAGTCTATGGAATGGCTAGATGTTACCAAGCAGAAGCTGGGAGTAATTCTAGAAAGACCAGAGTATTATATTTTGATAGTTAGTGCTGAGGATCAAAAGACTTTAACTGAATTTAGGAACACAGGCAAGACAGTTGGTGAAATTAATTATGCTGACCAGAAATTGCCAGGTGTTCAAGGTGATGAGGTGATTTTGGTTTTGCGAAAGTAATTGTAAATGGTCAATGTTATTGCGCCTATAATTTCTATCGGAGAAATACTTAATGACTTGGAAGAATTGAAAAGTGAGAATTCAAGTGATTTGAAAGATTTGAAAGAAAAGCCGAAATCTAAACGTGGTGGTGTGAGACCAGGAGCTGGTATTCCTAAGGGTACGAAATTAGATAAAACTATTAAGAAAGAGCATGCTGAGGCTTACATTCGTGATAGAGTGATCAAAGGGTTGGCCAAGCTCGTAAATGCTCAATTATCGCTTGCTGATGGCCTACAAATGCTCTACAAGATAGACACAATCGAGAAAAAAGGCAGGAACGGGCAAATTTATATAGAAAAGTCAAAACCAATATTAGTAACAAATCAAACGGAAATAGAGAATTATTTGGCTGGTGATTACGATAAGGTAAAAGAATATTATTTTTTAACAACCAAACAGCCAGATAATAAAGCTATTACAGATTTATTCGATAGAGTCTTTGGCAGAGCAAAACAGGCAATAGACTTATCTGGGTCACTTACGCTCGAGGAAGTGTTCAAGAAAAACTGGGAGGCAAGGCATATTAAAGTTGAGAAGATGTCTGATGACGAATTTATCCCTGATAATTAAACAATTAGTTACACAAATAGAGGATTTTTTTTGGGTGGAAACTAAGGATGGATTGGTAGTTCCTTTCAAATTAAATAACATGCAGTGGCGAATTATTCGGTATTTACTTTATTTTGCTCGTACCTTTACCGGTAAGCCGTTAAGAATAATTATCCTTAAGGGCCGGCAATTTGGTATATCCACTTTGTTTTTAGCAATTCTGCTATGTAAGTGTTTAATAATACCAAACACCAGAGCGGCGGTTATTTCTCACGATTTGGAGAGTACTAAAAAATTGTTTAGGCGCGTACGGTTTTTTACCAAAATGTTTCCTATTCAGCCACTGACCGAGAAAGAGTCCGAGCGTGAGTATTCGTTCCCTAAGATGAACAGTTATATCTATATCGGTACAGCGGGCGCAAAAGCATTCGGTCGTGGTGATAATTTAACCGATGTACATTGCAGCGAGGTCGGATTTTGGGATAACGCCGCATTTATAATGAATGGCTTAATCAATGCCGTTGGCAAGAGTGGCAGTATAACGATTGAAAGTACTGCTAATGGTATGGGCAATTACTTGCACAAGCTGTGGTCTAGGTCATATAAAAATCTGAAATCTGCTTGGTTTGCAATCTTTCTGTGCTGGACTGACTTCAAGGAATACGAAATGTATCCAGAACCTAATTTTAAGCGTACCGAGCATGAGGAATTCCTTTGTAAGACTTATCCACATCTTAATAATCGCAAGTTACAGTGGCGTAGATTCAAGATTTCAGAGATTGAGCCAGAGCCGGGTTATACAGCCGAGCAAATATTTCAGCAAGAATATCCACTAACCGCACATGAGGCGTTTATCCATAGTGGGTCAAGTGTATTCTCAGTCGAGGCTTTAGAGTCATACAATCCAACAGAGCCAATTGATATTGATGATGGCTTGAAAATATGGCAAAGACCCAGTGGCTATTCGGTTATGGGGGTTGATTCCAGCGAGGGATTAGAGTCTGGCGATCATAGTGTTATTGACATTTGGAACGAGAAATTTCAGCAAGTTGCTCAGTGGGCAGGGCATTGTGATCCTGATGAGTTGGCTGACAAAGCAGTTATAATCGGCTTGCGCTATAATTCTTATATTGTTTGCGAAGTAAATAATATGGGAATTGCAGTGCAGGGTATTTTACGCACTAAATATCCAATTGGTAAACAATACAGGCGTGAGGTATTTGATGTTCGTTCCAAAACAAAGCAAAAGAAGTTAGGTTGGCGCACTAGTGCGCACACCACCAAACCGCGAATGGTTGCTGATTTGGCAGAATATATTCGCAAGGGTACAGCCGGGTTTGTCTGCCAAGAGAGTATTGACGAGTGTATGACTTACATTAAAGACGGCAAGGGTGGCACAAATGCTCAAGAGGGTTGTAACGATGATAGGGTTATGGCCGCCGCTATGGCTTTGCAGGGCTACATTGACAGGCCACCAGATCGCATATTCCTTACTTCCAATGCGGAACAGGCATTGGCTGATAATGAGATATCAAAACTTAATAAACAATGGATCAATAGAAAACATGACCGCATAAAAAAAGCTAAACGAAGTGGTTACTTAAATTAAAAATATAATGGCTAAGAAACTTACTAAAAAGAATATTTATAATAAAATTACCGAGGGTGTTACTACCGACGTTGTCCTTGAGGGTGAAGAGAGCTTTGTAAATGATAAAATTAAAAACATAAAAACATCTTACAAGTTTAGTAAGGATGAAGAGAGAATACTCAAGGCTAGGATTGCGCGTTTTGAGGTTATGCTTGAGAAAAAGAAAAAGCTGGGCATTAATGCCAAGTGTGATGCTATGGATATTCTTTTTAGTCCGCACTTGGTTGGCTTAAATAACCCTGACAGTCCGGTTATAACTAATTCCGGTGGTACTACTATCGTTGATGAGCCACGCAAATCTACACCAATGGCTTTTGAAAAGATTACCTCGACAATTGCTACACTCATCAGAGAAAATCCGAAGGTCATTATGAAAGCGTTTCGCAGTAAGTTTAAGAAGCTTAATTTATTTATTGAAAACGTTTACTATGAGAATTTCAAATTGCAGTCAAAGATTCGCATTCTGCAACGTTATACTTATCAGCTATCAAAGTATGGGATTGCCTATTGGCGCGAATATATAAAACGGACTTACCGCAAAAATCACGAACCACAAAGAGATAAAAATGGCAATTTTGTTTATGATAAAGCTGGGAATTTAATTTATGATACTACTATAGTTTACGATGTTAATGACCAGGTGGCCGAGGTTGTTCATCCTAAGAACATCGTGCTTGATGATGGTTGTTTAGCGCCGACTGACCCGCAAAGACCAGCTCGTGATTTATTTTTATACTATTATTATTCCAAGAGTGAATTTGATGCTCTGTATCCGGTTGCTAAATTCCCCAAGGCAACGTTTGTAAAGCAGGGTCAGAGTTGGATGTTTGAAGATAATGAGATTATAGACCCAGCCGAGACCAGAAAGAAAGATAAAATACAGGTTATTATTTATGAGAATAAAACCGAAGATGTTCAAGAGACGTGGTCAAATGGTATCCCACTTGAATCTATCCCATTACCGGGTCACAAATTAGATATAACTGGCGACAAATGGGTTGAGGACGGCGACAACTATGACGGTATTGGCATTGGTCAGATACTCGCTATTTACCAGCCAATGGTTGATGATATAAATAATGCTTCAATTGAATTATTAAGACAGTTAGTCCGGCCGGTTGAGGATTTCTTTAATAACGCCAAGATATCCGACGAGTCTGATGATGTTGAATATCACTCAGGATCACAGCGTAGGATTGACGGCAGTCCGGAGGATGTTAAGTACAGCAAGCCACCAGCCATGGGCGCCGGCGAGATTGCTCAGGTTGAAAGACTCATGGAAGAGATTGATCGCACTACTATGGTTCCTAAACATTTATCCGGTGTTGGCGAAACTAAGACAGCGTTTGAAGCCGCTCAGAATAAAGAGTCAGCGTTGGCTAAACTTAATATTCCGCTATTTAGTATTAAGTGGGTACTCGAACAAGCGGCCAATATTTCCTTATCCTTATGGCCAATAGTTTATGGCGAAGCTGAGGATACTAAACTATTAAATCCGGGCGATGATGATTTTAATGAAGCTCTGGCTATTTACAAAGCAAATCCTAGCGACGAGCGTGTAGCTTTGTTTGATACTAACAAAGAGGATCCACAAGCTGGGTTATATCGCCGGGAGTTTAGACAAATGGAATTACCATTATCGCTTGAAGAGGATGATTCTGGTGAGGGTAATACCACTGGTACCGGGCGTATAGTTTACAGTGACGAGCGCAAGTTTTGGGAACTTGTGCCAAAGCATTTTAATTGGATTGGTAGGATTGAGATTATATCTAGTTCGTTCTTGCCGATTTCAAAGGCGCTGGAAGATGACGCTAAAAAAGAGATGGCCGATTGGCTCATAAGTGTACCAGTGACCGATGAACTTGGTCGACCCACACTTACCGATGCTAACGGCAAGCCTTATGTTATTGATAAAGCTAGAGTGGTAAAAGACCGTATTTCTATATTGCGTGATTGGGATGCTGAAAGATTGGTTGTTCCTATGGATCAGAAAAATGCCGGGCAGGGCAATGTTGGTGGTGGGGTAGTAAATCCTTTGAATGATGCTAATGGCAGCTCGGTTATGGATGCAGTGGAAATGGCTACCGATGGCGCCGGCTCTAGGCCAGAGCTTAGAGGTGCAGGTATAAAATCTTAACATGACCTGATTTTGCTTAATAATAATTAATATATAAAAATGGGTATAATAAAGAAAACTAAACAATGGGCAAAGGATGTCATCAGAGAAAGAATAGAAGAGGATAAATCTTATGACAGGCTAGTCCGGCTTAGGTATAGAAAAGAAAAAGGCAGGGAAATGGTTGATAGTAAGTCAGATGTCGATGATTATGCCAGACGTATGCGCGCAGTGCGTAAGGAGGTCAGAGGATAATGATTACCAAAAGAAATAAGCAGGAGCAGTATAAAAAACTAGCCAAGCTGTCCAGAACTATTGAGTGGATAGAGGGATTACTTCCTACCTTGCTGGATAAGAAAAACAAATACCAAAATTCAAAGAGGAAATACACTACTGAGTTTGAGACTTCCCGGGCAGAGATTGAAAGGGTTACAGTCCTTGAAACAGTAGATGATATTATCGAACAAGTGGAAAAGGCAAACGACAAGGCATCTAATTTTTATCAAGAGGATTAACAATGATTAAAGTAAAAAAGCTCTTAGGCGATGAGGCTAGAATAAAAATAAAACAAGGGATAGACATTGTGGCGGACTTTACAAAATTAACATTGGGGCCAAAGGGCAGGAATGTGGCGTTTAATAAGATTGGTCCACTGCCGACCAGAGTTATAAACGATGGTGTTACTATCGCTCAGGAAATAAGAGATGATGACGAATTTGTGCAAGCTGGTATTGAAATGGTGCAAGAGATATGCAAAAAGACCAATGACAATGCCGGTGACGGGACCAGTCAAACTGCACTACTGGCTCAAGCTATAACCACCGAGGGACAGAAGCGATTGATTGCCGGGATTAATCCGATGGAAGTTAAATCTGAACTAGAGGTTGATGTAAAAATATTGCTTGATAAACTTACAGAAATGTCACACAAAGTTAAGGATGAGAATGATATCAGAAACATTGCCACAATAGCAGGCAATAATGACCCAGAGATTGGTGACGCTATGGCAAGTATAGTCAGAGATGTCGGAATGAATGCGGCGATTATGATTGAGCGCGGGTCAGATTCACAATTAAAAACAGAATCAGTGAAAGGGATGTACTTCGATAAAGGATATAAGGCACCGGCGTTCATTAACAATTTATCTAAGATGGTTGCTGAGTACAGAGAACCCAAGATTTTTATTGTTAAGGAACAGCTTAGATTCAACGATGAGATTAACAGTTTCTTTGAATCTATCGTTGAGTGGAATAATCAACATCCTAATGATATTTATGACAACATCGTACTTATCGCCAGAGAGATTGAAGGATCCGCTCTGATTACCCTAGCTGGTACTAATCGTGAGATGCTTATGAAAGGCGAGGGATTACACATCCTCGCTATTGACGCCCCACACATTGGTCCTGATCAGGATGACGCCCTTGAAGATATTGCTATGATTACCGGGGCTACCATTATGGGTAAGGAAAGCCAATATGATTTTGTAAATTTCAATATTGAAAATCTACCAAAAGTTGTTGGATCCTGCGATCGTTTGATGACTAATAGTAAAACAACCACAATCATCGGTGGCATTGGTGATGAGCAAGCTATCAAAGAGCATATTGATAAAATAAAATCACAGATATCTGAGTTATCTACCGCTGAGAAAACTATCAAGGAAAAACTTACCAAACGAACAGATATGCTTGAGGGCGGGGTTGGTATCATCTATTCCGGTGGTTCTACTGAAATTGAGATAAAGGACAGAGTACTAAGGCTTGAGGATGCTGCCTTGGCTTCCAAGTCTGCGATTGACGACGGTTTTGTGGCTGGAGGTGGTTACACTTACCTTTTATTGTCTAAAGTCGCACAGTCGCCCATTTTACGCCAAGCATTAACCTCGGTTACCTATCAAGTTGCCAAGAATGCCGGACAAGTTCCTGAATTGGTCATAAGCAATTGTTTAGAGAAATCTATTGGTTGGAACGCTAAAACTAATATTTATGAGGATTTATTTGAAGCTGGCGTAATCGATGCTACGCGCGTACTAAAAAATGCTTTACAGAATGCCGTTAGTATGGCAATCCAATTCCTGACCATTGAAGCTTTACTGGTTGAGTATGATGATAATCCTGATAAAAAGTTAAACTTTAATAAATAAAATATGTCTGATTTATCAAAATTCAAACCATTGCAGGGCTATATTATTGTTAAGGATATTAGCAAAGACCAGAATAACAGCGTTATAAAGTATGCCGGTGATAGTGAGTCGCGCAGTTATGGCCGAGTCGTGGCCACTTGGGATATGAAGGCTATTGATAGCGGACTTAATCCCACTAAGAAAAATAGTAAATTACTCGGTAAGCTGGTGGTATTCAGTGAATTTGCCGGACAAGAGTTGGAAAAGTTTAAGGGCATACTAGATGAGGAGGATTTACTTATTATGAAAGAGGACGAGGTGATCTGTATAATTAACGAATAATTTATGAATTTTTTTAATAAAATCAAAAAACAAAAAGAGGATAAAATAACAGAAAGATTGAAAGCTAGTATTATGGACATACAGGCAGTTATATATAAATTTAATTTGAATGTATTTGAAACGATGGATGTCTTTATTTCCTTACAGTCTGGACTTAACCATAATATCGCTGAGAAATTAAATGCTTACGCTAATAATGAAATAATATTGCGTAGGAAATTGGAAGAATATAATGTAGTAAAACAAGATGATAAAAGCGAATAATCAAAAATTGAGTGATGAGAAGATAGGCGAGAAAGTAGGCGGACTCGCCAATGAGTCGCGCTTTGGCGGTCCAGAGCGGGAACTTAGAAAGCGTAAATCAATTGTCGTGCCATCGGTTAATACAAATGGAGTATTAAAACTATTTCAAGGCTGGAATGGTCGGGCTATAAAAAAAGATGTGTTATTACTTAAAATAAACAACGAGGCAATCATTGTGAAGCGCGAGGATATTGAACAGGCACTTGCGTATATGAGTCAAGGTGACGAACTAATGAAGTATGTGCAACCTATAATTAAAACTAAACAATAATTTATATGGCTAGTATAAGAAATTTTGCACAAATTGAAACCTTATGTAAGCATGTGCTTGGTAAATGTTATGTGCGTAAGATGGGATTCGGTAAGCATGCCCTAGGTTGGCTTGAGGTTCACTTAATTGTTGGATTAAAAGTCAATCCAAATTTTAACCCTGAGGCCAAGATTGGTCTGAAGTCTGAAAAGACCGAGGCTGATGTCAGAATACTTTTTGTTAAGCCCGGTATGGAAGAGGCTGATCTTATTAAAAAGTTAACCATTATCAAGACTGACGCTGAAAAAAAGAAAGTCGAAGTTGTTGGTATGCAGGCTATTACCGATTCAGACAAAGAGAATTCCATGTCCAATGAAGAGGCTAATAAGATTGCTGCCAGATTGGAACGTGGTGAGGATGTGGGATCGGGTGATAATGCTGATGATGATATATCTGATATGATTGATGAATTTGAAGATGAAAATGTTAATTACAAAGAAAAGGCTGATGAGCTCGGAGATGATGGTAGTAATGGTGGCGCCGGCGATGCTGGTATTGATTTAGGACTTGTAGATACTGATCCTAAAGAACCGACAAGTAATAAATTTGAAACGGATGTACTTACTGCCCTAAAGACTTTATCTGATAGTGTTAAAGGCATAAAGAAAGATGTCGATAATCTAAAAAAACCAAAACAAAATGGCAAGTCAGGAACTAAATAACTAACCTTTTAACCGTATGCCAAAAACTGAAGATAATTTTGAGGACGGCAAAAAGGATACTAATTCTGATGCCGGTAACTTTGTACCAATTGACACATCCGGAGGTAATGCAGACGACCAAAAGAAAGCTGCAAAATTTATGGGTGTTGATATAAACGCTGACGATTCCAGCGATGAATCAAAACTTGATAAGGATGAAGAGGATGAATTTCAATATGATGATTCTAAATCAGACAAGTCAGATGATGACACTTCCGAGGACGATGAGTCAGAGGAAGAAGAGGGATTAACCTTTTCAACTCTCGATGATAAGGACGATGAGTCAGAGGAAGAAGAAGAAGATGACAAGTCTAAAGACGATAAGGACGATGAGTCCAAAAAGGATGAGGAAGAGCCTAATCCCGAACCAAAGCCAGATGAAACAAAAGATACTGGCGATGATAAAGAGCTTAGTGCTACTGACAAGCTTGTTAAAATGCAGCACGAGGCTTTTGCTAAGCACGTTGAAATCCACAAGGATTTTTACCCGGCTGATGTTATTTCTGATTATCAGAAATTTCAAAAGGTTGGTGGCGATGCTGGCAAGGTGTTTATTGTTCAAAATGAACACTTGAATAAACTAGATGATGCTTTACAAAAGATTAGTTCCTCGTTGCCATTTACCGAAAGGTTTGAACTAGCTTTTAAGATTGCATTTCCCTCTGCTCTTACTAAAACCAAAGAGGAACAAATCAAAAAGTCTGCTCAAGCTCAAACTGAACTTAAGATTAAACAGGCTAATAAAACTGTTGGTCAAGGTGGCAGTAGCAGTGAGAAAAAAACATCCAAGTTTAGTGATGAACAAAACAAAATGGCAAAACGAATGGGGATTTCGTTAGAGTAATCCCAGTAAATTTTATTATTAATACCTATCAATATGGCTTTTATTTGGAAAAAGTCATTAGTCTACGGGGCTGAAATTCTGGAAGAAGTCGCTTTAGCAGATGTTTCTGTTACCAAAGGTTCTGTTTTATACGGTGCTTCTGGTTATGCCACCAACGCTACTGTTGGGAATGCGCTTGCATCTAACATAATTGGTGTAGTACAAAACACTGTTGATAATAGCGGTGGTGCTGCCGGTGATAAAAGCGCTCTTATTTGTGTTGACCCAACAGCTGTGTATCTTGGTAATTCTACAGGTACAATTGCTGTTTCAATGCAGTGGACTAATGTTACTCTCGACTCTGTGTTAATTTTTGACGAAGATGACCCAATCACTGTCGGTGGTACTGCCGATACTGCCCTAGTGAAGATTCGTAAGATGGTGTCAACTTCGCAGGCTTATATTTCGCTGAACTTCGGTCCAGTGGGTGATGCCTAAATGTAGTTTAAGTTTTTACTTTTTATTATTAACCATATTACCTATGTCCGCTTTAGTTGCAAATTTTGCGAAAGCTGTTGACCCAGCGGTAAGGGTGGTATTTAATGGGGCATTCACACAAGCACCTACTGTCAGCAATAAAATCTGTAATGTTATGAAAGCAGATGATTATATTACTGAAACTAAGGCTAATGTGAATATAACCATGGCGGAATATAAATCCGAACAAGATTCGCTGAAATACCAAGACTTTCTCGAGGGAAATAGCAAAAACTTTACCCAATATGAGTATCATGTTGGTGTGAAGATTTCGTCTAAGCTTATGAAATGGAATAAGCTTGGCCAGGTTACACAGTTAGTGGCTAACGCCGCTCAATCTATAGCTAGACGAAAGGAGTTTGACATCGTCAAGCTTTTAGAACGTGGTTTTTTAACAACCTATACTCACACTGTCGATGGTTCAGCATTGGTAAATCTTACCGGTGGTGATTCGTTGGCTACATTCTCTAGTAGTCATTCCACTGCCAGAAGTTCTACTGCTCAAAGCAATATCCAATATGATGGAACTACTCTCAATATGGATCTTGCCGAAGATGCTTTGGAAGCTGTTGAGTCATATGTAGCGCCTCGTATGACTGATGAATCAGATCAGGTTATCGCAATGGATATTTCTGATTTGTTTGTTGGTCGCTCTAACGTCTGGGCTGCACAACGCTTATTAAAGTCTACTGGCCGAGTTGGAACGCCTAATAATGACGTTAACTTGGTTAAGGGTCGTTATAACTTGAACACCCTGCACTACATGGATGTCGCTTACGGCGCATATTATTTCTTGCAAGATGCAAGTCTTAACAGACAAGCCGCTTTCATGGGATTGTATGAGGGTCAAGGTGTAGTCAAAGATGGTCCTTATGTAGATTTCGATACCAAGACTGTCAAATTCTCTTGGAGTTTTGAACAGGCTGCTGGTCATAATAACTATCAATCGTTTATCGGCAGTAAAGGCACAAATGCCTCTTAATTATTAACAATTGTTCTATGGATAAAACTTTTAACAAGGTTTTAGTTGGAGCAATTTTGGTATTGGTACTGTTGGTTGTTGGGGGAGTTTATATTTATAAACAAACCCATCAGCCAGTCATTGTGTCTAGTGTTACTGCTGTTGGTAAAGTTTGTAATGGTAGTGAACCTACCACTCAACTTTGTAATGTAAATACTTACGAACTTGAGTCACAAACCGATATCACTGCTGTCAATGGTATTTTCTCAGGAGGCTATGTAGCCCTTGAGGCCATTAATGGTGGCGGTTTGTTAGCAACTACCACAGGCAATACTACCACTTTGTCTGCTGCACAAATTTGTGATAATGGAATAATCTCAGTTACTGCTGGACTCGTTGCGTCAGTAGCGGTTACTTTACCTGCTACTACAACTTTAGCAGCAACTTGTATTCCTAATGTTGGCGATACTAGGACATTCTTATATGAGAATGCTTCTACTGCTGCCACAAACACTACAATCACTGCCGGCGCTGGCAACACTTTGATCAGCGACGATACAAATGGTGATGTAATAGCACAAAATGGTTGGGCTGAAATATCTATAACAAATGTTCGCGCGAGCGATTTTGCTGTAGTTGTCCGGCCGTTTACCGATGCCGATTAAGACTCTCACTTCGCATCTCTTTTTGGGGGGTGCGAGGATGAGAGCCTTAGCTTATAAAAATTAATTTATATCTTATGAGAAAATATTTATGGTTGACAGAAATATCATTGATTATAATCATTGGTGCTTTATTGTTTGCAATAAAATTCAGTAATGTGAGACAAGTGGTGGTTGAGAATACTGGATTGCAATTATCCGGTTATAATACACTTGATGTGCATTACCTTGGCGACAATATTGCCACTACCAGCAGAACTTATCTTAATGTTGGTGGAGCTGTTGCTAGTAAGATAACAAAAACAGAAAATATTGACTCGCTCAGTATTAATGTATGGCAAATAGCAGCTTCTGGAACTGATGCTGTTGTTAAAATATGGCCGTTACATTCTGAGAATGGTTTTGATTGGTATCGTACTACTACTACAGCAGCGGTTTTATGGCCCACTGGATCGGCTACCACTGCATCTTTTACCACTTCATTTGAAAATCTAGGTCACAAATTTACTAAGATTGAATTTTCTGGTCTTGGCACAACTTCAGCAATTTATGCTGAAATAATTACTAAACAGGTTAATTAATATAAATGCCAGATATACACAAAAATCCAAATGATGTTATAGATTTGGGTGTAGCCACTAGCTACAACGAGGATGTTGGTACTCTCTATCCTCTGTCTTATGTTTACGCGCCCGGTGGTGCTGCGGTTAGTGGCTCGCCGTTTTCTCTTACTCATTTAGGGAATGGTGTCTATACCAAAGAGGCCGCCTTTCAAGCGGCGGTTAATTCTGGTACTTACCAGATTTTATATATTTTCTATACTGACGCTGGTCATACTATTGAGCACGCTAATTATGGTCGAGTATATGATACTGTCAGCATTTCTATTCAGTCTACTACCGGGCTTGGTGGTGGCGGGTCTATGCTCGAGTTTGATGAAGATTCACTTATCAAACTTATAAAGCAGGAACTTGGTATATTATTTTCTAAAGAGATTAAGCCCTTAATAGCTGAGGTCAAACAGATAGGCGATAAAGAATTTGTTATTGATATGAAACCACTAATTGATAAGATTGATTTGTTGCCGAAGAGTGTACCTGTTTATGATAATAGTAATGTTGTCAATTCTATCATTGAAACTAAACAGGCTTTTAATAATAAATTTGAGAAGATGCTAAATTCTATTAAACAAAATAGATCACATATTATAAAGTCGTCTGAGGCTATGGATAAAAATATACTCAGACCAATATTGTCTAATATTGATAGTGTTAAGACTGAGATAATAAAAAACTCTAAAGACTCAAGTAATTATGCGGTTGATGTTAAAAACAAGATTGCTGATATTAAAAACTATATAATCTTGGAGCAAGACAAATTATTAAACAAACTTAATACTTTTAATATATCCGAGCAGTTCAAATTATTGACTTCTAACAATGGCAAGATGCTTGATTCGTTTATGAGCGAGGTTAGAAAGATGCTCAAGTTTACCTTAGAGAGTTTAATCAATATGGTTATTATGGGTCGTAAATTAAAGCAGGAAATAAATATTAAATTAAAAGAAAAATAATGCGAAAAGGTATAATACAAATAATTCCTCTAATAGCTGTCGCCTGTTTAATTGCTGGTAGTGCTTTTATCTTTAATAGCCTGAATAAGCCAGCTAACGATGTTTTAAGTGGTTCTGCCCCATATCGTGACTGGAAAGCCACTACAACACCATTCAACGCTCTGACGGTGGCTACAAACGACAAGGATGTGTATATACCAGGCTCAAATGTGACTTCTAGTGTTTTATCTGCTCAAACTTTTTGTATAAATAATTCTAGTCCGGATTGTATTACGGTCTGGCCAACTGGTTCTGGTGCAGGTGTAACTACTACGATCACAACAAACATACAGTCAGACGGACCAGCTTTTACTTTTACTACATCCTCTGCCACAGGTTTGGATTTTTTAATATCAGGTTCAGGTTCTACAATTACTTTTCAACCCGCCTTACAGGGTGGATATAATATTCCTCTTACTGCTAGTACCACAAATTGGAATACCGCTTATGGCTGGGGCAACCATAGTTTAGTTGGTTATCTAACATCATTTACAGAGTCAGACCCTATTTGGATGGCAGCAAGTAGTTCATACTATCTTGCTTCAAATCCAGCTGGCTATATTTCATCTTATAACGAAACTGATCCAGTGTGGTTATCAGCCAGTAGTTCTTATTTAACCACGAGTACCGCCGCCTCAACATATCAGCCTATTGGCAGTTATTTGACTGGCAACGAAACTATAACTTTGTCAGGTGAAGTTACTGGCAGTGGTACTACTTCTATCAGTACTACTATTGCAGACAATATAATTACCGAGGCGAACTTAAAGGTTAATACAGCCACTAATGATTATGTTTTAACTGCGTCATCAACAGCCGTTGGAGGTATGATTTGGAAAGCAGTTAGTGGAACTGGTACGGTTACATCAGTTAATATGAGCGTTCCTACTGGATTAACTATTGGCGGAAACCCGATTACAACTTCGGGGACTTTGGCGCTTACCTTGACCGCAGGATATAATATACCTTTAACAGCCAGCACTACTGAATGGAATACCGCTTATGGCTGGGGAAATCACGCAAGTGGAGGGTATTTAACATCGGCTACAGGGTGGCTTCTTAACGGCAACACCCTCGGAGCTAAAAAGACTATCGGCTCTATTGATAACCAAGACTTCGGTATCATAACTAATAACTTAGAGAGAGTTACTGTTTTGAAAGGTGGGA
>Ga0209702_10006252_pt1 | contig 15482 bp, 16 predicted proteins | sample FRY01_FD_187210 | JGI IMG/M metagenome (GOLD analysis project Ga0209702, IMG submission 187210) | Freshwater microbial communities from Lake Fryxell liftoff mats and glacier meltwater in Antarctica - FRY-01 (SPAdes) (version 2) | ecosystem: Environmental > Aquatic > Freshwater > Ice > Glacier... | reverse complement strand
TGATGTTGTCTTTGCCAGCCAGCGGATGTAGCGCGGGTAGCACCAGCATGTGCTGCCACTCGTAGCAGGGCAGGGTAATCAGTTCGGTGTATTGCGTCAGCGACTCGGTCGCAATGCCGATTTCAGCTACTTCATCAATCACCATTTTGGCCACCTGATCGGGCGAGCCCTGGTGCAGGCTGACGTTGACCTTGGGAAAGGCTTCGCGCAGTTTTGCAACTGGCTGCGGTAACACATAGCGTGCCTGCGTGTGGGTGGCGGCAATCGACAGCGTGCCGCTGTCTTGCGCGGAGTACTGCTCGCCAATACGCCGCAGGTTGCCAACCTCGCGCATGATGATTTCAATGCTTTTGAGTACATGGTCGCCGGGCTCGGTCACGCGCTTTAAGCGTTTGCCGTAGCGGGCAAAGATTTCAACGCCGAGTTCTTCTTCAAGTTCAATGATGGACTTGGAAATACCGGGCTGTGAGGTGTGCAACGCTCGGGCGGTTTCAGTCAGGTTGAGGTTGCGGCGAACCGCTTCCTGCACAAAGCGGAATTGATGAAGGTTCATATCGAATCCAGGCTAATTATTGGTTTCATTATGCCGTCGGGGGTTATTGGGGTCAGACACCAATTTCGCAGCGGTGCGAAGCACCGCCCCCGGAGGGCGAGCCAAAGGCTAGTCGAATTTGGGCTCTGACCGCAAAAACCCCAGGGCGATATCTGCCATCACAGCAGTCATTTGCGCGTACTCACCTGCTGCGGGGAGTAAATCAACCTGCACACCTGGATGAGCGCTGCGAATTTGCTCGATGAGAAGTGGCATGTCTTCCCTGGCGTGCTTGCCTACACCCAGAAAAAGCGGAAAAACCTTTAACTGCAGGGCACCGCCAGCTATCAGCTCAATGGCTGCGCCCTGCAGTGAAGGGGGACACAGTTCGAGATAGGCGCAGCGTACCTGTGCAGTTGGTTCGCGCTGTTTTATCTGCAAGGCCACGGCCTCGATGGGCAAACGCCATTGCTCGTCGCGCGAGCCATGGGCCAAAAGAATAATGCCGGTGGTGGCTGGTGTCATTGCGTCTGTCATGGTGTCTATCGTATCAGCTAGTGTCTTAGTACAAGCCAGCCAAACGCTGCTAGCGAAATAGCCATGTAGAGCAGGCCCGGCGTTGCGGCTGCCAGCCACGGCTGCCAGTTTTGCAGGTTGCCAATATAGCCAAACACGTTGTTGAGCAGGAAGAAGCTGATACCGATCAGCACACCGGCAAAGACATAGGCGGCGATGCCGCCAGAGCGAAAGTGCAGGTAAGCAAAAGGCAGGGCCAGCATCACCATCACCAGGCAACTGAGCGGGTAAAAAACCTTTTTCCAGAACTCGATCTCATAGCGCTGTGCGGTCTGGCCGTTGGCATCCAGATGGCGGATGTAGGTAAACAAATCGTAGGTCGCCATTCGCTCCGGCTTGAGCAGCGCCACCGACACCATCTCTGGCGTGATGCCTGTGGGCCAGCGAAAGTTGTCCGTCCGGGTACGGTTGATTCCGGCGCTTTTCCTCCCTTTGGAGAGCGGCCCGGCACTGTTGCTCACGATATCGCTGGAGTTTATGCTGGCGATCTGGTTTGTCATCGGAATATCAAATTCCGAGCGTATCGCGTTCTTGAGCAGCCAGGAGTGGTCATCACCAAAAGTGGCTATGGCGGCCCGCGTGACCGACACCACCGCCCCCTTGTTGTTGAATTCAAAAACCTGTACGTCCAGCATCTCGTTGCTGGACGAGAGTTTTTTGACGTTCGCAACATAGGTGTTGTAGGGCTGCTTTTCCTTTAGCCATGCACCAGTCTGCCCGACGGTGATGGTGCTTTGATACTTGGCCTTTAGCAACTGCGCAGCCTTTTCACTGGCAGGCGCAATATAGTCGCCGATCACAAAACTGAAGGCCACAAAAAAGGTACCCAGACCGAGTAGCAATTTCAGGGCGCGCCAGGGGTCGAGGCCACTGGTGCGCAGTATCGTGTATTCGGAGCTTTGCGCCATCCTGGACATCACAAAAATGGTGCCTATCAACACCGAAATCGGTAGCAACTCGTAGAGATGGTTGGGCACCAGCAGCACGACATAGGTCATCGCATGGCGGATCTGGTAAATATCATTGGCCGTTGGCAAGCCGTTGTTTTTACCCAGGTATTGCAGCTCATCGACCAAATCGAAAAAGAAAAACAAGGCCAAAAAACCGATAGCTACCAAGGCAATGGAGGCCAGCACTTCGCCGTAAATCAGGCGTCGAACGGTTTTCATGCTGCACTTACCTGCGAAGTTTTTGCAATGGGTCTGCGCCTAAACGCAGACCGCAATGTCCAGTTGGCGTTGCGTTTAGCCAGCCAAGTTAAAGCCAGCACCAACACGCCGCCGTGCAGCATCACCAGCAGGGCACCAAAGCTCACAGAACCACCAAAAATCCAGCTTTGCCCGAGGTTGATGAGGTTGTTGTAAACCAGAAAGGTCAGCACCACAAAAATCAGGTTACCACTGCGCCCACCGCGCGGGTTGACACCGGCAAGTGCGGCGGCTAACACCACGAAGTTAATGGCACCTAGTGCAAGCCCGATTCGCCAGGCCAATTCGCTGGCATTGGCTCGATTGAACGATTTGATCAAGACCGGTACAGACAGTAATTTTGAGTCATCTGGATTGGCATTGATTTCAGTGGCATCCCCTGTGTTGCTACCGTATTCTTCAAAGTCAGTGACTTTGAAGGCGGTTTTACCAATTTCATTTTCCAGGCGCTGTCCATTTTTGAGCACCAACACCTGGTTTTTGCCGCGAGTTTCAACTTTGCCAGAAGCGGCTGAAGTGATGGATTCTTTTCCATTTTCGTTGGCTGTAATAAAGACATTACCACTTGATTTATCACTAACAGATGCATCCCGATCAATGAAAAATACTCGTCGACCGTCCGACGACTCTTGAAATTGACCGGGTGCCAGTCGATCAACGTCACTGCGGCCTTCATAGCGTTCTTTCATGTCCTTGGTTTGCTGGTTTGTCCAGGGCCAGACAAACATCGACAGCAGCGCAATGATGAGCAGAACAGGCCATGAAAAGCGAAACAGTGGGCGCAAAAAAACCGTCAAACTCTGACCACTGGTGAACCAGACCACCATTTCGCTGTCGCGGTACATGCGTGACAGTGTGCCGACCATGGCGATGAAGAGCGACAGCGTCAGTATGGTCGGCAGGCGGCCGAGCGCCGAATAGGCCATGAACAGCATCACGTCCTGAGGGTTGATGATCCCTCTTGATGCCTGACCCAACGTGCGGATCAGCACAATGGTCAGAACAATGGTGATGATGACCACCAGCGTGGCCCCAAAGCTGCGCGCCAGTTCTCTGCGAATCGAAGATTGGAATAACATTGACTGGGAAATCGCTTTATGCTGCTTTTATTTCACTAATTTTCTGATTGGTCAGACCTTCAATTATGGACTTTGAACTTAAAACATTCACCTTTGCTCGTGTTTGCGCTGAAAAATGCGATGCACTGGTGGTACTGGCTCCACCAACCATAGCGGGTAATGACCCGGCATCACAACTGGCGGCACAGGCCATCAAGGCCGGGGATTTTGAAGCCAAGCCTGGCAAGTTGTTGGTCAGCTACCGTCCGGCAGGCATTGCGGCTACGCGGCTGGTGCTGGTCGGGGTTGGCGATGGCAGTACAAAAAATGTGCGTACTGCGGTACTTGCGGCGATGGGCGCACTCAAAAACAGCAACGTGAAACGCGTGCTGTTAGGTTTGGGCGCTTTGCCTGCATTGTCTGCCGATGCGGTACGAGCTGCCGTGGTGGCTTGCGGCGATGTGGCCTATGTCTATAGCGCCACGAAGTCGAAGGCGACCGCCACGCCGGTTGAGCGTGTTGTGGTGGCGGTTCCCGATGCGGCCAAGGTAAAACCGGATTTTGACAAGGGTGTGGCCCTGGCCAAAGGCATTGCGCTGGCCAGGGAATGGGGTAATCGCCCTGCCAATCACGCTACACCAGTCCTGCTTGCAGGTGCGGCGAAAGAGTTGGGCAAGTTGCCAAAGGTCAAGGTTGACATTCTGGGGCCGAAAGAAGTCGCCAAACTGGGCATGGGGTCCTTCATGGCTGTGGCTCGGGGCTCTGTAGAGCCTTTGCGTTTTATCGTGCTGCGTTACGACGGCGCTGCCAAAACCGCAGCCCCTGTCGTTCTGGTCGGCAAGGGCATTACCTTTGACACCGGTGGCATATCCATCAAGCCCGCCGCCGAGATGGACGAGATGAAGTTCGACATGTGCGGTGCGGCCAGCGTGCTGGGCACCTTCAGGGCGCTGGCCGAATTAAAACCGGCCATCAACGTGGTGGGGCTGATTCCGGCCTGCGAGAACATGCCCGATGGCCGCGCCATCAAGCCCGGCGACGTGGTGACCAGTATGAGCGGGCAGACGATTGAAATCCTCAACACCGACGCAGAAGGCCGCCTGGTCCTGTGCGATGCACTGACCTATGCCGAGCGCTTCAAGCCGCAGGCGGTGGTGGACATCGCCACGCTGACGGGTGCCTGCGTGGTGGCACTTGGCGGCGTGCGCAGCGGCCTGTTTTCCAGCGACGATGCCCTGGCCAGGGCGCTTTCGGAAGCTGGGGAGTCTTCGCTTGATCTGTGCTGGCGCATGCCGCTGGATGATGAGTATGCCGAAGGGCTTAAAACCAATTTTGCGGATGTTGCCAACGTGGCAGGCCGTGCCGGTGGTGCTGTCACTGCCGCCAAATTTTTGCAGCGCTTCACCAGCAAATTCCCATGGGCGCATCTGGACATTGCGGGCACCGCCTGGAAGGGTGGGGTGGCCAAAGGCTCGACCGGCCGGCCGGTTGGCCTGCTGGTGGACTACCTGCTGGGTCAGGCAGTAAAGACGGATAAGACGGTAGAGGTGGTAGAGAGGGCTAAGGCCCCGGCAAAATCCCGGCAATCCAGAATCAAACCTGTCAGCAAACCAGTCGGCAAGCCGCGCGCTGCATGACCGAGATTGAATTTCATTTCAACGTGCCCGACAAGCTGGCCTATACCTGCCGCCTGTTGCGCAAAGCCTGCCGCACAGGTGCCCGGGCCGTGGTGACGGCAGAGCTTGGGCTTTTGACGGAACTTGACCAGTTGCTGTGGCGCTTTTCGCCCACCGAGTTTGTAGCGCATTGCATGGCAACATCGAACCGGCAGATGCTGGCGGCAACCCCCGTGCTGCTGGCCGACCAGCTTGAAAGATGCCCGGCAGACAGGATTTTGATCAATCTCGGGCAAAGCGTACCCGATGACTTTGAACGCTTTGAGCGCTTCATTGAAGTGGTCTCAGGGCAGGAAAACGACAGGCTTGTCGGTCGCCAGCGCTGGAAACATTACAAGGACAGGGGTTACGCATTGAAACAAAACGACCTGTCAGCAAGCCGGGAAGCCGTATGAGTCAGTTGCCCATGCCACCACGCTTTGTGCCTACCCTGACGGATGTCGTCCAACCCGTCATGGCTCAGGAGCAGCGGATGCCTCCTGCCTCCACGTCTGCGGCCATCGAATTGCTGGAAGACCAGGTGGTACACCGCGTGATGCAGCGAGTTGACCTGGTGCTTGAAAGGCGACTCCGGGAAGCCGTGGGACAGGTGATTTTGGCGCACACCCAGGCCCTTGGGCCGCGACTTCGCGAAGAAATCGAGCTGGTGGTGCGCGAGTCGGTCAGTCAGGCTGTAGCGCAGGAGTTGTCGCCGCAAGTACGATGAATAGGGTTATTGGGGTCAGACGCCAATTTCATTACGATGCAAAGCATCGCATCCGAAGGGCGTGCCAAGGGCACGATGAATTTGGACTCTGACCCCAAAAACCCCCCCAAACCTTCTTTATTAAAAAACTAGGGACGTTGCTATGGTGCAGGCGCGAAAATTGCGATATCTTCTGTGCCGTTGAGCAAAAAAACTGTTCTCAACCTTTAACGGTAATTTCCTAATTGGAGTGTATTTATGCAAATGAAATGGACTGCGGTCGCTTTGGCCGCCATGTTGGTTGTTGCGTGCGGCAAAAAAGAAACTCCCGCGCCAGCCGCTACTGCACCCGCACCTGCCGCCCCTGTCGCTGCGGCTCCCGCCGGTGATACGCTCGTTGTCAAAATTGGTCACGTGGCTCCGGTTTCTGGTGCCCAGGCCCACTACGGCAAAGACAATGAAAATGGCGTGCGCATGGCCATTGAAGACCTGAACAAGCAGGGCGTCATGATCGGTGGCAAAAAAGCCACTTTCGAAATCGTCGCTGAAGACGATGCCGCTGATCCGAAACAGGGCACGGCTGCCGCACAGAAATTGTGCGACTCCAAAGTTGCTGGCGTGGTCGGTCACCTCAACTCCGGTACTACCATTCCTGCCTCCAAGGTCTACAACGACTGCGGCATCCCCCACGTAACCGGTGCTGCGACCAACCCGGACCTGACCAAGCCAGGCTACAACACCACCTACCGCATCATTGCCAATGACCTGGCCCTGGGCGCCGGCCTGGCGTTTTATGCTGCCGACACGCTCAAGCTGAAGAAAGTCGCCATCATTGATGACCGCACCGCTTACGGCCAGGGCGTTGCCGACATCTTCAAGAAGACCGCCAAGGAAAAAGGCATGACCGTGGTTGACGAACAGTTCACCACCGACAAAGCCACCGACTTTATGGCCATCCTGACCGCCATCAAGGCCAAAGGACCTGACGCCGTGTTCTACGGCGGTATGGACGCACAAGCCGGCACCATGCTGCGCCAGATGGAGCAGCTCGGCATGAGCAAGGTCAAGTACTTTGGCGGCGACGGCATCTGCACCTCCGAGATAGCCAAGATCGCCGCTGGTGCCAAGACCCTGAACAACGTGGTCTGTGGCGAAGGCGGCGCATCGTTGGCCAAAATGCCTGGCGGCGCCGAGTGGAAAAAGCGCTACGACGAGAAATACCCGGGCCAGTTTCAGATCTACAGCCCGTACACCTACGATGCGACCTTCGTGCTGGTCGACGCGATGAAGCGCGCCAATTCGATCGATCCCAAGGTCTATACCCCCGAGCTGATCAAAACCAGCATGAAGGGCGTGACCACCACCATCGAGTTCCTGCCTAACGGCGAACTGAAAAACCCTTCCATCACCTTGTACACCTACAAGGACGGCAAGAAAATCGTTCTGGAATAAGCTTTCCGGGCCTTGCCATGGGGGTCAGACACGATTATTGGGCCTGCCGATACCGTGGTGCTGCCGGTCGGCGGCATCACAGCAGAGAACATGCGCCTTTATTTGGATGCGGGTGCCAACGGCTTCGGCATTGGGGCGGCCCCGTACAAACCCAGCATGTCTGCCCCCGAAGTCACCGACAACGCTATTAAATTCATAGCTTCTTTCGTTGGTAACATAAGGGCATGAGCACTATTTCATCTACAAACTCTGTCCCGATCTCATTTGGACTGGCTGGCCGCGTCTGCATCGTGACCGGCGGCGCACAAGGCATTGGCGAGGCTTGCATACGGCGATTTTCACGCGAAGGCGCCAAAGTCGTCATCGCCGATATTGACGACAGCCGCGGCGCGGTACTGGCCCGCGAACTCGGCGGCTTGTACCTGCACTGCGATGTGGGTGACAAGGCGCAGGTTGATGCGTTGGTCGCTCAAACGATGGCCGCGCACGGCCGCATCGACGTGCTCGTCAACAACGCCGGTATTTTCAAAGCCGCTGATTTCCTGGACGTGACCGAGGCCGACTTCGACGAGGTCTTGCGCATCAACCTCAAGGGCTCATTTCTGGTGGGCCAGGCCGTGGCGCGCGAAATGGCCAGGGCGGGTAAGGGCAGCATTGTCAACATGAGTTCGGTCAACGCCGTGCTGACCATTCCTACGATTGCCAGCTACAACGTCAGCAAGGGCGGCATCAACCAGCTCACGCGCGTGATGGCGCTGGCGCTGGCCGACAAGGGGGTGCGTGTGAACGCCGTCGCGCCCGGCACCATCGCCACCGAGCTCGCCTACAAAGCCGTGCTGACCAGCGAAGAAGCCAAGGCAAAAATCCTGAGCCGCACCCCCATGAAGCGACTGGGCGAACCCTCTGAGGTCGCCGACACCGTGGCCTACCTGGCCAGCGACGCGGCCAGCTACATCACCGGGGAGATTGTGGTGGTGGATGGGGGACGGATGACGCTGAACTACACGGTGGCGGTGTAGGTAGCTGTTGCCGCCGACGTTAGATTAACCCACTGCGTCGACTTTGACTGCCCCGGGGTTGATGACCCGAGACCCACACTGGGCCTAGGGTCATGGGCCACAGTACGGCCGGCAAATCGGTAAGGTGCTGGTCAACGGGCAGGATGTCAACCTGGCGCAGGTCGAGCGCGGCATGGCCTGGTTCTATCGTCAGTATCAGCGCGAGCAATCAGCCAATGACCGAAGGCTGTACGAGGCGGCTGAAGATGCGGCCAGGGCTGACAAGCGAGGTCTATGGCGTGATGCTGACCCAGCGCCACCCTGGGAGTTCAGGCGCAACAAGATCAAGCCCTGAAAATACGGCTAGGTCGAATGTTGACGTATGCTACGTTGCCCAAGCCCAAGCCAGACTGGTTTGAAAGCTTGATCTGACCCTCAACTTTTCGAAAAATTCCCGTGAGCAAACTGTTTTCTCCCCTGACACTGCCCTCGCCACGCGGCGGCCTGACTTTGCCCAATCGGATCGTGGTCGCACCCATGTGCCAGTACTCGGCTCGTGCGGGCGAAGCCACCGACTGGCACCTCATGCACTGGGGTAACCTGCTCAATAGTGGGGCCGCGCTGTTCACCATCGAGGCCACCGCGGTGCTGCCCGAAGGCCGTATCACACCGGCCTGCCTGGGTCTGTGGGACGAACGTACCGAGCACGCGCTGGCCGACACGCTGCAACGCGCACGCGCGCTCGCACCCGCCACCGCAGTGTGCATTCAATTGGCCCATGCTGGACGCAAGGCGTCGAGTGCCGTGCCATGGCAGGGCGCGCAACTGCTGTCGCCGGCACAGGGCGGCTGGGAGACGTTTGGGCCGTCGGCCGTGCCCCATTTGTCCAGTGAGCCACCACCCACCGCCTTGAGCCTGGCGCAGATGGCGCAGATCAGCGCGGCCTTTGTCACGGCGGCGCAGCGGGCCGCGCGCATGGGCATCGACGCAGTCGAGCTGCACGGCGCGCACGGCTATCTGTTGCATGAGTTTCTCTCGCCGATTGCCAACCGGCGCGACGATGACTATGGCGGTAGTTTCGAGAACCGCATCCGCTTTCCGCTGGAAGTATTTACGGCCGTGCGCCAGGCTTTTGACGGCGTGTTGGGCCTGCGCCTGTCAGCCTCGGACTGGGTCGAAGGCGGCTGGGACGCCGTGCAAAGCGCACAGTTTGCACAGCACCTCAAGGAAGCCGGTTGCGACTTCATCCATGTGTCGTCCGGCGGAGTGTCGCCGCAACAAAAAATTGTGCTGGGCGCAGGCTTTCAGGTGCCGTTTGCCCGGCAAATAAAGGACGCCAGCGGCATGGTGACCACCGCCGTCGGCCTGATTACCCAAGCGCAGCAGGCCGAAGCCATTTTGCAGGCCGGTGACGCCGACCTGATTGCTATGGCGCGAGCATTCTTATACCAGCCGCGCTGGGGCTGGCAGGCCGCTGCCGCCTTGGGCGGCGCAGTGGCCGCCAACCCGGTGTACTGGCGCTGCCTGCCGCGCGAGGCGCAAAGCGTGTTCGGCCCAGTGTCCATTGGGCAGCGCTAGCAACGGCCCGATGCAAGAACGGCACCTGAGCCCCGCTGGCGCGTTGGCAGGGGCGGTAAGCCGGAACCCGCGGAAATTTCAGACGACTTGGGCCATATGCTACGACGATAGACCCTACGTGGCGTGGTTCAAAATCGGGTAACACTTTTTCGAGTGACCATCGGTTGAGTCATAGGCAAACCATCCAAAATTCACATTGTCCGTGTTACCCAAAAACAGCACTTTTTGAACCACGCCGACCGCTGCGACAGGGGCGCGATCCTGAGGGCGCTTACTTCTTGTCTTTCGAGTCCGGAATTGCCGCGTCAATGACTGCCCCGGTCACCTTGACGCCGGCCTTGACAACGGTGGCGACGACCGTCACAGCGGCATCGGCCACGGCCACCACGGCGCACCCCTGGCCCATCAGCACGGCGACAGCACTGCCGATCATTGTCATATTCCGGCTAATTTGCTTCATTCATACTCCTTGGCTGATTGGCGTACGGAAATTCAACCGCATGAGGCCAAGTATGCATCCACCAGCGCGGTCATGCCGGGCGCGCTGCTTTTGAGCCCTAGCGTAAAACCTTGCCCACCTCACCGTAGCCCACCTTGCCGATGTGTTCCAGTTTCATTGCGCGGTTTCCTTGGGTGCTGGTATGTTCCAGCCTGCCTCTTCAAACCTATTGTTTCGCAATCCCGGCGCGCGTAATCACCTCGCCCCAGCGCTTGATTTCGCTGGCCAAGAGCTCAGCGGCCTGCTCGGGCGAACTGGCGCGCGCCTCCACATTCAGGTCGTACAGCTTCTTCTTCACGTCAGGGGCATTGAGTGCGGCGACCACTTCCTTGTTCAGGCGTGCGATCACGGCCTTCGGGGTTTTGGCCGGGGCCGCCAGCGCGTTCCAGCTCGAGACCACAAAAGTGGACAGGCCGCTTTCTTTTGCGGTGGGCACATCGGGCAGCAGCACCGTACGCTTGTCACCGGTTACCGCCAGCGCGCGCAGGGCCTGGGCATTTATTTGTGGCAGCACCGGGCCCAGGATTTCGACGGCAACGTCAATTTGGCCGCCCCGGAGCGCGGTGATCACGGCCGGTGTACCTTTGAACGGGATGATCTGCATATCTGCGCCCGAGCTGCTCTTGAACAGTTCCGCCGCCAGGTTTTGCGTGCTGCCGATGTTGATGCTGCCCAGGTTGAGCTTGCCCGGGTTGGCCCGGGCGTGGGCCAGCAGATCGCCCAGCGTTTTGAATTTCGAATCGACGGGGACGATGACCGCGATGTCGAAGTAGCCCAGGGTGGACACCGGCGCGAAATCGCGCATGGGGTCAAACGGCAACGACTTGAAGAGACCCGCGCTGACCGCCGTGCCATTGGACATCAGCAGCAAAGTGTGGCCATCGGGCTCGGACTTGGCCACCGTGTCGCCCGCCACCACGCCACCGGCGCCGGGTTTGTTGTCGATCACCACCGGCTGACCGAGTGATTCACCGAGTTTCTTGGCCACAACCCGAGCCGTCAGGTCGCCCACGCCGCCAGCACCAAAGGGCACTACAATTTTGATGGGTTTACTGGGGAAAGTCGGCGTTGTGGTCTGCGCCGTAGCCGCATGGGTCGCCAGCAAGGCAACGAACAGGCTGGCAATCAAACGTTGGATGGTCATGGTGTCGTCTCTCTCAGTTGAATATTGAAGAAATTGGCATCTGGCTCACGTGTAATATGCATAGTATGCTATTAAAATAGTATCAAAAGTAAGAATATGATTTCCAACCGCATGAGGCCAAGTATGGCACCGAACCGCGTCCTCAAGAGCCATTTAGCGAGCGGTTGGATTTGGTTGGTCTGATTTCCGCCAATGAAAGCCAATTAACAGGCTTCTTGATGATGTCGCAGGCGGCGAATGGAGCATTGTCGATTCCAACTCCGTGGGCACCCTAAAAAGTGCTATCCGATTTTGAACCACGCCGTCATTGATGGGTATTTCCGGCCATTTTTGAACATAAAAGTAACCCTAAGGACCTGAATACAGGCGTAATCAGCTACTGTTTTTATAGCGTCTCGACTTTGCTTAAAAATCCTGCATGTGCCATCAACGCCCTGGGCTGGGCATTCAGCCCGACCAGTACCAGCTGCCCGCCGCGCAGCACGATGGCTTTGTGAAGCTGCTCCAGCACGTCGAGGCCGGAGGTGTCTAGCGATTGCAGTGACTGCACATCAAGCCGTATCACCAGCGCCTGCGGCGCGCTTTCGACGATGGTCAATATCGGGTCTATCTTGGCCACGGCTCCAAAAAACAGCGAACCATAGAGCTGAAAGCTGGCCGACTCTGGCGTTCGCGATGTCTCGACCACCTGGAACAGCGTGCTCATGTTCCGCACAAACAGCACGCAGGCCAGTATCAGCCCGACCTCCAGTGCCACCGTCAAGTCAAAAATCACAGTCAGTAAAAAGGTGCCCAGCATTTTGAGCGCGTAGTGCCTGTTGGCCTGCCTGAGTTGCGCAAACTCGTGCCACTCGCCCATGTTCCAGGCCACGTAAAGCAAAATGCCGGCCAGCACGGCCAGCGGCACATGCACGGCCAGCGGTGCCGCCGCCAGCACCACGACGATCAGCGTGATGCAGTGCACCAGACCAGAGATGGGCGTCGTTGCGCCAGCACGCACATTGGTCACGGTGCGGGCAATGGTGCCGGTAGCGGGCATGCCGCCAAAAAACGGCACCACAAAATTGGCGATGCCCTGCGCCATCAGTTCCTGATTCGGGTCGTGCCGCTTGAGACCCGATATCTGGTCGGCCACGCGCGCGCACAGCAGCGATTCGACCGCGCCCAGCAGCGCAATCGTGATCGTCGGGGTCAGCAGCAGGCGTACCGTTTCCCATGAGAAATCAGGCAACGCAAAGACGGGCAGCGCGCGCGGGATGCCGCCAAAGCGCGTGCCTATGGTTTCAATCGGCAAGTGCAAAAAATAGGCCAAAGCAGTCAAAGTGACCAGGACCACAATTGGCCCCGGCAGACGCGCCGCCAGACGGCTGGCCCGATGCAACTGCATGCCCTCGGCAGCGCGCGCCAGCTTGAACAGCCGCGCCGTCAGGCCTTTTCTGCCCAGCACCGCGGTATCGAAAAGTCGGGGCCAGACAAACAGCCCCAGCAGGCAGGCCAGGCCGATACCGAGTGAATAAAAGTTAAGGCTGTCCAAGTGCGTGCTGATGACGTGGATTTGCGAGAAAAAATCAGCCGGCATTTTGTCTACCTTCAGGCCCAGCAGGTCCTTGACTTGCGACAGCGCAATCAGCACCGCAATGCCGTTGGTAAAACCCACCACAATGCTGATCGGCACATAGCGCACCAGCGTACCGAGCTTTAAAAAGCCGAGCAAAAACAGCAGCACACCCGCGCAGGCGGTCGAGATCAGCAGGTTGGCCAGGCCGTAGCGCTCAACAATGCCGTAAACAATCACGATGAAGGCCCCGGCAGGCCCGCCAATCTGTACCGATGAGCCGCCCAGCGCCGCGATCAGCGCCCCGGCAATGATGGCCGTCCAGATGCCAGCCTCGGGTTTCAGGCCGCTGGCAATGGCAAAGGCCATCGCCAGTGGTAAAGCCACAATGCCGACCGTGATGCCCGCACCAAAGTCCTTGAAAAACCGCTCTCGCGTGTAACCGACCATGCTGGAGAACAGCCGGGGGCGAAAGCGTGCGAGGTAGGCGGGTGGCGGCATGGCTGTTGATTGTGCGCCTCGGGCGTGGTTCGAAAAAGTTTTGGGGTAACACGGGCAATGTGAATTTTGGAAGGTTTGCCTATGACTCAATCGAAGGCCACCCGAAAAAGTGTTGCCCGATTTTGAGCCACGCCCTCAAACGCCACCAGTGCGCCGCTTGTGCGGAAACCCCCCAAAAGATATTTGCAGTGAACATCCCGCGCTGATGACCCGGGCTCGTCCAAGAACCGGTTCAGATCGTGGCTTCGCACGATCTAACCTTGTATCGTTATGCTTGATGTGGCATGTCAAGACTTGCCCCCTTTGCTTTGCTCTGGAAGAGGTGCACGAGCATCCGTACCGACTGGAGCGCATGTTGACGCAACTGCTGCACGCTGGCGTATCCACTTAGCTCCTTGGAATTGTCATGGGGCCGCCATTTGTGGCCCCTGCGTATTCCGAAGCAAAACCACCACCCGTTCTGCCCTAAAGCCACCACTGATTTCGGTCAATAAGATGCCACCTGGCGGAGTGGTATCGGCGGACATCAGAAACTTGACCTGTTTCAGGAATCCGTCTGGCTGCACCCGACCAGAAGCAGGTACACGTTTCGGTGCGGCGACTGTCGGTTCATGGCAGCAAGCGGTCACCCAACTTGTCGCCGCGAATTGGCACACAGTGCCAAATGCGGGTGCTCCCGCAATCAGGTCCGAAGGTCAGCAATGCGCCATAGACCGGTCGCTTGACATAACGCTCGTCGTGTCTGGTAGCTGGTGGACACTGTCTAGGAATTTGGCAGCGGCGTCTCGCTGGTAGTCACTGCCATGCTGCTCACGCTGGCCTGCACCGCCAATGCCGAAACCATTACGGGCCGGGTTGTCGGCGTTGCCGATGGCGACACCCTCACCGTGCTGGATGCTGACAAGGTGCCGCACAAGATTCGACTGTCCGGCATTCATGCGCCGGAGAAAAAGCAGCCATTTGGCAACCGCTCCAAAGAATCACTGTCTGGCGGCCAATGGCGGAAAAGTACCCGCCAATCTTAAAGACTGATATAAACTCCGCCAGCGGTTGGCCGACGTTTTTCAGACCCTATTTTTTCTTTTTTGAAAGCACTCCATGGGCATTCTCTGGACAATTTTGATTGGCTTTATCGTTGGCGTGGTCGCCAAGTTCCTGATGCCGGGGCGTGACCCTGCAGGCTTCATCATTACCGTCCTGATCGGCATCGTCGGCTCATTTATCGCCAGCTACCTCGGTGGGGCCTTGGGCTTGTACAAAGTCGGCGAACCCGCAGGCTTCATTGCAGCGGTGTTGGGCGCCATGCTTTTGCTGTTTATTTACCGCATGGTGACCGGCAAACGCGGCTGACCTTGGTGCTCGACAGCGTTGACGAAGCCTTCGTCAACGCGCTGGTGATTCCCGGCCACGGCTACAACGACCCGAGCTACCCGTTTTTCGACCGGCCAGTCTGAGCAGTGGCTACGCCCACCGGCAAGGGCCACCCGACTTTCTGATTCAAGCCAGCGCCAGCTTACTTCTGGAACAGCACCAGCCGGGACTCGGTCAGTGTCATTCCGTACTTGCTGGCGGTCATCGACACCTCATAGCGGGTGCTTGGCAAAGGGAACTGCGGCGAGAAGCTGAAGGAAAGGTTACCGTTGCCGTCAGCCTCGATTCGCTGCGCAAACACGTCCTGGTTCATGCCAAACAGGCCAGCGCAGCCGAATCGAATCAAGCCGGTGGCATCGACGACCACATCAGGGCCGGACTGGGAGCACAAGCCCTGCACCAGCATGCGCAAGCACGCAGTCGCTTGCGAGTGCGTCAGTTCCTTTGGCAACACCAACACATTCACCCCTTCTTGGCGTTGGCCTTGTTGCGTTCAGACAGCGAAACAATCAAGCCCTGGATGCCTTTGGCATTGATCTCCTGCGCAAACTGGCTGCGGTAGGTTTCCACCAGCCACACACCCAGCACATTCAGGTTGTAAATTTTCCAGCCCGCGCCCTCGCCAGGGGATTGCTCGAGCCGGTAATCG
>Ga0209702_10006248_pt1 | contig 15488 bp, 16 predicted proteins | sample FRY01_FD_187210 | JGI IMG/M metagenome (GOLD analysis project Ga0209702, IMG submission 187210) | Freshwater microbial communities from Lake Fryxell liftoff mats and glacier meltwater in Antarctica - FRY-01 (SPAdes) (version 2) | ecosystem: Environmental > Aquatic > Freshwater > Ice > Glacier... | reverse complement strand
CGATGGCCAGTTTTGCTTTGGCCTTGATCTCGGATCGACTCTTCAGCAGACCTGCGATGACGACGACCGGACGGGATTTGAAAACACGAGCCAATGTGTAGTATGATGTATCCATTGTTGCGTTCCGTCGCGTTGGGAATTTGACCATCCAACTCTACGATGGGCGCAACAATATTTTAAACCTAATTCTACCCAAGTTCCCTAATCCTCAGGAAAATCGTCAGCCCACACCGGGGCCATCCATTGCAATTGATGGTTTCGTTTTGGATGGCCCCGGCGTAAGCGGAGTACCTGGTCGATTGAAAACACCAATGTTTTGAGGTCGAAGCTGTGCCTTTGCATGTTTTTGCGAGTGTTTTCAGGGCATTTTGACTGGTGGTGGTAGTGGTTCCAGTTCATGTATCGTGTGCGCGAAAGCATTGGGCGGGGTATGGGAAGTCCTTCGGCTTGTTTTTTCGCGGAAGTACCTTCGACCCAGGGGACGCTTCAAACAAAGGAACCCCCAGCCATCCCGGCGGTGTGTGTGGTATCGGCTTCTACTGAAAAGCTCGGCGGTGTAATGTACCCGCTGTTTTGACTCGTATTTTGTGGGCTCAGCATGACAATTCCAATGGCTTTGATGGTCGTGGCAGCGATTCTCGGCGGTCTTTTTTTAGTGTGGCGTATCCAGTATTTGTCGCTGTCGGGTTCTTTGCTTGGATTTCGTTGGTGGTCGTGGCATTGCTCAATAGCTTGGTGGAGTTTACAAGGAAACTCGAACACTACATTGCATGGAAAACTGACAACGATAAAAAATGACACACCCACCGGTCTATCGTTTCAGCCAGTCGAGTTGCGGAGCTGGTGTGTCCGGCGGTGTGTGTGGTATCGGCCGGAAGTCGATCGGGGGAGACCCGTTTAGACCCGTAGCACGGTTGCCATTTGCTTTGTTCTTCCCTGCGTTGTCAGCATAACCCCGGTTTCCTCAATGGTTCAAGGGGGTTCTGCTGACAACTGAAGAAATCCATTCAACCAAAGCGATGCAATGCATTAGGTCTTGGTAAATAGTGGAAATGTGATGTTTATCTCGATATTCATCCTCCTTCGGGTTTACAATGCACAATTCATGTCGGCGATTAACACATTCTGTCGAAACCACGTAGGGGTAGAGCTAGACTCTGAACACAGTGTATACTTCCCAATTGCGAGTCGTCATCTGGGGGGCCATTTCCATGGCGCGTCCGAAACCAAAACATCATCATCGGGCCGTGTTCTTCCCGGACAAACAGGAATTATCTGGCCCAAATGCGGATGGGCGTGGCCTTGGATACGTCCAAGCATGGCATCGCACGTCGTGGGAAGCTTCGCCGTTTTGCATTCCCAATGAGTACATCTGCGGAGAAATTGGCCGATTTTTGCGGTTACCGATTCCGCCTTTCTCGATCACCTACGGGGTGGATGATAAGTATTTTTTTACTTCCTTGAACTTCAATTTCGACCGTGAAGAGCAATTGCCACCGATTGAACCTGATGTAACATGGAATCGATTGCAAAGTCTCTGCACTGGCGTCTTACTGTTCGACATCTTGATTGCAAACAGTGACCGGCATGACGCCAACCTTGCGGCTGATTCGGTCGGGTCACCGAATGCGATTAGTGTATTCGACCATGATCAGGCATTGTTCGGTGGTGGATTTCCTTTGAAAGGAATCGACCGACTAAATGCGTTGACTGGACGGCTTGGAATTTCCAATGGTGAAGTGACCCAAGGAAACCGACACTGCTTATTGGATGTCGCAAATTCATCCGAGTCGTTTGGCGAATGGTTCAAACGAATCGAAAGTATTCCGGATTGGTTCATTGACGAGGTTTGTTCAGAGGCTGGCCAATACGGGTTGAGTGCAGATGAAGTTGAAACCGTTCAGATGTTTTTGAAACACCGCCGCAACAGCATCGAGCAAATAATAAAAGATTCTGCAAAGCAGTTTACGTTAATCACGTCTTGGCCTTGGGACGGAGGATTGTTCAAATGATTCAAACCACTGAAATATCAGCGCGATTTCTTCTGGCAAAGCATGTCCCAGATCTTCGTCGCATGGAACCACGCAATATCGGTGTTATCGTCTGGTCGCATGGGCTTGTACGCGCCCGCTTTGCGGGTGATCCGGGTAGCAGGTCACCACGGCATACAGGGCCAAACAGTTCCTATCAAGAATGGGTAACGTATTGGCGGAACCAGATTTCGAAACCGGAACTTCGAAGAAAAGACGGCACAGTAATTCGTGTTGATGAATTGGCATTCGTGGAGCAACTTCGAACCGCGTCGAAGACACAATACATGCTGGTTGATGGTGGTGCGATTCTTGATCCAATTGGTGCCGACAATATTGACGAAGCAACCGAAGATCTTTTCCAGCAACTTGTCGAATCACCAAAGGAACGGCAGAAAAAACCAGGTAAACGCGAAACAACGGTACAGCTGAACAATTCAACCAAAGCAGCACTAACAAAAGCGGGGCTGTTTGGTCGGCAAGATTTTCGTGAACGATATCCGTGGGTGTGCCCTGTCGGGGAAACTCGGCAGAGTTTTCAATTCGACTTTGCTATTCATACTACTGCGGGTCCCCAAGCGTTGTTTCAACGTGTTCAATGGAAATCCGATGCGATCTACAGCACGGCATTTCAGTTTGATCACATGCGAGCAGCTTATTCCCAATTGACTAGAGAAAAATGCGTTGCTTTCGTGTTTGCAGACAATCGCGAAATGAACGATTCAAAGTTTGTTGAACGACGCTCGATGATGAATCAACGGGGATCTATTGTGAATGTTTTGGACACGAATGTGGCAGTGGACGAATTGTTATCACTGCTTGGATGATAGCTCTAATTGGCCCAATTGAATATCACGTCGCGATTCGTCTTGCTGCGAGTCACGTTTTGATGCAAGATAGTAGCGTTCTTCAAGAAATTTGGTTCCAAGTTTTCTCCCTTCAGAGGTGCTCCAGATGTCATTCGCTCCACCGCCAGCAGGCGTCCCGCCGCAACAACCAACAGTGCCAAATGATTATACATTTATTCAGCCTGCTGGTGTCCCTCCAGATGGAATCGATATCCATAGCTATCCGACCGACCCACCGCCGCCGCCTAGCATCAATCCGTAGCGCAGTCAGTAATTGCTTCGTTCTTTCCTGCGTTGTCAGCACAACCCCTTTTCGTCGATGGTTCAAGAGGGTTCTGCTGACCACGGAAAACGCGTCAATTCGTTTTATGTTCGTTCGGCGTCCTCAAGCCAGATAATTATGTTAGTCGTGTTTGTTGCGTTAATAAAGACGGTTCTTCTCGGAATTTAGTGGCTGAATCGGGATGGTTTCATGTCAAGTTTTCCGCAGAAGAAGAGGATTCGAGTTCTGTAGTTTTCGAAGATACGGAAACCACGAGCGGCGGACTTGAGAGACTGGATGCGGCTGTTGAAACCTTCCGCTGTTCCGTTGCTGATGGGATGGCGAAACCAGGTCAGAATATTTGCCAGGCGTTTCCTGAGCATGTTGGCAACTTTGATGATGGGCTGAAGTTCTGATTCAATTGCCCAGTCGTACCACAGCGAGAAGAACTTCTTGGCGTTTCCTGCGTACTTGTATTCCCAGAACCAACGGAAGTTTTCGCGAATAGCCCAGGCCTTCGCGGTCTTGAGTTCCTTTTCCTTGAGGAATTCAAACTGACTCCATTGTTCGTCGCTCATATTCTCCGGATTGTACAGCCAGAGTTGTTTCGTCCCTTTGAGTGTTTCATCGCCATCCTTCACAAGAGATTTGTTTTCCTGACGCCTAGTCTTGTCAACAGCTTCACCAAGATGCTTCGAGATATGGAATCTGTCATGCACAATTTTCGCCTGCGGGACATTCTTCGTGGCACTGGTTTCGAAGGCAGGCCACATATCCATTGCAACGGCATCCACTGTCCCCTTCTGATCGCCGGTGAGCGTATTCCACAGCGAATCGGCTGCCGCTCCATCGTGTCCGGGCACAACATCCAGTACTCGTGACCCATCAATATTCGTCATCACGGACACATAATCATGCCCGCGTCCAAAACTCTTTTCATCCATGCCGACATGGCGTACGTTTTCAATCTTGCGCCGCTGAATCCCACGTTCCACAGCACGATCCATAATCCGCTGCACGCTCTCCCACGTCAGTCGCAGCAGGATGCGTGCCTGCTCGACCGTGGCCGCCGCCTGAAGAACCTGCACCGCAAACACTTCGAACAACAGTGTGTACCGACCGTGAGGTTCAGCCCACGGAACACGGCACGTCTTCATGCCAGGAGGTGCAGGTGCCATGCACTTGAAAGAGGAGATTGGGTTATTTCGGAGGCTCAACGACAAATGAAGTGCGTGTGACAACATTGATCGCCATGAATGCGATTCATCCAGAAAGGATGGCCGAAATTAGCCGGTGGTCGCCGACAGGCGCACCACCGGTAAAGAAGGAATGGTGCCACGCATCCTGATCAAGGGTGCGAACCTAATTTTTGCAACGTACCGGTGGTGGCGCTCCGCTGACCACCGGCTAATTTCTCGAACCGCTTCGCGGTAAAGCACACAAATCACTATTACGTCCACAACATAATCAATCTGGCAGTCGACAGTACTCGCGCACATGATTTGTCGTTGAACCGTGTTTGCTGGCCTGCTGACGACTGTTTCAGCCGGTCGAGACCCCGTAATCGCTTAATTCAGCCTCAAAATGCGTCAGTTAAAGTGAATGGCTACTTATCAATCAGCGAAAGCTGGCTTTGACTGGCAGGGCTGCAAACCTCGACCTGAAGTTTGACCACGCTCGCTGAATTTTCAGCGGCTGTGTGAAGAATCTGTTCTGGGCTCCGTTTCTCTTTCATCTGCATAAGGTGATCGAGGGGCGGAGCTTTTTTCATGCCTTCGCGTCGTGCGTGGGCAGTTGTGACTTTTCACGACTGCCCGGCATCAGGGCGGTCTTTTGCGAAGGAGGATTTTCAATATGAACCGATCGTTGTTGAATCGATCACCGGCAGAGTTGATTGCCATGGCAACCGGACGACGCGGAGCGGCGGCGTATGCGGATGCTCACAAGCTGGTTGAAAAGCTGGGGCTGAAGAAACTGGCGGATGCCGGTGCTGCAGAAATTCGTGAGATCTGTGGTGGGATGACTCCGAATGCTGTACAGCGACTCATGGCAGGGGTTGAGATCGGGTTGCGGATTGCCGAGCTGAAGAGCGAATATGAATCTTCCACCCGTATCACGAGCCCCGCCACAGCCATCCGGTTCTGCCAGCATCAGTTCGGTCGGTTGGCTCGCGAAGCGAAGCAGGAAGAATTCTGGATCGTGACGCTGAATACCAAAAATCAGCCGATCGATTGTCACCAGATCACAGTCGGCACACTACGAAACAGTCTCGTGCATCCGCGCGAAGTGTTTCGTCCAGCCATCCGCGATGCGGCCAACTGCATTCTCGTGATGCACAACCATCCGTCTGGCGATCCGACTCCCAGCGACCAGGATATCAGCGTCACAGAACGGCTGGAGCAATCAGCCGAAGTGATCGGTATCCCGTTGATCGATCACATCATCGTCGCTGGTGAGAAGGCCGTGAGCATCCAGGAATGGCGCTCAGGGAATCGCTGGTAGGCGGAATTCAGGTACTGCTCCATGGTGGGGCGGTTTCACGTTTTTGTGCGACTGTCCCGAACAACGGCGGTCGCCTCATGCTTATGAAGGAGGTGTTCATGTTTCGAAAGTTATTCACACGTTTTCGCATCCAGAGTCGGACGGCAAAGCCGCTGCTGACGGCCAGCTTCATGGTCGTCAGTGCGGGTTGCGAGGAGCACGCAGAATTGCCCAGTGAAGTCGCAGGTCCTGGCACATCACCAGCCTCTGTGACTGACCAGTCTGCAGTGTCAGACGGCCCTGAAGAGGCGATCCGGTTCCGTTCCGTGATCTTTGATTACCCCGACCAAGGCAAACCGTAACCGGCCCCCCGTTCGTCCGGTTTCTTCTCAAACACAACCTTATCAGGAGATCGTCACATGAAATTGGGTGCAGTCGTGTTGTGCGCTGCGTGCATTGGTTTGTATTTGAACTTCTTCTTGCTGCCCAGAAAAACTGCGGAGCCACGGCCAGTGATCTTCGCGTCGGCTCCCACCATTGAACGCATCGAGGCAATTGGTGACCTGTGTGTGCTGAGAATCCGTTTGTCGGACATGCTGGAAGCCGAATCCTCGGACTACCGAGCGGCATGGCTCATCATGGGTGACGCATTGATCAGCGTCGATCTGCGTCAGGTCACCGTGGACAGCGACGTTCAGGCCAAAACACTGCGGATGCAGATGCCACCACTCGAGGTAATTCAGCCTCGTGTTAACCACGAACGCACACGCTGGTGGGATACCCGGAGCGTGCGCTGGCACAACGGCTGGTTTACGTCCGACAAGACCGGGAAGAGTGCGAGGTTAACGCAGGCCGCCATGATCGAGGCGCAGCGCATGATTGAGGCTGTCAGTCAGCGGCCCGAGTTTATGGACGAAGCCAGAAAGTCGGCCGAGGCCATCGTATCGGCCATGTACTCAGGCACGGGCTACAGCGTCTCATTCCAGTGGAATGAATCTCAGAAGTCACCCGCTCGCAACTGATCGGGTGATTGAAATCTTGTACTGCTCCACGGTGGGGCGGTTGTCACTTTTTGTGCGACTGCCTCTGTTCCGGGGCGGTCGTTTTGTTTTTACCAGAAGGAAAGCAAAGTCATGACTCAAGCTGAGTTGAATCGTCAGATCGCCCAACAGACGGGCGAATCCATCACAGACATCATGCGTCACGGTTTCACCATTCTGGCTGCCTTGCCAGACGACGCAGACGAAGAACGGCTGCAGCAACTGCAGCAACTGCAGCGGCAGCAGCCGACAAAGCCGGTCGCTGCCTGAGAGGAGTTTTTTCAGTTTTCAGTTTTCAGTTTTCAGATAACACAGGATCGCAATGTCGCGACCTGTTCACCTACCACAAGGAGAAGCTATGCCAGTTAAACTCAACATTGGCCTCAGCCGTAAAGTCGGTGAAGCCAATTACGGTTCACGAGGTGCCAGTATTAACATCGAAGTGGAACTCGATAATGGAGTGCTGGGTGATCCCGGTCAGCTTCAAGATCGTGTGCGTGATCTCTACATGCTGGCCCGCCAGAGTGTGGACGATGAACTGCAGCGGCCAGCGGATGCTGCTGAGACCACACACGGGAATGGTCACAGCAATGGAAATGGAAATGGTCATGCCCGTCATGCAAATGGTAATGGCCATGCAACCAACGGCAACGGCAACGGCCACGCAAGCACCACGGGCCAGCAGCCTCGCATGGAAGTCGCTCGGGCCACGCAGAGTCAGATCCGTGCGATCTTTGCCATCACCAAACGGCAGGGGCTGGATGCCAATGTCCTAGTGCGTGACAAGTATCGCGTTCATCGCATGGATGATTTGTCCATCCGGGAAGCCAGTGCTCTGATCGACGATCTCAAGGACTTGCGATCGGAGGTGCGGTCATGATTGCGGCTACTGGACAACCAGTAATCCGCAATTATCTGTCGTACAGTGCTGTCCGCACGTTTCAGAACTGCCCGCTCAAGTATCGGTTCAGATACATCGACGGGCTGGCCGAAGACTGCGTGTCGTCGAGCCTAATCTTCGGCAGTGCCATTCACGCTGCGCTGGAGTTCTACTTCACAGCGCAGATGGGTGGCGAATCCCTGCCAACACTCGACACGCTCCTAGAGGTTTACCAGCAGAGCTGGCGAGACCGATCGGAAGACAACGTCGAGTTCGGTAAATCCGAAACGGCCGATTCGCTGCACGCCATGGCTGATCGGATGTTGCAGAAGTTTCTGGACAGTGATCTTACGCAACCGGAAGGTCGCATCATCGGCATTGAAGAACAGTTTCGGGGTGTCCTCATACCAGGACTCCCGGATCTGCTCGGCTATATCGATCTGCTGCTGGAAACCGATGACGCCATTATCGTGCGAGATTTCAAGACGTCTCGTTCGGCATGGAACCAGGAACAGGCGACGGACCAGTCAGATCAGCTCCTGCTGTACGCCGATCTGGTCCGGAAAATCATGCCTGGCAAACAACTGCGACTGCAGTTTGCCGTGATCACCAAAGCTCGCGACCCGAAAGTTCAGTTGCTCGAAGCCAATTTCGACGAGGGCAAACTGGACAGAACGAAGCGAGTCTTTGAAAACGTGTGGTCAGCTATTAAAGCTGGCCATTTCTATCCATCCCCGTCACCGATGCAGTGTCCGTCGTGCGGATACCGCAACCAGTGTGAAGCATGGCGGGGTAACTCTGTTCGAAAGGAAACGGGTTGACAGCCAAACACAAACTGAATGCGGCCTTTATTCAGGGAGCCCTGGTGATTGCTGCGGTATTTGGAATTCTCGCTGGTAGCTGGATCGTCTTTCTGATCACTGCCGGGGTGCTGATCGCCATGAACCTTCACGACGGTTCCATCCGCCGATAGCGTGGGGCGTTATGTTGGACCAGCACGATCGTCAGAACGAGGCCCGCGTCCTCGCCCGCCATCTTCTATTCGGGGATGGCGGGCATTTTTGTTGAATCACGGGGCGGAGTGTCAGTCCCGCGTTTCTGTGCTTTTTTCACCACTTTAACCGGAGGGAAATGTTATGTCCCACATTGTTGAGATCAAAACTGAAATCCGTGACCCCGTCGCCATTCGTGCGGCCTGTCAGCGGTTGGCTTTGCCCGAACCGGTGTTCGGCGAAGTCCGATTGTTCAGCACGTCGGCCACTGGCTGGGCCGTGCAGTTGCCGGAATGGAGATATCCCGTTGTCTGCGATGTCAACACGGCCACGATCGCGTACGACAACTACGAAGGCCACTGGGGTGCCCCTCAGCAGCTTGATCGCTTTCTCCAGGGCTATGCCGTGGAAAAGGCAAAACTTGAAGCCAGAAAACTAGGGCACACGGTGTTCGAGCAGCCGCTCACGGACGGGTCCATTAAGCTGATTGTTCAGGTTGGAGGTGTAATTTGAAGACTTCAAAAATCATCGAAATCATCATCGCTCCCAACGGTCAGGCAAAAGTGGAAACCAAAGGCTTCACGGGCTCGGAATGCCGGGACGCCAGCCGGTTCATTGAACAGGCCATCGGCCTGCAGACCGGTGAAGTACTCAAACCCGAGTTTCACCAGTCAGCGTCAGTAAACCAGTCACTTCAGCAGAGCCAGTAACACGCCGTGTGTTGCTGCACATCACTGCTTTTTCAATCGTCAATCGTCAATCGTCAATCTTCAATCGCCAATCAAAAGGAATCTTTACATGTCACTTATGGAACGTTTCAGTGAGTACGTGCGAGCGTGCTTCACGGGTCTTTGGATTGAAAGCCACGAACATCAGGAAGCTCTGATGGCCATGGCCCAGCTCTGCCGTCAGGAACAGTGGCGGCTGGCCACGTGGAATATCGAACAGGGGTTGCGAGTAGAAGGCGCACCGATCGAAGCAGGCGGCAGTGATCCGCTGGCTGCTATTCGAGCTTTGAATTCACTCGCAACAGCCGACGGCACGGCAATTCTGGTGCTGCAGAATTTTCATAGGTTCCTGCAGTCAGCAGAAATCGTGCAGGCACTGGCTCAGCAGGTGATTGCCGGGAAACAGAATCGCACGATCGTGGTGATTCTGTCACCGGTGGTTCAGTTGCCGGTGGAACTCGACAAGCTGTTTGTGGTCCTGGAACATGACCTGCCAGACCGCGTGCAACTGGAAGAGATCGCCCGTGGGATTGCCACAGAAGCAACGGAACTGCCCGAAGGTGCCGAGCTGACCACAGTGCTGGATGCTGCAGCGGGCCTGACGCGACTGGAGGCTGAAAACGCCTTCAGTTTGTCACTGGTCCGCCATGGCAGCATCACTCCGGATGCAGTCTGGGAACTCAAAACTCAGACACTTCGCAAATCCGGTTCGCTGGAGTTGTATCGCGGTCAGGAAGATTTTAGCCGGCTGGGTGGTCTGGCGGCGTTGAAATCCTTCTGCCAGCGGGCCATGCACCTGCGAGAACCGGAGAATCTTCGAACACGTCCACGGGGTGTCCTGCTGCTGTCACCGCCAGGTTGTGGCAAATCACAGTTCTGCAAAGCCTTGGGCCGCGAAGTCGATCGACCGGTGTTGATTCTGGACGTCGGCAGCCTCATGGGTTCACTGGTCGGGCAATCTGAAGAGCGTACTCGACAGGCATTGCGGATCATTGACGCGATGGCCCCGTGTGTTCTGATGATCGATGAAGTCGAGAAAGCATTTTCCGGCGTCAACGGCAGCGGGGACTCCGGTGTGTCGTCTCGCATGTTCGGCACGTTCCTGTCATGGCTCAACGATCACACATCGGATGTGTTCGTGGTGTGTACGTCCAACGACATGTCAAAGCTGCCACCTGAGTTCGGACGGTCCGAACGCTTTGATGGGATCTTCTTTCTGGACCTGCCCGGTCAGGAAGAGAAGGCCGCGATCTGGACGATTTACCTCGACCTGTTCGCGATTGATCAACAGCAACGGATGCCAGACGACACGGACTGGACTGGAGCTGAAATCAAAGCCTGTTGCCGTTTGTCGGCCTTGCTGGATGTGTCGCTGCTGGAGGCCGCACAGAACGTGGTGCCGGTGGCAGTCACTGCCAGCGAATCGGTTGAGCGATTACGGACATGGGCCAGCGGCCGCTGTCTGTCGGCGTCACAGCCGGGGATTTACCAGCGTGATGGTGCTGGCAAAAAGTTGCGACGGCGAGTTCACCGCGAAGTGATTCACAACTGAACTGATTTATTGAACAGAGGCAACTTCGCTTCACAAACACTTTTCACTGCAAGCCGGGATGTGACTGCGTAGGTCATGTCCCGGCTTGTTTCATTATTGGAGTATTTTGTATGAGCACATTACTGGATTTACCTCGTACCCGATCCGCCGTTCCACCCGGTGATCGACTGCGAGCCACCATGGCAGCGGCACGCTTAAGTTTCACATGGCTGGGTGTCAGCAAATCACTGACACCGGCTCAGAAGAGCCAGGCAGCCGATTCGTTTGGAGCCGAAGCCAAATTCCTTTTGGCAGGTAAAAAGCTGCTGGACACGTCACATCCGGCCTTCAAAGCAGTCACCGCCATTCGTGGCAGGATGATTGCCTATTGGAAAGCGGTGTCACTGCCGTACCCGGAACCCGGCATTCGGCTGATTCCACAGCAGACCGTTACTGAGTTTGATCAGCATGTGGTGGCCCTCAGGAGGGAACTCGATGATGCCGTCACGATTCTTGATCGTCACTATGACGAACTGCGATCGGCCGCACGGAGGCGTTTGGGTGATCTGTTTAATGCGGGCGATTATCCACCATCGCTTATCGGGCTGTTTGCGATTGAACACGACTATCCGGGCATCGAGCCGCCGGATTATCTGCGGCAGCTCAATCCAGAGCTGTACGAACAGGAATGTCGTCGCGTGCAGTCGCGGTTTGATGAAGCAGTCCAGTTGGCCGAACAGGCGTTTCTGGATGAACTGGCGCGGCTTGTGGAGCACATCACCGAACGACTCAGCGGTCAGGACGATGGTAAGCCACGTGTGTTTCGGGATTCCGCCGTGACAAATCTGACTGAGTTCTTCGAACGCTTCCGCACTTTGAATGTGCGGTCCAGCGAACAACTCGACGAATTGGTGGCACGCGCTCAGCAGGTGATCGGTGGTGTTGAGCCTCAACAACTGCGTGACAGTGCATCGCTGCGTTCGCGAGTCGTCAATCAGTTGGCCAGTGTGCAGTCGTCGCTGGACGGACTGCTGGTCGATCGTCCTCGCCGCAACATCCTGCGTCGCCCGCAGTAACTGAGGAGTTTTTTGTTAATGCAACTTCTCATTGGACCCACTGGCGGCATTCGTTGTGTGTACAGCGAACATGTGAACCTTCATCAGTTGGGTCGGCTGTCGATCCAGCGAGGTTCACACGTCGAACCCACATCGGATGGTCAGTGGACGGCCGACTTGTCACCCGTGAATGGCCCTGTCCTGGGACCGTTCACAACCAGAACCGCAGCCTTGAATGCCGAAGAGGCATGGCTGCTTGAACATTGGCTCTGTCCATCTGATCCCTAACCTGTTTCTTCCGACACGACCGCTCTGCAAGGGGCGGTCGTTTTTCGTTTTTATCTTCTCTTTGGAAAGTCCTACTGATGATTGAACTCTCACGAAAACACATCCGTGCAATTCGCACGACAATTCGGCAATCGCTGGGCTTCAAGTCGGCTCGGCTGGCTCCTGCGATTACACTGCGTGCCACCCACAACCAACTGCTGATTCAGGCGGCGACGCAGACCATCGCCCTTGAATATCGGTTGCCGGGAAATACAGCGCCGGAATGTATGGCCGTTCCTTACGAGGCGCTGACGGTCAGTGAAGGAAAGCAGGACGATCCTGTGTCGTTCACCAAGCGCGACGACACGGTCATCGTGCAGTGGACCGACAAAGGCATTCCGCAGACACGCTCGTTTGATGCGGCAGACATTGTGGAGATGCCCCAGGATCCGGGGCAGTTCACGAGTATCGAACGTCGCTTTCTCGCGGCGATGGCGAATGCTGCAGAGACCACTGACACAGAATCGTCTCGGTATGCTCTGAATTGTATTCGGTTGCGAGGCAGTGACGGACAGATTGCGGCGACAGATTCCAGTCAGGCGTTTATCGAATCAGGATTCGCGTTTCCATGGCAGGATGCCGTGCTGATTCCTGCTTCAGACGCTTTCGCTGCGACCGATTTTTCGGGAGCCGAAAACGTTCTGATCGGGCGTACTGAAGACTGGGTCAGCATTCAGGTGAATTCCTGCACGCTGCATCTGAAGATCGACAAAGAGCGGCGGTTTCCCAGCATCGATCTGCAGATCCCGACACGGGGTTCTGCAGCCACGACGCTGGCTCTGTCCGATGACGATGTCGATTTTCTGCTGACGTCCACCAAGAGGCTTCCAGGAGCCTCAGAACCCAATTCGCCCGTGACCGTTGATCTGAACGGCGTCGTTGCCATTCGAGCGGCAGCCGCTGATCTGACGAATTCCACGGAACTCGTGCTCAGTAATTCGCGGCGAATGGGTGACGAAGTTTGTTTCAGCACGAACCGCGAGTTTTTGAACCGAGCGGCCGAACTGGGATTCAGAGAAATCTATCTCAGAAACACCGAAGCCCCGGCTTATTGTCAGGACGACCGACGCACCTACATCTGGGCGTTGCTAAGTGGACAGGATAGCATCAAAGGCAACAGCCAGACGATTCGTATCAGCTCACCCGTTTCTTCCAATCCACAAACCCACAAACAAAGGACCACAACAGTTATGACACCATATCAACCCACAACGTCTCAACCGACAACTTCTCAACCCACAACACCCCGACCCGTCGAAGCACGTGCTGCAACGACGGTCAACAGCGAACCAGATCCAACACCCAGCCTGTTGACTCAGGCCGAAGCACTTCGTGATTCGCTGAGCAGGTCTCTGGTCGACACTCGCGATCTGATCACCTTGATCAAACGCAACCAAAAACAGAACCGCCTCGTGGAAACCACGCTGCAGTCCCTGAAGCAACTGGAACACATCGGCGCATAGCCCTTGTGTTCAGACCACCGCCACGCCCATCTCGTCTGAATTCGCGATCTCGCGATTCACGAGCTGGGTGTGGGTTCTTCCATGTTGATACGTGCGGCTTTTTTTTAGCTATCAGGGATACTCGAATGATGGATTGTTGTGTTAATCCGCAACGTCTGCAGTTGGGTGAACGACGCTACTTAAGACCGGTGCGAATGTAGCCGACAAAGATGAACATCGAGAGGAGTGTGATTCCAAAACCAATCCATGAATCTGCAAATGTGTTGTAGCTGCCATGGAGCAATGCAACTGTGCAAAGCCCCACTAATGGCAGAACACGAGACCCTTTTTTCGACGTCGTGGACAACCCAAAAAAATACGATGTGATGCCACACCAGACTGCATGTAAAAACGGAAGACTGATGAATCTGAGAATCTGAACGGCAATGTAACTGCCAGCTGCAGCCTCCACTCCAGCATTTGCAAGAGATTCAACGTAGCCATACGAGTACAGAATTGCTTCCGTCGCTCCAAACGCCAGTCCGGAAATGATTCCGAGAAAGACAATTGTTCTCATCGGCATGCGTATGGTTGATTGCCGTCCAGCAAGCCAATAGATCGGGAACAGTTTTACTGCCTCTTCGATCAGTCCCACGCCAACTGTCATCCCAAAGAATCGTGTCATTAGACTCGCAGAAGTATCCGCATTCGAAGCTTCCAGTGCCGCATTTAGCCCTGGTATCATTGTTCCTACGATCGAGATCACCATCACTGCGACAACACCGATCGTCGATGTGAAGAGCCACAGCCCGACTAATCGCGATATGCCGATTTTTTCCGGTCGCAGTAGACGATGCAGGAAGATTGCCCAAAGTAATGCAAAGTAAGTGCTAAATGACCACGCCGCCTTGGTGAGCGTCAGTTCCGTCTCTGAAAAAATCTGCAAAAGAAACAACGGCGTCGCATATGCAAAAACCAACGCCTGCACCCAAACCAAAGTCCAGGGTTCGTCACGAAACCAAGCGGCGAACGGAAAGAGGTCTTTCCATGAAATCGCCAACAGTTCTTCTTTCCATGCCTTTCCGTCAATTACTCGGTTGCGTTCTTCTTCGAACAGCGAATCATCTTTTGGCATCTGAACCTCTGTTGCAAGGAATGCGATTGTGAACAAGTGACGGTGGAAGGGGGGCCATTCTGTCAGCACTGTTGGCTATGGTCAACAGACCGTCCGTGTATTTGGGGATACGCTCCCCGCCATGCTGGGAAATGAGTTACGAAAGGCCCGAGCGCAGGCCGGACGGACACAGGAAGACCTAGCCTTTAAGGCCAGCGTTGATCGTACGTACATCAGCATGCTGGAAGACCGGTAGCAACCGTAGCAACCATGGGTGCCATGTTCCCCAATGAGCAATAGTTCAGGAAATCTTCGAAAAACATGGTTGCGGGTGTCGCGACACCTGATGGGGATGCAAAAAAAGAGGATTTCGATTCAAATGCCCCGCATCCAGAGTACGATATCTACGAGGAGCGGCGGTTCAGCGATGGGGAACGGCACTAAACCAATTTTGAAAGCGATGTTAGTCGCTGATCATGTCTACAGAGATGACTCAACCGGAAAGATGCTGGTTTGCGGCATCTTTCATCAAGTCCTGATTCGTCGGCCACAGCAGGCACCAATAGCAATGGTGGATGTTCAGGGTGGCTTTGCCGCTGGCTCGCCTTTTGCGTATATTTCAGTGACGGATGCGGATGGCCAACATCAGTTTAGCCTTCGCTACGTTGACTTGGCCAACGACGAAGTTTATTTTGAGTTCCAAGTTGAAACAACATGTAGCGATCCCCTTGAGACAATTGACCTAGCTGTTCCGCTTC
>Ga0209702_10006246_pt1 | contig 15489 bp, 14 predicted proteins | sample FRY01_FD_187210 | JGI IMG/M metagenome (GOLD analysis project Ga0209702, IMG submission 187210) | Freshwater microbial communities from Lake Fryxell liftoff mats and glacier meltwater in Antarctica - FRY-01 (SPAdes) (version 2) | ecosystem: Environmental > Aquatic > Freshwater > Ice > Glacier... | reverse complement strand
GGGTCAAGTGAAAATCCTGGGGATAAATAAATTCTCATTTCTTTCTTCTGATACTTTTTTTAGCTGAAAAAAGTATCCAAAAACAGCTTTTTCAATCTTACAAGGAACTTTTTAGGTTCCGCTTCACTCCACAAAAACCGCGGATAAATGTTGAACTCCATACTTTTCTTATTAGTAGTGTTATAATTTTGAAAAGTATTCCGTTCCATTTATCAATTCTGTGCAAGATTGAAGTTCTCGCTTCGAATTTTAAAATATTAGATCTGTTTTTTAATTTCAATACAACTAATTCACATCTGTTCATATTGATTTTAAAGCGATGATAATCAATATTTAAAAATTAAAAGGAAGCTACAAAGTGTTTCGTAGATTTCAAGTTTTATTGGTTCATGTACTCAATCACTAAAATTTTCTGGAGCGAAATCGGATAATGAAGGAGCTTCCAAAACAAGCATTGCAAAACAAAAAATGGCTTTTTGGGATGGTAAAACAGTAAGAATGACTGGCTGGTATTTTATTGAAGGGACTAACTCTATTGAGTGGCTGTTTTTAATGGATATAGAAGAACAAGCTCCAATTGGTGCAGGATCTGGAATGCTACTAGCACTGATGGATAATAAATATTCTATATTAACGGAAAGAAAATACATAAAACTGGTTATTCTATAGAAGAGAAAGAAATCAGAGCGGAAGAAAATTTAATTTGGATAAAAGTTGACCCAAAAATAGAAAATTCAGAAGACCTAGATCTAAAAAACATGATAGACTTTACGATTAAAAACGACACTTTATCAGTTGATGATTTCCCTGGATCGAGTTATGATAAAAACATAAACGGAACTCATTATTTTATAAGAAATTAGGGTGCTTTATTTCATCAAAAAATTCAAATGAGGAAATTAGAGATTACATCCAATCCAAAAGTTAAAATTGTATTCGATAATTATCCTCGAAACTGTTTTATTTAATTCAGCTTCTTGCGCATTATTCATCCTTTGAAAAACAAATGCTACATAATTTACGTTGTTTACTGAAATATTCATTCCAAAAACACGTTTTTACTACAAAACAAGTATATGAATAGGCGAAATTTCATCAAAAACACTACTTTGTTTTCAATTGGTGGAATTTTAATTCCACCAGCTATTCTTGGAGCTTGTAGAAAAGACACGTTATTTGAGGACATCGAATATAGTGGAAAGGTCGTTATTATTGGTGCTGGCGCTGCTGGACTCTATGCAGGGTATATTCTTAAATCTAAAGGAATTGATTTCACCATTCTCGAAGCAACTTCAACACATGGAGGTAGAATGGGGAAGTTAAATGAATTTGCTGATTATCCGATTGATACAGGCGCTCAATGGTTACATGGAAAAAACAATATTTTAGGAGATTTAATCAAATCTAAAAACATTCCAAAAACGCAGGATCAATCAGAGTTAAGTTATTGGTTTAATAACCAAATTGTAGATAGTTTACCTAAAGATCCTTTTATTTTTGAAGCAAATAATTTACCTGATATTTCTTTTAAAGAATATGCTGCTCAGCAAGGTTTTGGGAGCGAATATGAGGGAATAATTGAAGCAATTGCCGGAGATCAAGGTGCTGCCGCTGCAAATTTATCAGCTTATTGGAACAGTAAAGACGAAGAAAATTGGGTTTCAGGTGATGATGATTATAAATTTGAAAACTCTTTTTTTGAAGTTATTGATAAAAACATTGCGCAATCTATTTTAGGAAATATAACATACAATTGTCCCATTAAAAGCATTGACTATTCTTCTGATAAAATTGTCATAACAAACTTAAATAACGATCTATTTGAAGCAGATAAAGTAATTGTAACTGTTCCAATATCTATACTAAAACTCAATGAAATTGAATTTATTCCTCAACTTCCAGTACAAAAAACAGCAGCTTTTGAAAAATTTGGAATGGGTGCTGGAATGAAAGTGTTTTTAAAGTTTGACGCTAAATTTTATGAAGATGTATTATATGGCGGAACTATTTGTGGTGCCTATGTGGATGACACAGTTGGGAAAAAGACTTCCGATAACATCCTTTTAGCTTTTGTAATGGGTGATCAAGCTGCTAGTTTAAGTGAATTAAATAGTGACTCAGCGATTACCAATGCATTGTTAGCAGAGCTCGATTTAATATATGACGGGGCAGCGTCAAATTCGTTTATTTCTTCTAGTGTGCACGATTATACAAGCAAACCCTTTATCAAAGGAGCTTATGGTTATAGTACTGTAAATATGGGAGATGCTAGAAAAGTAGCAGCCCAACCGATAAACGACAAACTGTTTTTTGCTGGAGAAGCGATGAACATAAACGGAAACCATCAAACGGTTCATGGTGCTATTGAATCAGGATATAAAGCGGTAATTGATATTTTAAATTTAGTGAAAAAATGAAATTAAGCTTTTTAATAGTGCTAGTTATCTTACTTTTAAAAACAAGCCACGCCCAAGAATTTTCAATGCATCTAGCTTACGAAAACTGTTATTCGAAACAACTAGATAAAGCCATTCAAACATATAATTTTAGTCGCCCTTTTTTACCAAATAAACAGCCACTTCTTACAAATGGATTCAATGCTTCCAGTTCTTTTCTATTCAACTCTTCAGTAAATAGAAAACAAGGAATTCATATTTCTTATTCCCTTTTTAAAAGTTATGTAGAAAATGAAAAACTCATCAACTCTTTTAATTTGAATGTTCTTTCATTGGGCTATATCCTTCATTATGAATACAAAGGGAAATTAACTGGTTGGTATTCAGATTGCATCATTTCTGTAAAAACCAGTGGATTATCCAGAAATGTAAACGAAGAAAAACACGAATACAACGATGATAAAACCTATGCGTATGGCATTGGGGGTGACTTATCGGTTAAATTGGGTTATTATTTACATTTAAAAAAGAGCACTTATTTATCACCATTTATAGGGATTGCTTACACACCTTATCTTTATGCACCAAACAACGAAGCAATTATTAATCAAACAAAAGGACTCACAAGTGAAAATTGGACATGGATATTATCTCCTCAAGTTGGATTGTCGTTTCACTTAAAAAATGAGTAACTACAGTTCTTACTATTTTCAAAGGCGAGAACTGTAATTCTATACCCCTCTTCTTTTTATTGATCTAAATTGGAAATTGTTAATTCCTTAACATGGTTTAAATCATTTTTGTCACGTAGGTTTTTAAACTCTGTTTTACAAGTGGCCTCATCCTTATAAAAATCTTTAAAATCTATTAATCTCATCGTTTTGTGTTTTATAAGCACAAAATTAGAGTAGGTAAAACATAATCTATTTACGTTCAGGCAAAGTTCCCGACAGGCATAAAAACTAATGAATCCAATTCAAACTTGAAACCTCATACCTTCTGTCGGTACAATTATCAGACTCATTAAAAAATTCTTCTCTAGGAGTCATAAATTTCGCTAATATTTTCACCGAACGATCATTTTTTACATCAACATCAGCAATGATTTTATTCGTTTTTAGCACATTAAAACCAAATGAAATTAACTCTTTAGCAATTTCAGAGCCAAATCCTTTATTCCAAAATTGTTCTCTAAAACGATAACCAATTTCATCTTCTTGATGGTTGTTTTTTATAAATGCACAAATACCGATTAATTCATTACCTGTTTTAAGCTCTATTCCCCAAACTTTTTTATCGGAATTATTGTCTATAGGATTTAAGAAACCAGCTAAATGATCATTACTTTCTATTCTTGACATTGCATTTCTAGGCAGTAAATTCATTACGTTTGGATTGCCCATCATATCGAAATAATTATCAGCATCATTCTCGTTTAGTTTTCTGATTATTAGTCGATCAGTTTCAAATATTTTCATTTTTCAAGATAATTTAAGAAGTCGTTAAAGACTTGTTTCCAATTTCCTTTCGAATAATCTATTTCTCCATCTTCAGATACTGGGAAAAAGTTATGTTCAAGGTTATTATATCTTCTTAGTTTATAGTCCTCTTTTCCTGTCTCAATAAAATAGAGTGGTAAAAGATCACATAAATCTGCTCCAATATCTTCGCTACCATAAGCAATATAAACAGGGATTTTTAAATTTATTAATTTTCCAATTGTAGGTTTTGAAAAAGATTTCCAAGAAACTAAACTCGGGTGAACCTTAATTGAATCTTCATTTTGAATTAATCTATAAAACTCATATTCAGACTGTTGAAGCGAATCTGCCTTGTCCCAAGTTATCTTTCCTTTTTCAGCGTCTTTACGTGCTTTCCTAATAGATTGGTCGATTCTACCATTAGGATTATAACCAAACAATGCCAATGAGGTTACTTTTTTATTTGAAGCAGCTATTCCAACGGCAACTCTTGCACCTTGAGAATGACCAACTAAAATCATTTTGTTTGACTCGATCCAATCTTGTTTTGATAAGAATTTTAAAACTTTATTAGCACGTTGAATATAGTTTTCTGAATAATCTGCTAAAAAGTATTCTAAAGCATAACTGTACTGAATTGTTGAATCTGTTATGTAATTGTATTGTTTATTTACATGCTCTCTCCCAACAATTAAAGGTGTTTTAGGCATAGAAATTACAGCAACGTGATAATCTTTGTTTATTTTTTCAATATCAAAATTGCTGAGTGGCAATGGATATGATTCTTTTTCATTTATTTTAATAAATAATGGGATAGGTTGTGATCCTTGACAAAAAAGGAGTAACGGTTTTTTAATATTTAAATTGGTATCAGCAATTACAAAATCAATGGTATCTTTTTTATTTTTTAATTGAAAATGGCTATAGGATGTCCCAGCAATTTTTGTCTGTGCTGTTGAAATTAAGGAAACAATACAAAAAAAGAGAAGTGCTATTTTATTCATTATTAGTATATTTAGGATTGATTAAATGCTTTATTAGTTAAGTATTTGTTCTATATTTTAAAAAGATTCTAGTTCAAATCTAATAAAATAAATTTAGGTTGTTTATGGAAAAATAGATTATGTCACCTTCCTTAATCCTTGCACTTACGTTTAGTCTTCATAAGCTTCGCTTTTTCTCCTCAAGGAAGGAAACCTAATCATACTTCGATAAAATAGTGTACAATTAGACATGAATTAAGTGATAAATCATTACTTTTAAAATAAAAATATGAAAATAAGTATCATAACGCTTGTTCTTTTAAGCATTGGTTTAACCACTTTCTCTTCTTGTTCTAAAGATCAAATATTAATAGGAACAGATAAGGAACTTTTCGATATGTCAACCGCAATAACTGGTTTTACTTGGTTTAACAATTCATCTGTTTTACTTGAAAAAAGTTCTGGTTCTGGTCATCCTCAACCTTTCGTAAAAACAAGGTACAACCAAATTGCAGCTACTCAGTTAGATTCTGCAGGTAGAATAAAGTCGGATGCAAGTTTTCCTGATGGATCACTTATTGTGAAAGAGTTATATGATAACAGTACGGATATTGGAACGTACGCTATTCTTTACAAAAAAGCAGGTCACGCAGATGCAGATGCTAACGGATGGGTTTGGGGTTATGTAAATAACGATGAAACAGTATCAGTACCGGCTTCAACTAAAGGTGCTTCGTGTATCAATTGCCATTCACAATCGGAAAACATTGATTACATGTTAATGAATAAATTTTATCCGTAAAATCATTTGCTTTCGACCAACCCAATAGAGCAATGAATTATTTCCCTTTCATTTTGCTTCCAGCGACTATTGTACCGATTGTATTATGGACACATATCACGGATATTTTGAAATTAAGAAATGAAATCAGCCATAGATAAATTTTATACCGCTTGTTCTTTCAGTATTTCTAATCTTGTAATTGACCAAGAAAGTAAAGAATACAAAGGAACGAGCTTTCTTTTAAATGGAAAACAAATTATATCAAGAACAGCCAAAATTACACCTAAGAAAAAAGGTTTATTTGTAACTTTTTGGAAACGAAACCTTGATGGAATTACAGAACCATACAAACATAACGACACATTAGATTTCTATGCTATTGCCGTTGAAAATGAAACCCAAATTGGTCAGTTTGTATTTCCGAAATCAATTCTGATTGAAAAAGGAATTCTTTCCACTCCAAAAAAAGATGGAAAAAGAGGATTTAGGGTGTACCCGATTTGGGAAAAAGACTTAAACCCATCCGCAAAGAAAACACAAGATTGGCAATTGGATTATTTTGTTGAGCTTAACGAAGATGATAGTTTGATGAGGTTAAAGAAATTATATAACTAAAAAATTGAGTCGGGTTTAACCCGACTCAATCTAACTTATAATTACAAATTACTTCTCATTTTCCAGCCACCTACTTTATAAATCCAAGTTTTAAAACGAGTAGTTAAAATGTACAGCGACGGAATAATAATTAGTGTTAAGAATGTTGCGAACGTTAAACCATAAATGATTGTCCACGACATTGGTCCGAAGAATTTATTGTTATCTCCTCCAATAAAAATGTGTGCATCGTATTCAGAGAACAATGTAAAGAAATCAATGTTGAATCCGATTGCTAAAGGAATTAATCCCAAAATAGTTGTAATTGCAGTTAATAACACCGGTCTTAACCTTGTTTTTCCAGCTGTTTTAACAGCGGTAATAATTTCTTCTATCTCTAACTCTTCGAACTCACCTAGTCCTTTTTCTTCACGTTTTTGTTTACGTAAACTATTCGTGTAGTCAATCAATACAATTGCATTGTTTACAACAACACCAGCCAATGAAATAACTCCAATCATGGTCATCATAATAACGAAACTTTGTCTTGAAATTAATAGCCCTAAAAGAACCCCAATCAAAGATAAACCAACTGTTAATAAGATAACCGCTGGAGCAGAATAAGAGTTAAATTGCGCTACAATAATCAACATAATCATGAAAACGGCAATCATTAAGGCTTTACTTAAAAAAGCCATTTCTTTTGCCTGCTCATCTTGTTGTCCAGTAAATTTATAGCTGATATTTTTAGCAATTGTTCCGTCAGCTTCGTATTCAATTAAATTCTCTTTCAGCTCCTGAACCACTTCATTTGCATTGTAACCTTCTAAAACATTTGAAATAATTGAAACAATTGGGACTTCATTTTTTCGGTTAACAGCAGAATAAGAAACTTGCTCTTCAGGTCTTTCAATTACAGAACGAATAGGAATATTTAATAATTTTCCTTTGTTGTTTCTGAATATTAATTGCTGGTCAAGAACTGCATCAAAACTTTCTCTGTTCTTTTTATTGAAACGAACTACAATATCATACGATTCTTCATCTTTTGTATAAGTAGAAATATCTTGTCCTAATAATGCTTTACGAATTGCCATTCCCACCATCATAGTTGAAGCGTTCAATTTACGCACTTGATCCCTGTCAACTTTAATTGGAATTTCAGGTCGGTTGACATCTACATCCAATTTCAACTTCTCAACTCCATTCACATTTCTAGCTTCTAAAAACAAACGAATTTTATCTGCTTCATTAATTAAAGTTTTATAATCTCCTTTTCCTGAAACTTCAATATTAATTGGAGATCCTTGAGGAGGGCCTTGTTCATCTTTGCTCGCTGAAATCTCTATATCCGCATTAAATCTTCCTTTAAATTGAGCTTGAATTTGCTTCATAATATTACTTGTCTCAATTCCTTCTCTGTATTGAGATTCAACAAAGTTAACAGTTACCCTTCCTTTGTGAGGAGTATTACCCATTTGAACACCACGTGCTGGATCACTTGTTCCTTCACCAACCTGAGAAATAATAGATTTTATAATTGCTCTATGATTCGTGTCTTTATTTTTCGCATCCGCTTCAAAATAAGGTTTAAGCACATTATTCAATTCACGCTCTACATTTAAAGTCGTAGTATTGGTTTGCTTAATATCTGTTCCTATAGGGTGAGAAATAAAAATATTCACATAATTCGGCTCACTTTCAGGGAAGAACAAAACTTTTGGCGGGAAGATACCCATCAAAATAAAACTTAAAATCAACAACCCAATCGTACCAATTAAGAACTGAACTGGTCTTCTACCGTTTAAGGCGAAGTTTAAGAATTTTTCATATCCAGCCTCTAAACGAGGCAAAAAAGACAATTGGAATTTTTTTGTTCCAGGATAAAATAAATAAGTGTTTGCTAAAGACAACAAAGCTAAAGCAATCAATAAATTACCTAGCGTTACTTTACCAATTATAGTAAATACAATTCCAAGTCCAGTATAAATAGCAACACGTTTTATGGTTTTCTTTTTATTAGGTAAACTTTCTTCCACTTTCATATAAGCTACTGCCAATACAGGGTTGATTACCAACGCAACAAAAAGAGATGAAGATAATACGATGATTAACGTAATCGGTAAATACTTCATAAATTCTCCCATAATACCTGGCCACATAGCCAATGGAATAAAGGCTGCAACGGTTGTTCCAGTAGAAGCAATAATTGGCCAAGCCACTTCACCAACACCTAATTTTACGGCTTGAACACTTGAATGACCTTCATCCATCAAACGATAAATGTTTTCTACAATTACAATTCCATTATCTACCAACATTCCTAATGCCAATACAAGCGAAAATAAGACCATTACATTCAACGATACACCCATTGCTTGAAGAATCAAGAACGACATCAACATCGAAAGAGGAATAGCTACTCCTACAAATAATGCATTTCTTAATCCTAAGAAAAACAGCAAGACACCAACAACTAAAATGATCCCAAAAATGATAGAATTTTCCAAATTTGAAACCATATCTCTTGTATTGTAAGATTGGTCATTTGTTTTAGAAATAGAAATACTTTTTGAAATGGTACCATCTGCCTTAGCTTCCTCTAATATTTGATCAATTTTTTCAGCAGCAATCAATAAGTTCTTACCGGCTTGCTTCTTGATATCTAACATTACAACAGGCTTTCCAAATTCTCTAGCATAAGAAGTTGTATCAGCATTACCGAAGTAAACATCTGCCACATCTTCTAAATGAACAGGCATTGATTCATCTTGTTTTACAATGATTTTTTTCAATGCTTCGGCATCTTTAAATTCACCTTCAATACGAACCGTTTTTTGAATTCCATCCATTAAGATTTCTCCACCAGGTATTGTTTGATGTTCTGCTGATACTGCATTTTCAATATCGTCTAAACTAACATTAACCGATTGAGAACGAATAGGATCTACTTCAATACGCATTTCTTGCGCTTGAACACCTCTAATATCTACCTCATTAATTTCTTCTAGTAATTCAAATCGTTTTTCTAATACTTCGGCTGTTTCCTTTAATAAGACAGGATCTGAACCTCGTAAATTGATATTCATGATCGGCATCTTAGAGGGATCCACTTCAAAAATATTCGGCTCAACAGATAATTTTGGGAAATCGGATTTAGCACGTGCTTTATCTACAGCATCTTTCACTTTCTGAAGTGCTTTATCTACCGTAACGTTAAAATTAAATTTCACACGAATTGTAGAATAACCGTGAACAGAATTAGAATTAATTTCATCTACATTCTTTACACTCTTTAACTCTTTTTCAATCGCCTGCGTAATTTTCTCCGACATATAATCAGGTGAAGATCCAGGTTTTGCGATACCAATATAAATCTCAGGTATTTGGATCTCAGGGAAATTTTCCTTTGGCATAGAATTGTATGCCATAAATCCACCTATTAGGATTAATAAGGAAATCAGGAAGACTGTTTTTCTATTACCAACCGAAATATTGGTAAGACCGAAGCCTTTTTTTTCTTTTTCCATAATGTTTTACTTAAAACGATTAATTAGTTAATACGTACAATGTCTGATTCCGTAATTCCTTTTACACCTTTAACAACAACGTTTGAACCAACTGTCAATTTATCTTTCAATTCAATCATAGAAACACCGTTGAATTTTTCTTGTTCCTCAACAAATACTTTTTTCAAGCGATATCCATTTTCTTTCGTTTTAAATGCAGCAAAAATATAATCGTTGTTGTTGTAATCTTTAAGAATACTTACTGATGGAATTACGTAAGCTTTTTCTTCTTGTATATCCGTAATTTCTAATTCAGCTAACATATTAGGTACTAATATTTTGTTGTTATTTATTGTAGCTGTAACTCTAAACGTTCTATTTGTAGGGTCAATGTATTTTGCTACAGATGAAATTTTAACTGAAATTACAGTATCTCTGAAGTTTGGAAACGATACTTTAACCATTGTTCCAACCTTGATGTTTTTCATGTGTTTTTCCGATAAATCAGCTGAAATTGTAATATCAGTTGTATTTACAATTCTTAAAACTTGACTTTGCGGACTTGCCATTTGTCCTTGTTTTGCGAAAATTTGATCTACTACTCCAGCAAAAGGAGCTACAATATTTGCTTTTGAACGTTGTAATTCTAAAGTATGTAATTTAGACTTTAAACTGTTGACTTGGTTTGACGCAGCTTTCAAATCAAATTCAGATCCAATTCCTCTTGTTTTTAATTCTTGCTGTTTTTCTAATAAGTAATTAGCGTAATCTAATTGCGTTTGTATTTCTTTGATGGATGCGTTCATCATTGCCGCATCAATTGTTACTAAAAGTTGTCCTTTCGTTACCCTGTCTCCTTCTTTTACATTGATGTTAGAAACCAAACCTCCCAATTCTGCATTAATAACAGCATCGTGATCAGTTTCAACATTTCCTTGAACTGAAATTTTGTGCACAAACTCCTTTTGCTCAAGTTTACCCAACGTTACCAACGGAATAGTAGAAATAGCTTTTCCCGCTTCAATTACATTAATTTGTTCTTGAATAGTTGCTAATTCTTTTCTCAATTCACTTTTCTTTTTTAATAGCGCCTCTAGTTTTGGAGACTCTTTAGAAGAACAGCTAATAAATAAAGAAGTTGTTCCGATAACAAGCAATGTGTATATAGTATTTCTTTTCATTTTTTGAATTATTTAACGTTGTTATGTAATTGTTCTAGTTGCAATTGAGCATTGAATAATGTTAATATGGCATTAATGTATTGTGCTTGTGATTGAATTAGCTGGTTATACTTTTGAGAAACCAAAATGCTATTCACTTTCCCAATTTGCTCTTTAACAACAGCGTTTTCATAAATGCGTTGCGCTAATTGAATGTTTTCTTCCTGTAACTTCATTTGTTCTTTTGCGCTTTCAACATTATTTGTCGCTTGTTTTTCTTGGTAAGTAAGCGTTTGTTCAAATTCGTGAATAGCGTATTCATTCTTTTTGATTTCAAATTGTGATTGGCCGATACGTGCTTTATTTCTGCCACTAGAAAATATTGGAACACTTAATTGAAGTCCCCAAAAAGTTTGAGCAAACCAATCTCCTTTTCCAAAAAAATCGAATTCATTCCTGTAAGCATTGTAACCATGCTGTGCAACGGCACTTAAACTTGGTAAAGAACTGTATTTTTTTTCTTTTAAAGCGTATTCATTTAACATCTTTTGTTCGTTCAATAACTGATAAGTTAAATTATTTTGAATTGAAAAAGATGATGTAGAGTTTGTATTTTGAAGCAATAAAGATTCAATAGTTTCAGTAATTTCTAAGTCATTTTCTTGCGGGTACCCCATTGTTAATTTCAACAAGGAAAACGTATTTTTAACTTGTAAAACAGCAGTCAATTGATTGTTTTTTGCTGTTGATAAAGCGAAATCTAATTGATCCATATCTTCTTGGGTCATTAGTCCAAGCTCTAGGTAATTACGCTGCTTTTCTACTAAACTATTCGTTATTAAAACGATAGAATCAATAAATTTTAAATTAGCTTTTGCCGCCACGAGCATTTGATAAGCTTGTGTCACATTCACTAATACATCTTCTTTCGTTTTAGCAATATTAGTAGTTCTAAATTGTGTGTAAAATTTAGAAACTTGTAAACCAACAATGTACGAACCATTAAATATCAACTGGGTTGCCTGAATATTTGCTGAAGCACTATAATTTGTACCGGCTCTAAAAGAAACTAAATCATCAGGGTTTGCGTTTGGGTTCATAAACGTAGCTGATACAACTTGAACAGGTAGGTTTAAGAAATTATTAAAACTACCCGTACCATTTATTTGTGGTAAACCAATAGCTCTAGTTTCTTTCACTTTTTCATTAGCGATATCTAAATCAAGAACTGCGTTTTTTATTTTGTCGCTGTTTGCTAAAGCATATTCTTTAGCTTGTTGAAGTGAAAATGATGAACTGTCTGATTGAGCAAATGTGAACAAGCCAAAACCAATACATCCAATAGATAATAATGTTTTACGCATTTTTTATTTTGTTATAGTTGGACAATAAATAATTTAGGCCTTTTTCGTTGGCCATTCCGTGAATTTGAAAACGAAATATTTCTTCGAATACTGTATCATATTTAAACTGTTCTAATGGAAATGTAGTTCCGTTAAAAATCATATCCGCCATTGAAACATTCATTCTTGCTACTATTTCAGGGTTAATATCATTTCTATAAATACCTTCTTCAATTCCTCTGTTTACATTATCTAAAAACGATTTATAAACAAACTCCCATCGATGTTCGTTCATCAATTGCCAAGCTTTTGGATGGTATTTTTGAAGGTCGTAAAACACAGAAGGATTCATACTTGAAATTTTAGCAATTACCATTTTACTAATTGCAAACATTTCAGCAATAGCATTTTCAGAATCGCTTTTAACATCAACACATTCAGATTTATCCTCTTGTGTTTTGGCTTTAATAATTTCTGTTACTAAATCGTTCTTGTCCTTGAAATACAGGTAAATTGTTTTTTTGGACACCCCAAGCTCTCTCGCAACATCATCCATTGTTACACTTTTAATTCCGTAACGCATGAAAATCATGCTTGCGTTGTGTAAAATCTCTAATTTTTTCTGACCCATACTGCAAATTTATATAAAAAATAAACGCAGGAAACGTTTTTAGTAAAATAAGTTTCTAAAGTTTTTTCAAGGTTTGATTTACAGTGTTTTATATTTTGCAATTATTGATAATCAAAATATTAATCTCGAAGTTTAAAGTTGATGATTTTTGATTTCAGATACTTTTTCAGATTCCGAATACTTCTAATTATAAGTCCAACGGAGCGGATCTATTTAATAACATTCTTGGAATGAGGGATCAACACACAAGAACAAAGGTATTTCTTCTTCAATTTTTAAAATAAAAATTTCGCTCGTTTTTGTTAAATCGTTTACATAATTAAAATATAGACTATTGTTCTCAAGATTAAAAGGAATTTCTTCAGGAAGCCCTAAAATATAATTTCTAATCATTTTTTTGTTTGAATTATAAATATAAACTGTTGAATGTCCATGTCTGGTTAATGCAGCTTTAACAGTTTTAAACGAAGTAATCACATAGAATGTAGAGTTGTTTAAGTTTAATTCACCTAAATAAATTATATTCTCAGTTATGTTTTTTGTCTTTTTTATTCGTGGTTCATTTATTCTATATTTGTTAATAAATTTAGAATAGTTTGCATCTCTTGACTGTGAAAATGATAAGGAATAAAAAAATATAAATATCAGATAAATTAATTTTTTCAAAACACTGCAATAATTAATTTTTTAAATCCATTCCCTTAATCCATTCCAACATATCTTTCAAGACTTCTTCTGAAAAAGTTTCTTGAATGGTTGCATATTCTGAAGGGTTACCTGTTAGAGCATGTTGAAATAAATGATTCAACCCTTCATACCCTTTTATTATACATCGGTTATTTTCTCCTGCTTTTAGAGCGTTTTCGATTCCTGATAAATTCTCTTTGTAAGCAACTTGAAGATCTAACATTCCAATTAACGCCAAAACTGGACATTTTATTTGTTGTAAATATTCAGAAGGATTAGACTTAATAAAACTAATCATCCAAGGAGATGTAATCTGTTGTAACTGAAATGAAACGAAATCTTTTTTAGTCATTCCATTTGGCAAGTCACTTTCCGCCATTTTCTCAACTCCTTCTTCCACTAATGAAGTAATGTCTGAAATCAATTTCTGCTGATCAGTAGAGGTAATAATTAAGTCGAATACTTTTTTATTTTCTTCTTGACTTTTAGCAATTTCTTCAACAGACACTCCAGAAGAAAGTCCTATTAATGCTTGTTGTTTCAATAATAATTCTGAACCTTTTACACCTGGTGCTGCTAGTAAAACAACAAAACTTACAGAAGTATTATTTGCCGCTACCATAGATGCAACCAAACCACCATCACTATGTCCAATTAAACCTATTTGAGATGAATTTATCTCCTTTCTCGTTTTTAAATATGTAATTATTGATGAAACATCTTTTGTGAAATCAGACGTTATAGCTGTTTTAAAATCGCCTGTAGATTTCCCCGTTCCTCTATCGTCAAATCGCAATACCGCAATACCATTTTTAGTTAAATAGTCTGAAATAACAAGAAAAGGTTTATGTCCTAGAATTTCACAGTCACGATTCTGTGGTCCACTCCCCGAAATTAAGATTACTACAGGGAAATTTCCTTTCTTTTTAGGCAATGTTAGTGTAGCGCTTAATGTAAGGTTATCGACCTTATTCAAAACAGTTACTTCTTCCGAATAATAAGAATCAAATTGAGTAGGTTCTTGCGGCTTAGCTAAACTCGTGGTTTTTGTATCGCTCTTTGTCATATTCATTTCAAACGATTGTCCACCTTGTTTAAACTGACCTTTTAGCTCCTTCGAATCAATCACTTTAGCAACATACTCAATTCCTAAATTTTTAGCAGAAATTGTTAATTGATCTCCTTCTAATTTAGTTTCTGATATTGGAATACCATTTGCCCCTTGATCTGGACTATCCATTGTAGATTTATAACCATCATCCGCTTTTTGGATGTTAAAAACAAGCCTTAATTCTATTCCTTGAATTTTTAATTTTCCACTCCATGAACCTGTGATGTCTTGACTAAAAATTGTAAAGAAATTGAAGATGGTGATAAATGTAAATAGGTTTTTCATTTTGATGTTTTTGAACAAAAATAGTTATTTGAGTCCTACTGCTTTCAATGAAAATCAATTTTGTTTAACAAAATCAAAAATTTATACTTTAGCACTAAAGTCTTTTAGTCGGAACCTGAATAATTATCGTTGTTCCAGATTGCCCATTAGATTCAACTTGAATAGTTCCACGAATAAATTCAACACGATTATAGATGTTTTTCATCCCCATACTTTGACTTGAATGTCTGTTTTCTATTACCGAAGGTATAATTCCAATTCCATTGTCTTCATAAGTTAACGTGATACCATCTTCATCTTCAATTATTTGAATACTTGCTTCTGATGCATTTGCATGTTTGATACAATTAGTAGAACTGATTTTAATACTTTAGTTCTTAATTGTCGAGTTTCACAACGTTCTTGGTGTAGTTTTCTCTCAGATTTCATTAAAACTTCTAATGATAATTTCATTATTTTATTAAATCCATCTTTTTCATTTGCAACATCTTGCAAAATTTCCGTAATTTGTTCTTGTGTAAAGTT
>Ga0209702_10006245_pt1 | contig 15491 bp, 10 predicted proteins | sample FRY01_FD_187210 | JGI IMG/M metagenome (GOLD analysis project Ga0209702, IMG submission 187210) | Freshwater microbial communities from Lake Fryxell liftoff mats and glacier meltwater in Antarctica - FRY-01 (SPAdes) (version 2) | ecosystem: Environmental > Aquatic > Freshwater > Ice > Glacier... | reverse complement strand
TAGATATGCTCAGTTCTTTTATTCAAATCGAAGCTCTACAGGCTCTGGTTTGACAGAAGTGCAAGGTCCAATTCGGTCAGATTACCGATTTCAGATTCGCTTTAAGTTTTAAGAGAATATAATTCCACTGAAACCATATCAGCCAATTCTTTAACATATTCAGGCGAAAAGTCGAATTTCACTCCCGCATGTTGATAAAGATTGGGTAGTGAAAAGAGGTAGCCTTCAGATAAAGCCTTTTCATATTGATCAAGAGCAAATTCTGGATTCGTTTTGAAGTTCTTCCAGATACCAATAGCTCCTAATTGAGCAATTCCGTATTCGATATAGTAAAACGGCACTTCGAAAATGTGCAATTGTCGATGCCAAGAATGACTTTCAAACTCCGGGAAAACTGAACGATTCATGATACTTCCAGCGAAGCGCTTTGTGATGCTCTTCCAAGTTTGCTCGCGTTCTAGTCTACTGTGTTTGGGATGAGTATATATCCAATGCTGGAATGCATCAACAGAAGCAATCCAAGGAAGAATCGATAAAATCTTTTCAAGTTGATACCGTTTTGCTCGAATGAGTTCTTCAGGCTGATCGAAAAACACCTCCCAATGATCCATTGAAATCAACTCCATCGCCATAGATGCAACCTCTGCAATTTCAGATGGCATTTGTTTAAAGCCATTCAACTTCAAATCTTTGCTCAGCCACGAATGTAAGGCGTGTCCACCTTCATGCATCATGGTAACCATATCCCGCAAGGAACCTGTTGCATGCATGAAAATGAAAGGAAGCGACGATTTATGCAATGGATAATTATATCCTCCAGGAGCTTTTCCTAAGCGAGAGTCTAAGTCTAAATGACCTTTTTCTTGCATCAAACTAATTACATTACTGTAATCTGGGCGAATTCTTCGAAAACACTCAATAGTTTTCTCAATCAACTCATCAGAACTTGAAAATGGCTTTAAGGCTGATTTTTTATCGGTGTCTACTTCTGTATCCCAAGGGAATAATTGATCATAACCAAGCTTAGTTCTTCGCTCAAGGTCGAACTTATCGACTATTGGAACGATAAACTTTTCGATTGACTGATGGAAATCCTCACAATGAGCAGGTGTATAATCAAATCGACCTAAAGCATCGAACATGTAGTCCCGAAAATTCTCGTAGCCAGCATTTGTCGCCATTTTGTGACGCAATTCAAGCATTTGATCAAATAACGATTCGAGCTTTTCGCGGTCTTGTTGCCTTCGGCGATTAATTTTTTCGTAAACGCTTTTTCTAAGTTCCCGATCTTCCGATTTAAGAAGGTTGGCCGCTGTTTGAAAAGTCACTGTTTGACCATCTATTTCGACAGACATAGCTCCGGAAATTCTTCCGTATTCGTTGGAAAGCTTTTGGAGTTCGGTTTGAATCGGGACGTTTTCGGGTCTGTAAAGCTCAACTTCTTTCGAAATACCACGAAGGTAAATTCCGTATAAATCTTTATCTAACTCAGTCGTGAAAGAGCAATTAAGAATTTTTCGATTTAATATATCGTTGTATTCGACAAGCTTTGGTTCAACTTCACTGATAAAATAATCCAACGCTTCCTGCTTTGCTATATCAGATGTATCGCAAGTGCTTTTGATATAGCGCCAACCTAATTCCTCTTGAGTTATAGCCTCTAATTCACTTCTGTTTAGAAGCCAAGTTTCTAATTCGGCTAGTGAACTTATAGGACGTGACGCTAAATCCTCAAAATAAGCTTTGAGACTATTCCATGAATCGGCCTTCAACTCTGATGGCAAAAATAAACTAACAGTGTTTGAATTCATTCTGCCAACAATTAAATTTATGCGCCAGTCTTTCGAACAGTTGTTGTCTTAGTCATTCCTTTGGTAGAAGCCTTTGGAGCTGAAGTTTTTGCAGACTCTCTTGGCTTTAGCTTTGCCGCAGTTTTGGTTTTATCAGCTGCTTTGGCATTGGTTTCAGTTGCTTCAGCGTTAGATTCTTCAGTTGCTTCAAGCATTCCTTTGCTTTCCAATAATTGAAACCAATTTAAAACCTTCTTCATATCGCTAACATAAACTCTATCAGCATCATAATTAGGCAGCATTTTAGCGAACGCCTCAATGAATCTCGCATCTGAATCTTTCGGTTCAGGAAAAGATGTCGTTTCTGAACCCTTAATCGCCTTAAAAACCTCCTTCAAAGGGATGTCATCCTGCATTCCATAAATGCTGATATCTTCTAAAGCGCTAATCTTGTGCGAAGAAAAAACGGGTTGTTTTTTACCATCCAAAAGACTTTCAATCATCAACCCATTACGAGTTTGTGTAAGCACTTTAAAAAGTCCACCCATACCGGAAACAGAAATAATACCGCTTAAATCCATAGTAGTTATCAATTTATTGCAAACGTAATTTAATTCTTTAATTCTTCAATAGACAAATCGTGGCTTTCATCGGTTTATTATAAGTTTATTTGAATATTTTCCATTTCTATCAACAATGGTCACTAGGTAAGTCCCATTCGTCAAATGATCCAAGTTTACCATGCAATCCTTTTCAACGCAGTTTTGAGAGAAAAGATAATTGCCAGTTATATCGCTGATTGTCAGGGAATAGTTGCTGTTGTTTTGTGAATTGATGGTGATAAAGTTCCTCGCGGGATTTGGATAGATTTTATATTCTCCTTTCAGATTCGTTTTGTTAGAAAGTACCAGTCCTGTTTGGTTGAAAAAATTTATTGCATCTGAGGCTTGTTGAAGCATTGCTGACTCTGAATCGGCAAGGTGAATGGCAAAAGCAACACGAATACTTTGCTGAGGTTCAAGAGTGAATGGTCCGCTAGAGGTGCAATTCACAATATCGGCTCCATTAATCCCTTCGCCAGCAATTGGATTTGAATTCGATAACATACTATATTTTTCCTCCGAACTCAGGCCATCCAATCCGTTTATTCCTCCTGATCCACTTACTGTATTTTCAAAAGCAAATGCAAAAGTATTATAGTTGTCCAATAGTTGAATTCCTCCGTAAATAGTATCTTCAGAAACAGTATGGACGTAACTCAATCTTCTCAAAGCATCATATCCAGCCCTGTTCTCATCATAATTGGCTAAATCCCAATCAGTAAAAATACCTGCGTAAAAGTTTTGATAAACCTCATTGGATATGTTTTTGAATGTATATTCAACAATTACAAACCCTTTGTTTTCGGGCATACTGTCTGCGAGAACTCTTTCTGAAACCTCCAATTCTGCATTTTGAAGGGTACTTCGCATGGCTCCTTTATACTGAAGCAAATTTGTTCCAAACGGTGCAATTTGATCGAATTGAATAGTCGTTTCCCAATTCATATCTGGTCCTGAAGTCCCTCTAACTGCATCTACAACTAAATTAGGAGCTATTCCGGCCATTATTCCAGCTTCATACATTAAATTATCTCCATACGGCTTTCTAATTCCCAATCCACGAATATATTGATCTCCTGTGATACCAATCCTTCCATCACTGCCAATACTCATATTCACTAAGTTGTGCTTTATGTTGATGAAATCAGCATTGATCTTTAAAGGGAAAGTTTGAAAATTAAGCTGATTATCTGCCTGAATTGAAAGTCTTAATCTCGCCAATTCTTGAAAACTCGCGCCTTCTAAAACGACTATTTTAAATGGACTACTCAAAATTGAAAATGTATCGAGCGTATTTAATCCTGCAATAGATTTATTGGGATTAATAACTTGTAAAAATTCTGAAAGGCTTGATAATTCTAAAGCAACATTCGTAGCCGGAGATAAATAATTTATGAATTTTCCACTTAAGAAAATGGTATCACCCACTAAAAATAGTTGTTCATTATTATCCGAGATTTCTGTTTCGATAAGCACTACAGCTGGATGTCCAGTTTCTGAAAGCGCTCTGAATAAATTCACTCGACCCGATCCAAGTTTCTCAAACCATTCTTCATTTATGGGGAGATTGTCAATTCTATCACTTGTGCTTTTTAGTTGATATAATATTTGTTGAGCACTTAACTGAGGATAGGCAGAACGAAGGATTCCGGCGCATCCGGCAGTGAGAGGCGATGACATGGAAGTGCCACCACTTCTTACGTATTCTCCATTTGTCCATGTACTCAATATTAAATCGCCAGGAGCAAATAAATCTAGACGATCGCCAAAATTGGAAAAATCGGCTTTGCCATCTTGTGCATCGCTTGCGCCAATCGACACTGAATAAGGATAAGAAGCGGGATAAAAAAGGCGCTCATTACTATCGTTTCCAGCTCCGCAGAAGACAATGCAATCCATATTGATGCTGGCATATCGAACTATTTCGGCATTAATTTCACTGTATTGGTAGCCGCCCCATGAGCAATTAATTATTTTACAACCATGATTGGCGGCGTATACCAGCCCGTCATACGCGCCTGCAAGCAAGCCATCTGCATTCTGAATTCGAATTGGTAAGAATCGACATTTGAAACCACTTCCCGCGATGCCAATTTCATTGTTCGTGGCAGCAGAAGAAATTCCACTTATATGAGAACCATGAGGACTCCCTGAAGTGCTCGGGTCATTGTCGTTGTCGCCGGTGTCCCAGCCGTAAAAATTATCTGCGAAGCCATCATTATCATTGTCAATTCCATCCACCGGATCTGAATAATTGAATGCAATGTTTGGATAAAGATCTGGGTGAAAAAGGTCGATCCCAGTATCGGTAATCCCAATGACTGTATTTGTGTCGCCTTGATGCAAATCCCAACCGGCAAGCGCTTGAATGCGGTTTAAGGCATATTGCTGAGAAACACTGTCGTCTGATGGAATAAAACATAATGTAGGCAAGTAATTTGGTTCGGCGATTTTGACTTTGTGGCATGTTTTCAATGCAGAACATATCACCTCAATGTCTACGTTTGACGTATATTTTGCTTGATAGATGTTCGAAATATTAGCAAGACGCTCGCCGCGTTGATTGTATCTCTCTCTCGGGGCTTTCGAATCTGGGAAGCGCTTTCTAATGGTGACCTCGCCAAATTTTTGAAGCGTAACAATGACGCAAGAATCATTTTGAATCGTACTTCCTTCTGTCAATTGAAAATTTATAACGGACTTCTCGATTGGGTCAAATAATGCATGTTGCTTTTGAGCACCTAATTTGTTCGATATAGTCATGATTATGACAAGAATTAAAGCACGAATCATCTTTTGTTATCTGTTTTACGAATATCGTTCTTTTGAAGAAACAATGGGCAAACTAATAAGTTTTTGAAAAAATATCGAGTACATATTGACGAGAATCCGGACATTCTTGTATTTTTGACAAAAAACATGGCATATGATTGGTCAAAATCTTAAGTTTTTACGTAAAAGGTCTGGTCGCTCTCAAGAGGAAGTTTCGAGTAAATTGGATATAAAGCGCACAACATTAAGTGGATATGAGAATGGATCTGCAGAGCCCAATAGCGAAAACCTGCTCAAGCTATGCGATTATTATCAAGTCACGTTAGATGATCTATTTCGCATTGATTTATCTCTTCGAGAAGATTCAGAGTGGAGTAGTGCAGGACAGAAAGGAAGGATTGATATTTCAGGTAATAGTTTGCGCATAATTGCCACAACAGTTAATTCTGAAAATATTGATAATATTGAGTTAGTTCCAATTAAAGCACGCGCTGGTTACACAAGTGGGTATGCAGATCCTGATTATATTCGAGTGCTCCCAACTTTTCAATTGCCATTCCTATCTACAAATAAAAAATATAGGACTTTTCCAATACTAGGAGATTCGATGCCGCCTGTTCCAGATGGATCATGGGTTACTGGAGAATACTTGCAGAATTGGAATTTCATTAAAGATGGAGGTCCATACATCGTTATCACACATGATGAAGGAATTGTATTTAAGATCTTATACAATCAAATTGAGGAGAATGGTACTTTGATGTTGTGCTCTACAAATCCAATGTACGAGCCCTATCATTTGAAAATATCTGAAATCCATGAAATATGGAAATTCACTCATTATATTAGTTCAGAGATGCCTGAGCCAAATTTAAATAGAAACGAACTTTCGAATACCGTTTTGCAATTACAGCGGGATGTAGAGCGATTAAAAAACACACTGAGATAAATGGAAAAAGGCGCTTCAGGCGCCTTTTTCCATTTAAAAATGTAATGAGTCTTATTGTGTCACAACAATAGGAGTTGACGCGTGGCTTTTTGCACCTCTTAATGTCATCATATAGATACCAGCACTAATGAACTGAGAATCTAAGTCAATAATATTCACGTCAGAACTAGCTCCAATCGATTTGCTGTAAACCACTTTTCCGGTTACGTCAACAATTGCCAATTGCAAAGTCTCTCCAGAGCCCTTAAAGCTAACACGGAATGTTCCGTTGTTTGGATTTGGATATGCAGCTAAGTGCATGTTGTTGATCTTTTCTACACCTGTTGTATAGCATGGATCAGCAGGACTTTCAATTTTTGTCATATTTGAAAAGTCTATGAAGCAAGCATAGTCGGGCTGGTCAACGAATGGGTTGCGATTTGTTTGAAGTGAATCCAAGAAATCATTGCGACCCATGTCAAAATTATCTGGCGGAAACATTATATGCCATTTCTTTATAAGATTCTGATCTTGAGGGTAATTGATAGCAGTTCCTGAACAAGTTAATCCATTGGGACGGTTGAAATTGAAGGCAAGACTAGCTGTATTGTAGCATGTTGCCTCATACATTAAAGCTCTTGCAGCACGACCTTTATGAGAATCTCTTGGTTCATACACTCTTTTACCATTTGCATCCAATCCAAGTTTGCCTTCAAGATATACGGATTCTTGTGTTACAACTTCTCCAAAAGGATAATTACAACGAACATCATTCACATTGGTCTGACGCGTTGGATATAAATTGTGTTGATCATTGTATTCTGGTTGCTCGGGATTGTCAGCTGGGAATGAGGGCATCCAAGAATGAGGAAAGGTATGCTCACGGCTATAACCTAATCCTGTCCAATCAAATGGATCATTAAATAAACGAGTCTCTCCGCTGTATGAGCAATTAATAACTCTGTTAAAAGTAGTAGCTCCAACTGTTGCAAATGTATCTCTCACTAAATATAGGTTTATCATTGTAGATGCATAATTGCTGTAGAAAATCGAAGTATGTGGGCTGATTAAATTATGCAAATCAGTTACAAAAGTTGCTGCAGAAGTTGAAATTCCTGTGTACTCAGAAGGTGAAACTTGAGTTGCAGGTGTTGTTAATGCTACATTATTAATTTGATTGGTGTAATTGGTTACATCACCGCTTCCAGAATAAGAAAAAGCGGCAAAATTGTAAGTTTTACCAGCTTGTACCCAATTGGTTCTAATGGCTTGTAAATCACTAGCAGGTCTTCCGGCAAAAACTACTTTTGCATTTCCTATGGATTGCCCTCTTTGATAATTTACTCCATCTGTGGGAGCTGTAGTTACTACCCCGTTCTCGCTTCTTAAAACAAGGTAACCACCTAAAGGATCTTGATCCAAAAGTGTTCCTTGGTAATTGTATACTAAACGATACGTTTTCAAATCTTCTCCAGTAGCTGTTCCTGTTATAATTTCTCCTGTTGGCTGAGTTGCAAAAGTTCCATTTACACCATATAAAGCAAAATCGAAAGTAGGATCGTCACTGTCATTACTCTCAATAGAAACTCCGCCAATGTTAGTTCCTGGTAATGTCGGTGTAAAGCTAAAAACCAAAGGAGTTGAACTTCCTGTATTTACATCAAATGGTAATGTTGGGCTTATTAATGTATAGGGACCGCTCACATTTACAGCAGAAACAGTTAAGACTTCTGTTGTACCATCATTTGTAATATTAAAGGAAACCGTGTTTGTTGTAAACGGGTCACTAATACTTCCATTTAAAATTGTGTTTGCTGCAGGCAATTGGTTCACTGAGATACTTGCTGAAGAAACTATAGGAGCAATTACGCTAATTTCATCCAATCTAAGATTACAACCCGTTTGTTTATCTGTGTAGAAAAAGCGAAGGTATCTACTTGCCGTGTTTGAAAAATTGTAGGTTTCATTTAAGCACGCGCCTAAAGGCAATTCTCCTTCAATTTGGTAAGTTTTGATATTCACCCAAGTGTTTCCATCAACAGACTCATCAATAGAAAATACACCAACCCAAGCAGTAGGTCCACCACCAGCAGTTCCTCCTATTTGATAACTAAATGCTCCTGGTTGTTCTCCGAAGAAAATAATCAGGGCCTCATTGTCGGCGTCTAATCTTAAAGAGGAGCTGTTATCGCAACTCGCCGATGCTGTGTAATTAGTAGCACCAGAACCACCAGTTTGGTTAAAAGTCCAGCCTGTTGGCGGCGTTCCGCTATCACATGCCCAAGAAGTTGGAACAGATGTTTGACCGTACATAGCTAAACTAGCTGCACAAGCCATAATTGATAATAAATATTTTTTCATATTTAAGGTGTGGTTTATTAAAGTTTAGTGGCTTTCAAAAATCCAAGTGTGCTGTCTTTGAAAGTTGGAATTCGGGTTAAAATAAGATTATTTTTTTCTAACTGCTCAATCGTAAAGCGTTGTCTCATAAATTGAACGACAAAGTTATTCGAGGAAAGTGTTTTTACATTCGTCACAACAAACTCGTCATTCTTAATGTCGAACTTTATGGTGTCTTTCAAATCATTGGAACTATCAGCGTAATCTAAGAAATACACTCCATCGCAAGTAGCTGTGTATGCCTGATCACATGTCATAAATTCTATTCTGTGCACATCATCATTGATTTCAACGGGTTTTCCGTTTGCCCATTGCAGTTCATTTATTTGCCATGTACCTATGAGTTTGTCCGCAGCTCTCTGCTCTTTGTTGCAAGATAAAAATGCAAAACAGCATACACTCAATAGTGTAAGTAAAATTTGTAGTTTCATAGTTATTAAAAAGTAAATGCTACAGAACCCATCCAACGGCGACCCATCAAAAAGCTAACACTAGAGTTTGCTGCGTTAAAAGTTGAGCTATTTCCAAACTGGTTACTTTGCGCATCAGTTATCCCAAAGGCATCAAGCGCGTTCATTATTGTTAAGCGTAAATCACACCTAACTTCCTTAAAACTAAAACTATAACCTGTGCTTATATCAAGAACTCCATAATCGGGCATTCTCCAAGCTTGCCGACCAAGGTTTGGTCCTGTTTGAGTTGCAAAATCAGTAATCTGCAACGCATCAGGAGTGAAATTCGCATAATTCTGTGAAAACCAAGTGAATTGCGGTTTAATGTATAGCTTCTTAATTGGTTCATATCGAAGGCTCATTGAATAAGACTGCTGTGCAGCATCTCCAACACGCACCCCGCGCGGATCAAATTGCACAGTATCTAATGGCGTTCCATCATCAGCAATTGCAGTTGCAGTAGCTTTTTTATTCCATCTCCAATCTCCAATAGAAGCCATTCCTTCAAGTGATAGATTTTTTCTGATTTTGTAAACAGCATCGAATTCAATTCCCTGATGCAAAGCTCCCATTCCAGTTGCATTGCTGCTAACTGGTTCGCCATTAACTGTGAAAGACACTCGTGTTGGCCTATTGGTCCATTGAGTATAATATCCGTTAATATTCATCGCAAAGGTTTTGCTTTTAAAAGAATATCCCAATTCGGCGGATTGGATAAGCTCATTATCAACATTTTGGAATTCCTTATTATCAGTTCTGAAAACAAATTGAATTAATGGCGCTCTGTTCAAATAACCAATGTTTGCAAACACATTCATGCGCTCATTTAAGTTATAGTTAACGCCTCCTTTGATTGTATAGCCAAATAAACGTTTCCAATCTGATTGATTTGTTCTCAACCCTTCAGAACCTCTAGTATATGTAGTTCCTCGGTATGCAATTGTGTCAGAATACCCAACCTCTAAAATGGTATCTGCCACAACCATTTGATCTTTTAAGAAGTGATTCAACTGTTTATAGCCACTCATTGAACCACTTACATTGATAAACGCACTCCAATTTCCAGCTTTATATTCTGCAAGCAAGAACGTTCCGCCCCATCGAACATTGCGTTCTATACTTTGAGTAATCCTATCTCCTACAAAAACGGGTTGGCTAGGTGCGGCATTCAAGTCAGCAGACGATACCCATAAATCGCCACCAAGTAAATCGTTAAGTTCACTATAAACTTGACCATTATATGTTCTCAAATCGATACCTCCCGAGATTTCCCAAAAGTCGGTTGGTTTGTATGAAAAGGTTGACAAAGCTCCGTACCACTGATGCTCGTTGAAGTTCTTACGAATGAAATTCGCTGAACGACGCATTCCTTTGTAGAGAGAGTCAGGGCCAAACCCTTGGTAAATGTTAAATGGGCTTTGAGTATTTCCATCGTAAATGCTCTGAATCGACTGACGTCCAGTTGAATCTACAGCTATAGTATTGTTTGGCTGAGTTCCTCCTCCCATTCCAAAAGATGCATAGACAATATTAGATAGGTAAAACTTCGGTCCAATATTTACAAAATGCCGTAATGACATAATAGGCTTGTGAAACTGGTTAATACTCGTATTAAATATTTCTGAAGGGGCATTAATATCATCCCTAGTGCGTCTTAAAAAATTCCAACTTGGATTAAATCTTCTTCCATATTCTATTTTTCCAACTGTATCAATTCCTAATTTATTTGCATACTCTTTACTGTATGCATAGATAGGTTGAGGTATTCTAAAATCTCTTTGATTAGAGGTTTGGGGAGCACCAAATGCATTCAAGGTGAATAAATGGTTCCCAATACTTTTCTCAACTTTAATATAATAGAAAAACATTTCAGAACTAAGCTGATCAACCCATCCTTGATTGTTTCTGTATGAAAATGCTCCAGAAACACCCCATCCTTTCGGAAGCTTCCCAGAATTAAATGAGGCAACTGTTCGCAAGTTAAAATTGTTACCAAACTCTTGTTTTATAGAAACCATTCTTTTTGCTTCCCGACCGCTTGTTAAGATGTTCATTGTTCCTCCAATAGCAGGAATAGCCAGTTTTGAAGCACCTAATCCACGCTGCACCTGAACACCAGAGGTAAGTTGATCTAAGCCAAACCAATTTGTCCAAAAGACTCGACCATTAACCATATCATTCATTGGAATTCCATCGACCAAAACCATAACGTTTTGAGAGTTAAATCCCCGTATGCTTACTCTAGCATCACCATCACCACCACCTTGTTGTGTTGCATAAACACCTGGTGTAGAGTTTAGTATCATCGGTAAATCTTGAGATCCAAGCTCTTCTTTGATTTTTTTTGGGTCGATATTCGTAAATGCAACTGGCGTTTCTCTTGCTATTGCGATATCGGAAACAATCTCTACTTCTCTTAATGTATTACTTTTTAATGCAAAATCAATCTCAATCTTGCCTCCTGATTTTATGGACACCTCCTTTGAAATCGTTTTAAAGCCTAAAGAAGAACAAGCGAGTGTGAAAGTTCCTTCATCAAGAGTTATCGTATAATTGCCATCTAAGTCGCTAGTGGCGCCTTTCCCAGGGGCATAAATGATAGTGGCGCCAATAATCGGTTCTCTCGAATTTGCATCGGTGACTGTTCCTGAAACTGTTCCTTGTGCTAATCCTGCCAGTGCAGAACCTAGTAAACAGCACAATAGAACGAAATAATTTTTAATCATTTTCGGTAAAATAAAAATGCCAACCCTTTTATAGGTTGGCATCTGAAGAATATATTTTAGTGTTTAACGACTAGTTTCTTTGTCGAAATCATTCCGTTGTTGTGGATTACGCGAACAGAATAAATCCCATTAGCTAAAAGCTCAGAGTTGTAAACAACTTCATAACTAGCAAGCTCAATTTTAACGATGGCTACTTTTTGTCCCATCAAAGAATAAATTTCAAGTTCCTTGATTGGTAAAGCAGAACGAACGATAAATTGGTGTTGGGCTGGATTAGGAAATAATTGTGTTTTAAGTGCAGTTTCAATATCATTTATTCCTACAATATTGCAAACACACGTATGAAAACCTAAAGAGTCAAAAGTGTTTTCAGGAAGTGAATCCCACTGAATGGAAGGATTAAAAGTTTCAGGAAGCGGGTTAGCACTAACACCAGCAGTAACTGTTGCTTTTCTTTTAAGTGTTTGATCTAAAGTCCAGTAGCGCATGAAATATGGGCCAAATTCGGCGGTTGTGTATCCCGCTGGCATATTTGAATATGGTACTAAATCTGTCCAGCCAGCTGTTGGGCTATTACTTCCAACTGAGTTAGTTGGGCGTTCACCAATAGAAGCAAAAATATCCACGTTAATCCATGTTCCGTTCACATTTTTGTCCAATGATAGAGCATCATCTCCATTAAAGCACATTGCTCTGATATTTCCGGGTTCTTGACCACATCCATTAGAAAATAAGGTATCTGCTTTTTCTTGAAGAGCCACATCGATTGGTACAGCCTGTCCAGTCCCATTTGGATCGGTAAGGTTTAATGCAATAACATAAACACCTTTTGCTTGGATGAAAACGCCAGCCGGTAGAGGCTGAATAGCATTATCAGATGCAATGATAGCTCCATTATCCCAGCGAATTAAGCGGTAATTTCCTAAATCAATCGCTTCATTCGAAGGATTATAAATTTCTAATGCTTTGTTATTTCCGCCTCCCTCAACATATTCAGATATGAAAAGCTCGTTACACTGAGAAAAAGAAACATGTGCCAATAACATCATACTGGCAATTGCGAAGTAATTTTTAATCATGATTTTTTGTCTTATAGATTGCGAAATTAGTTATTTGCCTATGAAAGCAGCAGTATGTTAATAATTAAAGATATGTTAAATCTCCGTGTTGTGAATTTGAATTTAAATCGATAACAGCATAAATCGCCTATTTCATTACATTTGCAGCCCAAAATAAAATTCATGAAAGGACCAATTTCCCAGTTTATCGAGAAGCATTATTTGCATTTTAACTCCGCTGCCCTTGTTGATGCAGCTAAAGGTTATGAAACGCATTTGACCAAAGGCGGTAAAATGATGGTTACACTTGCTGGCGCTATGAGTACCGCCGAATTGGGTAAATCCTTCGCAGAGATGATTCGTCAGGGTAAAGTTGACATCATTTCATGCACTGGCGCAAACCTTGAAGAAGATATAATGAATTTGGTTGCTCATTCTCACTATAAAAGAGTTCCAAACTACAGAGATTTGAGTCCCCAAGATGAATGGGACTTATTAGAAGAAGGATACAATCGTGTTACAGATACGTGTATCCCTGAAGAAGAAGCCTTTCGCAGAATTCAGAAACATATATACAAGCAGTGGAAAGATGCTGAAGCGGCTGGTGAGCGATATTTTCCTCATGAATACATGTATAGAATTTTACTTTCGGGCGAAATGGAACAGTATTATGAAATTGATCCAAAGGATTCTTGGATGATCGCAGCAGCCCAAATGAATATCCCTATCATAGTTCCAGGGTGGGAAGATTCTACGATGGGAAATATTTTCGCATCATATATTATAAAAGGTGAACTCCAGGCCTCAACCGTAAAGTCTGGAATTGAATATATGGTTTGGCTTACAGAGTGGTATCGAGGTAATTCTGGTGGAAATGGCGTAGGCTTTTTCCAAATAGGTGGTGGTATTGCCGGTGATTTCCCTATTTGTGTAGTGCCTATGATGTATCAAGATCTCGAATGGCATGATGTTCCTTTCTGGGCATATTTCTGTCAGATTTCAGACTCAACTACTTCTTATGGTTCTTATTCTGGAGCAGTTCCTAACGAGAAAATTACTTGGGGTAAGTTAGATAAAGACACTCCTAAGTTCATTGTAGAATCTGATGCGACGATTGTAGCTCCTTTGATTTTTGCTTGGGTCTTAGGCTGGTAATTATAAACATATTGCTGTTCAGCTAAGTTTTATATCCTGTGAAATCAACTTCAGGCACTATCGTTTTTCCGGATATTCAAACTTGGTATCCAAATCAAGTCGCGCCAATCAATATTGTTGGTCCTTGCAGCGCAGAATCGTTAGACCAAGTTCTTGCAACTGCAAGGTTAATTGCCTCAGATTTTCCCAATGCTATTTTTAGGGCAGGAGTTTGGAAGCCAAGAACAAGACCAGGGCATTTTGAAGGTGCAGGTGAAATTGCATTGGATTGGCTGAAGGAAGTTCAAGCTCAAACAAATTTAAAAGTAGTAACAGAAGTTGCAACCCCAGCGCATCTTAACGCCTGTCTTAAAGCAGGGATTGATATGGTTTGGATTGGAGCTAGAACAACCGTTAATCCGTTTTCGGTTCAAGAACTTGCTGAAGCTTTTAAAGGGGTCGATATTCCAGTTTTTGTCAAAAATCCAATCAACCCTGATTTGGGTTTGTGGATTGGAGCAATTGAACGAATTCACAACGCAGGAGTCAATCGCATAGCAGCTATTCATCGCGGATTTCATGCATTTGAGTCGAGTCCTTATAGAAACTCACCTCGTTGGGAGTTAGTTATTGACTTAAAATCAAGTTTACCTGGTTTACCAATTCTATGCGACGCCAGTCACATCAGTGGTAATCCTGAATTGATCGCGGGAGTTGCTCAAAAAGCAATGGATTTAAACTATCAAGGGTTGATGATTGAAACTCACGTTAACCCAAGCTTAGCATTAAGCGATGCTTATCAGCAAATTACACCCAAGCGACTTAAAGAGATCGTCGATTCCTTGGTATTAAGAAATCCTGATAATACTGACGAGTTATACTTAAATCGTTTAGTTGAATTACGCTCTCGCGTTGATACGATTGACGATTCCATCATTCAAGCCTTAAGTCAAAGAGATAGGCTGATTCGCGAAATTGGTCAATTCAAGAAAGGGAATAATGTTACCATTTTACAGTTACAGCGATGGGAAGAGATTCTTCAACGACAGCTTTCTAATGGAAGGTCTTCCGGACTCTCTGAAAACTTCATAAAACAGTTATACGAATTCATCCACGCTGAATCAATTAGAATTCAACATGAAGAGTTGAATTCTTGAATAATTTAGCCAATCCACTAACTAAATACCTTTGTTAAAGTCTGTTTTTTACGTCGATGTAGATTTCATGGCTCAACTTAGTGTATTGATTATCAGTTAAATAGGCCATGTTTGCATTTTCTTAATGTAAGAAATGTGGTTTATATGTAGAAATCATGTTACTTTTGCCTTCGATTAATATAGAGGAAATAAGTTCTAAAGCATAGGATTCATCATAACAAGTAAGTACTTCACTCTGTCAAAGTGACTTTCGATTTGTGAAATGCAAGAATCAAAAATGATGTAAGAAATTCGTAACCTTTAATTTAATCTATCGTTATAAACACAAATTCTAACCTTAAATATAATGACTAAACTAAACTTTTTAAATTCGAAGACTTTGCTTTTGGCAACAGCTCTTTGCACTGGCTCTTTTGCAAATGCACAAAATCCGTTACTTTCTTTACCAGGTTGTTACGGAGGAAGTATTTAT
>Ga0209702_10006243_pt1 | contig 15491 bp, 14 predicted proteins | sample FRY01_FD_187210 | JGI IMG/M metagenome (GOLD analysis project Ga0209702, IMG submission 187210) | Freshwater microbial communities from Lake Fryxell liftoff mats and glacier meltwater in Antarctica - FRY-01 (SPAdes) (version 2) | ecosystem: Environmental > Aquatic > Freshwater > Ice > Glacier... | reverse complement strand
GCATACACCATCAAGGCCACCATGATCAAAGGCGGTTTGGATCGCGGGTCGCAAGTGTTCCTCGGTGTAATGCATTCAGAGGTTAAACGCACGATCTTTAACTTTTCTTAACCACCTGAATAGTTACGTCTAAACCAATAAAAACGGGCTCGGTAATCCAATCTGGTGAATGGCTTGAACATGTGATCATCCAGCAGATGCCTGCGAACGCGAAGCGGTACATCATTTGCCCGTTTGGCCACCGAACGCGCTGAGGTGCTAGGCTTATGCCTTCAAAAGGTTTGCCGTCCATCCACAGACGAAAACAAATCGCGAAATATTCCCACGGCTCTCCTGGATCGCTAGCTCGCAACATCCTGCGAAGTTTTTCTTCATGCCACGACCCAAGCTGACGGCTGCATAATATGGATGTTTAGAAATGCCCATCATGAACAAGTTGAACATCGAAAAGAGTTTCACCTTCTTATAAGACAGACCTTCGACAATTCTGTGCCTTGACTGAGGTGACCTGAGAATACCCAATTCGTCGTATATTTGCCTGCCCATGTAGGATTCGAGGGCGCCTCTTCTTCCTTCGCAGTCTTTACAAAGAATCGATTCAGTAATGCCAGACTGTTTGTTATGCTCAGTCCACTGAGGCTCTTCTTCGATGACGAGATCAAAACCTTTTCCATCTGGTCTGTGGGCTAAGCCGCTTTTCTTCCACATGAACTTGGAAAGAATGTGTGAATTTGCGATGGCGAGATTTTCGCCACACAATTTACAAAGTTCCGATCCAGAAGAATTCACAAACGGATTTTTGTATTAACAAAGACAAGCTTTCTCGGCTACCTCGCCAGCAACTCCTCGCCGCGATACACCACGCGCTCGACCATGCCTTGCAGCGTTTTGTCGAGAAAGGGCGTATTGATGCTCTTCGATTTCATGAAGTCGCGGCTGAAGGTGGTGGTGCGGGCGGCATTGAAGAGGATGAACTCGGCGACGCCACCTTCTTTGACCGGCACGGGCGGCAGCTTCATCATGCGGCGGGGTTCGGCGCTGTAGCGCTGCACGATGAGCTGCCAACTGAGGATGTCCTTGGCGATGTAGTTGTCGTAGATCGAGACGAGGGCGGTTTCGAGGCCGGTGATGCCGAAGGGGGCGCTGGCGAAGTCCTGGTTCTTCTCAAACGGGGTGTGCGGGGCGTGGTCGGTGGCGATGACGTCGAACCAGCCGTCTTTGAGGCCCTGGAGCAGCGCGGCGTTGTCCTCGGGCGTGCGCAGCGGCGGGTTCATCTTGTAGTGCGTGTCGTAGTCGCCGATGTGCTCGTGATTGAACATCAAATGGTGCGGCGCGATCTCGCAGGTGACGCGGATGCCGCGATCCTTGGCGCGCTTGATGGTGCCCATGCCGCGCTCGGTGGTGACGTGCTGAATGTTGAGATGCACGCCGGTGAATTCGGCGAGGCGGATGTCGCGGGCGATGCAGATTTCCTCGCTGATGTTCGGAATGCCGGGCAGGCCGAGCGAGTAGCTGATCTTGCCCTCGTGCATGCAGCCTTTGCCACTGAGTTCCTTCACCTCGCAATGACTGGCAAGCGGTAGGTCGTGATCGCGGGCGTATTCCATCGCCCGACGGAGCACCTGCGGATTATCGACGGGAAAGCCGTCATCGGTGAGCATGACGGCACCGGCGGCCTTCATGCCGGCGATGCCGGCGAGTTCTTTTCCCTCGCGGCCCTTGGTGATCGCGCCGGTGGTGTAAATGCCAGAGCCGATGCGGGTGCGGCGGGCGCTTTCGAGCACGCTGCGGACGACGCCGGCGTTGTCGATGGCGGGCGACGTGTTCGGCATCATGACGAAGCCGGTGACGCCGCCGTTGATCGCCGCCTCAGCGCAGGTGGCGATGTTTTCCTTGTCGTCTTGGCCGGGTTCACGGGCGTGGACGTGGATGTCAAAGAGGCCTGGCAGCAAGATGCGGCCGGTGCAGTCGATGACCTCCGCGTTTTCAACGCCCGTGATGTTCGCTGCGACGCCGATGATCACGCCGCCCTCGACGAGCACGTCGGCGGTCTGGAGCTTCGGCGAGTCTTCGCTGGCGATCTGGGCGTTGCGGTAGAGGCGTTTCATGCGCGCATGATGTCAGGCATGAACTCGGCCTGTGCAAGCCTGTGAAAGGGCTGTAGCAGCGCGTCAAGGGGTCTCCACTGGCGTGATCAGGTAGTGAACCTGGATCGCGTCGGGGTGGGCGTAGCCGGTGCTGAGCATGCTGCCGAAGTAGCGCTGGATGGTTGCAGCGGACGGGCGGGCGTTGGCGTCCAGCCAGCCACCGGCGTTTTTTCGTGCCTTTTTGCCGCTCTTCTGGGACTCAAGCGCGGTGGCGGAGTTGGCGAGCATGTCGATCAGCGGGGCGGCGGTGCTGAGGCTGATGGCGTTGAAATTTTTCGGTGCGCGGGAGATGAGGTTCTGGGCGCGGGCATTTTCCCAGAGGCTGGGCCCGACCGGATTCTGCATGCGACCGAGGATTTTTTTCAGCGTGTCCGGCGGGCCGGTGGAGATGAACAGGTGGCTGCCGGTGTTGCAGTAGGAAGTCTCGGTTTCGGCACTGGCGGCATGGGAAATTTTGAGGGTGTTAACCTTGAAACCGAGGTGGTCGCTCTCTGCGAACGTGCCAAACGCCGCGCCGATGAATTTTTTGAGACCGTCGAGAGCGGCATCAAGCTTGGCGGCATCTTTGATCTTGAAGCCGACGACTTGGCTGGCGGTGTCGTCGCTGCCAGCCTGCGCATGGATGAATTCGTCATCGAGGCTGCCGAAAAAATCGTCACGGATGTTGAACCCGAGCTGCTGCTCAAATTGGCCGATCTGCATGGTGGCCATCATCGCCATGGGGCCGAGTTTCATCACCATGCCGAGGATGGTGTCGTAGATGCCGCCCAGGCTCAAGTGCCCGACGCTGCCGCTCTGCAAATCTGCTGGCAGGAAGGCGGGCAGCGCCACGGTGCCGTTGCCGCCGCGCATGATGGAAAGCAGCCCGGTGGGCTTGGCCGGATGCAGCACCGTCATGTCCAGGCGCGACTGTGTGTCCGTCAGTTCCAGCGTCAGGGCGATGGCCTGCAGCTCCTGCACGCCGAGCAGGCCCATGATGAGCTGGGGCTTGAAATCGAGGCCGAGGGCGGCGGCGGCATTGGGTTCGCCTTTTTGCTCCTCCTTGTCGTTTGCGGCGAGGGCGCGTTCGCCGATTTCGAGCAGTTTTGAGCCGTTGAGGTAAATCATCGCGTCACCGCCGTGGTTGGTGTGGCTGCCGATGCGGGTGAGGTACTCGCGGGCGGCACCGGGCGGGTCTGCCGCGCCGTTTTTCAAAGCGCCGATCATGTAGGCCATGAGACTGCGAGTGTTCGCCTCGATCAGCACATCCTCGACCACCGCCCAGGCGAGCGTCCAGGGTGCCTCTGCCTTGCCTGAATCAGCGGCGATGCTCACCTTCACACCACCGATGTTTTCACTCAATGTTTCGAGCCCCGGGAGGTCCTTTTTCAAGGCCGCCACTTCGGCGGCCTTGTGCGCCTCGACTTGCTGCTGTCTGCCGGCAATCTCGCAGAGCGAGACGTTCGGCGCATTGCTGGCAAGCTGATTGAAATCAGTGAGCACGAGAAAGGTGACCACCGCGCCGGGATAAGAACTGAGCTTGGCGTGCATGCCGACGCCATAAGCGTTTTTGAAAAACGTGTCCCAGGGTGCGTCGCCAGTCGTGTGCATGGGAGCCATCCAGCGTTTGGCCTCGTCATCCCGTATGAACTTGCCGAAGCTGCTCTGGTCCCAGTCGGCGAGCAGCTCGGGGGCGTTCTTGATCGCGATGACTCCGACGGTGTCCTGCGGCATGAGGCCGAACCACTGCTCCAACCGGTCAGCGGCAGCAGCGGAGAGAGTGCTGGCAAACAGCAGCGCGAGGAAGGTGGTGGTGCGAGGAGGCGTCATGAGCAGGCGGTTGGTTTTTGGGCTGAAAATTCAGGCTTCACGAGCGACGATTGATTTTAAAAACGTGCCTGCCGCAGCAGGAACGACGTCATTCGGGAATGCTCGTGTCAGTGGCGCGGATTCTAGCGACTAGGCCTGCGGATACGAGTTCTTTTTGCGCGGCTTGACGTGGCAATGCTCCACGCATCTCATGCGCGAATGCCTGCTGAAGCTCTGATCGCCGCCGCCCAGTCCCTGCGTGAAACCTTGCGCCCGCTGCGCTTCGCTGCGCCGGTCGAGTTCGTCTATCAGCCGCTCGACTACGCCTGGGTGCCGCATGAGGTGTATCTGCGGCGCTTTGGCAGCAGCCGGAAGCGCGTCGTTCTCGTCGGCATGAACCCTGGCCCCTTTGGCATGACGCAGACCGGCGTGCCCTTCGGTGAAATCGCCGCCGTGCGCGACTGGATGGGCATTTGCGAGCCGGTGGGCAAGCCGGAACACGAGCATCCGAAGCGGCGCGTGGTCGGCTTCGATTGCGCGCAGTCGGAAGTCAGCGGTCGGCGGCTGTGGGGCCTGTTTGCGCAGCGCTTCGGCAAGGCTGAGGCGTTTTTTCAAGATCACTTCGTCGCGAACTATTGCCCGCTTGTTTTCATTGAGGCCAGTGGCCGCAATCACACGCCCGACAAACTCCCGGCCGCTGAAACCGCCGTGATGGAAGCCGCGTGCGATACGCATCTGCGTGCCGTCATCACCGCCTTGCAGCCGGAGTGGGTCATTGGCGTCGGTGCTTTCGCCGAACAGCGGGCGCTGCGTGCCAAAGAAGCCATGAACGGCCAGTTCAACACCGGCCGCATCCTCCACCCCAGCCCCGCCAGCCCTGCCGCGAACCGCGATTGGGCCGGTGTGGCAATGAAGCAGTTGGTGAAGCTCGGGGTGTGGGAATGACAGGCGTGCAGTTCCTGCTTGTATGATGTGGCGGCTCCCGAGTAGCTTCACGACATGAAGGGTTGGAAAATAATCACCGGCGCTCTGTTCGTCGCGACGGCTTCGACCCACGCGGGCATGCCTTCACCACAGCTTTCCGATGTGGCAAAAGCCCGCCTGGACGTGATTTCGTTCTTCCTTCTCGTCTATCTGCTCTGCGCGGTGATTTTCCGCTGGCTGTGGAATCTCCTCGCCAAAGATTTCGCCTGGATGCCACGACTGACGTTCAGGCGCTCGCTCGCGCTGCTCGTCGTAGCGGGATTGTTCCTCTACTTTGTGCTCACCATGATCTCCGGTGCCCGCGAGCTGATGACGCCTGGAGCCTGGGCAAAGCAGGGTGCCACTTACAAGCTGCAAACGCCGGACAGCGATCCCAAGCCCTGGCTCAACGCCGCCCGCAAACACTGGCTGGAAACCCTGCGTGAAGCGTTGCGCGAGTATGCCGCCACCCATGAGGGCAAGCTGCCCGTGCATGCCTATGTCAGCGATTTCAACTCGGCCTTGTGGAAGGGCGCGCATCCCGATGGGCACTGGCTCATCTACATTCCAGGCCTCACTTTTGGGTCCGCTAACCGCGTGCTGGTGTATGAACCGGCGACCTATGGAGCTACGCGCTGGGCACTGCTCACCGACGGTTCGGTGGTGTCCATGAACGGTGACGAACTCGATGCGCGCGTGAGAAAGGAGTTCGGGCCGTGAACATGGATGACACCGTAATCGAGAAACCGTCGCCGCCCAGCATGCTGAGGAGGGTATTGAAACGGCTGCTGATGCTGATCGTGGTTCTGTTCCTTCTCATGTCGCTGCTGTTGCTCATTTTTAACCAATCATCGCTGTTGCTGGAAGCCCCGTTCCATCTGCTCTGCGGCTGGTTGCTTTACCTCTTCGAGGTCATCCCCAGAACGCAGCTCAACGTCGAGTTGCTGCTTTGCTCGTTGGGCGCGCTGGCATTGGGCATCGTGGGACTGCAGCTCCTCATGTCGCGATTCTTTGTCGCCGGCCGCTGGCCCTGGCGCTTCACCCTCGCGTGGTGCGGCATGCTCATCGTGATGTTCAGCACCAGCATTGCTGCGGTGGGCATCGTGCATCAAACCGGCTGGTTGTTCCGGCTGCCCCATTGGATCGACATGCGTGGTATGAGCGTGCAGGTGATGGGGATGAGCCATGCCAAACAGGTGGTGTGGGCGGCGCGGCAGTATGCCAGAGTGCATGATGGCAGATTCCCAGACACCTGCGCTGACATGATGCCGGAAATCGTCACCGATTCGCGCATTTTCTGGGTATCTGTGGATCGCGGCATGCCGCTGGAGCCGCTCGTCTATGTCGGCGCGGGCGTGCGTGACTCGGATGCTGGGAATTTTCTGGTGGTCTGGTCTCCCCGACCAAGCGCCAATGGCATGCGTATCGTGGGACGACTCGACGGCAGCGCCGAGATCGTCCGCGAGGAGAAATTTCAGGAAATGCTCGCCGAATTTCGTGAAATCTCCTCCCACGCAATGCGGCTGCCGGAAAGTAGGCTGGGAGTGTTCTGCGCCCGAGAACACCGCCATCACTCAGCCACTCCGCCGCAGAGATTTTTTTCTGCAAAGACCTCTGCGGCGTTCCATTCTCTGCGGTCTGTGCGGTAAAACCGAACTACCCACTGCTCAATGCCGCCTCAAGGACGCGCGTCTTCATCGCAGAGGGGCAGAGAGGTGAAGCCATTCAGCGAAGAAATTCTGAAAAATGCAGGCTAAACTCTGCGCATGACCTCCACCCGCCGCTCCTTCTTCAAACAGGCCAGCCTCGCGTCCTTCAGCCTGTGGATTCCGCCATCCTTTGCCGAGGCGACGCGCAGCACCCTCGCACGCAGCAGGCCGGAGACCCAGGGGGTGTCGTCGCAGGCGATTCTCGATTTTCTCGATGCGGTGGAGCGTGAAAAATTCGAGCTGCACAGCCTCATGATTTTGCGACATAGCAAGGTGATCGCCGAAGGCTGGTGGGAGCCGTATGGGCCGGAGTTCGTTCACACGATGTACTCGATGAGCAAGAGCTTCACCTCCACGGCGGTCGGGTTTGCTGTGGCGGAAGGAAAATTGAGCGTCGAGGACAAGGTGATCTCGTTCTTCCCGGATGATCTGCCGACGAAGATCAGCGACAACCTCGCGGCGCTACGCGTGCAGGATCTGCTCACGATGTCCGTGGGCAACGAGAAGGACCCGATGGGTGCGGTCATCCAAGAGGAAGACTGGGTGCGTGCCTTCCTGGCGCAGAACATCGTGCAACAGCCCGGCACGCAGTTCCTGTACAACAGCACGGCCACCTACATGTGCAGCGCCATCGTGCAAAAGGTCACGGGGAAGACGGTGCTGGAGTATCTCACGCCGCGTTTGTTCGAGCCGCTCGGCATTTCCGGCATGCGCTGGGAGACCTGCCCGCGTGGCATCAACACCGGCGGCTGGGGACTGAGCATTCAGAGCGAAGGACTCGCAAAATTCGGCCAACTGCTGCTGCAAAAAGGCCAGTGGAACGGCAAGCAACTCGTCTCTGCCGCGTGGATCGAGGAAGCGACGAGTTTTCACATTCAGCAGCCCGGCGGCGACAAACCGGACCGGCTCAAGGCGCAAAACGACTGGCTGCAAGGCTACGGCTATCAGTTCTGGCGCTGCCAGCACGGCGCGTTCCGTGGCGATGGTGCGTTTGGTCAGTTCACCATCGTGTTGCCGGAGCAGGACGCCGTGATCGTGATGACGAGCGAGAACAAAAACATGCAGGGCCAGATTGATCTTGTCTGGAAGCATCTGCTGCCCGCGATGGATGCGAAACCGGCTGCGGCAGCCGATTTGAGCAGGCTCAAAACACTGCAACTCGCCCCACCCCAAGGCCGCAAGAGCGCGCCTGCCGCCATTGGCAGGAAATTCCAGCTCGCAGCCAACGATCTCGGCCTCACCACCGCTTCATTTGCCTTCCGTGAGGATGCGTGCGTGTTCACCGCAGACAATCACACCATCACCTGCGGCCTCGAATCCTGGCATCGCGGCGAAGCCACCTTTCCCGGCACACCGCCGCGTCTGACGCCCGGCGGCAAACCCAAGAACCCAATCGCATCCAAAATCGCCGCCAGCGCGGCCTGGACCGATGAAACCACGCTCGTCATGACCTGGCGCTACTACGAGACGCCGCACAGCGACACGCTGACCTGCCAGTTCGACGGCGACAACGTCACGATCAGCTTCCTGAGCAGCATCACCGCGTTGAATCCGCAGGCGACAGACGCGCGTGCGCCGCTGAAGGGGCAGGTGACCGCATGAAGCATCGCATGACAAGCGACTGATTCGCAGCGAGGGGAAACCTTCTTTATGCAACGATTCACCTGTGAATGCGGCAATGTGCTTTTCTTCGGCAGTTCACGCTGCCTGAAGTGCAGCAGTGATGTGGGCTATGATCCGCAACGCGGCGCGATGCAGCGGGTGAAGCACGGCAGCGCGATGAAGCGCTGTGATAACGGGGTGAAGCACAGCGTGTGCAATTGGCTGCTGCCAGCCAGCGCCACCGCCGTAGCTGTGCGTGGCCTGTCGCATGAACCGCACGATCCCTGATCTGAGCACGGAGCGGAACCGCGTGCTGTGGGCGCGCATGGAGATGGCGAAGCGGCGACTGCTCCACACTCTGCTGCGGCTCGGCATCACGTTGCCGTCGAAAAAGGACAACCCAAAAGACGGGCTCGCCTTTGACATCGTCAGCACGCTCGTCAATCCCACGGTGACGACGGGGCATCTGAATGGTGTGATCACCGTGAACCTGGAGGAGGCGGATGACACCTACCGGCAGTTCAATCGTCAGCAACTGGGTGAAAACAGCCGCACGTTGCTGGGACATTTCCGCCATGAAAGTGCGCATTACTTGTGGCAGCGGCAGTTGTCGGAACTGGCCTGGGATGATCCGCTGCGGCTAGCGTTTCGGGAGCGTTTCGGCGATGAATGGAAGGATTACGCGGCGTCCTTGAGTGCGCATTATGAGCGTGGCACGGCCGCAGGTTGGGAGCAGGAGTACATTACTGCCTACGCCGCCTCACATCCCTGGGAAGACTGGGCGGAGACCTGGGCACACTATTTGCAGATCGTGGACGGCCTGGAAACCTGCGAGGAACTCGGTATCCAGGTGAAACATGTGGCGCTGCCCTTGGTGATGTTGCCGGTAGAGGCGGGGTTTTTGCCAACGATGCTGGTGTCCACCCTCGCGGAGGAAGGCGAGTTTCTCGCGTGGCTGCAGCGCTGGATGTGCGTGTCCACGGTGCTGAATGAAATCGCGCTTAGCCTGGGCGAGCAGGCGCTCTATCCGTTTGTCATCTCGGTGCGCGTCGCGCAGAAACTGCGGTTGGCACATCATTATGCCAAGGTCTGGGGCCTGGGCGGCCGAAAGACGGGGGCGGCGTGAGCAAGCCTCAAGCCGGGGTGCGCAGCACCTGACTCAATGTCGTCAGAATGGTTTGAGCGGTGAAGGGTTTGGCTAAAAAGTGCTTCACGCCCATGACGGCCGCCTGGTCGGCGCTGCCATCGTTGGCGAATCCGCTGGCGGCGATGATTTTGACGTCTGGATTGAGGCGTTGGAGCACCTGGATGGTGACCTGACCGGCCATGACCGGCATCATCATGTCCGTCACCACCGCGGCCACCTCCGCCCGATGCTGCGAGTAGAGGGCGACCGCCTCCGCGCCATCCGCCGCCGTTAGCACACGGTAGCCATAAGTTTCAAGCGTCTGCTGCGTGATGGTGCGCACAGCGGCTTCATCGTCCACGATGAGGATCAATTCGCCCTGCCCATGCGGCAGCAAGGCTTCCTGCACCGCTGGAGAGGTTCCTGCCGCAGCATCGCTGGCAGGGAAGCAGACGCTGAAAGTGGTGCCGTTGCCTGGTTCGCTATAGACATGAAGAAAGCCGCCGTGGCTTTTGACAATGGCCAGCACCGTGGAGAGTCCGAGACCGGTGCCTTTGCCCAGTTCTTTGGTGGTGAAGAAGGGATCAAAAATTTTCTCCAGCACCTTCGGCGGTATGCCTGTGCCAGTGTCGGTGACTTTGATTTTGAGATAAGTTCCGGGCTTCGCTCCCGGGGTCATGCCTGCGTAGTTATCATCCACGCGCAGACTTTTGGCGATGACCGTCAGCGTGCCGCCTTGCGGCATGGCATCGCGGGCGTTGACGCACAAATTGAGCAGCACCTGATGGACCTGGGTGTGATCGCCAGAGAATAATGGGAGGTCATTCTCCAGATCGGCATGAAAAGCGATGTTTTTCGGGAAGGTGTCTTGCACCAGGTGCTGCATGTCCTGGATGATCTGTTTGGCACTGATCAACATGCGCTGGCCTTCCATGCCGCGCGCAAAGGAGAGAATCTGCCGCACCATGTCCGCGCCGCGCTTTGCGCTGGTCTCGATTGTGGTGAGCATGGCTTTGGCGCGCTCGTCACGGCTGGTGAGGCGCAGCAGCTCGATCGACATCAGGATGGGCGCGAGCACGTTGTTTAAATCATGCGCGATGCCGCCGGCCAGCGTGCCGATGCTCTCCATGCGCTGAGCGCGCATGAACTGCTGCTCCAGCTTCTTTTTCTCAGTGATGTCGCTGTTGATGGCCAGCACGGCCTTGGGCCGCCCAGAGTCATCACGTACGAGGGTCCATCGGCCGTCGATCATAATCGGCTCACCCGATTTTGTGACCTGCTGAAGCTCACCTCTCCATTCACCGGTGCTGAAAACGATGTCGGTGGCCTTGTCGAAAACGCCAAGATCTTGGTAGAGGATTTCAGAAGCTTTCCGGCCCAGCACCTCTTGAGCAGTCCAGCCATACAGCTCCTCGGCGCTCTTGTTCCAGTAGGTGATGCCGTGCTCTAGGTCGCACACGAGGATGGCATCTCGTGCCTTGTCCAGCAGTGTTGCTTGCTCACGAATTTTGGTCTCCGCCAGTTTACGGTCCGTGATGTCGTGTGAAATGCCGACGATGCCGATGATATGGCCGTGGCCGTTGCGATAGGGGGCCTTGGTGGCTAGGTAGGTGCGCGTGGTTCCGGCGGCGGTCAGTACCTCTTCGGCGCTGCATGCTTCGCCGGAGGCCATCACCTGGCGGTCGTTCTCCATCACCTGGCGGGCATCTTCCGGGCTAAAAAGAGTGGTATCGTCCTGGCCGATCACTTCTTCCACCGGCTTGCCGACCAGCCGTGCCGCGCCTTGGTTGAACAGCAGGTAGCGGCCTGCCAAGTCTTTAACGAAAACCGCTTCCGGCATGCCGTCTGCCACCGCTCGCAGCAGTGATGTGGAGCGCTGAATCTCCGCCTCGGCCGTTTTCTGCTCGGTGATGTCCCGGCAGGTGCCCAGTGCGCGCAGGGGGCGGCCAAGTTCATCATGGAAAGCCTGCCAGCGCTCCATCACGAACTTGATCCTGCCGTCGGGCAGCAACAGACGATGCTCGCTCTCTTGTGCGCTGAGCTGATAGAAGGAATCGCGGAATTTGCGGTCCACCATCATCCGATCTTCGGGATGAACGCAGCGGAGAAATTCTGGATGTGTCGGCTGGAACGTGGCTGGATCGGTCTCGAAGATACGATGGGTTTCCTCCGACCAGACGACCTGCATCGTGGTGAGGTCTGTTTCCCAACTGCCCACCTTGGCCACCTGCTGGGCCGCGACCAGTCGTGAACGCTCAATCGCCAACTGCTGTGCGAGCTGCCACTGCTCCTGCTCGCTCTTGCGCAACGCGTCCTGTACCCGGCGTTGTTCCGTGATGTTGATGTGCATGACCACGGCTCCCGCCTGCCGGTCTTCGCGTAGTGGTGAAATCAAGAGGCGAAACCAGCGCTCCTCTGCGGACGAGTGGCAGGGATACTCAATCGTGAAATGAGTCTGCCTGCCACAGAGCACGTCCTTCAAGCCTGCAGCCACCAGTAGCGCCTCTTCCGCATACAGGCCTTTCGCTGCATCACAAACCTGCAGGTACTTCCAGCCGAGGTACGCATTGGGAGCCGGTGCGTTGTTGGCCTGGGTGAAGCGCCGCCAACTTTCGTTTACGGCCACAATGACGCCGTCCTGGTCAACCAGGGCGATATGCGCGGGGAGTGCATTTAGAATGGCCACCTGGGTTTCTTCCACCCGCCTTTGTTCCAGTAGCAACTCGTTCTTGGCGATCGCCTGCTGTACCGCCAGCCCCAGCCGAACCAGACGATCTTTGAGCAGGTAGTCATCCGCCCCCTTGCGCATGGACTCCACCGCCACCTCCTCACCCACAGTTCCGGAAATGATGATGAAGGGTATGCTGTGACCGCTTTGCTGGAGCAGCTCCAGCGCGCGTGGCCCGCTAAATTCAGGCATCACATAGTCGGAGAGAATGATGTCGAGATCCGGCCGTAGCCGGTCCAGATAGTCCTGTTCGGTCTCCACCCGCTCCCATTCGCACTCGAGGCCGACGCGGCGCAGCTCGCGCAGTACCAGCTCGGCGTCGTTGGGATTGTCTTCGACGATTAGGACACGTATAGGCCGGTGCATGTTACTTATACGGTTGAGGCGGTTGGTTGAGCAGCAGCCAGTACATACCCAGCTCCTGCACTGCGGTGGTGAAACTCTCAAAGTTCACCGGTTTGACGATGTAGCTGTTCGCTCCCAGTTGGTAGCTCTTGATCAAGTCGCTCTGTTCCTTGGAGGAGGTCAGAATGACCACGGGAATCTGCTTGGTTCGCGAATCTCCCTTGATGCGCTGCAGCACCTCCAGGCCGTCCACCTTGGGCAGCTTTAGGTCGAGCATGATGAGCTTCGGCGTATCCTCGATTTTCCGCTCGGCGTGTGGGCCTTCACAGAAGATGAAGTCCAGCGCCTCCGCGCCATCCCTGGCAGTGTGGATGTGGTTGCCCAGATTGGCATTGCGCAGCGCACGCTGTGTCAGCTCCAGATCCTCCAGACTGTCCTCGACCAGCAGGATTTCGACGATGTGTGATGGGTTCATGATGGGACTTCTCCTTCGAGGGTAAAATAAAACGTCGCGCCCTGATCTACAACGGCTTCTGCCCAGACCTTTCCACCATGGCGGTGAATGATCCGTTGCACGATGGCCAGGCCAACGCCCGTCCCGTCGTAGTCCTCGGCACGGTGCAGGCGCTGAAACACACCAAAAAGCTTGTGGGCGTAACGCATGTCAAAGCCCGTTCCGTTATCGCGCACAAAGTAAATGTTTTCTTTACCTTCCTGTTTACAGCCGACCTCAATCATCACGGCTTCACGCTTCTGGCTGTACTTGAAAGCATTGGACAGAAGATTGATCCACACCTGCTCCAACAGTGCCGGGTCGCCCTCGCACGGGGGCAGGTCGCCGATCCGCAGGTCGATCTGCCGCCCTTCACGCAGGCTGCTCAGTTCATCCAGGGCGGCCTGCACGAGTTTGGTGGTGTCAATCGTCCTCTTGCTCAACGTCGCCCGGCCCAGTTGTGAGAAACTCAGCAGGTCATCGATCAAGCTGCCCATGCGCTGTGCACTGGTGCGGATGATTTGCAGGTAACGACGGCCATCCTCCGGCACCTGGGCTCCGTATTCTTCCTGCAACGCCCGAGAGAAGCCATCCATCGCCCGCAGCGGGGCGCGTAGATCGTGCGAGACGGAGTAGGAAAACGCTTCCAGCTCCTTGTTCACGGCTTCAAGCTGGGCGGTGCGCTCAACCACCCGCTGCTCCACCTCGGCATTCAATTGACGATTTTTTTCCTCGGCCTGTTTGCGTTCGGTGATGTCGAGCGAGAGCATGAAGATGCCTTCGTCCACGGGCTGCATGCAAAGCTCGAACTCGGCCGAACTGCCATCGGGATAGACAAAAACGTTTTCCATCCGCTGCATTTGCTGCGTCTCCAGGCAGTGCCGCATCGCGGCAAACATTGGCGTGGACTCGATGCCGGGATAGCATTCCATCAGGGTTCTCCCCAGCAGTTCGGCAGCCTGGCGGCGGCCATGCCGCGCGGCGACCTCATTGATGTAAAGATACCGCCAGTCGCGGCTGATGATCTGGCAGCCTTCCATCATGCCGTCGAGCGTGCCTCGATAACGGGCTTCGCTGGTGCGCAAGGCCTGCTCGGCCTCCATGTGCGCGGTGACATCTTGAATGATCGCCAGCGTGCGCAGCGGGCGGCCGGATTCGTCGCGAATGACCGAGGTGCTGACGCTCACCCAGACAACACGGCCCTCTTTGCCAACGTAGCGCTTTTCAACGCAGATGTCCGTGACGTCACCGCGCATGAGACGCTAATGGGCAGCCCCGTCTTCCGCCTGATCCTCTGGATGAGTCAGATCGACGAAGGTCTTCTGTAGCAGCTCGCTCTCCGAATAGCCGGTGATCTCGCAGAGCTTGGGATTGACCCGAAGATACCTGCCCGACTCGGGGTCAACCTGCGCCTTGCCCACGGCGGCAGAATAAAAACTGGCGCGAAATTCCGCCTCACTGGCACGCAGCGCCTCCTCGGCCCGCCTGCGTTCGGTGATGTCGCGGAGGATCACCGTGTAGATCTTCTGTCCAGTCTATGGTTTGCGAGATGGACGCTTCAATCGGAAACTCCTCGCCGTCCGCCCGCACCCCATTCAGGCTGCCCAGCGTGCGCATGGAGCGCGAAGTCACCCCCGTCTGTCCAAAATCCTCCACATGCCGCCGGTGCGCCTCCCGAAAACGTGAAGGGATGAAGCGATCCAGTGGTTGCCCCAGAACTTCCTTCTCGGTGCAGCGAAACAGAGTCTCGGCGGCGGCATTGAACAGCACGATCTTCTGTGAACTGTCCACGCTGATGATCGCGTCCATCGCGGAACTGACAATGCCTCCCAGGCGCGCTCGCAGCCGTGCTTCCAACTGCTCGTTGGTGGCCCGTACGGCGTCCAGCGCATCGGTCAACTGCTGTCTGGATTTTTGCAGTTGCCCTTGAAGCAGGCTCACCAGTACGCCTAGGCCGATGAAAAGGACCGTCGACAGCAGCACATGTGTGAGCCGGGCGGCGTAGGCCGGATCGGGTGCGATGAAAAAACACCCTGCCAGTACGGTGGAGAGAGCCGTGGCCCAGAAGCCACCACGGCGACCGTCAATCCATAAGCTGACGAATACCGCAGGGAAAAACAAAAACCAGACCAGCGGCTGTAGCCAGGTCCAGCACAGCCACTGCACGATGAGCGCCACAAACGGCGGAAGCAGTGCCATCCACTCCGGCAGCCAGCGGACTAATCTAATTTTCATATTCCTCCCACTCATCCAAACCGCTTTGTAAACAGGGGGGGTATGAGTCTGTGTCAATCCGCTTGCGACTGACGGCGGTCCCTCCGCCGGTTAGGCTGAAGAGCCTTGCTGTATTCCTAATGATAGGGGCGGCTTGTATCATTTCAGATGCGGCCAATGTTCCTTAACCGTCATGAGATGCAATACGTCTTGTCTTTAGGGGGAGCGTTTTCTCGAAGATCCAGCCTTAGCCGTAACCATGCAGTAGGAAGTTAAAACGGCACTGTTTTGGAGGGTTTAATCGCAGGCAAACGGCGGAGCGGGGCCGACTGCATTGCAGTTGGGATACGGACTGGCGAGCTTCGCCCACAGCCGC
>Ga0209702_10006242_pt1 | contig 15492 bp, 20 predicted proteins | sample FRY01_FD_187210 | JGI IMG/M metagenome (GOLD analysis project Ga0209702, IMG submission 187210) | Freshwater microbial communities from Lake Fryxell liftoff mats and glacier meltwater in Antarctica - FRY-01 (SPAdes) (version 2) | ecosystem: Environmental > Aquatic > Freshwater > Ice > Glacier... | reverse complement strand
TGGGGGTTTTGCCCCATCTTAATCCCTTTGTATTCTAGTAAGCCGAATCCCCCCAAAACTTACAAAAATCACCACTCGTGTCTTTATGTCCTAATCTCGTGTCTTTATGTCGTGGTGATTTTTGTGACATTCGGGGGTTTTGCCCCATCCTAATCCCTTTGTATTCTAGTAAGCCGAATCCCCCATAATGTCACAAAAATCACCACTCGTGTCTTTATGCCCTAATACCCCGCCAGAACTTTTGGTTGTGATCGCTGATCAAATTCCAAATGTAACAGAACGCTGTTTATTATATTATTTACAAAATCCGAACAAAATTGGCGGATCTGTCTATTGCTCATTTGATACCAATCCAAAAATTGAAGTGGATTTGTTTATAGTTAGAAGTTCAAAATGTATTCCAAAGAGACTCATAAAATCGTGAAAGCGGTGTATGCCCCTCCAGAACGGGTATTTTGTGTGCCCAAGGACTGGGATTTAGATGACGTGGATATCATATTTGACGAGTTTTACTATAAAGGTGTTAAGCAAGACGTCCCGACCGTTTTATGGGAATCCGAAATGAAGTGGACGGACGGCATCACGGAAGACCTTGATAACGATTTAATCGATTGGTTCGATTGTGAAGACTCCGACGAATAAACCATTCTATACAATCACATACATTCTATACAATCACATATTTTTTATTCTTTTTGGTGTCAAAGTAAAAATTGAAAAGGATTATTTTATAGTTAAAAGAACAGGATGGCTTTCAATTGTGCGTATTGCGGTGAGAAAACCAATGAACTAGAAGTCGGTTCCACCATCACGAAGGTCAGCGACTACGGACAAAAGAATGTCAAGGAATATGAGGCGGGCGAACGTCTCTGTAGCGAGATATGTGTTCGGGCTATCAACAAGGCAACCATTAAATCAAAAATAAAAACGCATCTAACCTTGTTGCGAAAAATGTATTGCCCTCACGACACCAACAAGGTCAACACCTATATAAGCAAATCGGTCTCCTTCTTAAACGGACAGATTACACGCAAGCAGTTCTTAGACATCGCGTCGTCTTCCCTAGACGATGCTACTGACGCAGAAAATGAGCCTTTTCTCAAATGGGTGTGTTATACACAACAGATGACTGTGACGCTTGAGCAAATGATGAAGAAGTTTAAAGTGGAACTCTAGTTACCTCCCTCCCTCCCTATATTTTTTATTCTTTTTTGGTGTCAAAGTAAAAATTGAAAAGGATTTGTTTATAGATAGACTCTCAAGATGGCATCCAAATGCGTGTATTGCGAAGCGGTGTGTGTTCAATCGGTATGCGACGGATTGTGGCGGGACGAGATAAATTCATATGGGCAGAAGACCACGGTGTCCATTGCGCCGCCTATGATATGTAGCGACATATGCTCACTGGCTATGAATAAAAGGGGTCTTCGCAGTAATCTAGAGGAACATCTGGCTGAATTGTCTGGTATTTCATGCGGGTTGGCTGAAGCCTATCCGTGTATAGGTGTGTTTGTAGCAAAGACGATTCTGTTCTATAAATCGGAAATAACACGCAAGGACTACTTAGAGTCTGTCTCGGAGACAATAGAACTCGTCACTGCGTTACAAAATGAAGGGCTTTTACAAATAGTCTGTCATACCCAAGCTTGGGCTATTAAATTAGAGCAATTGCTTAAAAAATACAAGGTTAAGTTCCCGTGGTAATTCCTTTATACAATCACATATTTTTTATTGAAGTCAAAGTAAAAATTGAAAGTTATTTTTTATAGTTAAGAGCGTAAGATGGCTACCAACGACAAACTCGTCACGGACAGCGAGCAGATATTTAACGACACCCACAAACTCGTCACGGCAGAATATAGCACGGAGCAACTATATTGCGTTCCCAAGGACTGGAACTTAGCCGACATAACCATTAAGTGGGGTAGGTTTTACTACAAAGGCGAACTAAAAACCATCCCAATGATTGACCTAGACCCTGATATGAAGTTTCCTTACAACCTCACGGAGGACCTTGATAGCGATCCGACCGACTGGTTCGATTGCGAAGAAGAAGAATAAACAACTATACAAACCTATATTTTTTTATCCTTTTGATACCAAAGTAAAAATTGAAATGGATTATTTTAGTATTAGACTCTCAAGATGGCGACCAAAGACGAGATGGCGACCAAAGACGAGACGCACAAACTCGTCACGGCTTCGTATGACGGACCGGATACTATGTATTGCGTTCCCAAGGACTGGGATTTAGACGACATAGAGATTCGGTGGGGTATATTTTACTACAAAGGCGTGGAACAAGACCTGCCGGAGCGTGTGATTGAACCAAACGTGAAACGCCCGAAAAGGATTTATGTAGAAGAAGACTATGATGTGTCCGATTACTTTGATTGCGAATAAACCAATCTATAAACCTATATTTTTTATTCTTTTTTGATACCAAAGTAAAAATTGAAGTGGGTTTATTTATAACTAGAAGTTCAAGATGGCGACCAAATGCGTGTACTGCGAAACCACTATTTCCATTCGTCCTTCTCCTATGACGGTGACAAGTATAAATTCGTATGGACAAAAAACCGAATGCGTGGAAGATTGCGACATTCCTATATGTAGCCGTATATGTGGTAAAGCACACAACAAGCGACGCCTTCAAGTAGATGTGTTTTATGAAGTGACGTGGATGACGCACCAACCTAGAGAATTGACAGGCTGGGTTGCGTATACACACGCGGTAATACATTTTATCGATGGCATAATTGGACTCAAAGAATTTCAAGAGGTCACCTCACACGCGATTGAGCACGCTACTGAAATAGGACATGAGAAGTATTTACAAGCCATCTGCGGAAGCCAATCACGCGTCATATTTTTAGAACAAAAAAAAAGAGAATGGGGCGTAAAAATCGATTGGAGCAAGTGGACGCCAAACCTAATTTAATAAATTGATTGTAAAATTCATATTTTTTTTAGGTATGTCCAAAACAGAGTATGTACAGTCGTTGGATCAGATGCTGGAACTGGTTATGTCGTCCAAGGGTGTAATAAGCGATAAGGATATATTAAGTATATCATCTGACTACATGAATCAATACAAACTGACTATGACCCTAGTCGATGAGCTCAAACAATTGCGAGCCCTAGCCGACCGGATTGGTAATAATACCTATTACAAAAAGCATTACACAAAAGGCACGTTTTTAAATTTGGAACAAAAGGTTCGGTCGTGCGATTACAAAAATTGCGACCTATGCGACAACATTATAAAAAAAACACAATACAAGGCACATATCAAACGCAATTGCTGTCTCGATGGACGATTGAAAAAGGAAATGGAACGACGACAACTATCTATTTACATACATTTTAATAAACAAGTTCAGTTGATTAACCGCCATATCGTACAACGCCGCGACGTAGAACAAATTGTATATAGGATATAAAGATACATTATAGGATATAGTAAATGTATGGAAAGATCTACCGACTGGATTACGGCGGCATGACTTACATCGGATCGACGATCCATCCAATACTAGGTCAACGCTTACATGGGCACAGATACGAGTTCAATCATTGGGTTAAAACCGGACATGGCTACAATTCGTTATTTGAATTGTTTAAACAAGGTTCGCCGGAGATCACTTTAATAGAGGAGGTACAATGCGAATCGCGGGCGGAGCTTCGTGCGATACAAGGGCAATATCAATTACAAATCAAGAATATCAATATCAACCAAGCAGGTGGCAATCCGAACTCGTACGCGGACTGGCGGTTAGCACATCTTGAGCATCGCAATGCTTACATCGCTGAATGGAACGATGAGAATCCAGATAAACTTAAAATGTATAACGCAAGCTATTATAAAAAAAATACCCTAAGAATCAAACAATATAGTCAGCAGGCTTACTATAAAAAAAAGCGACTGTTCCGATTGAACGAGTTTATATCAAACCATATTCAACTACAACATAAACTGATATAAAGACAATAGGTTTATATCAATTATATGGAAGCCTATGAATCGTATTTGACAGAACAAGGACTCGCGCCTACGACGATTAAGAACCACTTAAGAAATTTAAGAAAATACAAGGAATCTTTTTCTATTGATGCGGATGAAGGACAGACCATTCAAGATATGTCTTCCTATCCAGTGGGTTCCAAGAGACAAACCATCGCCACGACTATCTCGAAATATAGAACCTATAAAAAATACCCTAACGAACAAATCGTTTTGTTTTTAAAGGGATCCTTATTACAGACGCTCGCTGGAAATAAAATAACTAGCGATGCGAAGTCCGATGTCATACCAACGATTAAAGAGTTAAAAGCAAGAATGGATAGTTTTTATGACAATCGAGATTACCGGTCGTATGTAATCATGTATTTGCTATTGAATTTAAATGTTCGTAATCTGGACTTAGACGCCACCATAACCACAACCAAACCAACCGATACAGACCGCAACTATTTATTTGTACGACCCGCCAGTGTCCAATACATACGAAATCATTACAAGACGTTTACTACGTACGGTCAACTCGTCCATACGCTGAAGACACCGAATCTAATCACCGCCTTGAAGGAAATGTTTTTGTTAAAATTAAAAATTATAAACGATCCGGGTAACGCGACTCGCTTGGTCAAAATGATAACAGGCGGGTTTACAGAGGCAGACATATTCAAACGCGTCGTGTCTGAAACGATTGGAGCTAAAAAATTAAAACAAATCGGACAAAACAGAGGCACAGCCGTGAGCACGATTACAGAGTCATACGCCATCGACCAAAAAGGATAAAAAATATATGGTTAACTCTATGCCGTTATAGTCTATGCCGTTATAGCGGACTTTTTTTGTTCGCGTTTAGCTTTCCTTTTTTCCTTTAATATTTCCTTATTTAGTTCATTATAAACCTTCCCTTCTTCCTTTAATTTTTCCTTATTTAGTTCCCTATAAACCTTCTTTTTTTCCTTTAATTTTTCCGTATTTAGTTCCCTATAAACCTTCATTTGTTCCTTTATTTTTTCCTTATTTAGTTCATAACGGGCTTTGGATTGTTCCTTTTCTTTTTTCAGATTTCGTTCGTGTCGGGCACGCCTTCGTTCTTGTAATTTTACTTTATTCTTTTCGTCCGAGGCTTTTAATCGTTTGAGCAGATCTTCGTTTGAAGTATATGCGTTTTGTGCGTTTAATAGGCTTGTATATTTCTCCATTTCCAACTGCTCTTCCATACGCAATTCGAGAGCATCGGTTAGTTGTAGAAATGATACAGGTACAATTTCAAACAATTCGAATCCACCCTGTTCTCGAATATAAGTGTAAATCGGGGTTGTACCGTTTTTACCGCCCCATTTATGGCGAGAACACCTTGTTTTAAAATCGGTCGTTGACCCAACATACAATACTCGTTTTGTGTCGATTGCTCTAATATGATAAATTGTACAGTTATCGAAGTCTTTTTCACGACCCATTCTATTTCCATTGTATTGTATTTTAAATCAATTTTTACTCTTGTGGACGGTTGTAATTAAACGTTTGGTCTAGATAGGACGCATCTACGATTATGACGCCGTGATCGATAACATACCAACCAGATTCTTCGAACCCATACTCTATCTCGTAGGTAGCGCGGATCCATAAATCATAAGTACGAGATATTTCTAACAGCTGTTGGCGTGGAGGCTTCCAGCGCGAATACACTTTAAATTTAACCACCCGTTCGGTCGATAACAATTGACAACAATCGTCTGGATAATTCGAATAGTGGTCGCGAAATGCGTTCAGGGCTTGTGGACCTACGAATTCAATTTGAGACCACACGTCATTGGGCATTGTAATTATAAACAATAGAAGTCTTTATATAAAGATAACAAGTATATATATAGTATGGACGCTATTGAAGAACACGACTACTACCCCGAATTTGATTCGGCACATTTTTCTATTGCGATCGACGAACCAATCGATACAATCTTTTCGTACGAACCTATTGTGTATATAATTCATGACCGTTGTTGCGAAGTAGGGCAAAAGCAATTTTATATCATTCGGTCCAATAAACCAATCACCTACCGCTCCTTATTCCGTCAATTGATGAACCAAGGATTGCGACCACGATGCGATCATATATTCGTGGAAGGGGTTGATATCGTATCCTTCCAAACGTATAGATTGGTATTTGGCTCATAGGGCTGATTTTTAAATTAATAAACGATATAAAGACACCGTGTAAATAAATACATGTCGGGTTTGGAAAATGCGATCGACCACGACTTCGTGGACACCTTGGCTTGCGTGGATGGTTATCTATATTTGAATGAGGTGTATTCAAACTTTTTGGATAGGAGCCCCACAACCAGACAACGCTATAATTTTTCAGTGTTTTTAAAAACCTTCCAAGGGCTACCTTTGTCGATTATAATAGCGATTGCGAAAGAAATTCAGTCGTTGATACCTTCTTTTAACCCGCCCCCTAACGCAGATGGAACACCGAATACCAGTATTACACTATCCGACTTTCATCCAATTTGTTTATCTTTAAAATTTAAAACTCTAATTCCTTATTTGATAAAAACAGACGAATTGTATTTAATTGAATCTATACCTCTGCCTATGTTGTATACCAGATTGATTGACGAATTAAATCCAAACGCTTGTTCGATTTATAACCCCCTAACACAAATAAACCGAGCCTACGAGTCCTATAAAATAGACGGACACACCATCGAGCATTATCTACCCGTCTCTTGGACTGAATTACAAACGTATCTAATCAAACATCCATCGAAAAACCTATGGGCATCTAAGTATAATAAACTAGTAGAAAACAACATTAACCAATTGTTACAGCGGGATTCTGAACCTCTTGAGCCTTTTACAGATTGTGCGTATTATGAACGATTTTTTGGATTGACTTTAAATGACGAGCAAAAACAAGCCATTCAAGACGCTGTAGAAAATCGTGTAGCTGTATTACAGGGGAACGCGGGTTGTGGAAAATCTACGATTTCTATGATCGTCGCGGATGTGTTTACGCGACGAGGTGAAACTGTATTATTTTTAACCATTTCGGCAAAAGCAAGAAACTTATTACGAGACAAGATTGATTGTTCCTTCCAAGATAATAAACCCTCGGCACACACCTACGCGAAATGGATACGTAAATTGGATAGATACGATAATATTATCGTAGACGAAGCCTCTATGATCGGCAACACGCAATTGCTTAACTTATTACATGCGGGAACCAAACGTCTGCTATTAATGGGCGACGCGAAACAAATTCTACCCGTTTGTCAAGTTGGATGCCCGTTCATCAGTTTACAAAACGGCTTATTTCCTATCAAGACGAGCGTATTGACGATTCAAAACAGACAATCTTCTGGAAATCCGATTGTAAAATTTGTTCAAGCAACGGTTGATAAAGAACCCGCGATGCCACCAGAATACAACGGTGAATCAGAAGGTGTGTTTTTTAAAACATTAAGCGAGGACGACTTCCTTTCTTTTTATTGCGATTTTTATGGAAAGGTCGACTTTTTTTGTATAAAGCCTACACACTACCAACTTCTATCCGACCGAATTCAACAAGCCATTCACAAAAATAAATTCCCTATTCGTCAGCGTAAATTAAGGGTCTTCGATTCCAAATCAACCTTTCATAAAATTTATAATGGTGACCCAGTGGTCCGAACCCAAGCCGCAAAATACTTATTACCTAGCCCAACAGGTAATGTTATGGTCGAAGTGCCAAATGGAACTTTTGGCGTCATGACAAAACGTGGCGTGGTGTATAATCAAACCCATTACGGTGTGCCGATTGTAGATGAAACGTCTTATGTATTTTACGAACACCAATTGGGTTACGCTCAAAGCGCTCACAAAACACAAGGATCTGAATATGACGTGGTTCTAGTCGCCTTACACGACATGGATGCTTTTCGATACGAAGGAGGTAAAAATATATTTTACACGTCCATTACTCGATCTAAAAAATTGCTTATATTATGTGGGAACGTCCGCGACCGCAGTCGTGTGATACAGACGATGAACTCTGAATTTGCTTGTCCGACGCATACGTTAGACGTATACACTTTTGTAGATCGAAAATATAACCTACACTATAAGGCGTGTCACTCGATTCCCTTCTATCCGGTTCCAGACTTTACGCCCCGTTCGAATTCGCCCTTTCAAGAAGATCCGCTAATCGGACAATTGGACTTCCAAGAAGTCGACGGCAACTTCCAAAAAGTACTAGATGATCTAAAAGAAGACCGCCATAATTATATGTGTATGTGCGGGTCTGTGATTAAGCATTCGTCCAAAAAGGCGCACGAGCGGACGAATAAACATCTCAAGGGCGTACTGGCTGGACTTTAGATTTTTCTACGACCTTTTGATAATACCGCCTTGACCGCTCCGCCTTCTTAGTTTTGTCCAACCGACTCGCGATTCGAACGCGATTGTCTTTTTGATACGACCTACATTTTTGACACGATTTATATTCGTGTTCCTCTGTAATAAAACAATCCGAAGATTTACGGCAACGACAGCTCATACATTGACGAATGGATTCCATTTTAATATACTATACAACTTTTCTTTATATAAAAATAAACTATATAAAGACGCAAACAATACTCTATAAATGAGTACAGAACGACCACTATCGAACGCGTTGTTATGCCACCAACTAGCCACTTGGTTAAGTATTTGTCCACCCGATAAGTTCGAAAACGCATTGATAATGGATATGTTAGCGACCTTCTTTAAAAAAACAAAAATGTGTAACCAACCAAAAGAACAGGCATTGTCTGACAAACAATATTCTATTCTATACAATTTATATTCCAAATGGCATGTGTCTGAATGTTTTAAATTCGCCGACCTAAAATTTCAATGTATTCTTTTAAAAGGATGGACGATTCTTGTTCTAAGCTCGTCGGGACAGACCTGTGAGAATGTTTATTTTGAAACCAAACCAGACGGGATATTAACACAAGACGAATTTATAGAACAATACGGATCCCTTCGCGCGTTTACACCTTGCCTGTTGCCAAGTAAAGACGAGGACTTCCTTTAAACTCAGGGACTGCGTCGTGGGGTTAACCCCCCACACGAGAGGGTTTAAGGGACGAAGTCCTTTACCCGAACCCCTTTTTGGTTCAACCTCAGGGACTGCGTCGTGGGGTTAACCCACACGAGAGGGTTTAAGGGACGAAGTCCTTTACCCGAACCCCTTTTTGGTTCAACCTTTCCAAAAGGTTGAGGTCAATAGTAAAGGGGGTTATTAAAATATATTTTAATAAAGCAATGAATGCTGAACAACTGAAGATTTATAAGCGTGAAAAATCACGACAATTCAACGCCAACCTTAAAGCGTTGAGGTTAAAAGATAAAGAAAATAAGCAACTCCCGCCCGACGAAGGTGACGGGCTATCCCTTGCGGATTTATTATTTAAGATGGAAGATTTAGAAGCCAAGTTGGACGATCTAATGTTCAAATTGGATATAATAGAGATTTATATAGAACCCCACAGTTCCTGACGCCGAAAAAAGAATATAAAGACTTATTATATAGTAGTAGTATAATGATGCCTAAATATATGAGACACCTAAAATGGGGTCCGAACATATCGCCTCACCAAAAAAAACCAGACATTACAGACTACTACGCTATGATCAACTATTTTCCTAATGGAATTTGTTTATTTGGTAGTCCAACCTTAAAAGATACATCCATATGCTATTGTGCTATATGCGATGTCGGCGTCCGTTTTGGAAATATTGAAAAGCATTTATCTACCTCCCGCCACCGCAAAATGGATTATTGCCGGTCCGCCGGATTCCCTATCCCACGCGAATTCCCCGGATCCCTTTGACTCCAATCTAAAAATTGAAGTTAAAATTGAAGTAGGATTATTGTATGCTCCTTGTATTAAGTAACACTACTCTGGATGTGTTTTCTACTGGTGTGGTGCTACGTCAACTTAAATCCGGTCGATGGAAAGAGATTCCAAACGCACCCAATCACGCGTCGGGGTTTAATGTAATCTACATAGATCGAAAGCAGTTTATGCGGTCTCATATCGTGGCTCGTTGTTTTTTGGCTGGATTTCCGGACAAAGGCGCGTACGTGTTTCATAATGACGGCTGTCGTTTAAACAACGATATATCCAATTTAAAGTGGAGGCAGAATTCGGACAGAGAAAAACCACCAACCAAAACCATACACATCGCGATGACTCATTTGTTCGGTGTCAATGCCGTAAGTACTGACACCGAAGTTGTATTGAATTTAGATCACAAGTCAATACATTTAAACAAAGACTTAAAAGAAGGATCGCCGATTCTGTTAAAAATATTAAAAAAGTACAAATGTATATTGTTATGGATCGATGAAAACACAGTATCGGTCAGAACTCAGGAACTGCGTCGGGTTGACGTCTCCTTACTCCATATCGTCAATCCAGTGGTCATATCTAGTACGGCATAGAGGGCATATCTTTTGTTTTAACTGGGATTCGCATATTCTACAAACACTATGACCACAACTTGTCTTCGTTTTACACTTTTCTAAGCACACAGAACAATCTTCAAACGACGTCTTTACATTATCCGATACAGGCATCAACATCAATAGGTCGTACGATACCGACCCACATCCGCACCCCGAGATTCGGTCTCTAATGCGATTATAACGGAGAGAGTCTACGGATTCAATAAATTTTTTTATGTCGTCCGCAGAACGAAAGATTACATCGTACAACAAATTATCCATCCAGTTACACTCCATTCGTAGGTGAATTACTCCAACACCCCTCGTGTCCAAAGTACAATGTACAGAAACTCCGTCGATCTCATCTACACAAAACCCTTCAATGTAGTTGGAGTCCTTCTCTGCGAAACGAGCCCATAACGATTCATAGACTTCCATTAGTCCTTTATACACTCTATCTTCTAAATCAATTTTTATTTGTATATAAAGATTCATTGTAAATATAAAGAATGGGATTGGACGCCGATGAAAAACAACAAATGAAACAAGCGTTCGCAGAAGGTCGATGGGCGGACTATATTCGTTTTTATACAAAATACTTAATCGGGGAGCCGCTTGAGGGTAAAGCGATAGAACCAAACCAACCAAGAAACGATATTGATGTATATTTTGTTAGAACTCCTTCGAAGATTACTATGTATTACAATCAATTTGGATACCGCAACCTCAAACGCGTTCGAGACAAGTGTTTTATAAAATCAGTATATAATTTAAATTGATATAAAGGTATGTTGTATAATATTAGTATGGATTTAGTCCCCTACTCGATCGCGTTGAGGTCAGATATGCCGTTTGCTATAGACTATGGTGAGGGTGGACCTAAGAAATACACGGATTCAATCGACGAATACAACCTAGCCGAATACTTAGCCACAGACCAGCATTTGTTTGAAGTTTTAAAATCGACCCTCCGAAAACTCTATATGGATATCGATAAGGTTCGTTGGACAACAGAACAACTCAACGAGGCGATTGTAGATATATCCACGCGGGTCGAATCCGAATTACAGATTACGTTGAATCCTAACGAATTGGTCGTGTTGGTCGGGCAAGGTGAATCGATCACCAGCGTTCATCTAATATTCAGTGGCGTCGTCATGGAGTATAAAGACCAACACGTATTGATTGACGAGTTAAACGATCAACTACCCTTTGTCATCGATCCAGCCGTGTATTCAGCCAACCGACTTTTTCGTTGCGTGAATCAATCCAAAATACACGGGACACCCTTGGTCTTTTACACCGACCACAATCAGATTGTATTCGACTTTTTGGACACACTCATCAATCGCACCGATTCAGACTGTGTAGAGTATACACCAAAAGTAAAGCCAAAAAAAACCAAACGGGCGTTTATGACTCCAACCGGTGTCATCGAGCATTTTTTACAGGTGCGTTATCGTGAAATATTTGAATCCAATAAAGGAAACTTTTGGAAACACATCACACAGATTCTATATGAATTTCCAGAGACCTATCCTATGGACGATTGGTTGCGTCAGTCGAGCAATACGCGTTATAGTTACAAGGACAATTTAGAATACGTAGTTACTTTAAACGAACGCTTTCACACCGACGACGGATATTTATATGTATTATTGAATACGAAACTAGATCAAGACGTAATTTATGAACGATCCACAACCACTCAAATGAACACACGAGCCTATTTAAAGACCTATTTTCCAGACGACACCATCGAGTTTATTTTAAAAAGCGTGTATCATTCAAATGATTTAGAACCCAAGTCTTTTAGTTATAACGAACAAACGTTTGACATAAATTTAAAATCGGGCTTTCTAACTGGTCCTAATTTCAAAATAAATATATTTTACGATGCCATGGACGTGGTCGAATACAAACATAGTCTTTTTTTACCGAATCTGACCGACGCCCGTGTGAAACTAAACGAGTTTTTTACATCCGAAGACAAGTTATATATTTTAAAATCGGCTTGGGGCACGGGCAAAACGCATCATATCGTAAAAGAGGCGGTCAGACATTATAAAGACAAACGCATATTGATAGTAACCAGCAGTAATTCTTTGAATACGACCAATACGAATGATTTAAACGAGCATTTAAAACAATTGGAATGTTCGGACCGGTTTGTCTCGCATATGGATAAGGGAACAAAGCTCAGCGGCAAAACTAAAGTCGTTTGTTCTATTCAGTCTATTGGCAAATTAAATGAAAAACAATTTGATGTCGTATTTATAGATGAGTTTGAATCTGTTATGGGTGCGTTCTATGGATATGACACGTTTAAAAGTACTGTCAGCGAAGCCTTTTATAATTTACAAACCATTTTAAAAAAATCCAAAAAAATAATAGTCTTGGATGCCGATATCTCACAACCAAAAATATCTCTATTACAGGACATGTTAAACACCTCTTCTTTGGTTTATAAAAACGAAACGCTGTCTTTTCAAAGCGTTCAATTTAGTATACACACCAATACTCAAAAGGATTATTATAAGCAGATCGCACAAGAAACTTGTCGATTGGTGATTCCATGTGCCACAAAAGTCTGCGCCTTTTCTATTTTACAAGTGCTAGGAAATCTAATGGAGCACGATGAAACGTTTAAAAAGGACAAAGAATACATCGCATCCATCCAAACCCATTATAATCCAAACAGAAGAATATTGTATATCGATCGCGATGGTGTAAAAATATATGCCTCGAACGGACGCTATCACGAAGCCACCACCTATAAAAGAGAGGATGTATTTCAAAACATAGGAGCCTTTATAATATGCCAAAACATAGACGTCTTTATTTATACACCCACCATTACAACCGGTATTTCTGTAAACGAAATGTATTTTGATAAATCGTATGCGATCTCGTCGGAACATAGTTTAAACACGTTAATATTCGTCCAAATGTTGATGCGGGTTAGACAATACAAATTAGAAGAAGTCCATATATGGATTGATTCCAAGTTATTCATTCGCAGTGGTAACCAAGTAGATCCTGAAGTAATCGCTAAATCGGTTCGGTCAAGAACCAGATTTATAAACGAAATGCGGGTAGTGTCCCGACAAGGAACCGTGACCGATGAACTACGCGAGATTGTCAATCGATACAATGAATCAGGCGAGGATAGATTGATTAATGACCCGTATGTAAAATTACAAATGATCAATGTATCCGACCACGAAAATACAAAGAATAATTTTGTGTATAATTTTATACATACCTTAAAATATCACAAGTTAAAGTATAATTACGATACGTCCGTGTCAAATCTATCCAACACCAGCATTCAGTTAAAAAAAAATAAAGAGTGTATGAAAAGGATTCAATACGACGAATGGTCGTCTGTAAAAATAATGAATATGAAAGCCTTTGTCGTAGAGTATGCTCGCCGCAGGTTAGACTCCACGAGTTGCCCAGATCCGTCCTTGGGTGATTGGTTTTTACCCCCGACAGAAGACCCGTCTTATACAAAAACTTATAAACTCATTCATATAGTACATCTTCCCCGCCAGAGTCATTGTGTTCAAGAATGTTTTAGATTGTTAGACGCCAAGGACGACACACTAGAAAATAGAATAGTAGGCGTACAACAACTTTTAGAAGAATACGTCTGTCCAAATTCTACACGCCACGAGTCGGTCGTACTCAAACCAATGAGCGAATGGATTCATACAATGTCCTACGACGACACGCTATTGGAAGAACTGCTTCGTTCCTATGATAGGTACGCTCTATGGGATATATACGTATATCAACACAAATTTGGGGGATTAATGTTCGCCCGTCATTTATCGTCCGAGACGACCTTAAACCACCTGTCCGACTATACAGAAAAAGATAAAGCTAAGATTGACAAATATTTATTAAAAACCCTAATCGAAGCATTTGGTATAGATTTAAACAGACCACGCGTAATAGACCTAACCAATACAGAATTCAAACAAATCCTAGACCCATTAAAATCAAAATGGTCCGAGTTAAACAATTACATACTCACCAACGTAAAAAAATCAAAGAATCCAGCCTACTCCTATTTCAAATCGGCTTTAAAAAAAATAGATTACGCCGTGAACTATGAATCGAAGCATACGACACGCCCAAACGATGTAATGATTATACAACCCAATTCAACAACCTACGGTGATATTCATACCTTAAATGATACTTGTTTTATAGATTATGGATTACACATACGCGAACCACAAAACAAACCGGTGTTTACCAATCAATCTAGACCCATGGAACGACTAACGCCTTTAACGACGGAAGAAAGGAAAAAAATAGAATCGCGATCAAGAAAATACGACAAAGATTTAAAAGCGTTATGTTGTACGATGCTTATGGAGGGTCGTCACGATTATAATTTTGTATTTAAAGACTACTTCTATAATCCATTAATGTACGCCGTCTTTAAACCTACCGATGAATCGGCTGAACTCGTTTTGCGGAGTAAAAATAAAAATGTAAATAGGAATGTAAAAAAAGAAAGCGTCGTCCTACAACACGAGGAAATTGTAATTTATGATAACGGAGTGCGGTCGACCAAAATCATTTCACGCCCATATAGTTACACGCGACCGAATATGAATATCAAAAAAATTACACACGACGACGATGAGATCCGCCAATTTTGTTCGGATTTTGTAAATAATATAATAAACAGCGTTCTGTTACATTTGGAATTTGATCAGCGATCACAACCAAAAGTTCTGGCGGGGTATTAGGGCATAAAGACACGAGTGGTGATTTTTGTGACATTATGGGGGATTCGGCTTACTAGAATACAAAGGGATTAGGATGGGGCAAAACCCCCGAATGTCACAAAAATCACCACGACATAAAGACACGAGATTAGGACATAAAGACACGAGTGGTGATTTTTGTAAGTTTTGGGGGGATTCGGCTTACTAGAATACAAAGGGATTAAGATGGGGCAAAACCCCCA
>Ga0209702_10006241_pt1 | contig 15493 bp, 2 predicted proteins | sample FRY01_FD_187210 | JGI IMG/M metagenome (GOLD analysis project Ga0209702, IMG submission 187210) | Freshwater microbial communities from Lake Fryxell liftoff mats and glacier meltwater in Antarctica - FRY-01 (SPAdes) (version 2) | ecosystem: Environmental > Aquatic > Freshwater > Ice > Glacier... | reverse complement strand
CATAATCTGCTAGGAACTCGCACAATTGGAGGATGCGCTGGGAAGGTGCCTTCTGTGTAAAGAGATATTTCCAACTGTCATGATCAGAGTAGATCTCGAATTGTACCCCAAGTAATATCGTGCGCCACGTTGTCAGAGCCATCTGAGCCGCCAAGGCTTCCACGTTGCGCGCATCATATCGATACTGCGCCCCGGACAATTTTCGAGACATGAATGCTACGGGTCTTGGTTCCATTTCCCCGGGTTGCCATTGCAATAGAACAGCTCCTACAGCGTTTTGGCTACCGTCAATGTGTACTGCTGTACGGAGGTCTGGGTTGAAGTGGCGAAGTACTGGTGCCGAAGTCAGCGTTGTTTTGAGCATGTTGAACGCTGTGTCACATTCCACCGACCACGCAATCCTGCGTGTACCTGGGCCTGAAGCTTTCAACAAGTCTGTAAGAGGGGCTGCCATCTCAGAGAAGGATGGGATGAAGGTACGAAAGAAATTCGCCATACCTAAAAACGAACGCAGATGTTTCACTGTTTCGGGTGCCGGCCATTCCACAACCGCTGACACCTTGGACTCAGTGGGTGACCAACCCTCTGCCGAGATATTAAATCCCAAGAACTCTACGTGAGTACGAAAGAGTTCAGTCTTCGAGCCTTTAATCAAAAGCTCGTGTTCCCGCAACGTGTCCAATACCGCTGTCAATTTCACCAGGTGTTCAGACGGATCATCTGACTCTGTACAGATGAGCAAATCGTCACAATAGCACACGCAGTACCCTGCAGCGATGTGATCGTGTAAGATGTCATTCATGAGGCGCTGAAAGTAACTGGGAGTATTTGATAACCCAAAGGGACACGTGACCCATTCGTACTGTCCGCCTGGTGTCACAAATGCTGTCTTGTGTTGGTCGCCTTCACGAATGCGCAACTGATGAAATCCACTATGCAAATCTAATTTAGAGAACATCTTACATCCACGAGTCCTCGCAATGAGGTCAGTGGCAACAGGCGTAGGATAGCAGTCCCGTAATGTCTGCCTATTCAACTTGCGATAGTCAATACACAAGCGCAGTTTGCCATCCTTTTTGGGCGCAAACAACACGGGTGCACCGTACAGGCTTTTACTACGGCGAATAATTCCCGCTCTCTCGAGGACTTCAATCTGTCTGTTGAGCTCGGGCAAATGCTGAGGTGCCACTGGATAAGGACGGCCAGCTTGAGGGCGAGCACCCTCCATTTCAGTAATATCTAAGTCCCAGTGGCGGTGCGGTGCCAAACGAGGCATTTCGCGAGTTTCAAAAACCGTAGGTTCGTATGTCCCAAGAATCCCCACAATAGTATCTTGTTTTTGACGGGAGAGATGGCTCAACTGCTCCCGAACCTCGGCTTCTACAAAATCAAATGACCGCTCACCCGGCGCCACGAGACCTGGGATGTCCATGTCAACCAGGTTCTCGAGTTCCGCATCCTCTGGCAATTCTTTACCCACATCACCAATCATATGTACTTTCGGACGTCTGAACTCTCCAGTTTGGAAGTGACGTGCTTCCTGACGTCGACTCCTGGCCCCTGTGTGCGGCGGGAGATAATCATCCATCCCAAGTAGTCGACGTTCCAAAGGTGCCGACAACAATGATTGTTCGCAGGTTTTCGCGTGATCAATGTACGCCATTTCAGCTTGTCGGTCAACGGCAGACATAGTAGCGTGACGCATCCCAGTGGCGATTGCTTCAGTCATCATTACTGCTCTCTCGTCCCTCTTGTACTGGAGATCTATAGCCTGTGCCTCTGGATCTGGTGTGAATAAATCCACATGGTGTTGAGACCCAAATGTCACGGGTAACAAGGACCCGTTGTTCCACTGCCAGAGTACGTTGTGTGCGTAGTCCATAATGATCTGATTATCCCGCAACCATGGCTCCCCGAGGATCACATCATAGTGTGAGAGGGGTGCTGACAGAAACTTTTGAGACACCACTTTATTATTGAATACCATGTCCACGTTTCCAACGTCCCGAAGTGGTAAGAAGGCCCCATCAGCCTGTGTAGCCTCTCCCGAGATAGGGCCAGCAAGTCCCAGTTTATCTGCCATGTTTTGACTGATCAACGGCGGATGCTCGCTGCCAGAGTCCACCAATACCCGCGCTTTAGCCCACTCGGATCCATGTGCCACGGCAGTGCACACCATGGCTGCCAATATGCTGGGAATGTGTGGTCTAGTGGGATCGTGTACCAACAGAGGTTTCCTGACACCAGAGGTGTGTTGGGCCGGAGATGCCTGCAGTATCGGGCTAGTAATGGGTACCAGATTGGCAGACGGTTTCCACATTGCCAGGGCGACCCGACTCCTTCGTCGCTCATGCGCCATGTTTTGCGTAGACAGTTGTACCTGCGTAGTAGTAGTCCCCACCAGTGTGGTAGGTACTACTAAGGGTTCATGTCTACTCTGCCATCGCCGATCCAAGGCTCTGCGGATACGCTTTCGTTCGTGCGCCATTTGATGGACTGACAATTGAACTTGCGTGTGACACGTTGGGAGTATGTCTGACTGTTGTGCTGTCTTCATGATGGATGTAAAGGGTATGAGATTACCACACCCTAAACCTTCACTTGTCGATCCCGTACAACCCTTGCGGGACTCACGTTGCACACACCAGTGCCCCAAACTGTCGAAACAGACTCGACACTGCACACACTTGCATCCCAACAATTTTGTACACGGCGAATTTTGCCAATCTCCTCGACTGTTGCGAAAAGGTTGGCACACCCTACAAGTGCAGTGTATGAATTCGCATTGTGGGCGAGAAGTGTCACGCGTCAATAGCTCCAGAGAACCCGCCCGAGCCACCCGGCGACGGTCCCAGAGAGACAACAAGTGCGGCGGTTCTTCGACAACATTGATGGATTTGATCCCTTTTTTTTCACATGACAAATCACACGCAGATGCAAAATATGATACCGAATTTTTAGTATGACTCAAAAAATCACCATTTTCAGGAGAAAATCCCAACTCAAGACTATCCTTACACGGACTGTTGAACGGATCTTCAGGCACCTGCGGCTGGTCTTCCGCCATTGGATACCCGCACCCCTCAAAGTAGTCACCCGACGGTGAACTCACATCACAACTTGTTGGCGCCACCTCATCTCCTTCCGCGAGAGTTGGTAGCGGTATGTAAGGTACCCGTGGGCGAAGGGTACGCCAAGCCATATGACCGGTGACGAGTGCCTGCTGTCCCTCGCCTGTGGTACGTGGAGGATCCAAGACCAGGCACATCTTCTTGACGGGCGACGTGTCTGTGAAGTGGCGCGGTCGGCGTTTATTAATGGCAAAACCCGGCTGATCCAGGGGAATACGAGAGGACGGTGGGTCCTTACGAAAACCAGCCTGCCAACCATCGTGACATTTAAACAGAGTGTCACCGCGCATATCCTCAGCGGCCCAGTCGACAGAGAGTACTCGATCCAACTCTGATTCAAGGAGAGGGCGATTTCGGTGGAAGAACAAGCCCGGGGAAGTTGATTTCAAACAATCTTTACGTACAAAACTTGGTAAAGATGTTTGCGAGGAGTGCAGATCAACTACGTCTACACCCCCTTCGCGTTTCCCGCTACAGCGTCATCCTCACACTCATAAAACATGTCCTCAGTAGCCACTTCACGGGCCGCCCGAGAGGCTGACAATGCATTGATGGTGAGTTGGTGGTCCTTGTAAGACTGATAAAGTTTAGTGTTGGTATCAAGGTACCTACCCACATGCACCCAATCCGGGGGTGCAGTTTCGGCAAGAAGTAGAGGAGTAACGTCCTCAGGAGCCGTGCGCTGATATGGCTCCGGAGGGGCCCTGGCCGCCAACTGAAACAGCGCTGGTTCGCTGAGACGGGACACATCTTGAGTCACACGCTGCACCACTGTCCTGTGCGCCATGGCCTTCTCGCGCCAGTAATTAGCCGTGTCCTCCATGTCCCAAAGTCTCTGCTGGTTTTCCTGCGCCATCTGCGCGAAACCCCCATCCTCAACGTCGGGCACAAAAGAAACCATAGTGTGCAACGGAGCCACTGGCGCGCGTGGGACGGGCATCGAGAAAGGCCGCCTATCCGATGGACGCCCGTACGACGGAGTTGCCGGTTGACGGGAACCTCGGCCACGCCCAGTAGCAGCGCCTTCGGCAGCGCGAGGATGGCGTGGCCCATATGACGGAGGCGCATGTGCCGGTGGTGGGAGAACTGCCCGAGTGGGTGCCACTTTGGACCACTGAGAATAATGCAAACCTGCCATCTCCTCTGGGCTGGGGAGACTGGCGCAACGAGCCACGCCATGACCCTCCATCCCACAGCGCCAACAGGGCCCGTGAATTGGGCGATCAACCCCCATCCGGTGTAGAGGTGCTGAGAAATCATCCAGAGGCGCGTAAAGGCACGGACGGCATGCGTAAGCTGGGACATTAATGGCATCCCACTCGCTCCAATCACCCACCTCGCGAGCCAGACGCGACGCACGCTGTACCCGTTCGTTGATGTACGTCTCGCTGAGGTCGAAGGCGCGCTGTTGCTCACCCATGTACGTAACTGCAGCAATGTTCAAGCCCTCGAGGTTGGCAATCTCGTCGATATCGTGAAGCGCGTGAAGTTTAACACCTGGCTTGCCTGGCCCCTTACCCTGAGTCCCCGCAGTCTCTTCATACTGCACCAACATGCCGATCAGACCTGCCCAATCGGTGCAGGTGTGACCCAACTTGGACTTGGCCTCCGCGTAGACCTTCTTGTAACTTGGCGACAAGTTGTCCTCGAGGAACTCAAACTGGCGGTCGGCCGAATACATTTCCATTTTTTTTCCTGACGGGAGGTGTTGAGTCTGAAGGGCAATACTTGCCAGCTTCTCGAAAAGATGGTGGAGAGCGAGTTCGTTGGTGAGCGTGTTCTTAGACTCGTCCCACACAAACATTTTGAGGTCGAGTCGCATGCGCTCCTTGGCATAATCATCCTTGTAGAGCGCAAGAAATTTGGACAGCGCCACGATGATGTTGAAATGAGTAGGATCGTCTGTCTTGGTGACAAGGCTCCAAATCTTTTCCCAGGCCTTGGAAGCCTCTGACTCATCCACGAATGAATCAGAAATAATCCATTCCGCGGCGCTCTCCGAAGATGGCGCGCAAAGAAAGGATGAAATAAGAGTCTTGCTGATCTTCTGGACGTGAGGCCGCATGATGTCGACAGCCCGAAAGACTGTTGGTCCCACGCCCACCTTCTTGCCTTGCCATGACGGAGTTGGATTCTTGGGCCCACGAGTCAAGTATGCCTCTAAGGATGGCCCATCCAGCGCGGCCGCCTGACGATACGCGTTCTGCGTGGGCTTCAACTCAACTGCCACAACGTAGTTCTGGTCACTTGTGCGCACAAAAACTGCCGGCAGCTCCATTTTCCGCGACCGGATGGTGGCACGGGAACCTGTCGGACGCGCCCGTCTTGAACTTGACTCTGATCGTGTGCGAGCTCGAGCCCGAAACGGTGAGCCCACTGGTGCTTGCTGATTGGTGAATCTGCGCCCGAGCTGTACTTCGTCGTCGCCGACTTCAGATGCCCACGAGTATCGAGCCGGAGGCTCCAAGTCCCCGGGCGGCAGACGAACAACCGTTGGTGTCGGAGGTCGGCCAATCAGAGGGTCTTGTTTGTCTTCCATGCAGTGTCCACGTGTCTGGAGAATATAAAGGGAGCGTAAGCGGACGTTGAAGCACCAATTTCACACCATGTAGCAAGTGCAGTGATCGGGCTTATCAAATCAGCTCCAGACACGGGTCTCAGAGTGACGCCAATGATTCCTCCTTGGAACTCACTGGCAGTTGGTGGGGTTGCTACTTGCACAGTAGTGTCCCCTCAGTAGCAGCGGTCTACGCGACCCTGCGGCGGCAATCTGCACGATTCCGCTGTCGCCCTCAGGCGAGCTCCCCAAGTACACTGCACGTGTCTTGGGCGAGAACGAGCCCCTGCACGGAGCCTCGTTTCCAGGAACTACTTGCACAGTAGTGTCCCCCGTAGTAGCAGCGGTCTACGCGACCCTGCGGCGGCAATCTACACGATTCCGCTGTCGCACTCTGGCGAGCTCCCCAAGTACACTGCACGTGTCTTGGGCGAGAACGATCCCCTGCACGGAGCCTCGTTTCCAGGAACCTACACGGTCCTGCTTCCTTCTAGCCTTCTACACGAAGCTGTCCCAGTCCTCTACGCGAGTCTGGCCGGTCATTCTCACCTCTGTGCGCCCCCCCAGTCGGAACGAGGCAAGACGCTGTGAAGTTCAAAAGACAACCGGGCAAGCGCTGCTCGCCCGTATTTACTCAAAACAAACACTATGAAAACTCTTTAGTCAACCCCACCTACGCCGGTTGCGAGTTGTCCTTTACACCTGGACTCTCCAGTTTACTACTGGTCACGTCCGTGTGTTTTCCATCGTTTCTTTGAGTACGACCTACTTACATGGCCTGATGTTGGTTCGTGACTCGATGTCACGATGTACAAGTGATTCCACCCTGACAATCACTTGTTACATTCTCACACTACCATCTCAAGCCCTATCCTCCCACCCACAGAAATTGTTTCCAGGTCTTCACAGACCCCCCATTCAGGAGTAGTATGGTACACATTAACATATACTTTTTCGGTGAAGGAAAACAATCTTAGCGCCCAATTGTTCAAAACCTAGCCTAAATAAACGCGCACACACAAATAATATGAAACATACAAGACAACACGTACTTAAGTGATCAGGTACCCAACCTAATCCTTATCACCGCTGCGCAATCCTGGTCTGCGCTTTGGTGTCTGTTTTACAACAGGCGTCGTGTAGCCCTTGGTGGCGCGTTTTGGCGCCGACGCGCGCGCTTTGAACGTCGAAGGTCTGGTGTCGAAGGCCTTGACTAACTCGGGTACATCTGCTGTCAGGATGTCCCGATGCACCCAACAATTGTGAGACTGATCATATCCCTTCCACTCCACCCACAATTCGGACTGACCCTTGTGATATCTAGCATTGGATATCCGACGTACTTCGTATCGAGCAACCCCCCCTTTTGCGATCAAGGGTTCTGGGCGCGCATCAGCAGGTCCAAAACACGAATCCCTCTCTTCATAAAATTTAAGTCTTCGAATGTTGACTTTACGCTGGGCTTTACCAAACGTCTCCGGGAGGTCCAATGTCACGGCAGCTCCATCTGAGGACAGTACCTCGAACGGCCCAAACCAACGGGCTGTCAGTTTGTATGGTATGTCTATGGGCGTGTGTTTAGAGTCCAACCACACTTTGTCCCCTGGCACAACTCGTGAGGCAACCGAACGTTTCTCGAGCAAATGACCCAAGCGCACCTGTGAAGCTGCCATGTGATCAGAGGCTGCCTTGTGTCTATTCTCCATGCGCTCAATCAGTGAGACTGCCTGTGTATCATCATCGAACTCCTGTCGCTCGGCCAAGCCCATTGTCAAAGGCACCCGTGCCGGGAACCCATGTGCGAATTCAAACGGACTCACCTTTGTAGCTGTACTCATGTGCGTGTTGAGGCCAAAGGTAACATGTGGCAATGCTTCATCCCACTCATCATACTGGACCACTGTGGCAACTGCAGCTCGCAGAGCCTCGAGCACCTGCCGATTAGCCCGCTCTGCCGGGTCGGATTGAGGATTGTAGCTAGACGTAAAGCGCAATTTAGTCCCACACAAGTTCCAGAGGGACTGCCACAACGCACTGACAAACTTAACATCATTATCAATTGTTAGATGTAAAGGCAAACCAAACCTACAACAGATCTCCCGAAAAGTCATGAGCGCCAACGCTTCAGAGGACATTTGTCCCTCTTTGGCTGCTGCTGCCACAATCATTTTGGATGTACGGTCCACCCAAGTGACAATCCATGTGTGTCCACTCTTAGTTGCTGGTAGTGGGCCAATCAAATCCATTGCCCAACTTGTGAAAGGTTGAAGTGGGATGGATGAGAACGATTCTGCACCCATACGCAGTTGATTTGAACTTTTGGATGCAGCGCACACCGTACAAGAGCGTACGAAATGTGCCACGTCAGCGAACAAATTTGGCCAGTAATATGCATAGGAAACCGCTGCATACGTCCGATCAATACCAGGATGTCCCGCCAGGACGCTGTCTCCATGAGCCGCACGCAAGACTGCTTCGCGACTTGTACCTGGTACACAGACACGAGCACGTACATCTTCTGGTCGTTGGTAACACAGTATGTCGTTGGAGTCAAGGAAGAAATTTCGAAAAAAATTGTTGTCTGAATCCTTGACAGACTCCAGGACTCCACTCAAGAACCCATCAGTGAGTACCCCTGCTTGGATTACTGATGTGAGGGTGGACGGATCAGTTGTGGTTTGCAGAGACGTGATGTATCGTGCGCTCTGTAAGATGGGCCCACGTCGTGAAGGGAAAATGGTCCCGTGACCACCCCGCGCCCATACCCCGAAATGTCCCAAACTCTCGAAGTGTGGCCTGTGCCACTCACTCCTTGCAGCCATTTCTTCCGGGCGTCGCCACTGGTATGGGATCACACTTGCCCCTCCTTCCATTCTAGTGTCATTACCAAAATCGGCCCTCCAGAACTCCACATTACCAGAGCGGGCCACGCACGTCATGTCAGGGGGTGCAGTCGAGTCCACGAGAATTGTACGAATTGCCTGTAAGGCCACCTCGATGGAACTCGCACCCGGACACACCTCATCACCCCAAAGTCCTGATGCCCCATCACGTTCCTGAACGGCCACCTGACCTTTCCACACTGGCATCACCAACACTGAGGGGGGTTGATGCCACCGTAGATTTAGGAGGGACGAACGCCTGTCCTGCGAGCCAGTCACCAGCATGTGGATAGGTGATATAGGCTCTGAGGGGTCCCATGGGCGTGACAAGAAATCTGGCACCACATTCTCTGGGCCGGGCACATACTTAATTTCTGTAAAGTCATAATCTGCTAGAAACTCGCACAATCGGAGGATGCGCTGGGAAGGTGCCTTCTGTGTAAAGAGATATTTCAAACTGTCATGATCAGAGTAGATCTCGAATTGTACCCCAAGTAATATCGTGCGCCACGTTGTCAGGGCCATCTGAGCCGCCAAGGCTTCCACGTTGCGCGCATCATATCGATACTGCGCCCCGGACAATTTTCGAGACATGAATGCTACGGGTCTTGGTTCCGTTTCCCCGGGTTGCCATTGTAATAGAACAGCTCCTACAGCATTTTGACTACCGTCAATGTGTACTGCGGTACGGAGGTCTGGGTTGAAGTGGCGAAGTACTGGTGCCGAAGTCAGCGTTGTTTTGAGCATGTTGAACGCTGTGTCACATTCCACCGACCACGCAATCCGGCGTGTACCTGGGCCTGATGCTTTCAACAGGTCTGTAAGAGGGGCTGCCATCTCAGAGAAGGATGGGATGAAGGTACGAAAGAAATTCGCCATACCTAAAAACGAACGCAGATGTTTCACTGTTTCGGGTGCCGGCCATTCCACAACCGCTGACACCTTGGACTCAGTGGGTGACCAACCCTCTGCCGAGATATTAAATCCCAAGAACTCTACGTGAGTACGAAAGAGTTCAGTCTTCGAGCCTTTAATCAAAAGCTCGTGTTCCCGCAACGTGTCCAATACCGCTGTCAATTTCACCAGGTGTTCAGACGGATCATCTGACTCTGTACAGATGAGCAAATCGTCACAATAGCACACGCAGTACCCTGCAGCGATGTGATCGTGTAAGATGTCATTCATGAGGCGCTGAAAGTAACTGGGAGTATTTGATAACCCAAAGGGACACGTGACCCATTCGTACTGTCCGCCTGGTGTCACAAATGCTGTCTTGTGTTGGTCGCCTTCACGAATGCGCAACTGATGAAATCCACTATGCAAATCTAATTTAGAGAACATCTTACATCCACGAGTCCTCGCAATGAGGTCAGTGGCAACAGGCGTAGGATAGCAGTCCCGTAATGTCTGCCTATTCAACTTGCGATAGTCAATACACAAGCGCAGTTTGCCATCCTTTTTGGGCGCAAACAACACGGGTGCACCGTACAGGCTTTTACTACGGCGAATAATTCCCGCTCTCTCGAGGACTTCAATCTGTCTGTTGAGCTCGGGCAAATGCTGAGGTGCCACTGGATAAGGACGGCCAGCTTGAGGGCGAGCACCCTCCATTTCAGTAATATCTAAGTCCCAGTGGCGGTGCGGTGCCAAACGAGGCATTTCGCGAGTTTCAAAAACCGTAGGTTCGTATGTCCCAAGAATCCCCACAATAGTATCTTGTTTTTGACGGGAGAGATGGCTCAACTGCTCCCGAACCTCGGCTTCTACAAAATCAAATGACCGCTCACCCGGCGCCACGAGACCTGGGATGTCCATGTCAACCAGGTTCTCGAGTTCCGCATCCTCTGGCAATTCTTTACCCACATCACCAATCATATGTACTTTCGGACGTCTGAACTCTCCAGTTTGGAAGTGACGTGCTTCCTGACGTCGACTCCTGGCCCCTGTGTGCGGCGGGAGATAATCATCCATCCCAAGTAGTCGACGTTCCAAAGGTGCCGACAACAATGATTGTTCGCAGGTTTTCGCGTGATCAATGTACGCCATTTCAGCTTGTCGGTCAACGGCAGACATAGTAGCGTGACGCATCCCAGTGGCGATTGCTTCAGTCATCATTACTGCTCTCTCGTCCCTCTTGTACTGGAGATCTATAGCCTGTGCCTCTGGATCTGGTGTGAATAAATCCACATGGTGTTGAGACCCAAATGTCACGGGTAACAAGGACCCGTTGTTCCACTGCCAGAGTACGTTGTGTGCGTAGTCCATAATGATCTGATTATCCCGCAACCATGGCTCCCCGAGGATCACATCATAGTGTGAGAGGGGTGCTGACAGAAACTTTTGAGACACCACTTTATTATTGAATACCATGTCCACGTTTCCAACGTCCCGAAGTGGTAAGAAGGCCCCATCAGCCTGTGTAGCCTCTCCCGAGATAGGGCCAGCAAGTCCCAGTTTATCTGCCATGTTTTGACTGATCAACGGCGGATGCTCGCTGCCAGAGTCCACCAATACCCGCGCTTTAGCCCACTCGGATCCATGTGCCACGGCAGTGCACACCATGGCTGCCAATATGCTGGGAATGTGTGGTCTAGTGGGATCGTGTACCAACAGAGGTTTCCTGACACCAGAGGTGTGTTGGGCCGGAGATGCCTGCAGTATCGGGCTAGTAATGGGTACCAGATTGGCAGACGGTTTCCACATTGCCAGGGCGACCCGACTCCTTCGTCGCTCATGCGCCATGTTTTGCGTAGACAGTTGTACCTGCGTAGTAGTAGTCCCCACCAGTGTGGTAGGTACTACTAAGGGTTCATGTCTACTCTGCCATCGCCGATCCAAGGCTCTGCGGATACGCTTTCGTTCGTGCGCCATTTGATGGACTGACAATTGAACTTGCGTGTGACACGTTGGGAGTATGTCTGACTGTTGTGCTGTCTTCATGATGGATGTAAAGGGTATGAGATTACCACACCCTAAACCTTCACTTGTCGATCCCGTACAACCCTTGCGGGACTCACGTTGCACACACCAGTGCCCCAAACTGTCGAAACAGACTCGACACTGCACACACTTGCATCCCAACAATTTTGTACACGGCGAATTTTGCCAATCTCCTCGACTGTTGCGAAAAGGTTGGCACACCCTACAAGTGCAGTGTATGAATTCGCATTGTGGGCGAGAAGTGTCACGCGTCAATAGCTCCAGAGAACCCGCCCGAGCCACCCGGCGACGGTCCCAGAGAGACAACAAGTGCGGCGGTTCTTCGACAACATTGATGGATTTGATCCCTTTTTTTTCACATGACAAATCACACGCAGATGCAAAATATGATACCGAATTTTTAGTATGACTCAAAAAATCACCATTTTCAGGAGAAAATCCCAACTCAAGACTATCCTTACACGGACTGTTGAACGGATCTTCAGGCACCTGCGGCTGGTCTTCCGCCATTGGATACCCGCACCCCTCAAAGTAGTCACCCGACGGTGAACTCACATCACAACTTGTTGGCGCCACCTCATCTCCTTCCGCGAGAGTTGGTAGCGGTATGTAAGGTACCCGTGGGCGAAGGGTACGCCAAGCCATATGACCGGTGACGAGTGCCTGCTGTCCCTCGCCTGTGGTACGTGGAGGATCCAAGACCAGGCACATCTTCTTGACGGGCGACGTGTCTGTGAAGTGGCGCGGTCGGCGTTTATTAATGGCAAAACCCGGCTGATCCAGGGGAATACGAGAGGACGGTGGGTCCTTACGAAAACCAGCCTGCCAACCATCGTGACATTTAAACAGAGTGTCACCGCGCATATCCTCAGCGGCCCAGTCGACAGAGAGTACTCGATCCAACTCTGATTCAAGGAGAGGGCGATTTCGGTGGAAGAACAAGCCCGGGGAAGTTGATTTCAAACAATCTTTACGTACAAAACTTGGTAAAGATGTTTGCGAGGAGTGCAGATCAACTACGTCTACACCCCCTTCGCGTTTCCCGCTACAGCGTCATCCTCACACTCATAAAACATGTCCTCAGTAGCCACTTCACGGGCCGCCCGAGAGGCTGACAATGCATTGATGGTGAGTTGGTGGTCCTTGTAAGACTGATAAAGTTTAGTGTTGGTATCAAGGTACCTACCCACATGCACCCAATCCGGGGGTGCAGTTTCGGCAAGAAGTAGAGGAGTAACGTCCTCAGGAGCCGTGCGCTGATATGGCTCCGGAGGGGCCCTGGCCGCCAACTGAAACAGCGCTGGTTCGCTGAGACGGGACACATCTTGAGTCACACGCTGCACCACTGTCCTGTGCGCCATGGCCTTCTCGCGCCAGTAATTAGCCGTGTCCTCCATGTCCCAAAGTCTCTGCTGGTTTTCCTGCGCCATCTGCGCGAAACCCCCATCCTCAACGTCGGGCACAAAAGAAACCATAGTGTGCAACGGAGCCACTGGCGCGCGTGGGACGGGCATCGAGAAAGGCCGCCTATCCGATGGACGCCCGTACGACGGAGTTGCCGGTTGACGGGAACCTCGGCCACGCCCAGTAGCAGCGCCTTCGGCAGCGCGAGGATGGCGTGGCCCATATGACGGAGGCGCATGTGCCGGTGGTGGGAGAACTGCCCGAGTGGGTGCCACTTTGGACCACTGAGAATAATGCAAACCTGCCATCTCCTCTGGGCTGGGGAGACTGGCGCAACGAGCCACGCCATGACCCTCCATCCCACAGCGCCAACAGGGCCCGTGAATTGGGCGATCAACCCCCATCCGGTGTAGAGGTGCTGAGAAATCATCCAGAGGCGCGTAAAGGCACGGACGGCATGCGTAAGCTGGGACATTAATGGCATCCCACTCGCTCCAATCACCCACCTCGCGAGCCAGACGCGACGCACGCTGTACCCGTTCGTTGATGTACGTCTCGCTGAGGTCGAAGGCGCGCTGTTGCTCACCCATGTACGTAACTGCAGCAATGTTCAAGCCCTCGAGGTTGGCAATCTCGTCGATATCGTGAAGCGCGTGAAGTTTAACACCTGGCTTGCCTGGCCCCTTACCCTGAGTCCCCGCAGTCTCTTCATACTGCACCAACATGCCGATCAGACCTGCCCAATCGGTGCAGGTGTGACCCAACTTGGACTTGGCCTCCGCGTAGACCTTCTTGTAACTTGGCGACAAGTTGTCCTCGAGGAACTCAAACTGGCGGTCGGCCGAATACATTTCCATTTTTTTTCCTGACGGGAGGTGTTGAGTCTGAAGGGCAATACTTGCCAGCTTCTCGAAAAGATGGTGGAGAGCGAGTTCGTTGGTGAGCGTGTTCTTAGACTCGTCCCACACAAACATTTTGAGGTCGAGTCGCATGCGCTCCTTGGCATAATCATCCTTGTAGAGCGCAAGAAATTTGGACAGCGCCACGATGATGTTGAAATGAGTAGGATCGTCTGTCTTGGTGACAAGGCTCCAAATCTTTTCCCAGGCCTTGGAAGCCTCTGACTCATCCACGAATGAATCAGAAATAATCCATTCCGCGGCGCTCTCCGAAGATGGCGCGCAAAGAAAGGATGAAATAAGAGTCTTGCTGATCTTCTGGACGTGAGGCCGCATGATGTCGACAGCCCGAAAGACTGTTGGTCCCACGCCCACCTTCTTGCCTTGCCATGACGGAGTTGGATTCTTGGGCCCACGAGTCAAGTATGCCTCTAAGGATGGCCCATCCAGCGCGGCCGCCTGACGATACGCGTTCTGCGTGGGCTTCAACTCAACTGCCACAACGTAGTTCTGGTCACTTGTGCGCACAAAAACTGCCGGCAGCTCCATTTTCCGCGACCGGATGGTGGCACGGGAACCTGTCGGACGCGCCCGTCTTGAACTTGACTCTGATCGTGTGCGAGCTCGAGCCCGAAACGGTGAGCCCACTGGTGCTTGCTGATTGGTGAATCTGCGCCCGAGCTGTACTTCGTCGTCGCCGACTTCAGATGCCCACGAGTATCGAGCCGGAGGCTCCAAGTCCCCGGGCGGCAGACGAACAACCGTTGGTGTCGGAGGTCGGCCAATCAGAGGGTCTTGTTTGTCTTCCATGCAGTGTCCACGTGTCTGGAGAATATAAAGGGAGCGTAAGCGGACGTTGAAGCACCAATTTCACACCATGTAGCAAGTGCAGTGATCGGGCTTATCAAATCAGCTCCAGACACGGGTCTCAGAGTGACGCCAATGATTCCTCCTTGGAACTCACTGGCAGTTGGTGGGGTTGCTACTTGCACAGTAGTGTCCCCTCAGTAGCAGCGGTCTACGCGACCCTGCGGCGGCAATCTGCACGATTCCGCTGTCGCCCTCAGGCGAGCTCCCCAAGTACACTGCACGTGTCTTGGGCGAGAACGAGCCCCTGCACGGAGCCTCGTTTCCAGGAACTACTTGCACAGTAGTGTCCCCCGTAGTAGCAGCGGTCTACGCGACCCTGCGGCGGCAATCTACACGATTCCGCTGTCGCACTCTGGCGAGCTCCCCAAGTACACTGCACGTGTCTTGGGCGAGAACGATCCCCTGCACGGAGCCTCGTTTCCAGGAACCTACACGGTCCTGCTTCCTTCTAGCCTTCTACACGAAGCTGTCCCAGTCCTCTACGCGAGTCTGGCCGGTCATTCTCACCTCTGTGCGCCCCCCCAGTCGGAACGAGGCAAGACGCTGTGAAGTTCAAAAGACAACCGGGCAAGCGCTGCTCGCCCGTATTTACTCAAAACAAACACTATGAAAACTCTTTAGTCAACCCCACCTACGCCGGTTGCGAGTTGTCCTTTACACCTGGACTCTCCAGTTTACTACTGGTCACGTCCGTGTGTTTTCCATCGTTTCTTTGAGTACGACCTACTTACATGGCCTGATGTTGGTTCGTGACTCGATGTCACGATGTACAAGTGATTCCACCCTGACAATCACTTGTTACACAATTGC
>Ga0209702_10006238_pt1 | contig 15499 bp, 20 predicted proteins | sample FRY01_FD_187210 | JGI IMG/M metagenome (GOLD analysis project Ga0209702, IMG submission 187210) | Freshwater microbial communities from Lake Fryxell liftoff mats and glacier meltwater in Antarctica - FRY-01 (SPAdes) (version 2) | ecosystem: Environmental > Aquatic > Freshwater > Ice > Glacier... | reverse complement strand
GCAGAAGAAATGCACCGCAAAGATGTAAAGGCTGGCTGGAGAGCCCGACTTCGTTTCTATTGCAACGTACTAGTTGACGATGGAATTGAAGCACCCTATGTTGCAATCTGGTCAATGGGTATCAGCAAGCAATCATCATTTAATACAATTCGTGAGTATGCCCTTGAAACAGGAAGCATCTCAAACGTACTATGGAAGTTAAAGCGTAATGGTCAGGGTACTGAAACTAACTACACAATGATTCCATCAGTACCAGACAAGGAACCTTTTGCTTGGGGAGAGATTGAACCTTATCCTCTTGAGTTAGCACTAAAAAAGATTCCTTACGCAGAACAAGAAGCATACTACCTGGGCTTTGACAGTCCATCCATAACTTCATCTACCAACGCAGATTGGTAATATGAGTTACGTCGGCTTACATGTCCACACCCATTTTAGTTTATTTGATGGGATTGCTACTCCAGAAGAATACATTGACCGTGCAGTTGAACTTGGTATGCCAGCACTGGCTATCACAGATCACGGTACCTTATCTGGGCATAGAGAACTGCATCGTCTTGCAAAAGCAAAGGGCATTAAGCCAATTCTAGGTCTAGAAGGATACATGTGTGCAGACATATCTGATAAAAGAGATAAGTCTGAAAGAAAAGGTCAACAAGATCTTGTCTACAACCACATTATCCTTCTAGCCAAGAATAAAATAGGTTTAGAAAACTTAAATAAGATTAGCGAACTATCTTGGACAGATGGTTTTTTTAAGAAGCCAAGGTTTGACTTTGCTATATTAGAAAAGTACAAAGAAGGAATTATTGTTTCTTCTGCTTGTCCAAGTAGCGTATTAGTAAAAGCACTTGAAGAAAAAGAGTTTGCTCTTGCCAAGAAATATATATTATGGTTTAAAGAACGATTTGCGGATGATTATTATATTGAGGTTATGCCTCACACAGAAGCACATATTAATAAGTATCTTATAGAACTTGCAGATGAGTTTAACATCAAGGTTATTGTAACTCCAGACTGCCACCATTCAGATAAATCTCAAATTGAAATTCAAGAGTTTAAGTTACTGATGAACACTCACGCAAAGGTTATTAAAGAAACCTCATACGACAAGTCTAAGAAGCAACCAACAATGATGAAGCGTCTTGATTATCTTTACGGGGAAGATCGACAGATTACTTTTAATAAGTTTGACATTCACCTTCTTTCTTATGAAGAAATTAAAAAAGCCATGGAATTGCAGGGTATTGATAGACCAGACATATACTCAAACACACTACTACTAGCAGACACAGTAGAAGACTATGACATTCAAGAGGGACTAAACCTTCTTCCTGTTCAATACAAAAGTCCAGACAAAGAACTAGCAAAGATTGCTATGGAAGGTTTGGTTGAACGAGGTTTGTCAGAAAACAAAGAATACCTTAACAGGCTTGAAGTAGAACTTAAAATTATTAAAGATAAGAAGTTTGCACCATACTTTCTTGTTGTAAGTAACATGATCAACTGGGCAAAGAAAGAAGAGATTATGGTAGGTCCAGGTCGTGGATCTTCTGCTGGCTCTCTTGTTTGCTATGCTTTAAGGATTACAGACATTGACCCAATAGAGCATAACCTCTTGTTCTTTAGATTTATTAACCCTGATCGAAATGACTTTCCTGATATCGATACAGATATTCAAGATACTCGTCGTGAAGAAGTAAAAGATTATTTAGTTAGACAGTATCGACATGTTGCATCTATTGCAACCTTCTTGCAGTTTACTGGTAAAGGAATTGTAAGAGATGTTTCAAGAGTATTGAACATTCCTTTGTCGGATGTAAACAAAGTCCTAAAGACTGTAGACTCTTGGGATGACTTCTGTACTTCAAAGTCAACAAGAGAGTTTAGAGAAAAGTATCCAGAGGTAGAGATCTACGGAGAACAACTTCGTGGAAGAATTCGTGGAACTGGAATTCACGCTGCTGGAGTTGTTACTAGCAAAGATCCAATCTTTAGATATGCTCCATTAGAAACAAGATCTTCTACAGGTTCTGATAACAGAATCCCTGTTGTTGGTGTTGACATGGAAGAAGCAGAAAAGATTGGTCTTATTAAAATTGATGCTTTGGGTCTTAAGACTTTATCTGTTCTTAAGAATACAATTGATATGATTAAAGAGCAAGATGGAAAAAAGATTGATCTTCTTAAGATTAAGATGGATGATGCTAATGTTTATCAGATGCTATCTGATGGATATACAAAGGGTGTGTTTCAGTGTGAAGCAGCACCATACACAAACCTTCTTGTTAAAATGGGTGTAAAAAACCTTTCAGAACTTGCAGCATCAAATGCTTTAGTTCGTCCAGGTGCAATGAACACAATCGGAAAAGATTATATTGATCGTAAGCATGGTCGTCAAAAAATTGACTATACTCACACCATCTTAAAAGAATTTACGGGGGAGACTTATGGCTGTATTCTTTACCAAGAACAAGTTATGCAGGCATGCGTGTCACTTGGAGGTATGTCAATGTCCGAAGCGGACAAAGTCAGAAAAATTATTGGCAAGAAGAAGGATGCTAAAGAATTTGATCAGTTCAAGGATAAATTCGTAGAAGGGGCTTCTGCTTATATTTCGCCTAACCTTGCTAAAGATTTATGGCAAGACTTTGAGGCTCACGCAGGGTACTCATTTAATAAATCTCACGCAGTAGCATACTCAACACTTTCATATTGGACAGCATGGTTAAAGTATCACTATCCACTAGAGTTCATGTATTCCCTATTAAAAAATGAAAAGGACAAAGATGCAAGAACTGAATATCTTATTGAAGCAAAAAGAATGGGCATTAGTATTAAGTTACCTCACATTAACGATTCGGATATTGATTTTAAAATTGAGGGTAAGGGTATTCGGTTTGGACTCAGTGCTATCAAGTTCATATCTGACAAAATTGGTGAAAGATATATGGCAGCACGACCATTCAGTTCGTACAAAGAACTTGAAGAGTTTACATTTACCAAAGGTAACGGAGTAAACAGTCGTGCACTACAAGCACTAAGAGTAATTGGTGCTGCAACCTTTAATGATAATCCTAGAAATGACCAAGAGATTAAAGAAAATCTTTATGAATATTTAAATTTGCCAGAGTTTAATATTACAATACCTTCTCACTACTATGCATTCATTCAAGACATAGATGACTTTGAGGAAAAAGGATCATATATTTTTATGGGCATGGTAAAGGCAATTAAAAGAGGACCAGGCTGGTCAAGAGTTGAAGTCTTAGATAAAACTGGTAGTGTTGGTATATTCGATGATGAGAATACAACTATAGAAACAGGTCGTTCTTATTTACTTCTTTGCAATGATAACAGAATTGTTTCTTTTATACCTTCTGATGAAATAAAAGAATCTTCTCATGCACTCGTTAAGTTCTTAAGTTACAAGCAGTTGCCATACAAGGATGATGAAATGTTTGTAGTATCATTTAAACCACGAGTAACCAAGACTGGCAAAAAGATGGCATCACTTACTCTTGCAGATACAAGCAGAGATCTTCATTCTGTTACAGTATTTCCCACATCTTTTGCAAAAGCATACATGCACATAGAAGAAGGAAAATCGTATAAGTTTGATTTTGGAAAAACTAAGGATGGGACAGTTACATTGGAGGATATACATGTCGGTTAGTATTGAAGAGGCGTTAGCACAATTAGATCCAAAGCTAAGAAAGAAATTAGCTAATGGTGTAGGAGTAAACTATGAGTATCAACCTACTCCTAGTTATGGTTTAAACCGTGCCCTAGGGGGTGGACTACCATATGGTAGACAAGTTCTTATTTGGGGATCAAAGTCATCTGCAAAGTCTTCTATGTGCCTTCAAATAATTGCTCTAGCCCAAGCAGAAGGAAAGCTATGTGCATGGATTGACTCAGAGATGTCTTACTCAGAAGACTGGGCTAGAACTTTAGGAGTAGATCCAACAAAACTAATCTATTCACAAGCAAGGACCATTAGTGATATGGTTGATGTAGGTGTTGGGTTAATGAATGCAGGAGTAGACCTAATTGTGGTAGACTCTATTACATCAATGCTTCCTGCAATATATTTTGAAAAAGATACAGATGAAATGAAGGCATTAGAAAATACAAAGCAGATTGGAGCAGAATCCCGTGACTTTAGTAACGCATGGAAAATGCTTAATTATGCTAACAACAAAGTTAAGCCTACTTTGCTTGTTCTTATTTCTCAGTCTCGTAATAATATCAATGCTATGTATACTAGTCAGCAGCCTAGTGGTGGTCAGGCTACTAAGTTTTATTCCTCTTGTATTGTTAAATTATTTAGTTCAGAATCAGACAACCAAGCCATCAAGGGTAAAATTAAAGTAGGAGATAAACTGATTGAAGAAAAAATTGGCAGAACTATTAAATGGGAATTACAATTCTCCAAAACCTCTCCAGGGTTCCAATCTGGCGAGTATGATTTTTATTTTAGAGGTGATGATATTGGTCTTGATACCATTGGTGATCTTGTTACTACGGCTGAGCTAAATGGAATTGTAGAAAGAACTGGAGCGTGGTATATTCTTCCAGATGGTTCAAAAGTTCAAGGGAAAGAAGCATTTGTTAATCGTGTAAGAGAAGATCTTGATCTTCAGCAATCTATTAAGGATAAGCTAAATGCCTAGTTACACCGTATACAATGGTAAATTTTTGTGCCATGATTGCAAGATAGAGGTAAGATCTCTAAGACTCTATGCTGAAACCAAAGAAGCAACTTGGATGTGCAAGGATAAACATCTTAGTACAGTTAGGTTTGGCAAACAAAGGAAAAGTGACTATGACGGAAAAAAGTGAGTCAAAACGAATTGGAGCAAAGCAACACAAAAACTCTGGTAGAAATATGCAAAAGGGAGATGCTTCATGGAAAGAATTTGTCATTGACTTTAAAGAGGTAGGCAAATCATTTACCCTTAATAAAGAAGTTTGGGCTAAAGCGACTACGGATGCTATCCGTAATGGTAAAGATCCTGCTATTGTTGTCGTTATTGGCGAGGGAAATACAAAAATTAGGCTTGCTATAATTGCAATGGACATGTTAGAACAATTAACGGAGGAATAATGGAAGAAAAAACAACTATAGACATGATCAATGGACTTTCAGAGATTGCTGATTATATGCAAGATGAAGAGCTGACTACAGCCCTTACTATGATTGCTAAACTAATTATTAAGCCAGATATCCCAATTAATGTAGCACATGTAGAAATTGTAAGGTTGCAGGCAATTGCAGCAAAGATGGCATTTAAAGCAACATGGATGGCTAATGTAGATAAGTCTGATAGAGGTAAAAAGAATTTATACTATACAGCAGCAGAGTCTATAAACAATCTTGTCTCAGCACTGAAATACATAACTCGTTAATCTGGTATACTTAAGGTAGTAGAAATGAGAATAAAATGACAAAAAATTTATTGCAGCAGATCATGATTAAAACAGAAAAAAATATAATCCATCCTATAGATCAGGCAGGATTAATTGAAAAAATTCAGTCTGGATATACGGTAAATCGTGTAGCAAAGCATACACAAAAGAAAACCTTTGCTCCATCAACTATTGCATATGGCCATGGTGAGTGTCCTAGATACTGGTACTTAGCCTTTGATGGTCAAACATTTGAAGATGATGCTACACCGTTTAGTGCAGCAAACATGACTGCTGGAACTAAGTCCCATGAAAGAATTCAAGAAGCAATGGGCAATGTTCCTGGCTTCCTAGTTGATTCTGAATTTAAAATTACACATTCAGATCCCCCAATTTTTGGGTATGGAGATGTTATTGTTAATTGGCAGGGAGAAGAGCTCCTTGGTGAAATTAAAACAATGATGAATGAAGGGTTTGAGTATCGTAAAACACACATGAAGCCAAAGTCTGGACATTTAATTCAGTTATTAATTTATATGAAGATTCTTAAAAAGGCAAAAGCAGTATTAATTTATGAAAACAAAAACAATCATGATGTTCTTGTTTTGCCAGTAGAAGTAAATGATTATTATCGTCGGTGGGTAGACCAGACGTTTGAGTGGATGAGAGCAGTTCGTAAGGCTTGGGTTGATAGAACCCTGCCCCAAAAGAACTATCGTTCTAACTCAAAAATCTGCAAGTCATGCCCAATTAAAAAGGCTTGTGCAGATGCTGGTCCAGGAGACTTTAAACTAAAGTCCATGGAGCCAATAGATGAAGCATTGTCAATGGTGTGACAAACAATTTAATTCAGAAATAAGTTACCAAATTTACTGCTCTTCAGATTGCAGGGATCTAGCAACAAAAGAAAAAATTGCTGCTAGGTATCTTGTGACAAGAAGGCAAAAAAGAATAGGGAAGCAAAGGCTTTGCAAGTCGTGCAATAAAGATCTTTCTATTTACAATGATGATACTCTTTGTGCTAACTGCACTGTAAGTCCATCATCCGTAGTAAAAGCATTAAAAGAAATAAAGGATAACTTAAAATGAAATTATCAAGCATATCTAGTGCCATCCCAGAAACGATCTGTGCAATTGATGCTAGCACTAATAGTTTAGCTTTTGCTGTTTTTAATACAAAAGAAAAAACACTTTCTTCTATTGGAAAGATTAACTTTACTGGCAAAGATACTTATCAAAAAGTTATGGATGCTGGACAAAAGGTAAAAGCTTTTCTTGATTACTTTGGGGGCTTTGAGGCTATTGTAATAGAGCATACAGTATTTATGAATAGTCCTAAGACTGCTGCAGATTTAGCCCTTGTTCAAGGAGCAATACTTGGTGCAGCAGGACAGTCAGGAACTAAAGCAATTGGCAAAGTTGCACCGATAACCTGGCAAAATTTTATTGGCAATAAGAAAATATCTAAAGATGAAAAACTCTACATACGGTCTCAACAGCCAGGCAAGTCTGAATCATGGTACAAAACATTTGAAAGAGACTTGCGAAAACAAAGAACTATTAGTTTTATTAATCTTCAGTATGATATGAGTATAACGGATAATGATGTTGCAGATGCCTGTGGCATTGGCTATTGGGCTTTAAAAAATTGGGGAAAGGCAATAGGAGAATTATGAGAGAGAGGTTTGATTTTAAAGAAGAGGAGCATAGCGTTATTCTTACAGTAAAAACCAAGTCTCCGACCAAGTGGCTGCTGTTTGATCGTGAAACAGGACAGTTTTACGTAGGAAGTCCAGATGCACATTGGGATAGGCTTGAGCCAAAAATAAAAATTGACAAGGATCTTGATGTCTGGTAAACTATATACAAGTGAGGCATTTATGAAAAAAAGATACCTTGTAGACAAAAAATCACCAGAAGAAATTGCCAAAGAGTGTGGAGCAAGCATAGAAACTATCTATGTATATCTTGCTAAATTTAAATTAAGGAAGTCAAAGCGATGAATAAATTTCAAAAATTATTTATTACAGTAGGTGTTGCTGGCGCAGTGGGGATAACCTTTGCTTTGGCTGCATTAAAGGGTATTCCAGAATCATTTGATTGGGATGAAGATGATGAGTGAAAACTTACATATAACTGTTGATCAAGTTAACCATCCTAAACACTATACAACAGACCCATCAGGAGTTGAGTGTATTCAGATAACCAGACATAGAAATTTTAATATTGGAAATGCATTTAAATATCTTTGGAGAGCAGGAATAAAAGATGAGTCTAAAACTATACAGGATTTAGAAAAAGCAATTTTTTATATCCAAGATGAAATTAAAAGACTGGAAGGTAGCCATGTCAACTGAAGATGATATGATTAAGCATCTTGATCAAGTCAATGATGTTGTTGTAGAATACCTTAAGGGTAATGATCCAACTCAAATATCAAAAGACCTTGCAATCCCTAGACAAAGAGTTGTGGCACATATAGATGAGTGGAAATCCAATGCTTCAAATAACGCAGTAATTCGTGCTCGTGCAAAAGAAGCTTTAGCTGGAGCAGATGCTCACTATGGTAAATTAATATTAAAATCCTATGAGGTTATGGATGAAGCATCGATGACAAATAACCTAACTGCAAAAACAGGAGCCATTAAACTGGTAATGGATATTGAATCCAAGCGTATTGATATGCTACAAAAAGCGGGACTACTTGAAAATAAAGAACTTGCAGAAGAAATGATAGAGATTGAGCGCAGACAAGAAGTACTCGTAACTATCCTAAAGGATGTTGCCTCTGAATACCCAGAAGTGCGGGATGTTATTATGAGAAAGCTTTCTTCTTTTGCTAAAGATAATGAAGTCATTACGGTTATAAACAATGTTTGATGATTTTTTAGATGCATTAAAAGATAACCATTTTATAGAAACACCAGTAGATGCAAAGACCTTTGTTGAACATGAAGACTATCTTGGGCTACCCCCCCTATCAAAAATTCAATATGATATTGTAGAAGCTATGAGTCAAATTTATAGAAAAGAAGATTTAATAGATCTAATGGGAGAAGAAGAAGGATCTAGATATTACGAAAAATATACTAAAAATGAGATCATCCTACAACTTGGTAAAGGCAGTGGTAAAGATTTTACATCTACCGTAGCCTGCTCGTACATTGTCTATAAGCTGTTGTGCTTAAAGGAACCTGCAAGATATTATGGCAAGCCAGCAGGAGACGCTATTGATTTAATTAATGTGGCTATTAACGCACAGCAGGCAAAGAATGTCTTCTTTAAAGGGTTTAAATCAAAGATTGAGCGATCTCCTTGGTTTGCTGGAAAGTATAACCCAAAAGCAGATTCAGTTGAGTTTGATAAATCTATTACTGTTTATTCTGGTCATTCAGAACGAGAGTCCCATGAGGGTTTAAACCTTTTGCTTGCAGTCCTTGATGAGATTTCTGGATTTGCTTCTGAAATAAATACTGGAAATGAACAGGGCAAAACTGCGGATAATATTTACAAAGCCTTTCGTGGTTCAGTTGATTCTAGATTTCCAGACTTGGGGAAGGTGGTGCTTCTATCTTTCCCGCGGTACCCAGGAGACTTTATTTCAGAAAGATATGATGCAGTAATTGCAGAGAAAGAGGTAGTAGAAAAAACCCATAGGTTTATTATTAATCCAATACTGCCAGAAGATGATCCAGGTAATACATTTGATATTACTTGGGATGAAGACCACATTATTTCTTATAAATACCCAGGAGTTTTTGCATTAAAAAAACCAACATGGGAAGTAAACCCAACTAGAAAGATTGATGATTTTAAGATTGCTTTTTTGACTGACTTAGGAGATGCTATGCAAAGATTTGCATGCGTTCCTACATTTGCATCTGATGCATTCTTTAAGCAATCAGACAAGGTAAGATCATGTATGACACTCAGAAACCCTGTGGATAACTTTAGAAGGTTTGATGAAGCATTTAAGCCAGACCCAGAGAAAGTTTACTATGTCCATGCTGACCTTGCCCAGAAACACGATAAGTGTGCAGTTGCAATAGCTCATGTGGATAAGTGGGTAAATATCCAGGTAATTAATAATTATGAACAAGTAGCACCAATAGTAGTAGTAGATGCAGTAGCATGGTGGGAACCCAAGGTTGAAGGACCAGTAAATTTATCAGAAGTTAAAATGTGGATTCAGAATTTAAGAAGGCTTGGATTTAATATTGGAATGGTTTCTTTTGACCGTTGGCAGTCCTTTGATATTCAAAATGAATTAAAACAGGTGGGTATAAGAACTGATACTGTTTCTGTTGCTAAGAAGCATTATGAGGATATGGCTATGCTTGTTTATGAAGAAAGATTAGCAATGCCAGCCATTGATTTATTATTTGATGAGCTTACGCAGTTAAAGATTATGAAAAATAATAGGGTAGATCACCCAAGAAAATCTTCAAAAGATTTGGCTGATGCGGTTTGTGGTGCTATCTTTGGGGCAATATCACATACCCCAAAGGATCAAAACCAAGTGGTGGAGGTTCATACAATAAGCGATAGGCCAAAGAAAGTTGACAGCCTTGATCGTAATGTGATACACTTTAAACCTATGCCAGATGATGTAAAAGACTATCTGGATAGGTTTAATCTACTATAAATAAGGAGAAATACTGAATGAATTCATTCAAGAAAATATCAATTGCTATCGCTGCAGCCCTAGCAATTACAGGTCTATCTACAGTTTCAGCATCGGCAGCCCCGTTAGTTGTTACAGTAGCAACTGCAGCAAACACGACAACGGCACTTGCACCTTCAACAGTTGCAGTGCCAGTAACAAATGTAATTGCTGCGGGTAATACTATTGCACTTGCTGCAACAGCAGATACAGCAACAGTGGTTACATTTACAGCATCAGGAGCAGTTCGTTTAGTAACTGCACTTAATACAACAGATGCACCAAAGACAGTTGCTTCAGGGGTTACATCTACTTCAGCAACATCGGCAGGAACCGCATTGACAGTTTATGCCTACACAACATCAACAACAGTTGGATCTGTTACCATTACAAATGGTGCCTATTCAACAATCGTTTATATTCAGGGTACAGCAGGAGTAGCAGCAAACATTGCTTTATCAGTACCAACATCAACAGCAGTAGGAACAACTCCTACATTTGCTGTATCAGCAACAGATGTATTCGGAAATCCCGTTGCATCAGAAGCAGTTGCAGTAACATTAATTGGAGCAACATTCTCTGATGCTTCAATTACAAAGACACTTACAACTTCAGCAGTCACTTCAGCAGCAGGCGTTACTCCAGTAACAGTCCTTGGTTCTGCTACAGGAACACTTGCTACAGCAGTTGCAGGTTCAGTTACAGTGGTTGCAACAGATGCAACAATTGCAGCAACAGCAACTGGTTTGCCAGTAGCAGTCAAGTCAGCAATTGCAACATTTGTAGTATCAGATCTTGCTACTCAGATCGCAGCATTGACAGCACAGGTTGCTGTACTAACTAATGCTAATTTAGTTGCAAAAGCAGCAGCAGATGCAACAGCAGTTTCAGTTAAGTTAGCAGCAGATGCAGCACTTGTAATTTCTAAAGCAGAAACAGCAAAAGCAATTGCAGATGCAGTAATAGAAAAGATTGCAGCAACAGCATCTGCTAAGGCAGCAACAGATCTTGCAGCAGCAACTTCTAAGGCAGCAACAGATCTTGCAGCAGCAACTTATAAGGCACAGTACAATGCTCTTGCTAAGAAGTGGAATGCAAAGAATCCTAAGACTAAGGTTGCGTTAAAGAAGTAATCAGTCCAACACTAAGGGGATCTGCTTATGCAGGTCCTTTTTTTGTATAATAAAATGATATAATCATCTTGTTAGACATTAGTCTGCAGAAGGAGCTGAGAGGAATAAAAAAATTATTACGCATAGTTTTAGTATTAATACTTGTATCAGCACCCTTGCTCCTTGGCATAGATAAGGCTCACGCAGCCTCTGCAGGGCTTGTAGCCAAGGTTTATAACTGTCTTGGATACAATGGTTCCCCTCCCATGCCCTGCAATAACGCAAACCCAGTAATTACAACTACTGTTCCTAATATAGACCTCCAGTGGGGTGGTGGATCAGTTTTAGGTGGTCCCTCAGAAGATGTTCAAGTTCATTTTTCAGGGTATATAGTAAGCCCAACAACACAAAACATATCATTCTTAGCAACAGCAGATGATGGAACCCGATTATATATAAATGATACATTATTAACAGATGATTGGGTAGATAAGGGTGGTGGAGGAACTACCTCTGAGCCAATTGCTTTTACTGCTAATCAACCTAAAAAGATAGATCTTTGGTATTATGAAAATGGTGGCGGAGCCAATGTATTTTTAAATTGGGATATTGGTCAAGGTATGCAAATTATTCCAGCATCAGCATTTTATCAAACAGATCCTGGATATACAGCACCTCCACCTCCAGCAACACCATCAATTACTCCAATATCAAACCTACAATACACTTTAGGTTCTCAAAACATTGCCCTAACTTGGGATTCAGCAACAGCACAGAATACAACTTTAAGAATATATTTAATTAATTTTTATGATTTAGATACAGCAACAGCAACAACATCTGGTGGATGGGGTATATGGAACTATGTGTCTCAAGGTCACTCATATAATTTTCCATACTATTTATTAACTGGAAGTAATCCAGTAACTACTGGTTGGGGTCCCGTAAGAATTTGTATTAAGGCATCAAGTGAAGATCCAAATGCTGGATTAAATGGGATTAGGTCTGAGCCAGTGTGCGTTGATATAGATGTTGTAGATCCACAAATAGCAATTGATGTTGAAACTGAAAGACTTAGATTGGTAGAAGTTGCTAGAGTAGCAGAGGTAGCAAGACTTGCAGAAATTGCTAGAGTTGCAGAAGTGGCAAGATTAGCAGAAGTAGCAAGACTTCAAGCAGAAGCAGCAGCACTGTTAGCAGCACAACAAGCAGAGGCTGCAAGGTTAGCAGAAATTGCTAGAGTTGCAGAAGTGGCAAGATTAGCAGAAGTAGCAGAAGCAGCAAGAGTTCAAGCAGAAAGACAGGCTGCTATAGCAGAGGCTGCTAGAGTAGAAGCAGAAAGACAGGCAGCCCTTGCCGAAGCAAACAGAATTGCTGCAGAAGCAGCAGCAGCAAAAGCAGAAGCAGATAGATTAGAGGCAGAGGCTGCTGCAATTAAGGCTGAAGCAGATAGAGTTGCTGCAGAACTTGCTGCTCAGAAAGCAGAAGAAGATAGAATTAAGGCTGAAGCAGAAGCCCAAGCAGCCGAAGAAGAAAGAATAAAGGCTGAAGAGGATGCTAAAGCCAAGGCAGAAGAAGAAGCCAAACTATTAGCAGAACAAAAAGCACAAGAGAAAGCAGATGCAAAAGCAAAAGCAGATGCAGAAGCAAAGGCTAAAGCAGATGCAAAAGAATTATCAGATAAGCAGGCACAAGAAAAAGCAGAACAAGATAAGTTGGATCAGATAGCCAAAGATGCTAAAGATGAAAAAAAATTATCAAAAGAAGAAGTAGCAGCAGTTGTTAGTGCACTGATTGCGAACCTAAAACCAGGGGAATCAATATCAGCAGCAGAAGTAAAAGCATCTGGAGCATCTTATGCAGACCTTCCCCCATCAACTCCAGTAGAAATCAGAACATCTGAATCTGGTGAGGTATTGGTTATTACAGCAGAGGTAGCAGCCAATGTTGAGTTAGTTCAAGATCCAGGAGCATTACTTGAAGCAGTATTTACAGATCCAGGAGCAGCATTAGCAGCCCTAGAAAGTATTGGGGCAGACATGACTCCAGCAGAAAGAAAAGAAGCAACCGAGATGGTTGTTGTAACAGTTATTGCTACAGGGGCTGCTATAACTGCAGCAGGTGCAGCAGGATCCACTGGAGGAGGCTCTTCTAATTCAGGAGGAGGTTCAGGTGGAGGAGGCTCTTCAGGAGAATCCAAAGGTGCAAGAAGGAGAGAAACAACATGATGAAAATTATTAAAGATTTAGTAGATCAAGCATGGACACTTCTAGGTATGTTTATTGCCTGGGTTGTTCTTGATGGCAGCGCAAAAACTATAGTTGGATATGGTATCGTATTTACTTTAATATTTTGGGGATTAACATACAAAATTAGAAATAGAGAGGAGGACTAAAATGACAACTAAAAAAGTATTCGTGGCTCCAAAGAAAGAGAGCCCACAGAAGGCTCTTCCAAATATCTTAATGCGTATTGTTGCAGTGTTCGCTGCTTCTGGTTTATCAGTACTTGGTGCTGGAGCAGTAGTAGGAATTGAAACAGTTCAGGCAATTATGCTTGCAGGTTTGTTGGGCGTAGCAACAGTCATTGAAAGGCTTGCAAGGGCTTTTTTAGACGATGGCAGGTTATCATTAACAGAAATAAATGATGCATTTAGGACTGTAGACAAAAAGGCTAATTAGTCATTGTAAGTCATAGTTGACAGCCCTCTCTGGGCAATGGTATACTTGAGTATATCTATCTAGAGAGGTTTTCATGACTTGTATTGCTGTTTTAAAGGATGAAGGTAAGGTTTACATGGCAGGAGATAGAGGTGCATCAGATGATGGAACTATCTTAGCCTTATCTGCCCCAAAAGTTTGGAAAATTGGTCCTTATCTAATTGGTTATGCAGGATCAATGGATGGCGAAAGAATTCGTTACAACTTTAAACCAACTATACCTAACATTAAAGATACAGATAAGTTTATGCAAACCAAATTTATTAAAGAGCTAAAAGAATTTTATAATGAGTTCTGGGTAGATACATCAAAAGATGGAGACCTAGGTTTAATTATTGCTATTCGTGGTGAAATATACGAACATAGTTCTGCAGACATGTCTTTATCTAAATACACTCTGCCATATTTGGCAATGGGATCAGGAGCAGAATATGCTTACGGGGTTTTATATGCCACAGATAAACAAAAAAATGCACGGAATAGAGTGCAACAAGCAGTATCAGCAGCAATAAAATTTAACCCATCATGCATGGGTCCAGTTGACATTGTAAGTCTTTAAAGATATACTTAATACATGGACGATTCATTTGAAAGAGATCTAAGTATAGAAGAAAAAGAATTTTCTATTTGGTTAGAAAATGGTATTGAAAGAAGATGGATTTCAGATCCTTACTGTAATACTCATGATGGTGGGTATGAATACAAATCAACAGAAGAGATAGAAGAGTGGGACCAAGGCGGCGACCCATGTGATCATGTAGTAAAGTTAATGATAGGGGAATAAAATGAAAAAGTTAATTATTGGAGTAGTAGCAGTATTAGGGTTTGTATTAGTGCAGCCAGCACAAGCAGAAGAAAATAAAACACTTGTAATCATTGATTCTTATTTTGATTCAAGAGTTGCTAGCCCAAGTTTTAAATGTATTGTTGTTGCTACAAAAGATTTATGCAAAGATTCTGTAAGCGTTATCCCAAAATCTTTATCTAGCAATATTAATCATGGGAATGCCATGGTTGAAGTCTCTAGACGCCAAAACCCAAATATTAATATTATTGGGTTAGTCAGTGCATCAAGTCCTTCGTCAGACGTAAATGCTGGAACTTTTGTTGAAGCCTTGTCTTGGGTTGACAATAATTCTACAGGCGTTGGAGCAGTTTCAATTTCAAGATACTTTAATGGAGCAACTACCTGTTCTCCAGCATCCGTAAATACTGCTCCTTATGGCGGAGTAGTTGGGGTAGACTTAAAAATTAAAGAATTGATTTATGCTTTAAATAGCAAAGGCATTAAAGTCTTTGCCTCTACAGGTAACGTATTTAAAAAACCAGTAGGCTATCCAGCATGTATTAGTCAAGTAAATTCTGTTAGTGTTGGAAGCATAAATAAATTAGGAGTGACCGTTAGCTCTTTTCAGTTTGATGCTTTTACATCTTACTTTGCATCAAGCTCAGTTTTTTCTTATACTACGCCAATAGGGCTTGTCGCTAATACCACTTCTGCTGGAACAGTGGCAGTTGCTACACAGTACTTAAGTAAGAGTATTCTGACAAAAATTGTTGCAGTAGTTAGATAGTTTCAAGGACTGGGGGTA
>Ga0209702_10006235_pt1 | contig 15507 bp, 13 predicted proteins | sample FRY01_FD_187210 | JGI IMG/M metagenome (GOLD analysis project Ga0209702, IMG submission 187210) | Freshwater microbial communities from Lake Fryxell liftoff mats and glacier meltwater in Antarctica - FRY-01 (SPAdes) (version 2) | ecosystem: Environmental > Aquatic > Freshwater > Ice > Glacier... | reverse complement strand
AGTTCAGAATATTGCTGAATCCAGATGCCAAACGGTTTCAAACCAAGTACAAAAAGGTATCCCCGGCTATGAAACAGGGGCTCGTGAACCAAATCTACCCCTTGGAGGACCTCCTGTTAATGAAGCCCTTAATGTTTACCATAGATTAAATGCCCAGTACCAAAACTTCTATTATCCATGAAAACCAAAAACTTATTTCCCAACCGCTGGAAGCCGATTGGTTGGTTGCTGCTTGTGTTGTGCATTCCAGTAGGCATGTGGGAAATATTCGCCGATATTGATTTTCCACTCAGTGCAGAAGTGACAATTCCTTGGCCTTTTTGTGCAGAAGGCCAGGAAACGAATAGCATTCTGGATTTTACCCAGCACAATAAAAATGGCACTATCACGCTACAATTAATCGACGAAATTATTTGTTCGTCTGTACTTGCAGGACTGCTAATAGTGGGTTTTTCGCGTGTAAAAAATGAAGATGAACGTATTGCTCAGATGAGGTTGGAATCATTACAGTGGGCCATTTATGGTAATACGCTTATTCTGGTTCTTTGTATTGCCTTTATTCATGGATTTCTATTCCTAGATGTTATGATCTATAACATGTTTACCCCACTACTGATTTTTGTGCTGCGGTTTCACTGGCTGCTGGTCTGGAAGGAAGTACGGGAGTTGAAGCGTCAGGAAGGAGGGGAAGTATCAGTATGAAAAATCGAATCAGGATTGAACGGGCAATTATAAATATTACCCAAGCTGATTTAGCCGAACGGGTACAGGTATCACGTCAGACGATCAATGCCATTGAGGCCGGAAAGTACTCGCCTTCCCTGGCCTTGGGTATGAAAATGGCTAAGGTCTTTTCCAAGACCGTCGATGAGGTATTTACATTAGAAGAAGGTGATTGAAGTTTGTAAGTGATTTACTAAGCGGATTTATTTTCCCATTCAATATTATCGCTTATAATATCCTCGGTTTCTTCCAGATGTTCAAAGGCGTAGTCCATTTTGGATCGGTCAAACTCGTTCTCGTTGTTTGCGATCCAGATGGTGGCTACGCCATTTCCAATAAAGTTAGTAATAGCCCTGGCTTCCGACATAAATCGATCAACGCCGAGCAAGAGGGCAAGACCCTCGACGGGAATCACCTTAATGGCGGATAGCGTGGAGGCAAGTACCACAAAGCCACTTCCCGTGACTCCCGCGGCTCCCTTTGAGGTTACCATCAGGATACCGATAACCGTAAACATCTGGGCGAGAGTTAGTTCAACCCCATATACCTGAGCCAGGAAGATGGTAGCCATGGATAGGTATATCGTGGTGCCATCAAGATTAAAAGAATAGCCGGCGGGCACTACCAAGCCTACTACGGGTTTGGAACAGCCCATGCGTTCCAACTTTTCCATTAGCGAGGGGAGTCCTGCTTCGGAAGAAGAAGTACCCAATACAATCAGTAATTCTTCCCGGATGTAGTTGAGGAACTTAAAGATACTAACCTTATAATACCGTAGAATCAGGTACAGAACCACAAAGATGAATAATGCCATGGTGATGTATACCGTGAGCATCAGTTTGCCTAATGGTAAGAGTGTTTTGATACCATACTTGCCAATCGTGAAGGCCATTCCTCCGAACGCACCAATGGGGGCAAAAAGCATTACCCAGTGCAATGCCTTGAATACATATTTGGAAAGAAAGCTAAGGACTGGAATAATGCGATCCTTACCTTTGTACTTACTGAGGAATATTCCAAAGAGGATAGAAAAAATCAGAACCTGAATGGTAAGGTTATCCATCAGAAATTGCAACCAACTAAACCCTTTCTCCGCGCTTTCCTGAAATTTAGAAATATCACCACCCTCCATACCGGCGGTCACGACGCCGTCGCCGGGTCTGATTATGTAAGCTACTGCTAAGCCTATCATAAGCGCAAACGTGGTGACGACTTCAAAGTAGAGTAGGGCTTTTCCGCCTACTTTCCCAACCTTTTTCAGATCGCCCATTCCGCTAATCCCCATCGAAATAGTCAGGAAAATTATGGGGTTGATGAATAGCTTGACGATATCAATGAAACCTTTTCCGAGAGGTTGCATTTTTTGGGCCGTTTCGGGTTCAAAATGGCCTAACAACGCACCGGTCGTAATAGCGGTAAGGACCCAGAAGGTAAGGTTTGTGAAGATTTTTTTCATTCGAAAAGGGTTGTCTAAGTAGGGGCAAGTGGTTTAGCCTGATGATCGTATTATTCCAGAGTACCTTCAAAGGACGAAATAAACGCCCTTATTTCAAAAGTAGTGGGTAAATTTATGCCGGCAAATTCACGAACTTTGCGGCGCTTATCTTCGTTCAACTACCATGAATATTTTAATTACGGGAGCTACTGGATTGGTCGGTAGTGCGGCCGCGAAAAGGTTTCTGTCAGAAAATCACGCAGTATCGGTACTCCATCGCCCTGACTCTGACCGTACGTTATTGGCTGACGTCGCCAATCAGCTGCATTGGATCGAAGGTGATATTCTCGATATAGTTTCGTTAGAAAAATCCTTGGAGGGTATAAACTACGTTCTTCATTCGGCCGCTATCGTCTCTTTTGTACCACGGGATGTGGAGCGGATGATAAAAATAAACGTCGAAGGAACGGCCAATGTAGTCAATGCTTGCCTCAAAAAAGGAATTCGTAAGCTCTGCCACGTAAGTAGTGTGGCTGCCTTAGGGCGGCCCGATCCTCGCCGCAGTGAGCAAAAAGGCATGATTCAGATTAACGAAAATCAGCGGTGGGAGGAGTCGCCTAGTAACTCAGACTATGCCAAAACGAAGTATCTGGCGGAGCTGGAAGTGTGGCGCGGAATTGCCGAAGGACTCAACGCCGTAATGGTTAATCCTGGCTTGATTCTTGGGGAGGGCGATTGGCGCAAAAGCAGCACTCAATTATTCAAATATGTGTACGATGGCAAACCTTTTTATACGGAAGGAACAGTCAATTACGTTGATGTTGAAGATGTAGCTTCGGCTATAAACAGCCTCCTATTCTCTGATATACAGGGAGAACGCTTTATTTTGAGTGCCGGCACGGCTTCTTACCACGATCTTTTTGGTATGATTGCTGCGGCATTTAGTAGGAAACCTCCCCACTTGAAAGTCGGAAAAAAAATTTCCGGAGTTATTTGGAGATTCGAGGCCGTCCGATCTTGGCTGACGGGCAGCCGACCCCTCATTACCAAAGATACGGCAAGGTCAGCCACGCACCATTTTGAGTACAGAAATAATAAAATAAAAAATAGCATATCCTTTGAATTTCAACCCATTGAGGTAACCATAAAACGGGTGTGCGAAAGTTTTTTACGGAAGGTTTGACAATCAAAGAATATTTATTGCTAACTTTCTTCTAATGTATTGATTGGTACCTTTGTGCCGGCGACTCTAACCCTCGTCACTAAGATGGAGCAAGATTTTGAGGAAAAAAAAATTATATGAAAGAAACCTTACGCCGGTTTGAGCGAATGCTCAAGACCAATGAGAAGGAGTTTTTTGACCTAGATACCTACGAACAGGTCACGGAGCATTACCTTGATCAGGGAGAGTGGGAAAAGGCAATAAGGGCCTGTGACCTAGGTTTGGAAAACTATCCTTACTCTTTAGAATTGATGCTCAATAAGGCTCAGCTGCTTGCCAATAGTAGTCAGTTTGAACAAGCGCTGGAACTCCTAGAAAAAGCTAGTCTTTTTCATCCCGGTGACTCCGAAGTATTATTTATGCAGGGCGCTATTTATAATTTGATGGGCGATTATGAGCAATCTGTGAGTATTCTGGAAGCAATACTCGAAACGGCCGAAGACCGGGATGATGTTTACTATCAGATCGGCCAGACCTACCAAAATTGGGGTAAGTACGAAAAGGCAATTGAAAATTACAAGAAATCTATTTCCCGCAATCTGAATAATGAGCATGCGCTGTACGAACTGGCGCACTGCCTTGATTTGTTAGGTCAGCTCGAAGAAAACCTTGGGTTTTACAACGAACTGGTCGACAGCGACCCGTTTTCGCACCACGCCTGGTATAATCTCGGTATCGCATACAGTAAGCTCGAACGATTCGAAGAGGCTATTCATGCCTATGAGTATGCTACCCTAGTAAAAGACGACTTTGCGTCGGCCTTTTTCAACCTGGGAAATTCTTACATGAATATACAGGATTATCCTAGTGCCCGGGATAATTACTTCAAAGCCATTGAATTGGAAGGTCCTCAACCAGAAACTTGCTGTTGCTTAGGGGCAAGCTATGAGAAGATGGAAGAATATGAAACCGCTATTGGTTTCTACCATCAGGCGGTGAAGCTCGATAATCAGTGGGATGATGGTTGGTTTGGATTAGGAGTCTGCATGGGTGAACTTGGTAATTACCATGAGTCAGTCGGATTTCTGCGGAAGGCTATCGAAATCACCGAACTCAATCCCGATTATTGGCTGGCCCTTGCTGAGTCTGAATACCGGTTAGGTAATGTAGTATCATCGTTTGAAGCTTTTGAAAAATCAGCAGAAATTGAGCCAGCTAGCCCGGATGTTTGGTTAAAGTGGTCTTTGGTGTTATTCGATCAGGGTAATTATGTGAGAGCTTGTGATCTTCTGCAGGCCGCAGTCGATGATATGCCCCAAGAGCATGATTTATACTATCGTTTATGCGTGTACCTGATTCACGCAGGAGAATACCGCGAGGCACTTCTCAATCTTGAAATTGCACTTACGTTGGATTATGATGCCCACGTGCAACTTTTTGATTTTTTTCCTGAACTGGAAAAGCAAAAGGCATTGTACCGGATCATTCAACAATACCAGGAAAAGTCTTAAAAGTTGAGGCGGCAAATGTAAATTCGTCGCCTTTTTTATGCCCATCTCCCCCATGTTCTCTACTTCAAAACTTCTAGTAGTTGATTGGTTTGAATACCTAAGGCGCAATTAAAGTGACCTTTGGGACATTGTTTAAATCCGTGTAGTCCGCAGGGCCGGCAGTGTAGTGGCTCACTTATCTCCACCACGTAAGATTCATCTGATAACGGCCCAAAACCAAACGCGGGAACTGTGGAGCAGTACACACTACAAACCCGGGCGTTCATGGCAGAAGCTATGTGCATGGGAGCCGAGTCGTTGACGTAGTTCATCGCCGCATTTTTGATCAAAGCGGCAGATTGTAGAAAAGATAGCTTCCCGCACAAATTTATAACTGTCTTACCTGATTTCTCAACTAGCCGTCGACCTAATGCCTGATCATCCGGGCTACCCAGGATAAAAATAAAAAAATCCTTAGGAAGCTTTTTAATTAAATCAACCCATTGGTCTTCTGGGTACTGCTTCGTGAACCATACCGATGCCGGTGCAATGCAGATGTAGGGATTCTTCTGATGTACCTCCACCGCTTCATAATCAGCATCGGAAGGATATAACCGGGGACGGGGAGCAGTAGTTTCTTCGTCTGTGTGAACAAGTAAATGGTTTCGTTGAATTTCGTGCGTACCCTCTTTTAGAAGGTGCTTTACTTTGCGGGTAAAACCAATTGATAACGGGTTTTTATCAAATCCAATTCGTTCGGTTGCTCCCGAAAAGGCCGTTAGAAAGCCAGTAGAGGCAAACCGTTGGAGGGTAATCACCTGATCGTATTGTTGCGCACGAATGTGCAGGAGAAGGTTCCAAAGGCCCTTGTAGCGGCTTTTCTTTTTGTTCCAGGTCAAAACCTGATGGATGTACGGGTGGTTATCAAATAACTTTTCGTGCCCTTTGCGAACCAGAAAATCAAGTTGCGCCTGGGGATAGCTGTTGTGCATGCTTTCAAGTAGTGAAGTTGCCAGAATAGCATCCCCAAGAAAGGCCGTTTGGATGACGAGAATACGCTGCGGAATCATAGATTAAGTCAGTATCCGACAAAAATGAGTAATTTTGTACGTACCTCCGCAAATTATAAGGAAGGTTTTTGTGTTTATTAATAATGACAAATAACAGTACCCAAAAAAAATTGACTACCGGGCCAACGCTACCTAACGTGCAGGAAGAATACCAGATTCATACTCTTGCCAATGGGATTCGTATTGCGCACAAACAAGTGCCTCATACCCAGATTGCTCATTGTGGTATCATGCTGGATATCGGAAGTCGTGACGAATCACCTGAACAACAGGGCCTCGCGCACTTCTGGGAGCACATGGCGTTTAAAGGTACCGAGAAACGGCGCTCTCACCATATCATCAACCGCCTTGAAATTGTAGGGGGAGAGCTGAATGCCTACACCACCAAAGAAAAAATCTGCTTTCACGCCTCGGTTCTCAACGAACATTTTGACAAAGCGCTGGAACTGCTGACGGATATTTCATTTCACTCGATTTTTCCAGAAAAACAGATTGAGCGGGAGAGGAATGTGATTTTGGAGGAGATGTCCATGTACTACGACTCCCCCGAAGATGCTATTCAGGATGATTTTGATACCCTGCTTTTTCCGGAACATTCGTTAGGGTATAATATTCTGGGCACGGCCGAAACCGTAAAGGGGTTTAGCCGGGAAGACCTGCGTGCGTTTATTGCCGAGCATCTTGATACCGAAACAATTATCGTTTCCTCGGTGAGTCGGTTACCTTTTGCCAAGGTTGTGCGCTCGGCGGAAAAGTACCTCAGTGCCATTCCATTCAAAAAAACGACGAGGAAGCGGACGGCTCCTACGCTTTACCAACCTATCCGGCAAGAAGTACACCGATCGTTGACGCAGGCCCAATGCGCCATGGGTCGTCCTTCTTATGCGTTAAATGATGACCGCCGGTTGTCGTTTTTTATGCTCGTAAATTTACTGGGAGGTCCCGGAATGAATTCGCGCTTTAACATGGCCTTGCGCGAGCGCTACGGCTTTGTATACTCTATTGACGCAAATTATACTGCTTATCTTGATACGGGATACCTCGGCATTTATTTTGGAACGGAGCAAAAGCAACTGAACCGGAGTATTAGCCTAATCAATAAAGAATTAAAGCGACTACGGGAAGTCCCCTTATCGACCAGTCAGCTTCATCATACGAAAGTGCAGTTGATGGGCCAAATGGCGATGTCAGAAGAAAGTAACCTGAGTTTCATGCTCATGATGGGTAAGAGCCTGTTGGATACGGGCCGGGTAGATACTTTGCAGGAAATATTTACGGAGATTCAAAACGTTACTTCCGGACAATTGCAGGAATTGGCGCAGGACATGTTTGAAGAGAGTCAGTTTAGTTACCTGACATTTTTGCCCGAGGAGGACTGAAGCAAGAAATTCTGAGATCTTACTATTGAATTAAGATCTCAGAATTTAGAACTAGGTCTTATTATTTCTTCTTAGCCGCTGCCTTGGGTGCAAGGGAATTAATATAAACAGCAAGTTTAAGGGCATCATCCTTAGGAACCTGAGTCATCGCTGCCATTGGTGGGTAGCCGGGCCAGTTGGCTGGTACAGGCTTATAAATTAACTCAACAATTTTTTCGTCCGTATATTTCTTCGTTGCAACATCCGTGTAGGCTGGTCCCACGAGGCGGGCGTCTACACGATGGCATGCACTACAAGCATGTTTGTTCATCAGAGTTGTAATCTCCTCAGGTACTTTCACCTGGGCATGCGCGGCGCTCAATCCCATCAACATAGCAACAGCCGTTGCCCAAAGCATTCCGATTTTCTTCTTCATTTTTTTAATCAGGTAAATAAAATTAAGGATCTGTATTAATCTTCGCAACAAAAGTACACAAGTGGCGTAATTAACGGAATATTATTCCTCTATTTTTTCAATTTCGTCCAATGACCAGGTTACGCGAAGTACCTTACTAATAACGCCAATGGATGCAAAATAGTGTTGCCAGTGTAGTTGCTGCGCCGAGAGGTGGTCAGTGGGTGACTTTACCTCAATAAAATCATAGTAATCGTCCTTCCAGACCAGCAAGTCTGGAAACCCACGGGTATTTTCCCTTAGGTTTTGGGCCATTTCCAATAGTATTGCGTGTAGTTGCTTAGGAGTCAGATAGTGTATGATCAAAAGTACTGCTTCCAGCAGTCCGTTGTACCAGGCCACCAACACATTCGCAGTCCCTAGCTTTTCGGTATAGGTAGCATATACACGCTCGACAAAGGCCTCTGTATGGTCCAATTCTTTTAGACGATTGCGGAGAAGTGCTTCTCTTTTGATAAAAAAGTCGGGCAAGAAAAAATCAGAAGGAACCCGCTGCAAAGGATGATGAATAGCCCGTACGTTGGTATCATAAATAACATCCCAAAAGATTAAGCCGAATAAGGCCCTCCAAGGTTCGTTCTCACTGAAAACGGCCTTTTTTTCCTGCGCCCTATAATACTCCATTACCCCCAACTCAACTCTGAAACGGTAAGATATGGGGATACTGATCGATTCGGCTGATTGCAAGGCTTGGGTAGTGCGGCGAATGACTTTTTTCTTCTTATTCAGAATCTTTTCCCTGTAATCTAGCCCAAAGAAGCGCTCGTCAGCATTTTGTGGGTCAGATATAATATCTTCACACAGAGCCAAGGCTTCTTCCATAGCCCCAATCCGTTGAAGTAGTCGGGTACGGCGTTCCCGAGAAGGCGCATAATCCGTGAGCTGATAGGTAGTTAACGCCTGTTCCGGTAGTTTTTTTCGCTCGAGCCAGGCACCGACTTTAAGTACTAACCGACGGTAGGAGGGCTGCGCCACCTCGCTGAGTTCACCTACCAAGCCGCCTTGCCAGTTCATAAACCAGTCATATATTTCCTCGGGAGGGAGTTCTTCCTTTTGTTCATGGAAGGTTTCTCCGGTGAGGGAGATCATCAGCTTATCTTCGACATCCTTGCGGGTTTCAAACCGAACCGAAAAGTTTTCTTCCTGAAACGATTGAAACTTCACGTGGCCCAAATCCCGGATCACAAATTCGGTCATGTCATCGTAGCGATTCCCGAAAAAGAGAAACTTCATCATCATTACCTCTGATTCGCAACTAACTTTAATCACGGGCTCAGAGGCTTCTATACCTTCTAATAGATCCGCAAAAATGTACTCATTCAAGAGCCACCGTAAAAGGTCTGGCTTCCGAATGCTTTTTGGGGGGGGGAATTCCGGGGCCAGCGCCTGAGTGAGCAGTAGTAGCTCCGGTTTGGTAAAAAGATTCACTACTTCGGGTGCCCGGCCGGAATGTTCGCTCCCAAGATTTTCAATAAAACCAGCTTCCAATAATTCGGTAAGCAAGGCGGGAATATCGGTAAGTTCTGGGTAGTAGATACTATTGACTTTGAAGAATGCCCCACGTCGGTTGCTGAACCGTACAAAAAGGCATTGGGCATTTTCCGTCATAGCTTCGAAAGTCTCCAAAAATTGCTCTTCGGCCGGACTTAGGATGGACTCGTATAGGTTTTTGACAAAATCGAGGACAAATCTGAAATTATCAAGGTAGTATTTTGGGGGAAGGTCGGGTTGGGATGCTTCATTCGTAGTTGACATAGGCAAAGTAGTAGGGTATGCGTTAGCGAAACTTGGGGTTAAGGAACCAAAGTATCCTATTAATATGGTAGTGGTTTTGCTGTAATTCAGTTTTAAAAACGAAGCACAGCCCAAATGAGTTTCTTAATTATAAATAACCATATAAATAGAAATTTATAACTTAAAAATATAATTATACTAAGTACAAGGCCGTGGTAACTAGTGTATTCTTAGTATTTTGTTAAGAATTAAATTACATTTGTTTCAGTGCAAAAAAATCCCGTTCATTCTATGAAAACACTTGATACGTACGACTTTTCTAAAAAAAAAGCCCTCGTCCGCGTTGACTTTAACGTTCCCCTCAATGATAAGTTTGAGATTACGGATGATACTCGCATAAAAGCTACAATCCCCACCATTTCTAAAATTCTGGATAGTGGTGGAGCATGTATACTTATGTCGCACTTGGGTAGGCCCAAAAATGGCCCAACCGAAAAGTATTCACTGAAACATCTGGTGAATCCATTATCTCTGATTTTTGGGCGTACGGTTAAGTTTGCGAATGATTGCGTTGGTGAGCAAGCCACCGAATTGGCTGCCAGTCTCCAACCGGGTGAAATCTTACTACTCGAAAACCTTCGTTTCCACAAGGAGGAAGAAAAAGGAGACAAGGAATTTGCTGAGAAACTTTCCAAGTTGGGTGACGTTTGGGTTATGGACGCCTTTGGTACTGCCCACCGCGCCCACGCCTCGACTGCGGTTATTGGTGAGTTCTTCAAAGATAAAGTGTGTGGCTACGTAATGCAGGCCGAGCTAGATAACGCCCAACGTTTGTTAGAACACGCCGAGCGTCCATTTACGGCCATCATGGGAGGGGCCAAGATTTCTGACAAAATACTGATTATTGAGCGGCTACTGGATACCGTCGATAACCTAATCATTGGTGGAGGTATGTCTTATACTTTTTCAAAGGCTCACGGTGGAAATATTGGAAACTCCCTGCTGGAAGAGGATAAAATGCCACTTACTTTGGAATTGATAAAAAAAGCAAAGGCAAAGGGTGTAAACTTGGTTTTGCCGGTGGATAATATTATTGCCGATGATTTCAGCAATGATGCCAACCGTCAAACCGTCAAGGCCGGTGAGATTCTTGATGGATGGCAAGGGCTCGATATCGGACCAGAGTCTATCGCGCTCTTCTCGGATATTCTTGCGAAATCGAAGACTATCCTTTGGAATGGTCCGATGGGCGTTTTTGAATTCCCGAACTTTGCAATCGGAACTGACACTATTGCGAAGGTAGTTGTAAAGGCAACCGAAGAGAATGATGCATTTTCATTAATCGGCGGTGGAGACTCAGCATCAGCTGTAAATAATGCCGGATACGGCGACCGTGTAAGCTACGTATCTACCGGTGGTGGTGCGTTGCTCGAATACATGGAAGGTAAAACATTACCCGGTGTGGCCGCATTGAACTAAGAATTTTGGTAATATTCATAGTGTAGCTGAGCGGTGGTTTCTTCGAAATCACCGCTTTTTTGTATTTTATGCTAAACTTAAAAAATTACCCTATGAAACGACCAACCTTACTCCTTTTTGACGTGAATGAGACCTTACTGGATCTATCGTCGATGAAAGCTGAAATTAACCGGGTATTTCGTCACGAATTCGCGTTCAATCAGTGGTTTTTAATGTTGTTACACTACTCCTTGGTAGAAAATAGTAAAAGGACGTACCACTCTTTTGGGGAAGTAGGAGTGGCAACATTGGGTATGGCGGCGGAGGTACTTGGGTGTGATGTAGAAGAATCGGAGTACAAACGACTGGTCGGGCTCATTTTGGAAAGACCTCCACACGCCGAAGTGTCCGAAAGCCTACAAAAGTTAAAGGATGCGGGCTATCGGCTGGCGGTTCTAACTAATTCGGCCGAAAAAGCCTTAGTCCGGCAAATGGAGTTTGCCGGACTAACCCACTTCTTCGAGGCCTTGATATCGGTTGACGAGTTCAGAAGGTACAAGCCAGATCCATCTACCTATCAAGGAGCCGCCACCCTACTTCAACTCCCGGAAGATGAAATCATGATGGTGGCAGCCCATGGCTGGGATGTGGCCGGAGCGAGTCAGGCCGGAATGAAAAGCGCTTTTCTGGCGCGTCCCGGTCAGGCTGTTTATTCATTGAGTACACCGCCGGATATGATCGAGACCGATCTGTTGGCTTTGACCCAAAAATTAGTGCTTCTGTGATGATAGTTTTTGCATAGAAAGCTACACTTCTTCTTTTTTGAGGAATGCTTTTACCGCAAAACTAGCTACTACGCCTTCGCCGGTAGCCGCCGCTACCTGCGCAATGGCTCCCATCCGGCAATCCCCGGCAGCAAAAATTCCTTCCCTTGACGTTTCAACCGATCCAGGCTGTGTTTTTACAAAGCCTTTCTCATTCAGGTCGATAGTTTTTGACAGAAATTTGGTGTTGGGTAAAACCCCCACGAAAATAAAAGCGCCGTCGGCTTCCAGTACTTTTTCCTGACCGGATACGTTGTCTTTTACCAGTAAGCCTTTAAATTTTCCTTCCGCAGTACTAACAAACTCCATAGGTGTTTGATTGAGGTGTACCTCACTATTTTCAATGCCGGGAAGTTTATCCGTGTAGGTGGTGGTAGCGGAGAACTCTTCTCCACGGTGCACAAAAATGACCTTTTTACAGAATCGGGAAAGAAATATCCCCTCTTCCAGCGCACTGTTGCCACCTCCGATTACCAGCACGGTGCGGTCGCGGTAAAAGGCACCGTCGCAGGTAGCACAAAAATGAACTCCGGCCCCGATAAATTCGGTCTCGCCGGGTATTTTGAGTGTACGGTAGGTGGAACCCACCGCTACCACGATTGAGCGCGCCTTGACCTCCCCAATACTTGTCTCGACGTAGAATATTCCGTTTTCCTGGGTGATCTTACGGACATCGGCCCCCAGCTTGATGTCAGAACCGTAGACCTTGGCTTGTTCTTCCATTTTTTTCATCAGGTCTGGTCCACTGATCGATACAAAACCGGGATAGTTTTCAATTTTTTCGGTCAAGGCGGCATTTCCACCGATCATTCTTTTTTCCAGAATAACGGTAGAAAACCGATCACGCTGGGAATAGATGGCAGTAGTAAGTCCGGTTGCACCACCTCCAATGATGGCTACATCGTACAAATGCGTAAGGGCATCTTCTTCAATATCAAGTAGCTCCCTGAGCTTTCTGTTATCCGGATTAGCGTACGGCTGCTGATCCATCAGGATAGTCGGAACGATTCTCTTTCCGTTGTTTATTTCTTCCAAAACCGCAATGGACCAGGCATGTTCATCGATATTGATGTACTGGTAGTGAATCCCGTTATCTTTCAGATACGCCTTAGCCCGATGGCAGTCGGGACACCAATCGGCACCGAATAGTTGCACGCGTGGTCGGTCTTCATTGATCCCTAGCATGGAAGCGATCAGTTCGTTTGTAGGGTTAGCAAAAGGGGTGTCATTGATAACCAGCGTAGGCGTAATTCTTTTACCCTGATTCATTCCTTCCAGAACCTGGGCAGATTCTTTGTCAATTTCAATATCGATATAGTCAAAGGGTACCTGATGATTAGCCAGGTAGTTTTGGACTCGTTCGCTATCCGAACACCAGTCAGCACCGTATAACGTTATGGTAGTTTGGTCAGTCATCTGCTAAGGATGGAGTTAAAGAAAGTATTGAATAGTGTAATGTACAAAAAAAGCTACTGGTAGTCATAGCTTAAAAACCAGTCAAAAGTGTTCTCTAAAGCAGTAAAGTAGCTTACAAACAAAAAACCCACCCCTAAAATAGGGATGGGTTTCCATTTTCTTAACCTAAACTAATCGTACAAGGATTATTATCTTTGTTTCTAACCGTTCGTTTTTACTCTTTGTTGAAGTTCGTCTGCTCCGGTGTTTCTTTGACGAGCTCCCTTCATATTTTGGTTGCCAAAACGATACGTAAATGTAACTCTTATTTGACGACTTGGCCATAAAGAACGAACGCTGAAATTCATATCTTTAAAATTGGTGGTGGCATTGAATTTATTGGTCCAGAAAATATCATTGGCATTCAGGCGGATAGTTCCTCTTTTGTCGAGAATTTTTTTCTGTATACCTGCATTGAGCATTCCCATTGGTTTTGCAACGAATAAACCGTACACATTTTTGCTGGTGTACCATCCTGAAACCTCAGCTGACCAGCCATTTGGTAATGTGAACTGATTATTGACAAAGGTGTTCCAGGAAAACTGCTCAATATCCAATAGAGCATCGAGGTAGTAAGTCTTGTAGTGATTGTACGTTCCGGTGAAATTGGCTTGCACAGTCCACCATTCATTCACGGGTATCGGAGCCGAGATTGTCAGGTTCACATTATCCTGATTATCCAGGTTGGCACTAGTGACATACGTCTTATTTTCGGAAGCAATTTGCATCGGTATATCGTTGGCAATTAGGTCTTTGATGCGGCTATACGAAATACTAGTATTTAGGAAGCTTTTGTAAACGTGAGTCAACTGTACAGAGTGCGTAAACTGGGGTCTTAGGTTAGGATTGCCTCTCTGAAACGTATACGGATCCAGATAAAACTCAAACGGATTGAGCGATTGGTAATCGGGACGATCGATGCGGCGACTGTACGAAAAGTTTAAAACGTTGCTGCTATCTACTTGTCTGGAAAGAAATATGCTCGGAAACAGGTTGATGTAGTTACGATCACGGACATCATTCAAGGTTACGGAATTGCCTATAGAATGGGTATGTTCCGCCCGTACCCCTAGCTGGTACTGAGTTTTAGCCCCTAGTTTACCACCATAATTCAGGTAGGCGGCGTTGATATTTTCGGTGTACTTAAACTGGTTGGAGCGAGCCGGGTCTTTCGTCCAATCGTCAAATTTTACTTCGAACGTCATGTTATTGTCTGACGCTACGTAGCTACTCTTAATCCCAGTCTCAAATTTATCTTTGCCTAATGTTTGGGTATAGTCTAACTTAGCTACCCCAATTTTTATAGTGGATGGCATATCGTTACGTATCAGGTCGGGGTTTCCCATCATCTCACCGGTTGGCGAAAAATAGCGGGTGTCCAGTTTATTCGTATTTTGTCCATCATACTGCACATAATCAGCATCAAAGGTCAATTCCTTACCTTGATCGTCAAACATATGTTTCATGTTGAAGTTTCCCGTTACATTGTTCATATGTTCACCACCCGTGGTGATCGTTTTGAAGGTCTGTTGCAGTTCCTTACTTCCGTTGAGAATCTGGTTGTTGCCTATCCCATTGGGTAAGCTCCAATCGTTGATAAAAGAGGAGACCAAAACCCCAATCGTTGTCTTGTCGGTAAGGCTATAATCAAGCCCAGCGCGGATATTATAATTTTTGGACTGCCAATTACGCTCCGACTTCTGGTCGAAAATGGTCACATTACCTTTGTAGGGTATTGTCCGATAAATGTCGGTGGTATTAAATCCGTTGGCATTGAAAAGGCTAAGATTGCCAAAAGTGCTAATCTTGCCTTGCCGGTGATTGAGTGATATACTACCATTGGTGCGATAGAAACGACTATAACCAGCTCCTAATGTCACGTTACCATTGGTGCCGAAGTTCTTATTACGCTTGAAAACGATGTTGATAATGCCTGAATTACCCACCGCGTCGTATTTGGCCGATGGGTTCGTGATCAGCTCTATTTTCTCGATGTTATCACTGGGAGTGTTTCGAAGCAAATTCATAAGCTCCTGTTGCGAAAGGAACGTTTGCTTTCCGTCAATCTGAACCATTACACCATCTTTTCCCCTTAGCTGTAAGCGATCATTCTGCTGGTCTACCACTACCCCCGGCGACCGTTCCAGGACTTCCAGGGCGGTAGCCCCCGCCGATACAATGCTATTCTCTACATTTTAGGACTTTCGCAAATCATGCGAATTTAATAGTTGGCCGGGTCAGTTGCGTGCGCAAATAATCACTTAGCAAACCATACTTCAATTGATAAACAGTTGTCTGACAGTCGTAAGCGATCTGCGTAAGC
>Ga0209702_10006234_pt1 | contig 15507 bp, 6 predicted proteins | sample FRY01_FD_187210 | JGI IMG/M metagenome (GOLD analysis project Ga0209702, IMG submission 187210) | Freshwater microbial communities from Lake Fryxell liftoff mats and glacier meltwater in Antarctica - FRY-01 (SPAdes) (version 2) | ecosystem: Environmental > Aquatic > Freshwater > Ice > Glacier... | reverse complement strand
GAGATGTTGTAGGCAGAGCAGGAATTGCCGCACCTGAGCAATAAGGCCCAACAGCGGCAAAAGTCGGCGTTATGTTTGGGTTTATTGTTATCGTAAGGGTGGTTGACGTCGCGCATTGACCTACAGTAGGGGTAAAGTTGTAAAGGGTAGTTGCTGTATTATTAATAGCTGGTGACCACGCGCCTGTGTATCCGTTTTGAGATGTTGTAGCTAGTGCTGGAATAGTCGCCCCTGAGCAATAAGGCCCAACTGCTGCAAAAGTCGGCGTTATGTTTGGGTTGATTGTTATAGTAAGGGTGGTTGACGTCGCGCATTGACCTACAGTAGGGGTAAAGTTGTAAAGGGTGGTTGCTGTATTGTTAATAGCTGGTGACCAAGCGCCTGTGTATCCGTTTTGAGATGTTGTAGCTAGTGCTGGAATAGTCGCCCCAGAGCAATAAGGCCCAACAGCGGCAAAAGTTGGCGTGATATTAGGATTAATCGTGATCGTTGTACTAGCTGTGGTGGCACACTGTCCTGCAGTCGGCGTAAATGTGTAAGTTGTTGTTGCGGTGTTGTTTATTGCTGGCGCCCAAGTTCCTGTGTATCCATTTTGAGATGTTGTAGGCAAAGCAGGAATCACTGCACCAGAACAATAAGGCCCAACAGCTGCAAAAGTTGGCGTTATTTGTGGTGTAATTGTAATCGACAAAGTTGTTGTTGTAGCGCACTGCCCAGCAGTAGGCGTAAATGTGTAAGTCCCTGTTGTTGTATTGTTGATAGCTGGAGACCAATTACCTGTGAATCCATTTTGAGAGGTTGTAGGCAAAGCTGGAATTGCCGCACCTGAGCAATAGGGCCCAACAGCGGCAAAAGTTGGCGTTATGTTTGGGTTGATTGTTATAGTAAGGGTGGTTGACGTCGCGCATTGACCTACAGTCGGTGTAAATGTGTACGTGCTTGTTGCTAAATTATTGATAGCTGGAGACCACGCACCTGTGAATCCATTTTGAGATGTTGTAGGCAAAGCTGGAATCGCTGCCCCTGAGCAATAAGGCCCAACAGCGGCAAAAGTCGGCGTTACTTGTGGTGTAATTGTAATCGACAAAGTTGTTGTTGTAGCGCATTGCCCAGCAGTAGGCGTAAATGTGTATGTCCCTGTTGTTGTATTGTTTATTGCTGGCGCCCAAGTTCCTGTGTATCCATTTTGAGAGGTTGTAGGCAAAGCAGGAATCACTGCCCCTGAGCAATAAGGCCCAACAGCGGCAAAAGTCGGCGTTATGTTTGGGTTTATTGTTATCGTAAGGGTAGCTGACGTCGCGCATTGACCTACAGTCGGTGTAAATGTGTAAGTCCCTGTTGTTGTGTTGTTGATAGCTGGAGACCAATTACCTGTGAATCCATTTTGAGAGGTTGTAGGCAAAGCAGGAATCACTGCACCAGAACAATAAGGCCCAACAGCGGCAAAAGTTGGCGTTATGTTTGGGTTTATTGTTATCGTAAGGGTGGTTGACGTCGCGCATTGCCCAGCAGTAGGTGTAAATGTGTAAGTCCCTGTTGTTGTATTGTTGATAGCTGGAGACCACGCACCTGTGAATCCATTTTGAGAGGTTGTAGGCAAAGCAGGAATCACTGCACCAGAACAATAAGGCCCAACAGCGGCAAAAGTCGGCGTTATTTGTGGTGTAATTGTAATCGACAAAGTTGTTGTTGTAGCGCACTGCCCAGCAGTAGGCGTAAATGTGTAAGTCCCTGTTGTTGTATTGTTTATTGCCGGTGACCACGCACCTGTGAATCCATTTTGAGATGTTGTAGCTAGTGCTGGAATTGCCGCACCTGAGCAATAAGGCCCAACAGCGGCAAAAGTCGGCGTTACTTGTGGTGTAATTGTAATCGACAAAGTTGTTGTTGTGGCGCATTGCCCAGAAGTAGGCGTAAATGTGTAAGTCCCTGTTGTTGTATTGTTTATTGCTGGTGACCACGCACCTGTGAATCCATTTTGAGATGTTGTAGCTAGTGCTGGAATTGCCGCACCTGAGCAATAAGGCCCAACAGCGGCAAAAGTCGGCGTTACTTGTGGTGTAATTGTAATCGACAAAGTTGTTGTTGTGGCGCATTGCCCAGAAGTAGGCGTAAATGTGTAAGTCCCTGTTGTTGTATTGTTTATTGCTGGTGACCACGCACCTGTGAATCCATTTTGAGATGTTGTAGCTAGTGCTGGAATTGCCGCACCTGAGCAATAAGGCCCAACAGCGGCAAAAGTCGGCGTTACTTGTGGTGTAATTGTAATCGACAAAGTTGTTGTTGTAGCGCATTGCCCAGTAGTAGGCGTAAATGTGTAAGTCCCTGTCGTTGTATTGTTTATTGCTGGTGACCATGTGCCCGTGATGCCGTTTTGAGAGGTTGTAGGCAAAGCTGGAATTGCCGCACCTGAGCAATAAGGCCCAACTGTCGCAAAAGTCGGAGTAATACTTGGGGTAACCGTAATAATCCGAGATGCTATTATTTGATTGCCACAGGCATCAGTGATGATTGAATATAAGGTGATGTTTCCTGAATTTGGAAAGTTAATTGTTGTTGATTGCCCAGTTGCGATAACAGGTAAACCGGTAGGACTGAAGCTCCAGGAATACGTGTAAGGGGCAACTCCGTATAACCCTGTCGTAGATGCAGTGATTGATTGACCTTGACAAATAGTGGTTGATGAAACGGTTATCGGGTTTGCAACATTGCTATATTCCAGTGTTCTTCCTTGAATGGTTATCGTCCAAGGTGATGCAGCGCCAATACATGTATTGCTGCACCCAGGTGCCCCCCAACAACTTCTAAAGAATCTTAATGTGAAAGTCACATTTTGAGCTGTACAAGCTGGAGCAGGTAAACATGCACTAACGTCGTTGAAAATTGATATGTTATTTCCAGCACAATTTCCACCTCCAATTGCGTTGCAGAACCAAAAAAAGCCTGCTTGTCCAGGACTTATGCAACTTCCTACAGAGAATCGTGTAGCACCTTCGTTAAGCCAACATAAACCTTGAGCAATGTATGTGAAACTCCATGTCACATTTTGAAAAACTGCATTTGCCGGAGCGGCAACGGTTAAGTTATAATTACAACTATTGATGAAATTACAACTTACATTGTACATAGAACCTCCGATGGAAGCTTGTGCAAGCGTATTTGTTCCTGTTACGATAGGGTCAATAACCACTGGTCCAAATTTAAGTAATTCATATAACCAACTACCAGGAACCACAATATCCAGTTCATTTTCATTGATTTTGTAAAGCAGACTAGTGTTGAGTTCTTTTGGATTTGCTTTTGAATAACCAAGTCCCTCCGAATATTGCACCATCTCATTGCCCAAATCATCAGAAATTAAAAATGTTCCAGCAAGTTCTTTTTTGGAAGGATCTTCTTGAAAAAATGTCTGGATTTTTCCTCCGTTGCTCAATGAAAATTGATCTCGAAAAATGAGATTGTCAAATTCTCCAAATGCATTGACGCTGTTAATCACAAAATTTGTTTTAACACTTCCTCGAGTCACAATAAATTCAGCATCAATACCCGGAAAAATGTTTTTAACAAAAACTCCATCATTACCAGCGGTGTAATTGGACCAGTTTGCTTGAAAAATTGGAGTTACACTATTGTTAAACTCTTTGAGTAAAGTCCAATTATTAAAAGATATTTTAACTCCATTGTGTTCAATTTCAATGAGTTGATTTTTTGGTGAAAAATAAATTGGGTTGGCAAAATAAAATGAATGCAAACCTGATTCCGTGTTTTGTTTTAATCTGTGGTCGATTGATAACCAATACTGACCATCCCAATAATGCATGTCTCCATAGCCTGTTTGCCGATAAAATACCAAAGTATCTTGGCTATCTAAAAAATACCTTTCGTTTATTTTTCTCTTTGATAAAACTTCAATGCATGATTCACAAGGCGCATCAAATGGCAGTATCCCAAATTCTGGGTGAGATTGGAATAAAATGTCATTTTTGACTTTCCATAAGGGATTGTAGTTTTTCGCTAAAGGAGTCGAAAAATTACTAAAATTGAATGGTGAAGCCACCATCTGATAAGGTTCATTTTCTTGAGCATTGATGAAATGGAGTGACATGACCGTAACGAACAAACACGTGAAACGCGTTAAATCTAGACATTGAAATAAAATTCTAAACATGATATCGAGTTGTATATGAATAACGCTGCGCTGCTTTGTGAGTTGCTTTTTTTTAGACCTGAAAGTTATAAAAAATCATGATACCAACAGTAAATACATTTTTACTTTGATATTCAAGACTAATTATAAAAATGTGAAAAATAAAACGAAGTAACCTTTCTTGATTATTTTCTCGAATTAACTAAATCAAAGCATTTTAGAATCTAAAGTCTATTTATTTGACCAAATTGAAGTGGCCTCTAAGTTCATTCCTTTTGTCTTTTCCAAGCTCTTTATACGTGACTTGCCAGATATAAGTACCGTCCTGACATGCTTTACCGCCATACGTGCCATCCCAACCTATTTCAGCGTCATTGGATTCAAAAATAATCTCACCCCAACGGTTGAAAATGATTAAATTATATTGATAAATGTCGAAACCAGCTGTAAAAATTGGTTTGAATGTTTCATTGAATAAATCACCGTCTGGAGTAAAAGTATTCGGAACATAATAAATCATGTTGTTTTCAACAAACACTACCTGAGAAGTTGAATCAATACATCCATGTGAATTGGCAACAATTAGAGTTACATTATAATAGCCGGCTTCTTCCGGATATGTGTAATTCGGTGATAGAATCGTGCTTGTACCAGAGCCATCACCAAAGTTCCAAAGTTGTGTGACCTGTCCGATTGATGTATTCGTAAATGTAGCTGTAGTGTTGTAATTTGATAACACTTGCGGACTTACAACAAAACTAGCGCTTGGTTGAGGGTTTACGCAAACAATATCTTCTTGAGTTAAGCTGGATACACATCCTGCCGAACTCGTGATTTGCAACGATACATCGTAACAACCAAAAGAATTATAAGTACCAGAAATACTTCCACAGTTGTTGATAGTAACGCCATTGCCTAAATTCCATTGGCATGTTGCACCAGAATTGGATGTTGAGCTTGTGAACGTTACTTGCACAGGCGCACAACCTTCCGCGATGTTTGCCGTAAATGCCACTTGAGGCATTGGGCTCACAGTCAGATTAAGGGTAGCCAATGAGTCACAATCTTGAACAGAGGAAAGTGTTAGAGTTGTTGTGCCAGAGGTCGTTAAGGCCAATCCATTCCAATAATAAGGAATAGCATTTTCGCAAATTTGTATGTTCGTGGTACTGCTTAAAGTAGGGAGAAGTGTCAAGTTCAGAAGGGCCAAAGAATCGCAACCAGAAGGTGAGGAAATGCTTGCTTGAAATTGTCCTGCAGCATTAATTGTTTGTCCGTTCCATAAATAAGGTAGACTATTTTGACAAACAGAAACATTGGTAACACTTGGAACTACAGGCGTTATATTGACAGTCTGCGTAGTATTCAAAGCACATTGACCTAGAGCACTCGTAAATGTATAAGTCGTGGTTTGTGAATTGTTTGGAGCAGGTGCCCATGTGCCCGAAAACCCATTTACTGATTGAGATGGGAAGGCAGGAATAGGGGCTCCTTGACAAAATGGTCCAATTGGATTGAACACAGGTGTTATCGCTGGATCGATTATGATGATAGTTGAAGCTTGAGAAGCACATTGCCCAACGCTTGGAGTAAAGGTGTATGTAGTGGTTGTAGTGTTGTTTATTGCTGGCGACCAATTTCCATTATAACCGTTTTGAGAGGTAGTCGGTAGATTGGGGATTGACGTGCCTGTGCAGTAAGGTCCTACAGGAGCAAATGTTGGTGTAATATTAGGATTGATGACAATAGTGATTGTAGCGGTAGTTGCGCACTGGCCTGACGATGGAACGAATGTGTAATTTGTTGTTGTTGTATTGTTAATGGCAGGCGACCACACCCCCGTAAAACCATTTATCGATGTTGTAGGCAAAGCTGGAATCACTGCACCAGAACAATAAGGCCCAACAGCGGCAAAAGTTGGCGTTATGTTTGGGTTGATTGTTATCGTAAGGGTGGTTGACGTCGCGCATTGTCCTGCAGTAGGCGTAAATGTGTAAGTTGTTGTTGATGTATTGTTTATTGCTGGTGCCCAAGTTCCTGTGAATCCATTTTGAGATGTTGTAGGCAAAGTTGGAATCACTGCACCAGAACAATAAGGCCCAACAGCGGCAAAAGTCGGCGTTATGTTTGGGTTGATCGTTATCGTAAGAGTAGCTGTCGTCGCGCATTGACCTACAGTCGGTGTAAATGTGTACGTGCTTGTTGCTAAATTATTAATAGCTGGAGACCACGTACCTGTGAATCCATTTTGAGAGGTTGTAGGCAAAGCTGGAATTACCGCACCTGAACAATAAGGCCCAACAGCGGCAAAAGTTGGTGTTATGTTTGGGTTGATTGTTATCGTAAGGGTAGCTGACGTCGCGCATTGACCTACAGTCGGTGTAAACGTGTACGTGCTTGTTGCTAAATTATTAATAGCTGGAGACCACGTACCTGTGAATCCATTTTGAGAGGTTGTAGGCAAAGCAGGAATAACTGCCCCTGAGCAATAAGGCCCAACTGCCGCAAAAGTTGGAGTTATGTTTGGGTTGATTGTTATAGTAAGGGTAGTTGACGTCGCGCATTGACCTACAGTCGGTGTAAATGTGTAGGTGCTTGATGCTAAATTATTAATAGCAGGCGACCACACCCCCGTAAAACCATTTATCGATGTTGTCGGTAATGGTGGAATTGCTGCACCCGAGCAATAGGGTCCGACTGCGTTAAATGCGGGTGTGATTTGTGCTGTTATTGTAATGGTAATCGTGTTTGTAGTTGCACATTCACCTGCATTCGGGGTGAATGTATAAGTCGTAGTAGCGGTATTGTTTATCGCTGGTGACCAAGTGCCGCTGATTCCATTTTGAGAGTTAGCTGGCAATGCAGGAATTGCTGCACCTGAGCAATACGGACCAACCTGATTAAAAGTAGGTAAAATTTGCGGGTTAATTACAATAGTGAGTGTGGTGCTTATAGCACACTCACTAGCATCTGGAGTAAATGTATAAGTTGTTGTCGCTGTGTTGTTTATAGCTGGCGACCAAACTCCAGTATAACCATTAAGCGACGTCGTAGGTAGATTTGGAATAGTCGAGCCAAAGCAATAAGACGGCACCACGTTGAATGTGGACGTCGTGCCTGGTACAATTGTCAAAGTTTGTGTAACAGGATTTGCGCATTGTCCAGGATTAGGAGTAAAGGTGTATGTAGTGGTGACATTGTTATTAATTATCGGCGACCAAGCTCCAGTGATACCATTAGATGACGTAGTTGGGAAAGGTGGGATATTTGACCCAGCACAATAACTCTGAAAAGGCGCTAGTTGAACAGTTTGGTTCATCATGGGCTGAACAAAAACAGTATCTTGCTGTATGCCACCACCTCCACCACATGCCGCATAATTTGCAAAACAACCCGAATAGGTGAATGTTGCTGTATAAAAAGCCCCTCCGCTTGGTGGTGTTACCGTAATTGAAGTAACATTTGTTGCAATTGGCGTAGGGTTACCGACTTGAAACCACGTAATGGTTGGCGTCACATTGTTTCCATTTGGCGTGTATCGCCAAGCGTTATTCGTGGTTGTCCAAGCTGTAGAATTTCTACCGGGGACAGTGAATGCAGTATTTCCTGCTAAATTCTGAATTCCTTGAACAGCTGTTCCTCCCGCCCATTGAGTACAAGACGGTTTATTGGTGATGTGGTTCTCGATAATGTTTGTTCCCTCGTAGAGTACAATTTGAAAAGTACCCAAACTTCCTGTACAAGAAAATAAAGGTACGCTAGTGAAACTAACGACCAATCTTCGACAAGGAGCCGTACCCTGAGTTTGATAGCGGATTTGTCCTCCAATACCAGGGTGCCAATCTTGCCAAGGACCCATAATGCAGTTTTTAGGTACATTGAACCCGGCGTTTGGAATTGGCACAGAAGTAAATGTGGCCGGTTGACCTGCGGAGAAAGATATCCAACCGTTTGAACCAATATAAATTTGGTTGTATGTGTTTCCAAAAAAACAAAAACTAAAACCAATGGGTAAAGCTCCAGATACAGCATCGTCGGACAAAAAAACTTGAGTGCCTGTAGCTGGAGAAGGTGTAAACGGTATATTTTGAACCAAATAGGTGTTCGTTTCTTTTGGTGGAGGTATGGGATTACTATTGCATTGCGAAAAGTCTGCAGTAATAGTTGTTGTAGATGTACCACAGGGCAGATATTGATCTGGCCCTAAGTATTGACAAAGTTGTGCATTTAGATTAAAGATGCTAAAGCAAGTAGCTAGCAAAACAACTGTTTTTTTCATAGATTATCTAAGTATATTTATGTGACCTCTTACAATAATTCGTTTGTCTCTTCCTATTTCTTTAAATACAATTTGCCAAATGTAGGTTCCATCCATGCAAATCTCCCCGCCGTGGTTGCCATCCCAACCAATTTCGGCATTATTCGACTCAAAAAGTACTTCACCCCATCTATTGAAAATCAATAGGTTGTAATTAAAGATGTCAAACCCCGAAGTAAATTCAGGTTGAAAAGTTTGGTTGAAATTGTCAAAATCTGGTGTGAATGTGTTTGGCACATAGAATATGGGTTCATTTTCTATCATAATCACTTGTTGAGACGTATCAACACATGACCCGTTTATCGCTACCAATGTGATGATGTAAGTGCCAGGAACTTCAGGATATGTGTGGCTCGGCGCTACTTGAGTGTTGGGTGAGGAATTGTCACCAAAAAACCAAACATAGTTGTTTGCGTTCGTACTTAAATTAATAAAATCTGTAGTCGGATTCATCGTACTCAAAATACTTGGGTTGGGCACAAAGCTAGAAATCGGTGCTGGAGAAACACAAACCATATCATCAATAGTGAAACTTGCCGTACAGCCTTGATTCGTGGTTACAGTGAGTGTTACGTCATAACAACCTGCTTGTGTGTAGGTATTGGAAACGCTCCCACAGCTTACAGATGTTGAACCTGTTCCAAAATTCCATGTGCAATTAGAAAACTGGCCCAAGGTGTTATTTTGAAAACTCACTGTAAAGGGTGCACAACCAGTTAAATTGATTCCAGAAAAATTCGGTTGCGGTATTGGGATTACATTCAATATAACTGTAAGCAGCGAATCACATCCGTTTGCTGCTGTTAATGCGACGCTTTGTTGTCCTGCCTGATTAAATGTTAATCCACTTATGGTCACGGGCAATTGATTTTCACAAACCACTTCATTGATTGTGTTCGTTACAGCATTTAAAATTGTAACGTTGGCTTGGTCTAATGCCGGACAAGCCCCAGCACCTACTTGATAAGTAACTAAATAATTTCCAGGGGTTGAAGCCGCTAAGTTAATTGTGCCAGTAAAAGGATTGATTGACAATCCACCTGAGTTCGAAGAAAAAGTTCCCCCTTGTGTACCGATTATTAAGGGAGTTGGATTGGTTTCATTCACACAATAATTTAATGCAGAATATTGAATTTCAACAACATCAGACCCTTGATAAAGTCCACTTAGCGTGATAAAACAACCGTTTACATCAATAATATCAAAGGAATAGTTATCGCCAGAGTTTAACCCCGAAACTACAATTATTCCGTTGTTACCAGTAGTCGTATTTACAAAACTAGCTGTATTTGGTAATAGATTTTGCGCAGTAAATAGAGAGCCATAAACAGCTGCTGACCCGCCAAATACTGTAGCAGATAACGTGCCAGTAGCGCAATCTGAGGTATGTGAAGAAATTACTTCAGGCAAATAAGTTACTGGATATACAGGCCCCAAATCATAACAATTAATCAAAGAATTCGTGCTGCTATAAAAGCCCTCTGCCATGCTGTACATGGTAATTGGAACGAAATAAAAGGTCAATCCATCACCGATGTCATTGATAATTGCCCACGCCTGATCGCTATCAGAAGCAATTCCCAATAAACAAGGGTCATTATTGATGTCATCTGTTGGTCCAATAGTTGGTGGACATTCATATACAAGCAACCAAACACCTGGGTCGTAAACGATGTTAGAATTTGATTCATCTGCTGGAATAAAATCACCATTTCCTATAATTGTAAGCTCATCGTTGAAACATAAATTGTAAGGATTATTCAAATTCGTCATCCCGGTAACAGTGTTGGTAAAAGTTCCGATATAAGCTGGGCAATCGCAATCTGCAGGATAATCAAATGGGCTGCTTGTTATTGTACATGTTTGATCTGCAGAAAAAGTTGCAGTTAACGCACAGTTTGTTGTTCCTCCAGCAGTAATGCCGTTCACTGAATAATTCAAAGGACTTATAAAAGGAGGATTAAACGTTTGACTGTTGCCATTACAATCAGAAATAGTTAAAGTTCCTGTAGATGGTGGTGATAAAAATTCGACAAATCCAGAAATACTGAAGGAGTTAGTTAAACCATCGCAAGCTGAAATATTAGTCTGCAGAAAAGTGAAAAAGCAGTCGCAGGTGGGAGCAACAAATGACCCAACAGAAATGGTACAACTAGGTTCAGCTGTGAAACTCGCAGTAACATTGCAATTTTGACCATTCGCAGGAATGTTAGAAAGCGTATAATTCAAAGGACTGATAAATGGAGAATTGAACGTTTGTTGAGCCCCGTTACAACTTGTAATTACTAGTTGTCCTGTTGTTGGTGCGTTATCGAAAGATACGCTACCTGTGATACCAAAAGTATTAGTTGCATTATCACAAGCTGAAATGTTCGCGTCGATATTGGTGAAAGCACAAGGATCTAAAATGGAACAATCTGTTGCTCCAGAACCACCGGTTTGTGTCAGAGAGATTTGTTGAACGGTATTTGCATAGTTGGTTACCAACATGATATAGACTTGCCCGACTTGAGCATTTGGAATTCCGGGTGTTTCGGTATTACTTGGTGAGAAGGAACATCCAAAGGAGGTACAACCAATTCCAAAAGTTTGACAGAAAAAATCGCCGATATTTGGGACTATATTGCTGTAATTATTACAATTTGAAATTGCATTCGCCAAATTAGGAAATGGTCCATAAATGATGAAGTCAATGTCTTGAGGAGCTGAGAGATTCATGATAATATTTCCAGCTTGTGAGATTTCTAAGTAATACCAAGATGGATTTGGGGCTGAGAATAGGCAGCCATAATCATTTCCAGGATTTGTAATCCCCGCATCAACAGTATTTGCGTTTGCAGTAAAAGTCACGCCTTGTTGAGTGCAAATAGGAACAGGGTCAGTACAATTAGTTCCTCCAGCTTGAGAAAATACTAAGATGGGGTGAAAAAGATAATATGAAAATAATAAAGAAAGTATATAGAGCGTTTTCATTGAAATGTAAAAAGGTTAGGCACTAATTCATTTGTTCGAGCAATACGTTAGATTGCCGAATCATTTCGTTTATAAAATCATACCAACCTGATTCTAAGGCCGATTCATGATCTTTCTGATTGTTGGATACAATAAGTTTTTTTTGCTCCAAACTCATAATGTAAAGTTCTAAGTCAGTTTTTGTCCACGCAAAAGAGGAAATAACTGTTGCGTTTTGGCTCGGTGAATTGTTAGAATAATTGGACGGACTAACTTCAGTGGCTGTCACGGTTATTGTTTTGCTTCCGTCTTCGTGAACGACTGTAGTCCTTACCCCATCTTCGCTTACAAACTCAGATGGCATTGTAATTCGTTGCTCATTTCTAACCTGTTGAGTAGGTTTGCGTTCAACAGGTTGAGAAAATAGAGTCAAAGGAAATAACGCTAAAGTTAATATATACAAGTGTTTCATGATCTATAATTTAGCGGTAAAATCAGGTTCTTTTTTTTAAACTACAAATATGACGAATATTATTTACTCACGTTGCTTGAACAATGAACAAATTTAAAGTTTAAAGAAAAGATTAATTTTTACAAATCAGATTGAAATGGCTAAAGAAATATAAATCCAGTTGATTCAATTACGGTTTTCGGAGTTCTCAATGGTCAATGGTCGCAATAACTTGTGTTTACTGTATAAACCGAAACAATCAACTATTCCCATTGATCAATTCTTTTTTAAATACATTTTGATGTACTTGGGCGGGACCCATAAAAAACCAAAGCATTCACCTTCTTCTTTACCTGTTTGTTTGTGGTGTTGTTTGTGCGCACGTCTCATGCCTAAGAAATACGGTCTTTTGGCTTTTCTGAATATTTTAAACCTTTGGTGAATGAAAATGTCATGAACAAAGAAATACGCCATGCCATACAAGGAAATTCCAACACCAATAAAAAACCAGTGATTCCAGCCACTCTCTATTCCATAGACAATCATAGCAATAGCTGGTGCGGCAAAAATCAAAAAGAAATAATCGTTTTTCTCCAATGGATGTTCATGCTCTTTATGGTGGTGGTCTTTGTGTAGACTCCACAAAAATCCATGCATTACGTATTTGTGCGTCAACCACGTGATTCCTTCCATGACAATGAAGGTTATAAAAACTATCAAAACATTTAAAATCATAGTTTTAGTATTATTTGTTTATCTCGTTTGCCACAATTTTCCCGGAAATCAAAGATGGCGGTACGCCTGGCCCTGGCACAGTAAGTTGTCCCGTGTAAAAGAGATTTTTCACTTTTTTGTTTTTTATAGAAGGTTTCAAAACGGCCGTTTGATTCAAAGTGTTGGCTAAACCGTAAGCATTTCCTTTATATGCATTATAATCCGTTATAAAATCATTAATGCAAAAACTACGTTTGTAAACAATCTTGTCTTTTAGATTGCTAATTCCCGTTCGGGCTTCGATGCGTACAATCATTTCTTCAAAATATTTTTCACGCAGCTTTTCATTGTCCTCTATACCAGTAGCTAAAGGCATTAATAAGAATAAATTTTCTTTTCCTTCTGGAGCAACATGCGGATCAGTTTGTGAAGGGCAGCAAACATAAAATAGTGGCTCAGTTGGCCACTTTTTGGTATGGTAAATTTCAACAGCGTGTGCATCCAAATCTTTTTCGAAAAACAAGGTGTGGTGTTTTAAATTTGGAATTCGTTCGTCAATACCAAGATAATAAATCAGACATGAAGGAGCGAAAGTCTTTTTGGACCAATATTCCTCTGTGTAGTTTCTATATTTTGCATCTAGTAATTTTTGTTCGGTGTGATGATAGTCTGAAGAGGCAATGACAGAATCAAAGGTCAATTTTTCGCCGTTTACCGTTATGGATTCCGCCATCCCGTCAATAACATTAATTTTCTCAATATTTGCATTGAGATGAATTTGAACCCCCTGATTTGTAGCAATATCTCGCATAGCTTCAATGATTTTTACAAAACCTCCCATGGGATAAAAAGTGCCCAATTTGATTCCGCCGTAATTCATTAAGCTATACAAGGCGGGAATGTCTTGTGGCATGGCCCCCAAGAATAGAACGGGGAATTCCATCAATGCCACCAATTTAGGATGCTTAAAATGTTGTCTCACGTGTTTTCTGAAACTTGTTAAAAGATCCAATTTGAAAGCGCTTTTTAAAATTTTCAGAGACATAAACTCAGCCCAAGAATGGCATGGCTTACGCACAAATTCTTTCATTCCAACCTCATATTTGTATTCCGCCTCTTTCATAAATTTGTCTAGCTGCACTGCTGAACCTGGCTCTAAATCCTCAAACATCTGTTTTAGGTCCTCGTAGCTATCTGGTACTTCAAGTACACCATCTTCAAAAACCATGTCGAATTGTGGATTGAGTCGCACCAAATCATAACAAGATTTGATATCCATATTAAAATCAGCAAAAAAATCTTCGAAAACATCAGGCATCCAATACCAACTCGGCCCCATATCAAATACAAAACCAGTTTCAGTCGAAAATTGTCTAGCGCGACCTCCAACACGGTCGTTTTTTTCAAATATGTGTACTTGGTGACCTGCTTTTGATGCGTAAGCTGCTGCAGATAAACCTGAAAACCCTGAACCGATAACCGCAATTTTTTTCATCTATTTTTTTTATTTAACTGTATGGTTGTTCGACTAACAATGAATTCTTGAATTTTGTTCTTGAAAATACGCTTATATTTCATCTAAATCTGAGCCTGATGGGGTTTTCTTGTAAAGTTCTATTTTTTTATTCATCACGAAAAACCACAGAGGTGGTACAATCGAAAGGAGCATCATGCCTGGATAGCCAGTCGGCATTTGAGGACTGTTGTCATGGTGTCTGAGCACTTGATACTTTCGGCTCGAAATGTAATGATGATCTGAGTGCCTAGACAGTTCTAACAAAACCAAGCGACCAAGTAAATGATTTGAATTCCACGAATGTATGGGCATAGTACGTTCATATTTCGTATTAATTTGTTTCCGGCGAAGACCATAATGCTCGATGTAATTCACGGTTTCTAAAAGCAGAATTCCAAATGCCGCTGCCGCTAAAAAGTACAGGAGCACTACAAGTCCAAAAATTAATCCAATTGCGATAACGAAAACGATTTGTATAATTTGAAATCGAAGCATTTCATTGCTCCATGAAACTATTTTTTTATTTTCATTTTTGAGTCTAACTGTCTCAATTTTCCAAGCAGAAATAAAAGAGTTGAAAATTGATCTTATCCAAAAAGAATATAGCGATTCACCCAATTTGCTAGACGCTGGGTCCTCGTCAGTAGAAACATGTTTGTGATGGCCTCTGTTATGTTCGATGAAAAAGTGCATATTCAAACTAGACAGTAATAGTGTTTTACTCAAGTTTTGCTCAAATTTTGAATTTCTATGACCCAGCTCGTGAGCCGCGTTGATACCAATTACACCGCAAGCAATGCCCATGCTGATAATCATCCCAATACGCGCAGATGTTTCAATTTGCGTTTGCATCTTGAATAAAAAATAGAACAAAAGCAGATATTGCATTGGTACCAGTAAATAGAGAATGACATCGTAAGTTTTATCCGCTAATGCCATTTCCTCTTCTATTTTATTGAAGTTGCTAACTTTTGGTTTGAGGAACAATTCAATGATAGGAAACACAAAAAAGAGTACAATTAAGGCAGAATAGCTGAAGCTGTTTTCGACCCAAAGAGAGAAGAAGACCAATAGTGGCGTTATATAACACGAGATGTATTTTAGTACTTTCATTCAGGTTTTGTATATTGAGCAAATTTAGCTTGATTTCGTTTTCAAAAACTTTTTGTGGCTCAAAATTGTCAACTTTAAATTCAAGTTTCCGTTATTTTTTCTCCAATTCGGATAGAAATATTCGATTTTATAAAATATTGGCCATAGCAATTTCGTTTATTATTTAAATCACTATTGTCCGATAAAAATTTAAATTAAGATTTTTAAAACTCTAAAGAATTGATAATCAATAATATATTTTTTGATGATTTTGTTTTTTCTAAAACAAGGCGTCATAAAACGACAATTGTTCTGTT
>Ga0209702_10006233_pt1 | contig 15513 bp, 10 predicted proteins | sample FRY01_FD_187210 | JGI IMG/M metagenome (GOLD analysis project Ga0209702, IMG submission 187210) | Freshwater microbial communities from Lake Fryxell liftoff mats and glacier meltwater in Antarctica - FRY-01 (SPAdes) (version 2) | ecosystem: Environmental > Aquatic > Freshwater > Ice > Glacier... | reverse complement strand
CAATACAACTCCAAGGAAATGTCTTGGCTTTAGAACGCCTGCTGAGGTATTTTGTAAACATCTTCAACCGTTGCACTTCAAGTGTGAATTCGCCTTCCCGCCTTCGCGGGAATGACGGAAAGAAGAAGAAAGCCCTGAAAGGTCGGCTTGAAGTTCAATTACTAATCAAGTTACTGTCGCTCTCATTGCCCGGGGTCGGAAGGGCTGACCCCGGGCGTTCACTGAAAGGATGTACGCCTTATGAATCGCACATGGATGCTCGTCGCATTGGCCGCCTTGCTGTCCGTGACAGCCAGCGGCCAGCCGAAACCCGCCGAAAACCCGCCAGAGCCTAACGCCTTTCGGCAGTTGCTGGAGAAGAAGGGCTATGTTGCTGTCCCGCTGACCCAAGGTGAGGCAGACGAACGCTTCACGGTCGAATGTAAGATCGGGACCGAAGCGTGTCGATTTCTCCTCGACACGGGTGCCGATAGGACTATACTCGACACCGCTTTGGTGAAGAAGCTCGGATTAAAACACGGAGATGCGGTCGAAAAAGTCGGCATCGGGGGGGTGGAAAAAGGCTTTGAAGTTACGCTCCGAGGAATGTCGATCGGCACCTTCGATACGCGTGCGGTCTCTGGCCCATTTACCCTCATGGCAAGCGATTTGAGTGACCTGAATGCCGTCCAGGACCGGCGCAAGCTGAGGCGGATCGACGGGCTTCTCGGACATAAGCTTCTGAGATCCAACTCCGCAGTGATCGATTACCCCGCACGCACCCTCTACCTCTGCACGCCGCTCAACAGACTGTGGCCCGAGATCGAAGGCCGGTGGGTTGCATCTGAAGGGCAGGAGGATGGCCGCGTGCGGCAAATCGATCCCGCGGCCCCGCCCCGACTGGAGTTTAAGGATCGCACCTTCCGACTGACCGACGGGAATAAGCAGTATCTGTTCGGGATTCACACCCTACCAGTCAAAAACGGTCACGCGATGGTTTTCTTCCACCCTGAGAAGGATTTGGCCAAGGAATTAGTTTACAAGGCGATCGGCCTGCTGAAGGTGGCTGATGGCCGGCTCACGGTCTGCCTGTGCCTTGACAATGCAACGGCCGTCAAAGGGATGCCCGAGGACTTCAAGGCCCCGGCCGACAGCGGTCGCCTTCTGTTAGAGTTCCGACGCGAGAAGTGACTTCGGCAAATGATTCGTTCCGGCTGGGAACAGCTCACTGCCGCCACGGTTTGGTATACTCATGTCGGAGAATCGGCCGCCCCCTGTCGGGGGATGGGCGAGCCAGTTCGGGGAATGGCTGAGTCATCCCCGAAATCCGCGACTCATTCCCCGGCATCCGCAGTCCCGCGTTAACGGCAGCGGTTCGCTTCTTCCCCTGGTAGAGTTCTCACGAGGATCCTAACGATGAAGATAACGAGAATGTCCGCATGGTTAGTGGTCGTCGCCCTCTCGCTGCTGATCGGCACGGTCGTCAGTTCGTACTTCGCCGTGCGCGAGTACCACGCCGCGCTGGCCGCCAACACGAACCCCGAACTCGAACGCAAACAGCGTGAACGAGCCGATGCGAAGGAGCAAGAGGCACGCCGGGAGCTGTATGCCGTCCGAATGACGCTCGCTCGGCTCTATTGGGAGAGTACGCAGGTCGGATTCGTGCTCGATTCTTTGGAAAAGACCCGACCGCAGCCGGGCGAGGCGGACTTTCGCGGCTTTGAATGGCATTACTGGAACCGCCTGGCCCATTCCTATCAGTGGAATCTTAAAGGGCACACCGGCAGGGTCTGGAGCGTGGCGTTTAGCGCGGACGGAAAACGGCTGGCGTCGGCAAGCGAGGATGGGGCGGTGAAGGTGTGGGACGCTCGGCCGCTGACACCTGAGCCTAAGTAAAACGCAGGTTGGGTGGCACGATCCCAAGCTCCAGCGGAATGGCGTGCCAATCCGAATGCAGCATGTGTTTCCCGGTGAATCTAGCATTTCTGCACCTAGCCCTAGCCCCTAGCAGAATGTCCGTCGCCATAGAGGCCAAACTCAGGGCGGTTGGCAAAAACTCCAGATGCGTCAACTCGGGCAGGGTCGTGCGCAGAATGGGCACCCCAAAAGCTGACTACCAGCGGCGAAGTTCGTCGGGCGATCCTTCGGGAAACACTTAAAGGTACATTGTCTTGGCCATCCGGCAGGCGACAGAGTTTTCTAGGTCCAGCGATCAGGTCATTCAAAAACTGGTGTTAGCCTGAATTTGCAAAAGTCCAGTAAATGATTCTTTTGTAATCGAGAAATCCTTTTGATTTATCTGGCAGTCCAGCCGCCATCTACGGTGATCAGGCTGCCTGTAGTATAACTGGAAGCTTTGCTGGCGAGGTAAATAGCAGCACCTTGTATTTCTTGCATTTCTCCCCAGCGTTCAAGTGCCACCGCCCCAATGATAAATTTCTTGGTGTTTTCATCGTCCTTAATCGGAATGTTCATGTCGGTGAGAAAAGGCCCAGGGCAGATCGCATTTACGGTAATGTTGAAGGGTGCAAGCTCCAGAGCTAAGGCACGAGTCATCTGTACCACAGCGCCTTTGCTGGAGGCGTAAGGGGTCCGGTTTGCTAAGCCAACAACTCCCAAGGTGCTTGCAAGATTAATGATTCGACCTTGCTTTTGTTTTTTCATTTGAGGAACTACTGCTTTGCTTGGAATCCAGGTTCCATCCACATTGGTTTGCATAACTTTTTTAAAATCGTCGTAGGAAAGTTCGTCGATTGGGCCTCGGATATTGATGCCAGCGTTGTTGATTAAGATGTCGATTGCACCGAATTCTTTGAGGGTAAGTGCGATTACATTTTGGATTTCGTCTTCAGAAGCGACATTAGCGCTGAAAGCCAAGGTTTGCGTTTTATACTCTGCTTTAATCTTTTCCGCTGCTGCTAATCCTTCAGTTTTGTTTCGGCTGATGATTACCACATTGGCACCTGCTGATGCTAGGCCTTCTGCCATCGCTAACCCCAAGCCTTTGGAACCCCCTGTGATGATTGCAGTTTTGTTTGAAAGATCAAACAACTTGATACCTGGCAGCATAATGGTTTCTCCGTTAGTTTGTTTGAGAAAAATAAATGGCTAGATTGTAAGGGTAACGAACCAGTGCTTAACAGGCAAACACATATAAGATTTATCAACCCTGTTTTTTATCTTGATCCTGATTTATTTCTACACCAAGAATAGTTAGATCATCGGCTGGCCTACCAGGCTTGCACCAAGTTTTAACATCTTCCAGCACTTTCTTGAAGGATAATGCCAAGGTAAGGGAAAGAGTTTTAAAGAGTGTTTCTTTTAACTTTTCTTTTCCAAAAGAAACTTTGTCGCAGTCGGAAGCTTCGACTATGCCATCGGAATAAAGTACCATTCTATCCCCATTCTGAAGCTGTAATTTTTCTTCAAGATAAATGGAGTCATCAAAGAAGCCGATAGGGATGGCTGGTTTATCAAGGATACAAGGGACACCATTTTTAGGAAGATAAACCATACCGGGGTGGCCCGCAAGGCAGTAGCAAAGTTCCAAAGTATCAAGGTGAAGCACGCAATAGGCGATGGTAAAGAAGTTGCCACCCATATTGTCCATAGTGAATCGTTGGTTGAGTGATTGCAAGATTTTCTGTGGATTTTCGAGGAGTTTATTGCCCAATTCACCTTGTAGACCTGTGATATGGCGAGAGACGGTAACGGATAAAAGTGCGGCAGGCGCACCATGCCCGCTAACATCGAGAACAAAAAAGCCAACCTTCTTGGAACCGATAGGGAAAACATGGAGCATATCGCCAGCTAGTTTTTCGTGCGGTTCAAACACCCAAGCGAAATTTACACCTGGGAAGGCTGGTAGGTCTTCGGGTAATTGGGCTTGCTGGATCGAGGCAGCGGCTTCGAGGTCGCGGTTAAACCTATTGTTGGCTCTTTCAAGTTTCTCGTTTTTGTCGCCAAGGTTTTGTTTAAGTTCCTCAATTTCTCGATAAGAATTATTTAATATAAGATGGGTTTTAATGCGGGCAAATGCAACGGGGAAATCGATCGGCTTTGTAATGTAGTCGTTTGCCCCGGCTTCTAAAGATGCAATGATATCTTTGGCTTCGCCTCGTGCAGTCATCATAATAATTGGTAATTCTAGAGGAGAGAAATCTTGCCTTGCTTTTTTTAACACCTCAATTCCATTAAATTTAGGCATCTTGGAATCAAGTAATATGAGGTTGAATTTATTGGAAGGGATTAGTTCTAGGGCCTTAGTTCCATTTTCAGCGGATACAACTTGAATACCTTTTTCCATTAAAGATTTTACGAGTGTTTCACGATTCCACGCATTATCATCAACCACAAGAATTATCGCACTTGATAGATTTTCTGATGACTTTACAGCGATAGAAGTGGTGTCACTTGACGGGATGTTCATTTCTTTCGATTTCTTTTCCATAATTAAAATATCTTGGTTTTAAACTAACATATTTTAAATTGCTCTCCTAGTAGGATGCTTTAAAAATATTCTAAGCAATTTCTTTATAGATTGGCAAATAGCTGATGCAAAGAAGGAAGACTTAAGGTAGAATAAAGTTGGTAGAAATTATTTGTTTTCTTGGAGAATGCTATGCGTACTAGATTAGGTTTGTGGTTTGTTTCGTTTGTGGTGGTTCTTTTTTCGTTTCAATTGCCTTTAATGGCTTGGGAAAATGAAACCTATACGCAGTCTATTGAAGTTATGGCTTCAAACGGAAAGCCAGGAATTGCACCTTCCGAACCTATCAATAAAAAGTTGCCAAATGAATTTGCGACCGGCCCTACGCCTCTTTGGATCTGGGGGCAAAAAAATGATAAAAATTACACTTTGTCTAAACAATTTGTTTTTTCAGGCGGCAAAGCTAAAGCAAAGTTCTCTTGTGATAACGATGTTCGTTTAAAAATTAATGGTAAAGATGCTGGGAAAAATTCGGAATGGCAAGTTTCCACTCCGTCTGATGTCTCTAAGCTCCTTGTTGATGGTGATAATTTAATTGAAGCTATGGTGGTTAACGAAGGTGGTATTGCTGGTTTTGTATTTAAGCTAAATATCACTTCTCCCGAAGGTAAGCTTTCTCACATTATTTCTGATGAATCTTGGAAAGCTGTTGAAAGTGGAGCAAACGGCAAAGTTTCTACTACTAAAAAAACTGGTAAGTTAGGCGATCAGCCTTGGGGGAATGTTTTCTCCGGTGAGGCAACCGCTTCTGTTTCTTCTTCCGAATTTAAGGTTCCCGAAGGTTTTCAAGTCGAAAGACTATTTACTGTTCCTAAAGATAAACTAGGCTCTTGGGTTTGCCTTGCTGTTGATCCTAAGGGGCGTATTATTGCTTCTGATCAAGGAGACAAAGGGCTTTATCGAATCACGGTTCCCGCACCTGGAACCAAAGGCGATGTTAAAGTTGAACGCCTAGATGTTAAAATTAGTTCCGCACAAGGTTTACTTTTTGCTTTTGATAGTCTTTATGTTTGTGTCAATGGTGGTAAGGGCAGCGGCCTTTATCGCCTGCGTGATACCAAAAATACTGATCAATTTGATGAAGTTGTTAAGCTTAAGGAGTTGAGGGGTGGGGGTGAACACGGTCCTCACGCGTTAAGGCTTTCCCCTGATGGTAAGTCGATTCTTGTGGCGTGTGGCAATCATACTTTGCCTCCTGAAAAATTTCAGGCAAGTAGGCTTCCTTCCAATTGGGGAGAAGACCATTTGTTGCCTAGGCAATGGGATGCCAACGGTCACGCTCGGGGAATTTTAGCCCCTGGTGGCTATGTTGCCAAAACTGATCCCGAAGGTAAAACTTGGGAAATTATGACTAGTGGCTATCGCAATCAATATGACTTCGCACTCAATGGGGATGGCGAAATGTTTGTTTACGACGCTGATATGGAATGGGATATGGGTATGCCTTGGTACCGACCTACTCGGGTTAATCACGCTTCAAGTGGGAGTGAACTTGGGTGGAGAAGTGGTACTGGAAAATGGCCTGCCCATTATGTCGATAGTCTTCCCGCAATGGTAGATATTGGCCCCGGTTCTCCTGTAGGTGTGGAGTTCGGTTACGGTACCAAGTTCCCCGCAAAGTATCAGAAAGCCTTGTACATCTGCGATTGGACCTTCGGCACAATGTACGCTATCCACAATTCTCCTTCGGGCAGTTCTTACTCTGCAACAAAGGAAGAATTTGTTTCCCGAACACCTCTTCCCCTCACCGATGTAGTTGTGGGTAAAGATGGTGCTTTGTATTTTTCTGTGGGGGGTCGTGGTGCCCAGTCGGAACTTTATCGAGTTACTTATGTTGGCAAAGATTCTACTGAAACAGTCGATTTTCGTGACTCCGAGGGCATCAAAGAACGCGAAGTTCGAAAGAAATTAGAAGCTTTGCATAACCCCGCTAAAATCTCGGATGATCAACTTCAGTTTGTCTGGGAAAACTTGGGCAACGAAGATCGCTTCATCCGTTATGCTGCTCGTATTGCTCTTGAGCATCAGAGCCCTGCGACTTGGCAACAAAAAGTCTTTGATGAAAAGTCTACCGAAAAACTCATCCAAAGTGCGGTTGCTCTTGCAAGGCAAGGCGATAAAACATTGCAACCCAAGCTTCTTGCTGCCCTTGATAATATCCAGTTCTCTTCCCTTACTGAAATTCAGAAACTTGAAATCATCAGAACTTATCAACTTGTTTTCATCCGCATGGGTGAACCTTCTAAAGAAGTTGCAGCCGCTTTGGCTTCTAAGTTCGATTCTTTCTTTCCCTCAAGCGATGATAGATTGAACCGCGATCTCGGCGATCTTCTGGTCTATTTAAAATCTAACACCATTGCTGATAAAATTACCAAGCTACTTATGCAACCATCGAAGCCTGTTGATGGCAAAGAACTAGAAGAATTGCTATTAAGGAATCGTGGTTATGGTGGTGGCATTGCTAAAATGTACTCTAACTTTCCTGATTTGCAGAAGAATTACTATTTGTATTCCTTACGAAACCTCAAGGAAAAATGGACCCTCGACACGCATAAACTTTATTTCACTGCTCTTACAGAAGCACGCACTCGCAGCGGTGGAAACAGCTACCAAGGCTTTTTAACCAACATCGAAAAAGAAGCTTTTGATAATGCAACTGATATTCAACGCCTTACCATTGAAGCTCTTGGTTTAAAAAAACCTTATAAGGCACCTCCTCTTCCAAAATCGATTGGGCCAGGCAAGGATTATAAACTTGCCGAGTTAGTGCAACTTTCTGAAGGTAAACTTGTCAAACGCGATTTCAAAAACGGACAGAAAATGTATGCTGCTTCCCGATGCGTCGTTTGTCATAGGTATAACGGCGACGGTGGGGCTACTGGGCCCGACCTTAGTCAAGTCGCAGGCCGTTTCAGCTTAAAAGACCTTTGCGAATCTATTGTCGAACCTAATAAGATTATTTCTGACCAGTATAAGGCTTCCATTATTGAAACCAAAAGTGGCAAGTTTATTACCGGAAAGGTAGTTAGTGAAACGACTGACCAAATCACCATTGTCACCGACCCTGAAGATGCTTCCAAAATTCAAGAAGTTAAAAAGAAGGATATTGAAGCAGTTAAGGTTTCTTCTGTTTCCTTAATGCCCGCAGACCTTCTCAAAACACTGAATGAAAATGAAGTACTAGACCTTTTGGCATTCTTGCTTTCTAGGGGTGATCCTTCTAGCCCAATGTTTAAAAGGTAACAGATTTGCTCCTTTGTTTTTTAGTTGAAGCCTTAGATTCCTTATGGATTTAAGGATTCTTTTATTTTCCATAGTTGAAAGTTATCGTCTAAATAAAGCAATTCAAATTGCTTAAAATCTAGTTCTATTTTGGAAGGTGTGATGAGATGGCTTATTTTGTTTTCCTTTAATTCTTCAAGAATCGAAGTTGCGTTATTCCCTGCTATTTTAAGATTCCAATTGTCTGCTTGTAATAATCTTTTATGCCAAATGAGTACATCTTCATCGCGGTATGGAATAGATTTAAAATCAATAAAAAGAGGCGCTTGGGTTGATAATCGAAACCTTTGCATATCGATAGGCACAATTCGAATGTCAGTTTTTTTCTTAGCTAATGGTTTAAAGTCGCTGGAAAGACTCCCCTTTGTGGTTGATGCAAGATTTGGTATTTTAACAGGTAATAAATACTGATCGCTTTTTTTACTGTGGTCTTTAATGAAGCTTAAAATTCCGTTTTCATTTTCATTAACAAAGAAGCCTTGATTGAAGATTGGAATTGCAATCCCAAGCCCAGCTAGAATAAATAATATCACTAGCGAAGGTGTGAAGATTTTAATTTTAGTTGAAGTTAGCGTGTAAAAAGAAACAATTTGCGAAAGTATCAGAATGGTTGCAAAGGGAACAAGAACCGAACTGATGCGCCAAGGGAATAATAATGCAAGAGAATTGTTTTTAGTTGCAACTTGTAAAAGTGTTAGAACGGTGCCAAGTAAAAAAGGCACCAAAACAATGATGACTTCTCTCTTTTTTCTTAAAAGATAAATCGAAAAAACTATCCAAATTATTTGTAAAAGCGCAACCCAATCACACCAGAGGTCGGGTAAGCAATGGTGTGGGAGTCGGAAATAAACTAAGAATTCCTGTGCTTCCTTAAATCCTTCAAATGAAGTAGGCTGAAAATTTTGCCCTGCGTAAATTACTGATGGCGTTACCAATAACAATGCAAATAAGCCTACTGTTATTGTTTTTTTAACTTTACCCTCGAACAAAAAGTAAATTTGAAATCCAAGTATTATGAATGCACCACCTAGCAAATAGGTGCTGTGAAGAATTCCCGCAAGGCAGATGAAAAAGGTTGCGACAAAATGTTGTTGTTTTAAAAAAAGGCATAGTCCAAGTAGTAGGAATACACCAAAATTGGAAGGCTGAAACATCGCCCCTAAAATGTATTGGCCTGCAACACCTGCTTGAAAAAACCAAGGGTAATCGTTGCCAAGAACACGGTAGGAAAGCCATCGGATCGCAGCAGAATGAATGAGAAAAAACAAAGCGGTGAAGATGGCGTACTGTTCAAGACTTCTTTGTTTCGATTTGTCAATCGAGTGGAATACGAACCAAGCGCAACTTAAATAAACGCATTGCAGTAACGCATAGTAAAGATGAAAAAGATTTTGATGACTATATCGCATTGTTATGCAAACTAGATTGCTAAATAAAGGAGTTGGATCTTTGGTGTTAGCCAACCAATCTTCATTAAGGATTCCAAGGTCGGCTTTGGCAAACCCGTGCAAGAAATACTGGTTTTGATTCGAATAAAATAGGGGTGCCTGAGAATATGCTAAGCAGAACAAAGCCATACAAATAAGGAAAAAAGCCCAGAGTTTTAAACTGTTGGTTTGAGGATGCTTATCTGCAGTTAGGGTCATACAAATTTACTTGCTTAGGGTAATTCCTGAATAGAAATATTGCGATAATAAACCTGGGCTTTTGAGTTGCCATGAATTTGCAACCCAATAAAGCCAGTGGTTTCGATGGATTTATCTGATTCGGTGTAATCGCAGGTAAGGTTGTCATTTAAGAAAAGTTTAATTTTATTGCCATCGCAATGAATTTTGTAGGAGTTCCAGTCGCCCACTTTTTCAATTTCTTTGACAAGTTTTGGGTCAGATTGGACTAAGAACTTTTTTCGTCGTGATTCATCATAAAGACTGCCCGAGATAGGATTACCTTTAAGATAAGCGCCGATGTCGGCTTGAAATCCGAACATTTCGTTGGGTGGGTTGGGAATGCGTTTGCTACGAAATTGTACGCCTGCATTTGGGTCGCCTGCTTTACATACAAGTTTGTAATCAAGTTTGAGAATAAAATTCTTGTAACTTACTTTGGTGGTAAGAAATTCGTTGATGGGGTTCCCCTCGAAGGAACCCCCAGTGATAACGCCATCTTGGATACGCCAAACTTTCTCGTTGCCTTCCCAACCGGTGAGGGTTTTTCCATCAAAAAGAATTAGTGTTTTGGTTGATTCAAATGCGCTTGCAATTTGAATTAATAAAAGCAAAGTTAGGCTAAGAGAAAAAATCTTCATTGTTAAAAGTCCTTTAAAATATAAAAACTGCATACAGATACCTTAACTTGAATGTTATTTTGGTCAAACATAATCCGGTCATTCTGGTAGAACTCAAAAATCGGTAAGAAAAAACTTAAAATAAATGATTGCAACTAGGAAGAACCTTACCTTGAATGCTATATTACTATGCATTGTATTTGCGATTATTCCTGCCTAAGGTTTTGGTGCTTTATATGAAACAACCTTCAAAATTGCTTATTTCTTGTGAAGGCCCTTCTCGAGGGCATCATCAAGTAGGAAGGCGTGAGTTGTTGCGTTTGGGGCTGGGTGGTTTTACCAGTTTGAGTTTGCCTGGGTTGTTTAACCTTCGTAATGCTGGGGCTCAGGAAATTAATCGTGAGAATACTGCAATTATTCTTGTTTGGCTGCGAGGCGGGGCCAGCCACCTTGATACTTTTGATCCCAAGCCTGATGCGCCTTCGGAATTTCGCAGCCCATTTAAAACAATCAATACAACTATTCCTGGGGTTCAACTGACCGAGTTGTTGCCCAGTTTAGCCAGCATTGCTGATAAATTTACCCTACTTCGTTCCATCGCTCATTCTGGTGGTGGCCATCCCGCGGGTTCCTTGCAGATGCTTTCGGGTGATCCGGATGCGCAAGATAAGCCGGGGCCAAAGTATCCTGACTGGATGTCCATTGTGAACTTCCTCCGATCTGCCGAACTTAAAGGCATACCTAATTATGTTGCGGTGAACCCTGTTGATCGTTACGACAGTTTTACGATAGCGGGTTCCACTTATCTAGGTTCGGGTTATGATGCATTCAAAATTTTAGGTGATCCAAGTGCGCCTAATTTTTTCATCCCAAATATCGGGTTAAAAGATGATCAGCAGCGATCTCGACTTTCTGAAAGAATAACCTTGCGTAAATCTCTTGATACGATTCAAAATGCGGTGGATACTTCAACCAGCAGGGTTGCAATGGATCAATTCGAACGAAAAGCCCTTGATATGTTTTTGAGTCCTAAAGCGCAAATAGCTTTTGACCTTTCTCGTGAGCCTCAAAAAGTCCGCAATCGCTATGGAATGAATGCTTGGGGGCAACAATGCTTAATGGCACGAAGGTTAGTTGAATCTGGCGTTGAAATTGTAACCACAGAATTTGACGGACCGCTTTGTGGTAGGGTTGGTAACTGGGATGATCACGCTGTAAATCATAATGTTTTCGAGGCATTAAAATATCGTGCTCCTTTTTTTGACCAAGCCGTTTCTGCTCTTATCGAAGATGTTTATGCTCGTGGGATGGACAAAAATGTGTTGGTTGCTGTAGGTGGGGAATTTGGCAGAACTCCACGAATTTCCAATGTCGCAAGTAGTGGCGGTGGAATCGCTAGTGCTGCAGCAGGGGTGGTTCAGCCAGGTCGTGATCATTGGCCCAGGGCCGGTTCCTTCTTGTTTGCGGGGGGCGGGATAAAGACTGGGCAAATTATTGGCGCAACTGATAAAAAAGGAGAAGACCCTATTTCTCGAAAAGTCTCGCCCGAAGATTTTATTGCAACTCTATACCAACACCTGGGTATCGATTATAAAAATATCACATTAAAAGATTTTAGCGGCAGACCCACACCGATTATTCGAAGTGGAGAAGCTATTTCTGAATTATCTCGGTCCTAGATTTTATCACACTAATCTTTTTTAAGTTTACTTGTTCGACTAGGAGAAATATTGTGAGCCTCAGATTTTCTTTGGTCATAGTTATTCTCTTCCCTTTTCTTTTAAATGCTCAGGAAGATGCAGAAAAAGTATTTAAGGCAGGTGCCGCTGTTGTTGATATTTCTCCTACTTCTTTCCCTGTAATTGTAAATGGAAACTTTCTTGAAGCTTTGGCTAAATCGAAAATCGATGATCTTCGGGCTAGGGCCCTTGTTCTTGATGATGGTAAAAATCAAATTGCCTTGGTAGTTGTTGATAGTTGTATGATGCCTTCTGATTTTCTAGATGAAGTTAAAAAGATGGCACAAGAAGCGACCGGAATTCCTGCAAATAAAATAATGATTAGTGCTACCCATACACATACCGCACCTTCGGTAATGGGGATTCTTGGCGCTCGGGCAGATGAGGGGTATAAATCGTTTCTTGGCCCTCAGATTGTTCGGGTGATTTCGCTCGCAAAGAAAAATATGGTTCCAGCAAAAGTTGGTTACAAAGCATTTTCTGATGATGAGCATACTTTCTGTAGAAGATGGATTTACCGCCCAGATAAAATGTTGATAGATCCATTCGGAGATAAATCGGTTCGGGCTAATATGCATCCCGGTCATAAAAACCCAAATGCAATAGGGCCTTCTGGCCCTGTTGATACTGCGATTACTTTGCTTGCTTTGCAAACCGTTGAAGGGTTTCCCCTTGCAGTCTTTGCAAATTATTCGATGCATTACTATGGGAGTGCGCCTGTCTCCGCTGATTACTATGGGCATTTTTGCGATTCCCTTGATAAAAAAATTAATTCTCAATCTCCTAACGCAAAAAATATTTCTTTTATGTCTCAAGGGACTAGTGGCGATCTTATGTGGATGGATTATGGCGAACCTACCCCAAAGAGAGATATTGTTGCCTATGCTTCTGCAATTGCTGACCGATGTTATAAAGCATTAGAAACTATTTCTTATAAGAAATGGGTTCTCCTCGATATGGTTGAAACAACCTCTCTTTTTGATAGACGCCTTCCTGATACCAAGAGGGAGGTATGGGCTAAAAAACTGATTTCCGAAATGAAATCGCCATTGCCTAAAAATCGAGATGAAGTCTACGCAAAAGAACAAATGTACCTGCTTGAAAAGCCAAAAGCTCAGATTAAACTTCAAGCAATACGAATTGGAAATTTAGGAATTACAGCTATCCCCAACGAAGTTTTTGGTCTTACTGGAATCAAGATAAAAGAGCAAAGCCCTTTTGAAATCACAATGAATATCGAGTTGGCAAACGGTGCGGAGGGTTATATTCCGCCACCAGAGCAGCATGCTTTAGGCGGGTATACGACATGGCCTGCTAGAAGTGCAGCACTTGAAGTCCAAGCGGAACCTAAGATTGTTGAATCTCTGTTGAAATCGCTAGAGCAACTTGCAAAAGCTAAAAGGAAAGTGAGTAATTTATCAGATTGCGATTACTCAAAAATCATTGGGCGATCCTCTCCGATTGCTTATTGGCGATTTGAAGACTTTGAAGGTGATACTTGTGTTGACTCTTCGGGCAAGAAAAATCATGGGCATTACGAAGAGGGTAAAGCTTTTTATCTTCTAGGGCCTAATTCTGATTCGTTTGGCAAAGGTCAAGTAAACCGTGCTGTTCATTTTGCAGGTGGTAAAATGAGTGCTCTTATTAATGGGGTTTCCGATAGTTATACCGCTGAAGCTTGGATATGGAACGGTTTGCCTGCCAATGCTCGGACTACTGCTGGCGTAATTTTCTCCCGTGGAAATAATAGCGATAAGAAATTCGCTGGTGAACTTCTTAGTATTGGTGGTACTTCTGCAAACCCTGGCAAGCTTATTTTCACTCCTGTAAATTCTTCTAATCTTTCTTTTGTGGGGAAAACAATTGTTCCCTTAAAAGAATGGGTTCACATTGCTTTGGTTCGCAATAAGAAGCAAGTGATTGTATATCTAAATGGGAATAAGGAAATTGAAGCTGAAACGGATGAAACCCAAAATTATTCTAGTTTCTATATTGCAGGAAGTTCTGACAACTTAAGTAATTTTGAAGGTAAAGTAGATGAAGTTGCAGTTTATTCTAGGGCCCTTGGTCCCAAAGAAATTGGCCTTCGTGCTTCGATGAACCTCAAACCATGATTGTCTTATTAAGGATTTACAAATGAGAATTTTTAGCTTGCTCCTTTTGTTAGTTGTTATTCCAGCAAATTCTTGGGGACAAACAACTCGCGAACAAAAAGTGAGGGATGACAAACAGAAAAATGAAATCAGCGGTTTTTGGCACTATAACAATTTTCCTAAAGGTATTGAAGAAGCCAAACTAACTAACAAACCGATTATGGTTGTTTTACGCTGTGTTCCTTGTGAAGAATGTGTAAAACTCGATGATGAATTAGTCGAAAAAGATTCTGTCATCAAACCTCTTTTAGAAAAATTTGTCCGTGTTAGAATCGTTGGTACAAATGGTCTTGATCTTTCCTTGTTTCAATTTGATTATGATCAATCCTTTGCCATTTTGTTTTTTAATTCGGATGGAACCATTTATGGGAGATATGGTACAAGGTCGCACCGAACTGAGTGGGTGGATGATGTTTCGATCAAAGGATTAGGATCAGCAATGCAAGCTGTTTTAAAATTGCACGAAGGTTTTCCTGCAAATCGAAATGTTTTTAAAAACAAGAAGGGTAGTCCTTTTGCGTTTTCCACTCCCGAACAATTTCCTCTTTTGAAAACCAAGTACACTTCTCAATTAGATTACGATGGCAAAGTTGTGCAAAGTTGTATTCATTGCCATCAGATTGGAGATGCGATTAAGCAAAACAGTCGCACTGGTGATTCTAAAATTTCGGAAGAGTTGCTTTTTCCTTACCCGCACCCTAAGGCGCTTGGGTTTGTTTTTGATCCTTCTTCATCTTCTGTTTTATTAGAAGTAAAAGCTAAATCGATTGCAGAAATTTCTGGATTTAAATCGGGCGATGAAATTGTATCTTTTAATAATCAACCAATTATTTCTATAGCTGATGTGCAGTGGGTTCTTAATTCAATTCCAGCTAAAGGTGGAGAACTTTCTGCTGTTGTTTTGCGAAATGGTGAAAATGTATTTTTAAAACTTAGCCTTTCTGAAGCTTGGAGAAGGCTGGATGATATTTCTTGGCGTTCTTCCTCTTGGGGAATTCGAAGGATGGTTTTAGGCGGAATGGTACTTGAAAATGTTTCTCCCGATGATCTTAAACCTTTTGGTAATTCAAAAATGGCTTTAAGGGTCAAGCATGTTGGGCAGTTTGGCCCTCACGCAGCGGCTCACAAGGCTGGGGTTACTAAAGGAGATATACTGGTTGAATTTGATGGTAAGTCCGACTTAGAGCGGGAAGCTGATGTTTTTTATTATGCCTTGTCTAATAAAAAAATAGGCGATAGCGTCTCTTTGAAACTGCAAAGGAATGGGAAAATATTAGAAGTTAAAATCCCTATTCAAGAATAACAGAAAGCATATGTTTACTTCATCTCTTTGATCCAGTCATGCACTATTTTAACTGCTTGTTCATCCACAACCAGCGAACTAATGTGTGGCATCCGGCCCAAGGTCGTGATTTTCATACGCTCGAGTAATATCGACTTCTCTGGATGGCCCGGCACAAGTAACTTGCCCCCATTAATGTTGAAGTTACCATGCGCAGGCGCAACATTTAGAATGCCTGTTTCTTTAAGAGGCAGACCAACCACGAGTTTGAACTCTGCGTTGCCTCCGCCCCACTTGATATGGCA
>Ga0209702_10006229_pt1 | contig 15522 bp, 14 predicted proteins | sample FRY01_FD_187210 | JGI IMG/M metagenome (GOLD analysis project Ga0209702, IMG submission 187210) | Freshwater microbial communities from Lake Fryxell liftoff mats and glacier meltwater in Antarctica - FRY-01 (SPAdes) (version 2) | ecosystem: Environmental > Aquatic > Freshwater > Ice > Glacier... | reverse complement strand
ATTGAGAGAAGGAAGTTGGCTAGCTGTAAAAGGGAGTGAAATAACTTTGAAAGGCGCTTTGCGGGCTCGTCTTTTTAGATCCAATAAAACTCCAGAAGAAATCGAAAGCGGAACGGACTTGAGTTATTTAAAATAAAAAACCTCATTAGATAGGCTAATGAGGTTTTAAGAGCGAAAGACGAGGCTCGAACTCGCGACAACCAGCTTGGAAGGCTGGAGCTCTACCAACTGAGCTACTTTCGCATTACAACGGTGCAAATATAATTAATAACTTGGCTTCTTTGCAAGTTTTTTTAAACTTTTTATAAAAATACCCTATTTTATTTTATAACCGTTTTAAAACTAAATTGTTAAAAAATGATTATTTTTATATCAATATGACAATCATAAAAAAAATAGCCGCCACGGAGACCTATTCCGTTAGACTTCCTGTGCTTCGAAAGGGAAAATCCATAGAAAGTTGCCAATTTGACGGCGATAATCTATCAACAACCCAGCATTATGGGATTTATTTGAATCATGAATTAGTGGGCATCATTTCATTATTTAAAAAAAATAATCCCACTTTCTCGGAAAAAAATCAATACCAAATCCGAGGAATGGCCGTTTTAGAAAACCAGAGGAAAAAAGATTTTGGCAAAGCGCTCATCATCTATAGTGAAGAAGAATGCAAAAATCAAGAAGTGGATTTAATTTGGTTCAACGCCAGAATAGAAGCAATTGGATTTTATGAAAAAATGGGATATCAAAAGAAAGGAACTCCTTTCGCTATTCCCGATGTTGGAGAACATATTGTGATGTTTAAAAAAAATAAAAATGAATAAATTTTTTATTTTAGTATTATTATTCAATATTTTCAGCTGTGAAATAAGGAATTAAAAAGAAGGTAACTCTTAGTTCTACTTCAATTCCTGACATTCAACCCAAAAGAAAATGAGGTTTTAATTGACAGTGTTTTATTAAACCCTTTTGACAGCGAAATACTCAATACAATTTATAAATCTACTGCCTATAAAATTGTTTAAGTATCAAAATATAATAGAGAAATTATGTTGGAACAGTTCTTTAATTCCGGAAAAGAAGGACTAAATCCTGCTGATTACAATTCAAATGAATTACTAAAATATGAACAAAAATAGCTGTTTTAACCATTAAAGAAAAAGCAAACTACGATATTCTGCTTACTCGAATTTTCCAAAAATACATATCGCATTTGTCCGCAACTTATTGGAATTTGGAAAAAATCACTGAAACGCTTGAAAGCGAAAAAACAAAACAGATCACTATAAAAAAAGAAGTGTACCACCATATTTTATATTGGTCGGCTTGGAGTGAAAAAAACACCTTGATTTTTCGAGATGACATCTATAACCTTGATGCATATTTGTGTGAAAAATTAGGAAAATAAAGCAGAAATTGTCTTGAAATTTCTTGAAGGATGATAAATAAATAAACAGGATTTATCCTTAATTGTGTTAACGATTTCGTTTAGCGATTCAGCTGGAATAGCAGGACAACCTTGACTTCTTCCCAATCTTTTATTGTTCTTGATAAATGAATTTGACACATAATCAGCAGAATGGATTACGACACCTCGCTCTCTTGCATTACTGTTGACTCCTTTTTCCAGCCCATCTAATCTAAGTGACATTCCGTGTTTTCCGTTGTAGATTTCACCCGTAGCATAAAACCCTAAGCTGCTTTTAAAAGAACTATTGGCATTCGAAAAACTATTAGCGAATTCATCTCCGGTATTTCTACCGTGAGCGACCAAAGAATTGTACAAAACGGTATTGGTAGCCATATCGATTACCCAAAGTCTTTTAGTATTTGAAGACAAACTAAAATCGACTAGGGTCAAAATATCCTTTTGAATTAATCCTTTTTCTTTGATCAAGTAATATCCTTTCAAGGCTTCTTTGAAACTTTCGAGATTAGGTAATTCAAATTGATTAGCGTTCAGTGATTTATAAATCACTACTACATTGGATTCAAACGAAGGCTTAGCCACAATGGCCACTTCAAGTTTTATAGAATTTTCTGAGTCAGTAAAAATTGTTTTATTTGAATAAAGGGAAAACAAAAAAAACAAAATAACAGGGAATATCTTATAAATCATTGACAGTGTTTAGGTTATATTTTAGACTTAGGGTTGCGAATGTACAATAGAAATATAATTTACAAGAAAAATTAAGAAAAAAATATGATTTATATCGGCCTTTCGTGTTGTTTGCCAAGCGTTAAAAAACACATTTTGTTTGCTTTTTGTGTTAATTTTACTATTTTTGCTTAACCAAAATCTTAATAAATGCCCAAATATTACTCTTCATTTCTTCTTTTTTTGATTTTAATTAATTTTAGTTCTTACAGCCAAAAAAAGATACTTCAGGCAAAATCAACTGTTGAAAACATTACCATTGATGGAAAAAGTAATGAAGAAGCTTGGAAATCTGCTCCAATTGCTACTGACTTCATTATGTTTGAACCGGATAATGGAAAACCAATTAGTGAAAATAAAAATACGGAAGTAAAAGTCCTTTATGATAATAACGCCATATACATATTGGCACTATTACACGATGACGAGCCCAATAAAATTTCAAAAGAATTAACTAATAGGGATGTTTTTGGAATTTCTGACCATTTTTCAGTTTCGATTAATGGTTATAATGATGGACAACAAAATTTTAGATTTTATGTTAGCGCTGCTGGAGTACAAATGGATTGTTTGGCTTTAGAAGACAGTGAAGATTACTCTTGGGACGCCATTTGGAACAGCGAAGTAACATTAACCGAATTTGGATGGGTTGTTGAAATGCGAATTCCTTATGCTGCGCTGCGATTTTCGAAAGTCCAAAAACAAACTTGGGGCATCAATTTTATGCGCGAAATAAAACGTGATTTCCAAAAATATACTTGGAATCGTGTGGATACAAAAATTGGCGCCATAATTACTCAAGAAGGAATTCTTGAAGGAATTGAAAACATAAAAACACCCACAAGGCTTTTCTTTATTCCCTATACTTCTGCCTATTACCAGCAAGATGATTTTGCTTCCGATAAAATTTTTAAAGCGGGACTTGACATTAAATACGGAATAAACGATGCCTTTACACTAGACGCGATATTAGTGCCTGATTTTGGACAAACAAAGTTTGATAACGCCATTTTAAATCTCGAACCATTTGAACAAATGTTTAATGAAAACAGGCCTTTTTTTACCGAGGCAACCGACTTATTTTCAAAAGGCGGTATGTTTTATTCCAGAAGAATTGGCGGTGAACCACTTATAAAAAGCTACAACTTTGAAAGAGAATTACCCGCAAATCAAATTATCACAAATTATCCAAGCACAGTCAATTTAATTAATGCCGTAAAAGTTTCGGGCCGAACAGAAAAAGGACTAGGAGTTGGTTTTTTGAATGCCATCACCGAAAAAACGTATGCAACCATTTATGACACTATAACAAACTTGTCACGGAAAGAAGTTATAGAACCTATAGTGAATTATAATGTTTTAGTTTTTGACCAACGTTTTAATCAAAACTCTTCGGTTTCTTTCGTGAACACAAACACCACTCGAAATGGAAGTTTTCGTGATGCCAATGCCTCGGCTTTATTGTTTGATTTAAATACAAAGGCAAATACTTACAATTTATATGGTGATTTTAAATACAGCAATATCAATGATGTGGAAGATTATGACGGCTTTAAAACAGCCTTGAATTTTGCCAAAACGAGCGGAAAGTACAGATATATGTTTTCAGCAAAATACTTGTCCGCGAATTACGATATAAATGATTTGGGAATTCTTTTTGTTAACAATTATCACGCTGCTTACGGTGAAATGACCTATCGAATAGTAAATCCAACCAAGGTTTTCAATACATTTAAACTAAACCAAAACATAAATATTGATAAACAAAACACAACTGGTAAGCTCCAAGAAGGTTGGTACAAAATCATAGCCAATGCTACAACTTTAAAAAACCATTATCTTGAATTTCTTTTTCAAATTAATCCCTTCAATCGATTTGATTTTTATGAACCCCGTTCTTATGGAAGTTATGTTTACAAACCTAAAAGTGTAATAGGCTATGGTCAATTTTATTCTGACGAAACCAGACCTTTTCATTATGAATTGGAACTTTCAACCGAGAAATTTGATGAAGAAAATAGAAATATTTACAGAATAAATGGAGGGATAAAATACATATTCAACGACAAATTTTCATTGTCTTACAACTTGGAATATACGCGTATGGTTAACGACAGGGGTTGGGTTGGTTTTGACAATGACGACATTATTTTTGGCGAACGAAATCGTGAAATAACACAGCATTATTTTACGGGTAAATATTCCATTTCAAACAAGATGACTTTTAATCTTATTGCACGTTATTACTGGTCTTATTCTGAAGTTCACGAGTTTTTCACACTCCAAGACGACGGTTATTTAAACCCTAACACCAGTTATTCTCATAATAAAAATAGAAATTTCAATTCCTGGAATTTGGATTTCTCTTATTCTTGGTGGTTTGCTCCAGCCAGTGAGCTTGCCATTTTGTATCGAAATTATGCTTTAGAAAGCACAAATATTGTCGAAAAAAACTCGCAAGAAAACATAAATAATCTTTTTGGAGGCAATATGACCAATATTTTTTCGATCAGTTTGCGCTATTTTATCGACTACAATTCCTTGAAAAGCAAGCGTTAAAAATGCATTAATTTTAACAAAAACCCGCTTCTTCAATACAATTGGTATTATTTTTAATAGTTATCTTAAAAATACATAATAGTGATTTTTATCATCTAATACATTTTTAGAAATGCTTTATCTTTGCATAAAAACACAACACAATGAACAAAAAAGTAATCCTTATGATTCTGGACGGTTGGGGTAAATCTCCAGACCCGAAAGTTTCAGCAATTGACAATGCAAACATTCCTTTCATAAACAGTTTATATACAAAATACCCAAGCGCACAGCTTAGAACCGATGGTTTAAACGTTGGTTTGCCAGAAGGACAAATGGGAAATTCCGAAGTGGGACATATGAATCTTGGTGCGGGTAGAATTATTTACCAAGATTTGGCCAAAATAAATCTTGCCGTAGAAAACAAAACGCTGAACAACGAACCCGTACTTGTAGATGCATTTCAATATGCCAAAGACAATAACGTAAACGTTCATTTTCTAGGATTGGTTTCTGATGGTGGCGTACATTCTCACACTTCGCATTTGCGCGGGCTGATTGATGCTACACAAAATTTTGGTTTGCGAAAAGTTTTCGTTCACGCTTTTACAGATGGACGTGACGTGGATCCAAAATCTGGAAAAAATTACATTCAGGATTTAGAAAATTATATTGCAAACACTTCCGTGAAAATTGCTTCAATAGTGGGAAGATATTACGCAATGGATCGGGATAAACGTTGGGAAAGAGTAAAAATCGCCTACGATTTATTGGTAAACGGAATAGGAACTCCTTCGAGAAACGCAGTAAAAAGTATCGAAGAAAACTACGAAAAAAACGTAACGGACGAATTTATTGACCCAATTATTGTCGTTGATGAAACTGACCAACCATTGGCCACGATTAAAGATAATGACGTTGTGATTTTCTTCAATTTCAGAACCGATAGAGGTCGTGAACTTACAGAAGTTTTGTCTCAACAAGATTTTCACGAACAAAACATGCACAAACTCAATTTGTATTATGTTACGCTAACTAATTATGACGAGACATACCAAAATGTAAAAGTGGTTTACAACAAAGACAACGTTACGGAAACCCTTGGCGAAGTATTGGAAAAAGCAAACAAAAAACAAATCCGAATTGCGGAAACCGAGAAATATCCTCACGTGACATTCTTCTTTTCGGGTGGTAGAGAATTGCCTTTTATTGGCGAAAGCCGCATCTTGAAAAACTCGCCAAAAGTGGCAACTTACGATTTACAACCCGAAATGAGTGCTTATGAACTAGCAAATGCGTTGGTTCCAGAACTTGAAAAAGGAGAGGTAGATTTTGTTTGTCTCAATTTTGCCAATGGCGATATGGTGGGACATACCGGAGTTATGAGTGCAGCAATAAAAGCTTGTGAAGCGGTTGATACATGTGTGGAAAAAGTAATTACAGCGGCTTTGGCCAATGATTATACAACATTAATCATAGCAGATCACGGAAACTGTGAAACGATGATTAATCCTGACGGAAGTCCAAATACGGCTCACACTACAAATCCAGTTCCCATTATTTTGGTTGACAAAGAGTTAAAAACTATAAACGATGGTGTTCTTGGGGATTTAGCTCCAACAATTTTGGAACTGATGGGAGTCGAAAAACCCGCAGTAATGACAAGACATTCACTTATATAATTACTTATTTATTAAAGAGTCCCGCAAATTGCGGAACTCTTTTTTATTTGCAATTTGTCAAATTATAATATTCCCTTTCAATCCATTCTTGGTGGTTTGGATGGGCAATATTAACCAATTGGGCTGCTCGTTGCCGCAGGGTTTTGCCATATAAATCAGCAATTCCGTTTTCGGTAATAATATATTGAACATGGGAACGGGTCGAAACAACACCTGCACCTTGCTTTAAAAAAGGAACAATCCTGCTGTCGCCATTTTTGGTTATTGAAGGCAGCGCAATAATTGCCTTTCCACCGTCGCTTAAAGATGCTCCACGGATAAAATCCATTTGTCCACCAACGCCGGAATACATTCTTGCTCCAATGGAATCTGCGCAAACCTGACCCGTAACATCCACTTCTATGGCGGAATTGATGGCGACCATTTTTGGGTTTTTTCGGATTCTGGCAGTATCGTTTACGTACGACGATTCCTTCATTTCGATAAAAGGGTTGTCGCTTACAAAATCATACAATCGCTGAGAGCCAATTAAAAAAGTTGCCAAAGCCCTGCCTCTACCAACGCCTTTAAAATTACCATTAATAACATTACTTTCAATTAAATCAATTACGCCGTCCGAAAACATTTCGGTGTGCAATCCCAAGTTTTTGTGATTGGACAACTTGGATAGAGCAGCATTTGGAATAGAACCAATTCCCATTTGCAATGTGCTTTCGTCCTCAATCAGGGAAGCAATATAATTCCCTATTTTATCTTCCAATGGAGAAATTTTCTCCGTTTCGTGACTGTAAATTGGCGAATCAACCTCGACCAAAAAATCAATTTCGGAAATATGAAGAATGCCATCTCCAAAAGTTCGTGGCATTTGTGGATTTACTTGAGCAATTACTGTTTTGGCACTTTCAATGGCCGCCAAAGTAGCTTCGACTGAAACTCCAAGAGAGCAATATCCATGAGTATCCGGCGGTGATACATGAATAAAAACCACATCGATAACCAATACTTTTTTTCTAAATAGACGAGGCAATTCGCTTAAAAAAACAGGCGTGTAAGAACCATTTCCCGAAAAAAGAGTATGCCTTACGTTTGGACCAATAAAAAAAGAGTTCACATGAAAACTTTCGGCAAATTCTGGATTGGCGTAACGTGCTTCGCCTTCTACATGCAAATGGCAGATTTCGACGTTTCTTAATTCAGAGGCTCTTTCTGTTAATGCATTTGTCAATAAAGTAGGTGCGGCAGCAGCAGCTTGAAGATATACTCTATCGCCTGATTTTACAATTTTTACTGCTTCTTGAGCGGTTACATATTTACTCATATCGACTAATTTTTGAATAAAGTTACACACAAATATCCAAAAAAATATGACATTTCTCATATTTACATTTAAATAAATAACATAAATAAAAGTTAATATTTCATTATTAATAGCATTACTATCATTTTTGTTTATATTTGTATTGAATATAAATGTGTAACAACTTAAAACAATAAACATAAAAAAAAAGTATTTCTAGGATTGATTGGTTTTGCATTATTAATGAGTGCATGCAACCAAAACAAAAAAAGTGAAGAAAGACCAGTAACGACTTCCCAAAAAAATGAAAAAGTTCAAAAAGTAATTGACGAATTAGGATTAGTATATGTCGAAGAAGGTGCACAAGACATTATTACTTATGATGAAGTAAATGCTGCCCAGCAAGCTTGGTGTGATGCCTTAGTTAAAATTGGAAAAATTAAAGAAGAAGGTGGCGATTACAAAGCATTCGCCGAGCAAGTTTTATCAGAAGCTTATAATTATGATTATGGCAAAGTGTTTTTTAAACCAACTTTAGCGTATGGCGACCAAACGTTTAGAAACGATAAAAAAGGAGCTTTAGCTTATTTTGTTGGTGGAGATGTTAATTACCCTAACGACAAAGGTTTTGCAATAACACCATGGTTAAAAGCCAGATACGATAATGCCGGCGATAAAAATGAAGGAATTCAAATATATGGTTCAGTTGCAATTACAATGGGCAATGTTTGGGTTACCGATAAAAACGGCAAAGAAATAATGGTAGATAAAACTTGGGTTTTCAGAAAAGGAAAGGATGGGAAATTGAGGATTATTGTTCATAAATCGTCATTACCCTTTTCCCCAAAATAAAAAAAAGAAGGGCTGAATAATAAGTTCAGCCCTTTTTGTTTTAAATTTGTTTTTATGAGAATATTTATACTATTTACCGTTTTTTATCTAGCAGGATTTGCAAACTTAAATGCTCAAAATACAAGAATAAATGACCCCAATCAAATTGGTTGGTACAATTATTTTGGAACATTTAAAATTGCAAAACAATTTAGTATGCATACTGAATATCAATGGCGTAGAGATAATTACATAGAAGACAAACAACAAGGACTATTGCGAGTTGGTTTAAATTATCAAGCCAATCCAAAGTTACAAATTCGTTTGGGTTATGCTTGGATAGAAACCTATCCTTATGGAGATTATCCTATAAATGGAATGGGTAAAGATTTTACAGAGCATCGACTATTTCAGATGGCTACATTAACTGATAAAATTTCAAAATTAGAAATTTCGCATCGGTTTATGCTCGAACAACGATTTGTAGGCAGATATACCTCCGCTAATTTAGAAACTGAAGATGATTATTTATTTTTAAACCGATTGCGTTATATGTTCCGAATTCAAATGCCTTTAAAAGGAAAAAGTATTGATGATAAAACTCCTTATATTGCATTATACGACGAAGTATTTATTGGTTTTGGAACCAACGTAAATGAAAATATTTTTGATCAAAATAGATTTGGTCTTTTACTTGGCTATAAATTTAATTCTAGTTTTAGAGTAGAAGGCGGTTATTTAAATCAGACCCTACAACTAGGGAGAGAAGTTAATGGAAGCAATGTTTTTCAAAACAATAACGGATTCATCATCAATACAATTCTGAATTTTGACCTTACTAAGAAACAACCCTTAAAATAAAACAAACATGAAACTATTATTAAAAATTTTAATAGCATTAGGTCTAATTTCTACAACAACTGCAATAAGTCAAACAGCAAATGATTCTATAGTTATAAAAAAAGAATACACTTCTATAGAAGATGCTTTAAAAAATCCTGAGAAAGTTTATCGACTAAATTTAAGTAATCAAAAAAGGGTTATTCCCTCTTCGACTTGGGATAAATTTATTAACTTAGAGTATTTAAGTTTAAAGAATGATCATTTAAAACACATTCCTAATGAAATTTCTAACCTAAAAAATCTAAAAATATTAGATTTAAGCGGGAATGATTTTGAAGTACTTCCAAAAGATTTTAACAAATTAGTAAATCTTGAAGAACTAATTCTTAATGACGAAAAGAATATGGACTTTCCGAAAACATTAAATTTATTGAGCAAACTTCCAAAATTAAAATCTTTACATCTAGAAAACGATAATTTAAAGAGTTTGCCTGATGAAATTTTCAAACTTCAAAATTTAGAATCACTCTTTCTAAATAAAAACAAATTAAAAGATGTGCCAAAAAAATTAGAAGGATTGTATCATTTACAATATTTAGACCTAGAGAACAATAACATTAAATCCGAACTTCAAGATATGAAAAATTTGAATTTTGGAATTAAAATAAATTTTTAACTCCTTATGATTGATGCACTAATACCTTTACTCTCTTTAATTGCGTTAGAAGTAATTTTAGGAATTGACAATATAATATTCATTTCAATTTTAGCAGACAAACTCCCTGAAAGTCAACGAAACAAACTGCGATATTGGGGAATTGGATTAGCTATGCTAATGCGACTTTGCCTGTTAGCATTAATTTCTTGGATTTTGAAATTAGACAAAACATTGTTTACAGCTTTTGATGTAGCGTTTTCTGGGAAAGGCATAATATTAATCATAGGAGGATTATTTCTAATTTATAAAAGCACCAAAGAAATATATCACAAAACCGAAGTTGCCAATTCTGACAAACCTGTTATTCCAAAAAAAGGAACTTTTGGCAAATTATTATTAGAAGTAATCATTCTTGATTTAGTTTTTTCAATCGATTCTATTATTACTGCGGTGGGTATGGTTGACGAACTTTGGATTATGTACACAGCAGTTATTGTAACCGTGTTAATTATGCTTGTTGCTGCAAAACCAATTAGCGGATTTATTTCTAAACATCCATCATTTAAAGTCTTAGCTTTGTGCTTTTTAATGATGATAGGCGTTTCATTACTTGCAGAAGGATTTAATTTTGAAATCCCCAAAGGTTATATTTATTTTTCAATGGCATTTGCTTTTTTAGTAGATATTATTCAAATGAAGACCATAAAACCACCTATAAATGAAGTTTAGATTTATACAATTTTTATTTCTTATTCCATTTTTGATTATAGCTCAAAATGGCGTAGGTTCTTGGAATAGCATTAATGTTACTATGAAATTAGATTCTAAATGGAATGTATTTGCTGAATCTCAACTAAGAAGTTTGTCTTTTTATGACGAATTTCATTATTATGAAGTCAAAACAGGTTTTAGTTATAAAATAAAATCCAATCTTTCAGTAACAGCAGGCTTTGGTTCCTATAATACCTTTAGTGAAGGAGGAAACTTCGAACAACCTATGCAAAACAAAGAAATTCGAACTTGGGCACAAATCAATCTAAAAAATCCATTTGAATATATTATTTTTGAACATCGGTATAGAGCAGAACAACGATTTACGACCTTTGGTTATCGAAACCGTTTTAGATATCGATTTTCAACTGTAATTCCATTAAATGGAAAAAAAATCGTACCTAAAACTTTTTATCTTTCAGCATGGAATGAAATCTTTTTTACTGATAGAGAACCTTTTTTTGAAAGAAATCGACTTTTTGTTGGGGGTGGTTATGAGTTTACAGAAAACTTAGCAATTCAAATAGGTTATATTTACCAATTTGATTATAAAATTAACGATGAGACTGGACGAGATTTTTTCAATGTGGCACTACTTTATAATTTTGATGTAAGCAATCAAAAAAAGGATAATTTTCATCCAACAACTAATGATTAAAAAAACGCAAATGGAAAACTTACTTCTATCTTTAAAAATCCAAGTCAACGAAAAAATATTCGTTAAAGATCCTGAGACTTCAAGTCTTGGCAAAAAAATTATTCAAGAAAGTATTATATTAATGGATGAAATTGGATTTGAAAATTTTACTTTCAAGAAATTGGGAGAACGAATTGGCTCTAATGAGAGTTCCATATACCGCTATTTTGAAAGCAAACATAAACTATTAGTATATCTTTCCTCTTGGTATTGGGGTTGGATGGAATACAGGTTAGCTTTTGAAACAAACAACATTGAAAATCCTTTGGAAAAACTAAAAAAAGGAATCACAATAGTAACTGAAAAAATAGAAGACGACAGCAAAACAAAGCACATAAATGAAGCCGTTCTAAACGAAATAATCATTACAGAATTTACCAAAACACTATACAATAAAGAGGTTGATGAAGAAAACAAACAGGGATATTTTTTGATTTATAAAAGAGTTATTTATAGAATAGTAGAAATGATACAAAATGTAAACCCAAATTATCAATTTTCAAAAAGTTTAGCATCCTCGATTGTAGAAGGTGCTTTGCATCAACATTTTTTGAAAAACCATTTGAAAACAATTACCAATTGTGACCAAAATAATTCACCAACAAGTTTTTATATTAATTTAGTAGAAAATACGTTAAAACAATAAGTATGACACAATCGCCATTACAACGGTTAATAAGTTTGCTTAAACTTGATAAAAAAGATATTTCTCAAGTTTTCTTTTATGCCATTTTTGCAGGATTAGTGAGTTTGTCATTACCCCTTGGAATTCAAGCCATTATTAACTTAATTCAATCAGGAAGAGTAAGCGTTTCTTGGATTGTTTTAGTAGTCATAGTAATAATAGGTGTTGCCTTGGTTGGGATTTTATCTTTAATGCAGTTGCGAATTACGGAAAATTTACAACAAAAAATATTTGTTCGTTCTTCGTTTGAGTTTGGATATCGTTTACCAAAAATTAAATTCGAAGAACTTTACAATCAATATCCTCCAGAATTAGCTAATCGTTTTTTTGACACTATAACCATTCAAAAAGGGGCTTCAAAATTATTAATTGATTTTTCATCGGCTTTACTTCAAATAACATTTGGAATTATTTTATTGTCGCTATATCATCCTTTTTTTATACTTTTTGGCGTTTTATTAATCATTTTGCTTTATGGAATTTTCAAGTTTTCATATAATTCAGGCCTTTCAGCTAGTTTAAAAGAATCAAAATACAAGTATAAAGTAGCAAGTTGGCTTCAAGAAATGGGAAGGAATAATTTTAGTTTCCGCAAAAAAAGTAATTTCGAATTTGCTTTATCAAAAAACGACAAATTATTAGTTGAATATTTAAACTATAGAGAAAAACATTTTAACATCATCAAAAGACAGTACATTCAATTAATTGCTTTTAAAATTATTATTACAGCTGGTTTGCTTTTTATAGGGGGCTATCTGGTATTAAATCAACAAATGAATATTGGTCAATTTGTAGCTGCAGAAATCATAATCTTATTAGTTATAAATTCAGTTGAAAAAATAATTGTTGGACTAGAAACACTGTATGATGTATTAACTGCAGTTGAAAAAATTGGACAAGTTTCTGATTTACAAATGGAAGAAAGTTCCACCTTAAATAATGATATTTGCTACACTAATATGTCATTAGAAACTGACAACATTCGATTTAAATTTCCTGAAACATCTAATTATGTGCTAGAAAATATTACTTTAAAAGTGGAACAATCTGAAAAAATATATTTAGAAGGTGATAATGGTTCTGGAAAAACAACCTTAATCCGAATATTATCGGGTTTCTTAAATCCAACTTCTGGTTCGTTTTTTATAAATGATGATACCTACCGAAAAATAGATTTAGATCAATATCGTTCTCAAATAGCGACAATCATAAATGGAGAAACTCCTTTTGAAGGAACTATTCTTGAAAACATTACTTTTAACAATCCTTCCATTAGTCAAGATGACTTAAAATGGGCGATTGAAAGTGTAAAATTAGGTTCGTTTATCAAATCATTGCCCAAAGGATTAGAAACAAAAATATATCCAGAGGGAAGACAACTTTCATCCTCAAATGCTCAAAAAATTCTTTTGGCGAGAAGTATAATTAGCAAACCGAAAATTTTATTCTTTGAAGATGCCTTTGACAAAATGGACTCAAATGTAGCTCAGGAAGTTATAGATTTTATTACTTCTAATGAAAACAAGTGGTCACTTATAGTTTCTTCTAAAAATACGTATTGGAAACAAAAATGCAGTAGAACAATTACAATGAGTGAAGGAAGAATTATTGAAGACACTAAAAAACAATAACAATGCTAAATATTTCTGAAAAAAATAATATTACCGAAAATATTGAAAAATATAGCACCATTAAAAATCTTACTAATAGACCTCATTACAAAATTTTAAATAAAATTATTTTGGGTGTTTCTATTCTTGTTGTTATCATTTTATTTTTGCCATGGACACAAAATATTTCTGGCTCAGGAGCTGTTACAACATTAAAACCTGACCAAAGACCTCAAACAGTTCAAAATGCAATAGCTGGAAGAATTGAAAAATGGTTTGTCAAAGAAGGTGATTTTGTTCAAAAAGGGGACACAATTCTTTTTATTTCGGAGATAAAAGAAGATTACCTCGATCCACAATTGATGGAATTAACCAAAAGTCAAGTTGAAGCAAAAAAAATGTCTGTAGAATCTTATGGCGGGAAAGTAACATCGCTTTCGTCACAAATTCAAGCTATAGAAAATGAGAGAAAATTAAAGCTAGAACAAGCCCAAAATAAGATTAGACAAGGAGATTTGAAAGTAACGAGTGATAGTATGGACTTAGTTGCTGTTCGCACCCAAGTAAAAATTGCTAATACACAATACAATAGATCCATTACCTTGAACAAAGAAGGATTAAAACCCTTAACCGATGTTGAAGAAAAACGTCTAAAACTGCAAGAAGTAGACGCTAAGGTTATCACCCAAGAAAATAAATTTCTTGCCAGTAAAAACGAATTAATAAATGCAAAAGTTGAGGTAAATAGAATTTCCGCAGAATATGCTGAAAAAGATTCTAAAGCTCAAAGTGAGAAATTCACGGCTCTGAGTAATCAATATGACACCAAAGCTCAAGTCAATAAATTACAAAATCAATATACCAATTACAAAATCAGAAATGGGATGTATTATATCAAAGCTCCACAAAGCGGCTATGTAAACCGAGCATTACAATCTGGTATTGGAGAAACTATCAAAGAAGGAACGCAAATTGTAAGCATTATGCCTTCAAAATACGATATTGCTGTTGAAACCTATGTAAGTCCAACGGATTATCCACTTGTTCATAAAGGTGAAAAAGTTAGAGTTTGGTTTGATGGGTGGCCAACAATTATATTTTCGGGCTGGCCTAATATGTCTTATGGAACTTTTGGCGGAAAAATTGTAGCAGTCGAAACATTTATTAGCGACAATGGAAAATTCCGAGTGCTAATTGCTCCTGATGGAGAGGAGGAAGCTTGGCCTAAACAAATTAGCATGGGCTCTGGGGCACAAACCTTAGCTTTATTAGACAATGTTCCAGTTTGGTTTGAACTTTGGAGAACTTTAAACGGATTTCCGCCTAATTATTATCTTCCAAAAGGGGAGACACAAAAAAAATAAAAAATAATGAACCGATTTCTATTCCCATTTTTAATAATCACTTACCTCAGTTTTGGGCAGAACAGTCTAAATAAAGAGCTTAGTTATAACGAGTTTTTGGGATTTGTCAAAAAATACCATCCAATGGTTAAAAGCTCACTACTTGAAGTAAGTACTGCACAAGCCAATTTAATGGCAGCTCGAGGCGGATTTGACCCCAAAATTGAAGTTGATTTTGAGCAAAAAAAATTCAAAGACAGCGAATATTATTCTATTTTGAACAGCAGTTTTAAAATCCCAACTTGGTACGGAATCGAAATAAAAGCGGGTTTTGACAACAACGAAGGAATCTATCTCAATCCTCAAAATACAGTTCCAAATCAAGGATTAACATCATTAGGAATAAGTG
>Ga0209702_10006225_pt1 | contig 15527 bp, 10 predicted proteins | sample FRY01_FD_187210 | JGI IMG/M metagenome (GOLD analysis project Ga0209702, IMG submission 187210) | Freshwater microbial communities from Lake Fryxell liftoff mats and glacier meltwater in Antarctica - FRY-01 (SPAdes) (version 2) | ecosystem: Environmental > Aquatic > Freshwater > Ice > Glacier... | reverse complement strand
CTCGGGAGCCTGTGCGGACGGGGCCGCTGGTGGCCTTTGTGGGGCCATCGGAGGGGGCTGAACGGCACAGCCGCCCAATATTCCTACAATCAAAAGTCCTACCCAAGTTATTTGGGCACGTGATACAAAACTGGTTGCTGGCATGACGTTGTTGATACTTGAGGCGCTAGGCGCGTTGCTGATATTTGTATTCATTGTGTGGTGGACCATGTTCAGCGGGCGAAAAGGCGGCGAGCCAATAGACTCTGATGACACTCCCAACGATACCCCACCCGCAGACAAGACAGCCGACTGATTGACCTGCACAACAAACGCACGCCAACTGATGCGCTTATTCTTTGGGTACGGGCAGTTGCTCAGCTGGGTCGGGCTGCGACGACACCGTTGCCGCGCCATTGCCAAACTGCTTGAGCGCCTCAGAGGCCTGCTTGGATATATTGATGGTTTGCACAGGCGCCTTGTTGTCCTGCTGGGTGAGCTTAACCTCGTCGACTTGTGGGTCTTGCCAACTGCCCGTGACTTGAAAAGCCTTGGTGTTGGCCGTGGTGATGGCTTGGCCAAACACACGCTCCAAAAAGTATGTGGCCACACCAATCACAGGGTTGGTCGCTGCGGCCAGCAGCGACAACGTACCGGCATCCACTTGCGGTACAACCACCACTTGCAAGGCCTGCGTCTCGTCTGTCATAGACGCCTCGCCTTCCATCAAGACCGTGGCATTGACACCCGCCATACGCAAGTTGTTGGTGCTGATGACACCGGTGGTAATGCGCGCGTTGCCAACCACCTCGTCAAAGGCAAAACCTTCTAGGAATACATCTCTAAAGTCCAGCAACAAACGCCTGGGCAACGACTGCAAGCTCAACACGCCCAACAGCTTGGCAATGCCTGGGTCGGCCTTCAAGAATTGGCCACTGCTCACCTTCAAGTCCAGTGCGCCGCTTAGGCTGCGGGTGTTAAAACTGGTCGGCGCACCCACCCATGCAACCTGACCTGTCATGCGGCCCTCAGAACCGCGCACCACACCTGGCATGCCAAAGCGACTCAACAATGCGCCACCATCGCGCAACTCTAAATCGAAATCTAAAAATGTACGTCTGACCACGGTGTCAGTGGCGTTGGTACTGTTGTTGGTATCGCCGTTGGCAGGCTGGGTGGGCGCCCATTGACCATTGGCGCGCAAACTGGCTTCTGGCACATCTAGCCACAACCGGTTGAGCCGCCACTCATTTGCCATCTGCCCAGGCGCGCGCTCGACCACACGGTTGGAAGCTTGTAGCTCCAAGCGGCCCAAATCCCGCCCCTCTAGGTTGAGCGACTGCACCACCACATCCAAGGCAGGCATCGCTCTTGGTTGTTCGGTCAACATCTGCACAAAATCTTGCGTTTCTTGTTTTTTCAAACTCAGCATCGCAAGTCGCGCATACACATTACCCGCCCCGCTGTCGGTGCGGTCTGGTTCGCGGTACTGGAGATAACCGTTGACCTCGTCCGCCTTCACGTTGGCACGCCACAACGCATCTAAACGCTCTGCGCCCAACACCACGTTGTGAAAGCTGCGTCCCTGCACGGTGAGCTCTAAAGCTCTGGCCACCATGGTGGTGGGCATGTAGGCCTTGAGCGCACTGGCGACACCGCTGTTCCCGTCACCATTACCTCCCGTTTGAAGTCCGGCTAGGGCATCTATCGCAGCGGTGCCCACCCCCACACCGGTGAGCCTTGGTTCTGAAGCCGCAGCAGCGGTGACGGCCCCACTGAACATATTGCGCCAATGGTCCACGTTGAACTGGGCCAAACGCACATCGGCCAACACGCCTTGGTCAGGCACGCGGCGTACATCGTCGCCCAACTGACCCAGGCCCACCGCACCTCTCACCATCGCAGGGACTGTAAAACGCGTCACGTCAGCGGCGCTTTGTGTGAACTCACGTATGAACTGCGCATGAACCACTGGCGCGCTGTCTGGCCCCACACGCAACACGATGTTCTGCGCGCTGGCCATGCCTGCACTGCGCTGGTTGGCTGGCGCAGGCGAGAGCGCCAGACGCAATGGCCAGGACACCCCAGTTGGTTTGTTGATAGGCTGGGGCAAGTTCAACCGCATGTTCGTGAGTGGTGCCTCCACCTCCCAAGACAAGCCCTGCGCATCTCTGACAGCACTCGCCTCAAACGGTGTGCTGCCGCTGGCGTATTGCGCCAGCTTGGCCACAGTACCCAAGGACGGTGTGCGCGCCAAGGCCTCGGCGTTGAGCGTGCCGCGCACGTTGGCGCTCAACCCACCAGACTCATCTGAACTGGCTGCGGCTTGCCAACGCAAACTGCCAGACACCGGGCTGCCCAGCCATTGCCCCCGCGCTTGTGTGACCTCCACACTGTCGTTTGAAAACTGCACACGTGCCGTTGCCTGTTGCAACGCTGGCACGCCAGGCCACAACTGCAAACTGTTGCCCAACAACGCCACTTGGCCTGTCACCACCACTTGCTCAGGCTGGCCCAGCGGTGCATCAACACGCAGCCTAAGACTGGCATCACCGCCAGCTTGCCAGTCTTGCATCAGACCGTTACTCCAACGCGCAATAGGCGTTGCGTTGAGTTGTGCCAACCAAACCGGCAGTGGGCCAGCCGCAACAACGTCCACGGTCAGTTGCCCACTGCCGTCTAACCCACGAATGCCCACTGAGGCATCACTCACCACCACGCCCGGCGCATCGCGCAGGCGACCCGTGATGTTGGTGATGTCAATATCTGAGCCATTCATGACAAAACGCGCTGACAGCTTATTCAGCGCTGGCCATTGCTGATCACGACCCCAGCCAGCGGCATAGTCAAGTGCGATATCAGCGGCATTGGCAGACACAGCAAACCGCGCCGCGCCACCATCCCACACCGACTTGTCCAACTCGCTATTGATGCGGACAGCGACGTCACTGAGTTGCCCACCTTGCATGCTGGCGTTCAAAAAAGACAGTGCCTGCGTGCTCACGCTGCTGGGTAAATAACGCGCCAATTGCGTAGCGGGTAGGTGATCAATAGCAGCGTCCAGCTTCAAGAAACCAGCACTGCCTGCGGCTTGTCGCAGTGCCTGCGAACCCGTGGCCGCCCACAACCCTGCACCACTAACATGGCCATGCGGTGTGTCAATTTGAACATTCTCAAAGGCCACGCGCCACCTGCCTTGCAAGGCTTCTGGGAGATCGCCACCTAGCCGCGTCTCTTGCTGCAGCGCTTGGCCGGGCGCGGCCCATGACAAGCTTGCTACTAAGCTAGAGAGGGCTATTTCTGGCTCACGCCAGATACCGGGCAAGACGAGGCTGCCTTGCGTCACCGACGCTTGCGCCGTGCCACCCAAACGCGTGCCGTCCCAAGTCAGCGACAAGCCTCGTACGCCAGGCCGTGCTGTATCGCCGGGCAATGGCTTGCTTGGCAAACGTCCGGGGGCCCAACCCAACTCGGTGGCTTGGCCGCTGGTGTGCCACGACACAGCCTCACCTGCGGCACCGCGCCAATCGGCTTGCATGCTGTTGATATAGCCAGTGGGGCGCCAGCTGTTTAAGTGGTTGCGCACCATCTCCGGCATGGGCAAACTGGGTGCGAGTTGGCGCAATACATCTACATCCAATCGCGCCAAACGCACTTGTCCTTGCGTGGCTAAACCAGTGGCCAACTTAGGCCAAGACAGGTCTAGCTGCGCACCGTCCCACTGCACACCTTGCACGGTCTCAAACGACATGTCTTTCACAGCCAACTGCCATTGCTGCGCCGCCCCCGCGTCGTCGCTACCATCCAAGGTCAAACGCGCTTGCAAGCGTTTGAACAGCAACGGCTTAAGTGCTGGCGTGGCTGGCTGTCGCCACACAACGCCCACCTCGGTCAGCGCCACGTCACTGGTCAATGTTTTGAGCTGTGCACCGCGGCCCCACTCTAGCCAGCCGCGCCAAGCCATATTGGCTGTTTGGATCGCCATGACATCAGAGGCTTGCGGCCATAGGCGTGTCAACATGCCGTGCACAGCAGCGCCATCTAGCTGCGGCCACTGGGCATATGCCAAGCCCTCCCAGTCGCGCCAGTTCCCGGCCTGCGTGCTGAACAGCGGCGAGTCGAACTCGGCTTGTAGGGACACGCGCTGGCCCAACTCTGGAGGCGGTGTGAAATCTATACGCACCTCGTGGCTGCGTGCGCCACTGCGCAAGACCGCGTCTACATGTCTGAAAAGCCATACGGAGGACGCCGTTGTGTGCGCATCCACCTCTGATGTTGGTGCGAAGCCCGCGTGGTCTTGAACTTCCACGATGGCATCTTCGATCATCAGCTCAGGCTGCTCGAACACCCAGTCTAGCCAGCCTGGGGTGTCGCCTGATGAGGGCTGTGACACCACCATGCCTGCCACACGCCATGCGCCGCTCGCATCGCGCAACACACGTACGCTGGGAGAGGTCACACGCAGTTGGTCAAACTCCAAGCGCCACAACCCGCGCATGCTGAGGCTAAGTTGTAACTTGGGAATGAACACATCTGGTCGCTGGGCGTCGGCGCCCACCAGCACATCACGCGCTTCAAAATAAGAGGTCCAATTGTTGGCCTTGGCAGACAGGCTGGCAATTTGAACGGGCGCGTCCAGCGCTGCGCTCAACTGCAGGGCAATGTCCGAACGCCATATGTCGATTCGCGGCACAATGACTGCATGGATCAGCAAATAAACGCTGGCCACCGCTGTCCACGCTGCAAGCAAGGCAATCAATAGCCACTTCAGCACCTTGCGCACAATGCGCAAGCGAATGTTTGGAATTGAAGTGGTGGCTTGCATGGAATGAAATTATGACCGCCACTGAGGGAGACACAAACACCGACTTGCCAAAACCTAGCGCCGCCACGGCCAACTTGGCGCAATACTCGCGTTTTGTTCAGCGCATTCGCAGGCGCTACGACAAAGAGTTGGGTCTTTTACAAGCCGGAGCGCCTGATACACCTGCCATGCAAAGCTGCCTAGACAGCTTGCTCGCCACTGGCCTGGATGCCGGGCAAGCGCTGCGGGTGTTGCGCCAATTGGTGGTGGAACGTTTGGTCGTCCTAGACTGCGAGCAAGCTGCGTCACTTGGTGTTATCACGGCCAGCATGACGGATTTGGCTGAACTCGCCCTAGACCATGCCATGACATTGGCAATGGATGAACTGTCCCAGCATTACGGCACGCCCACAGGCCACAGCGGTGACGACAGGCACGGCCTACCTGCCAACATGTGGGTGATTGGGATGGGTAAGCTAGGTGCTCGCGAGCTGAACGTATCCAGCGACATTGACCTCATTTACGTCTACGACTGCGACGGTGAAACCTCTGGCAACGACAGGGGCTTGCAACGCATCAGCAACCACGAATTTTTTGGCAAGGTGGTCAAGCGCATCTACCAACTCATTGGCGATGTCACTGAACATGGCTTTGTATTTCGTGTGGACTTGGCCCTCAGGCCCAATGGCAGCGTTGGCCCTGCCGCCGTGTCGATTGACGCCCTAGAAGAGTATTTTTTAATCCAAGGCCGAGAGTGGGAGCGCTTCGCCTGGCTCAAAAGCCGCGTGGTAGCGCCCACGACTTTGGTCACAAATGGCTCGGCCCAGGCCTTGCGTGATGTGGTGCTGCCGTTTGTATTTAGGCGTTACCTGGACTACAACGTCTTTGATGGTTTGCGCAAACTCCACCGCCAAATACGTGAACACGCAGCCAAACGAGCCAGCGGACATCCCGAGCGCGCCAACGACGTCAAACTGTCTCGAGGCGGCATCCGAGAAATTGAATTTACGGTTCAGTTGCTGCAAGTGGTGCGTGGCGGCCAATTTCCAGAGCTGCGCAAGCGCCCCACTTTAAATGCTTTGACGCGCCTGACCAACGCCGGCTTGATGGAGGCAGACAAGGCACAAGCCTTGGCAGATGCCTATGTCTTTTTGCGCCAAGTGGAGCACCGCACGCAGTACCTTGACGACCAGCAAACCCACCAACTCCCCACACAAGACGCCGACTTGGCTTGGATGGCTACCAGCTTAGGCTTTCAAGATGTTTGTGGTTTTTTGTGCGCACTAGACACACACAGAGAAACCGTGGCGCAAGAGTTCGACATTCTGTTGGGGGGTCAAGAAGAATGCACCAACTGCAACAAAACACAACACGACGCAGACGACTTAGAGTCAGCCATTGAGGCGTTGAGTGGCGCTTTTAAAGTGCGCATTGAACAGTGGCAAACACACCCCCGAGTGCTGGCCTTGCGAGAAGACGTTCGAACCCGTCTGGCACGGCTGGTTCAACGAACCGGCGCGTGGCTTGATGCAGGACGCACCACTGAAATTGGTGCTTTGCGCCTGGCCGACTGGATGGAGCCCATGCTGCGCCGCGACAGTTATTTGGCTTTGCTGCAAGAACGCCCGTCGGTGCACGAGCGCTTGCTGCGACTCTTAGGTGCCGCCAAATGGCCTGCGCGCTACTTGATAAAACACCCAGGTGTGATGGACGAGCTGGCCAATCCCACGCTGCTCAACGAGCGCTTTGACCCCGTGCAATTCGAAGCTGAACTAGAAGCTAGGCGCTACGCCTTGCAAACGACCGGCGAAGATGGTGACGAAGAGCTGCTCAATTTGCTGCGCCGCGCCCACCACAGCGAGTTGTTTAGGACACTGGCACGTGACGTTGAGGGCATGCTGAGCGTGGAGTTTGTCGCAGACGACCTCACCGCCTTGGCAGATACAGTGCTTCGCGTCACCACCCGGTGGTGCTGGCAGCGGTTGAAAAACGCGCATCGCGACGAGCCCGCGTTGGCCATCATTGCCTACGGCAAGCTGGGCGGCAAAGAACTGGGCTATGGCAGCGATTTGGACATTGTGTTTGTATTCGACGATGACGACGAGGCCGCACCGGAGGCCTACGCGGCCTTGGTCCGCAAGCTCATCAACTGGCTGACAGTCAAAACCGCTGAAGGCGATTTATTTGAGATTGATACCGCCTTGCGCCCCAACGGCAACTCTGGTTTGTTGGTGACGCGGTTTGAAGCGTTTGCCGACTACCAAGAGCGCCGTGGCAGCAACACCGCATGGACATGGGAGCACCAAGCCATCACCAGGGCCCGCTGCGCTGTTGGCAGCCCAGCTCTAGCCGCCAAGTTTGAGTCCGTGCGCCACGATGTCATGGTGTCTCGCAGACAGGCCAGTGACTTGCTGGTAGAAATCACCACCATGCGCGAGAAAGTACGCGAAGCACACCGCGTTCCGCCAGACATATTTGACCTAAAGCACAGCTCTGGCGGTATGGTCGATGTGGAGTTCGTGATGCAATACCTGTTGTTGGCCAAGGCACACGCTCATGCCCAATTGCTGCCCAACTTGGGCAACATCAAGTTGTTGCGCATTGCCAAAGAGTGCGGCCTGATTCCGCCGGCTATCAGCGACGCCGCGGCCAATGCGTACAGAGCCATGCGCCAGATGCAACACCGTGCGCGCCTGGACGAGGCCCCCACCCAAGTGACCCACGCTCACATTGCCCAACACCGCGATGCGGTCTTAGATTTATGGCGTTACGTGATGCAGGAGCACTGAATGGCGACAACACACGGCGGGAATAACCCTGCGACCCGCCAGACGCAACCGCATTTGAAGGTTGAGTAGCCAGCTTAATGGCGGCTATTGAGTTTGCTCAATGTGGTGACCTGACACACCCAAGATGGCATGTCGCTTCAGGTGGCTGTTGTTAAGACCAATTCTTTGCGAAACCGATTGAGCTCTTGTACTGACTTGAAACTGCGCTCCATCAACAAGCTCATGTTGTGCAAAATGCGTTCAACCACCTTGGTCTCCCACACCGCATCAAAATTGATTTGCTTGTCCAGCCAGTGCTCCAGCCATTCGGGGTTGGGCAAACGACTTTGTATGGTGTCACGCGGAAACAGGGCCTTGCTGACGTGCAAGTTGGTTGGGTGCAACGCTTTCGCCGTGCGCCTGGCACTGGCCATGAGCACGCCGACCTTGGCAAATGACAGCCGCGCATCGTCGCCAAAGTTGTGGATGGCACGCTTCATGTAACGCAGGTAGGCGCCACCGTGGCGGGCCTCATCTTTGCTAAGCGTGGCGTAAATGTGTTTGATGACAGGCTCGTCATGCCAGTCTGATGCACGGCGGTACCAGTGATTTAGTCTTATTTCCCCGCAAAAATGCAACATCAGCGTTTCTAAAGCAGGTGCAGGGTCGAAGTCAAAACGAACCGCGTGCAGTTCCTGCTCAGTAGGCGACATGTCGGGGCGGAAGCGACGCAAATACTCCATCAGCACCAACGAATGCTTTTGCTCTTCAAAAAACCAAATTGATATAAAGGCCGAGAAATCCGAATCATTTCGGTTGTCGCGTAAAAACATCTCAGTCGCGGGCAGCGCCGCCCACTCGGTAATCGCATTCATTTTGATGGTCTGTGCTTGCTCATCAGTTAGTGCGCTGGCATCGAACTTATCCCAAGGAATGTCTTTTTCCATATCCCAACGAACGGACTCTAACTGCTTAAAAAGCTCGGGGTACAGCATATGGGCTCCTGAGATACGTGCGTATGACTTGGTTGCGTTAATGGTTAATATTCTAGGCAAGCGAATGCCAGCTGGGGCTGCAGGGCCAAATACCCTTAAATCCCCTTGTTGTTTAACGTTTGACCCGGTCTTGGGGTTGCACAGCATCTAGTCGCCACTGGGTCACCGCGTCCAACAGCTCTTGCGCCACACCGAACACCCGGGCAACGTTGGCACGCTTGACCTGGCTCAGTGTTGAGGCACTACCCCCGGCCCATATCGCTATGTGGCTGGGCAACAAGTCGCGCAGGTGCGTTACACCGAGCAACGCGGCTTTGGGTGAGGTGTGGCTGCTGAAACTCAGCGCCACAATATCTGCTTGCATCACCCGGGCTGCCTGCGCCAAGTCGACCGCGGGTGTTTTAGGTCCCAGAGAAATGCGGTCACAACCCATTTGCGCAAACATGCATTCGGCCATGAGCAACCCAAGGGCGTGTGGCTCATGGTTGAGCGTGGTGAGCACCACTTTGGGGGATTCTCCAGCGCCTTGAAGTGGCAGCTGTGCCATACCTTGCAACAACACACCTTGCACCACAGAAGTGAACAAGTGCTCCTCGTACAAAGCCAACTCGCCGCGCATCCACAACTCGCCCACGCGAGCGGCCATTGGGGAAATAATGCTCTCAATGGCCTGGCCTAGGCCAGTTGTCTCAACATGCACCATCAAGCTGTCGTGTAAGTTTTTCCGCTGGTGTTGTAACAACAACATCAACAACGGCTCCACTGTGACGGAGACTGCATGCGCCGCGCTGGGCTGGCAGGCGGCAAGCACCAAGCTATTCAGCGCCTCCAGCGGCTGGGCCACCACTTGGCCAGCCCGCATGCCACTGTCTAACAAGCGCTTGATCAAACGCAGCCTGGTCAGTTGCGCGTCATCGTATGCGCGCTCCTCGCCAGCACCGCGTACAGGCACCGGGAAACCATAACGGCGCTCCCACACCCGCAAAGTGTCTTTTTGTATGCCCGTGTCAAGGGCAACTTCGGCAATGGTGTGTACTTGATCGGTCATGTTGTCTGAGTTAACGCGCAGGTTGCATGCTTTTGGTAGTCATATGCATGGGTCGGCATGGACTCATACAATGTGTAAGGTGACCCAGCCTGTCCACGACAAGTAGCCGCTGCATGGGTAACATCATTACATTTAATCAAAGTATTTCACCACATGACCGTTATGTCCAGCCAATTCCGCTCTGAAAATGGCCACGTTCGCCCAAGGGTGGCGGTGGTGGGCTCTGGCATTGGCGGTTTGTCTGCGGCCTACCACCTGCGCACGGCGGCACACACCACGCTGTTTGAGTCGGGTGACTACTTTGGCGGCCACACACACACTGTAGACGTCAGCCTGCCAAACGCCCAAGGTAAGACCCAAACCATCGGTGTGGATACTGGATTTTTGGTCTTGAATGAGCGAACCTACCCAGAGCTCTTAAAGCTGTTTGCGGCGCTGGACATTCCCTTGGCCAAGTCCGATATGTCTTTCTCGGTCACTGTGCCAGGCCAGGGTTGGCTGGGCAAGACGGCGCTCGAGTGGAGCGGCACCAGCCTAAGCAGCCTGTTTTGCCAACCACTGAATGCACTGCGACCGGCCTTTTGGCGTATGTTGTTTGACACCATGCGCTTCAACAAGTTGGCCAACCGCATGGTTGGCCAGCCCTTAGACACCTCGCAAAGCCTAGGCGACTTTTTGACTGTCCACCACTTTTCAAAGCCCTTTATTGACTGGTACTTGTTGCCCATGCTGGGCAGCATTTGGAGTTGTCCCACACAACAGATGCTGGCTTTTCCAATCGCCACCTTGGTTCAGTTTTGCCACAACCACGGCCTGATTCAAGTCACCAACCGTCCCGCTTGGTATACCGTTGCAGGTGGTGCCCGCCAGTACGTTGAGGCCATCATTCAACAACTGCCAGACTGCAGGCTCAACACGCCCGTCACCCAAGTGCACCGCCATGGCGATGGCGCAGGTGTTGACATTACGTTCACCGATGCCACCACCCAAGCCAGCACCACCGAACACTTTGACTACGTGGTGATGGCATGCCACAGCAACCACAGCTTGCAGCTGCTCAGCTCGGTCAACACGCAAGAGCAAGAGGTGCTTGGCAGCATTGCCTTTCAACCCAACTTGGCCGTCCTGCACACCGACGTGGCGCAACTGCCCACAGCGCGCGGTGCGTGGTCGGCATGGAATTACGAACGCTCGCCAGTAGCCGCCAACGAGCACCAGCACGTGTGCCTGCACTACCTCATTAACCAACTGCAACCATTGCCGTTTGAGCAAACCGTGGTGGTCTCGCTAAACCCCATCAGACCCATCGCTGCGCATCACATCTTGGGCAGCTACCACTATGCCCACCCTGTATTTGACGCCAAGGCAGTTGCTGCTCAGCAGCAACTGAACGGCATGCAAGGCGAGCACAACACCTATTATTGCGGCGCTTGGACAGGCTACGGCTTTCATGAAGACGGTCTCAAGTCTGGGCAGCTGGTGGCTCAGCTGCTGCAGTCAAGACTGCTGCAGCTTGTTACAGAGGCACACGCACACGACGACGCGGACGCAACGTCAGACGTCACCACAGAGCAAACGGCGCATGCGTAAGCAAGTCGCTTTGCACGGCAGCGACCACCGGCTAGATCAAACGGCTTTACAACGTGGCATGGACCCATTTACTGATCAAAGCCAGGCACTCATAGGCTTTGGTCAAGTACGCCACCAGCGCACCCGCCCCAGTAGCAACACCTTTACTTACGCCAACTACTTTGTTTGGTTGCCCATGCGCACATTCAGCGCGCGGGGCTCAAGTGCGCTGCCCCGCAACCGGTGGAGCGCGCTGTCTTTTTTTGACAGCGACCACGGCGAAGGTGCAGACAACGCCCTGCTATGGCTAGACACGCTGTTGGACGCACACGGCCTGTCACACTGCACAGGCCAGGCATGGCTGCACACCTACCCACGTGTGTGGGGCTATACGTTTAAGCCTGTGAGCTTTTGGTACTGCCACACAGACTCCGGTGAGCTGGGCGCCGTGGTGGTTGAAGTCAACAATACATTTGGTGAGCGTCATATTTATGTACTGCCACAGGTCGCTTTAGGCAAGCCCATACTGGCCAACAAGACGTTTCACGTGTCACCATTTTGTGAGGTTAGAGGCGAGTACCGATTCACGTTTATGCACCGCTTTGACCGCAGCCAGGCCCTAGACCCACGCTCAAACGTACATACGCATCCAAGCCACACCGTTGCACGCATTGAATACGACGACCAAGCCATTGCACCTGGACGCACACCCACTTTACTCACCAGCGTGAGCGGACAACTAGAGCCACTCCATGCAACCACCCGCCAACGTGCCTTGTGGCGTTACCCGCTGATGACCGCCGCGGTCATGGCGCGCATACATTGGCAAGCGTTGGTGCTGTGGCGAAAGCGTGTTCCGTTCATCTCAAAACCCAAGCCGCCGGTCACTGCTGTGACACGCGCGCACGCCGACCTAGACGCATAACCATGACGACCGACTTGACCCACAAACGCGCCTCCAACCCGATACCGCCAGACGCGCCACGCGCCGCCAAGCAGGTGTTTAAGCTGCTGCAGCGTATGAGCCATGGGCGACTGAGTATCACGCTGCCAGACCGCACGCAACTGCACTATGGTGCGGCAACAGGCACGCACGCTTACATATCGTTAAACAACTGGCACATGTTCAGTGCGGCACTGAAAAGTGGTGATATTGGGTTCGCAGAAACCTATATTGCAGGTGACTGGCACACGCCCAACCTCACCCAGTTGCTGCAGGTGCTCATTTTGAATCGCACCGCCTTAGAGGACGCTATTTATGGCAACTGGCTGGGCCGTTTGTTTTACCAAGCTCGACACTGGATGCGACGCAACACGCAAGCCAACAGCCGCAAAAACATCCACGCCCATTACGACCTAGGCAACGACTTTTACCAGTTGTGGCTAGACCCGAGCATGAATTACTCCAGTGCGCTGTTCGAGCATGCCGACCAAAGCCTCACCCATGCACAGCACGCCAAAGTCAAGCGGTCGTTACAAATGGCCGGCGTCGAACAGGGCTCACGCGTATTGGAAATTGGTTGCGGCTGGGGTGCGCTGGCTGAAATGGCAACCCACGAGTTTGGCGCTGACGTGGTTGGCCTAACCTTGTCTCAAGAGCAGCTGGACTGGGCACAGAAGCGTTTGGGCGCAACACCCAACGCCAGCCGCGCTGATTTACGCTTGCAAGACTACCGCAGCCCAGACGTCACCCGCAACCAGCACGGTGAGCACCAACTCTTTGATGCGGTGTGCTCCATAGAAATGATTGAAGCTGTTGGGCAGGCTTATTGGCCTACTTATTTTCAGACCATTGCCGCGTCACTGCGACCGGGCGGCAAGGCGTGTATCCAAGCCATCGTTATTGGTGATGACTTGTTTGACCGCTACATTCAAGGCACAGATTTTATCCAGCAATACGTCTTTCCAGGTGGGTGTTTGCCCAGCCCATCTAAATTTAAAGAGCAAGCCATTGCTGCGGGTTTGGTGGTGGAAGACAGCTTTGCCTTTGGCTTGGACTACGCCACCACGTTGGCGCTATGGCGCACAGACTTTTTGGCACAAGAGTCGGCAGTGCGTGAACTTAAGTTCGATACCGCCTTCATACGCACATGGGAGTTTTACTTGTGTTACTGCGAAGCCGCATTTTTAGAGGGCAACACCGATGTCATGCAATTCACGCTGCGCAAACCGCATTAAACCTGAGGGCTTAGCCTCAGCACGAACGAGCGCAGGCAGTTGGCGCAGCGCGGCAGCAGGTGTGCTGGCCATGTTGGCGATGTTACTGGCCACGCCTGCGGTGGCGACAACCGAGACCGCCAGCTTCAAGCGAAGCAACGGTATCAACGCAGGCTTTGACCGCTTGGGCCAAGGACAACTGCGTTTTTTTGGCTTGCATATTTATGATGCACAGCTGTGGGCAAGCTCTCCCGTCAACAGTGGCAATTACGCACAAACACCCCTGGCACTCACGCTCACCTATGGGCGAAATTTGAAAGGTCCTTTAATTGCTGAGCGCTCGCTCAAAGAGATGCGCGGCATCGCCACCGTCAGCGATATGCAAGCGCAAAGTTGGTTGACCAGCATGACCAAGCTGTTCCCAAATGTGATTGAGGGCGACCAGCTCACAGGTGTTTACGTGCCCGGTGAAAAACTAACGTTTTGGCTCAACGCACGGGAGTTGGGCGAGGTCGCTGACCCACAATTTGCACGCCTGTTTGTTGGTATTTGGCTAGACGAGCGCAGCTCAGAGCCAGCACTGCGCTCGCAGCTGTTGGGCCGCAAGTGACGCCTGCACACAACTGGCGAGTTGCCAGCGCTTATGGACTGATGGCCGCGCCACTGGCGTTTGCAGCGCTGCCTTTGTACGTGCTGTTCCCGCAGTTTTACGCGACCAACTTAGGGGTGTCGCTCGCAGCATTGGGCGGTTTGCTGCTGGTGGTGCGGGCATTAGACGCGGTGACCGATCCTCTGATTGGCCGCTTGCTAGACACACATTTGCGCAGCAACAATCTAATGCCCATGGCCGTAGTTGCGGCCTTGGTGCTGCTATTGGGGTTTGGCGCGTTGTTCAAAGCACAGTCGGACTGGGGTACCACACCGCTGCTGGTGTGGGCGGGGCTGATGTTAACCCTGTGCACTGGCGCTTACAGCGTGCTGACATTGGCGCTGCAAACGTGGGTCAGTCGGGTGCACGCCAGCGCGGCCCAACAAGGCGAGCTGCAGCGCTACCTGATTGCTTGGCGTGAAGGCTTTGGGCTGCTTGGTGTGTTGGTAGGTGCCAGCATGCCAGCAGTCGCTGGGCTAGACGCCACAACCGCCACACTGATGGCGCTGATGGTCATGGCACTGGCTGCATGGTATTGGGTGAGGCCTGCGCTGGCGATGACCAACGCAAACAGCTTGGCTGCGACAACGCCGCCCGTGACGCCAGCAACCGTGTCCGAGTCCGCGGCAGATCCAGCAACAACAGCGCAGTCCTTGTCCGGCGCTACAGCTACAGATGCAGTGGTCAACACGCCAGGGTTTTTTAAACAGCTGATGCTCATTCACGTGGTCAACGGCATGGCCAGCGCCATACCGGCCACATTGGTCTTGTTTTTTGTGCGCGACCGCTTGCAAGCCCCAGCTGGTAGCGAGGCCTTGTTTTTATTGCTGTACTTTGCCGCCGCAGGCTTGGCCATGCCGTTGTGGCAAAGCACCATGGCGCGCATTGGCTTGGTGAAGACATGGGGGATAGCCATGATCATGGCCACTGCTGCTTTCGCCGTTACCGCCAGTTTGGGCAGTGGCGACAGCATCTGGTTTGCGGTCGTATGCGTCGGCAGTGGCATGGCTTTAGGCGCAGACCTGTGCGTTCCGCAAGCCATGCTCGCACAATGGTTAAACGCACCCAACGCGCACGCCAAGAGCGACACCTTGCCCCGCAAAGACGGCGTTTATTTTGGCTGGTGGAATGTGGTGAGCAAAGGCAACTTGGCGCTGGCCGCTGGTGTGGCACTGCCGCTACTTGGCGTGCTGGGCTACGTGCCAGGTGCGCCCGACAACACCCAAGCATTGGCCTGGGTCTACGGTGCTTTACCATGTGTATTGAAAGTAACAGCGGCGGGCCTTTTGTGGCACTGCTGGATTAAAAAAAGGTCTAGGGCTCACACATGACACATCTCACAACCCACACATCGGGCTCACTTGGCACACTGGTGCGCGCTTTCAAATGGGTGGCCTTTGCTTGCGCAATTGCGCTTAGCAGCGCTTGCACCACAGCACACATTGGCGACTACGCCGACGATCAACCCAGCCTAGATTTGCGCAATTACTTCAACGGCCCTGTCACGGCCTATGGCATGTTTCAAGACCGAAGCGGGCGCGTTGTCAAACGCGTTGAA
>Ga0209702_10006218_pt1 | contig 15544 bp, 8 predicted proteins | sample FRY01_FD_187210 | JGI IMG/M metagenome (GOLD analysis project Ga0209702, IMG submission 187210) | Freshwater microbial communities from Lake Fryxell liftoff mats and glacier meltwater in Antarctica - FRY-01 (SPAdes) (version 2) | ecosystem: Environmental > Aquatic > Freshwater > Ice > Glacier... | reverse complement strand
AGTTATCGACAGTTCCCAATGGATCGGCAGGGTCGGCCTGGATGTAGGTGTTGAGTAGATGGCGCATGTCCGCTTCAAAAGGCTTGATGTCCAGTTCCTCGCCCGAATGCTTTTTGATCGCGGCGCGGGTGTCGCCGTAAAACTCCACCTCCTTCTGCAAAGCAGCGGCCTCGGCATCCGAGTAACCCGCCTCGGTGAGGTTTTGGGCCAGGTCAGCAAAGGCGCGCACGAAGGTGGCCACGGTCTTGTAGAACGAAATCCGCAGCGGTTCGGTCTCGTTCAGCGCGTTGGCGTTGCTGGCGTCACCGCAGAAGTAGTGGAGGAATTGCTCCACCTCACGCGGCAGCGGCACCGGTTCGCACAGATAGCGCAGTGCCTCGCGGGCGGCATCGAGCTGCTGCTTCCCTTCGACCAGCCAGTTCTTGAGTTTGACGTTGTTGTCCCCGCCGCCGCCTTCGTCAATGTCCAGCTCGTCGGAGGTATAGACCGAGATGGCTTGCTGCACATCCCCGAATAGCTCCTTGAAATCCACAATGTGGCCGTAGTCCTTGTCGTCGCCGTCGAGCCGGTTGGTGCGGCAGATGGCCTGGAACAGATTGTGGTCGCGCAGCTCGTTATCGAGGTAGATGTAAGAGCAGCTCGGCGCGTCGAACCCGGTCAGCAGCTTGCTCACCACGATGAGCAGTTTCAGGTTGGCCGGTTCTTCGATGAAGCGGCGCTTGGCTTCGTCTTCGTAACCTTTGGTGGTCTGGCCGTTTTTTAGGACATGCTGGGTGTAGGTGTCGAACTTGTAGCGCTCGTCGCTTTGCGCTGGCTCCAGCGTGATGGCACCAGGTTGTGGTTGATAAGAAGTAATGATCCCGCAATACCTTCCGAAGAACGTATTCTGAAAAAGACGGAAATAGTGGCAAGCGTCGTAGATCCTTGAAGCCACGAGGATGGCCGTGCCCCGGTCGTTGTTCAGGCGCGGTTTCAGGCTGAAATCCTGAATGATGCTGGCGATAATGCGCTGCTTGCGTTCAGCGGAGCTTGTCAGGCCCTCCATCGTCGCCCAGCGTTTGCGCAGGACGGACTTCTGAAAATTGTTCAGCATCTTGGTTGTATTCTCAAACCACGCATCGATGGCCGTCTGCGAGGTGAGTCGCTGCGGCACATCGCGGGCCTCGTATTTCAAGTCGAGAATTACCTTGTCCGCCACCCCTTCGTGAAACTTGTAGGTGTGGATGTAGGTGCCGAAGACATCGCGCGTGGTCTGCTTGTCTTTGCGCAACAGCGGCGTGCCGGTGAAGCCGATGAAGATCGCGTTCTCCAGCCACTTCTTCATCTGCTTGTTCATGCCGCCGCCTTGGGTGCGGTGGCATTCATCGACGAACACATAGAATCGCCCGTGTATCGGCGGCGGTGGGATGGTCAGGTCTGGCTCGAATTTATGCAGCAGCGCACACAGCAGCCGGGGCGTGCTGGCTGCGAGTTTCTGCACAAACTCCGCCCGCGAGGTAATGCGCGGTGAGGGAGAATTCTCGCCAATCACCCCGGCATTGCGCATCACGCCCTCGATCTGTTTGTCCAGCTCGTCACGGTCGGTAATGACGAGGATGCGCGCCTCGGGGTCGTGCTCCAGCAACCACTTCGCGATCAGCACCATGAGGATGCTCTTGCCGCTGCCCTGGGTGTGCCAGATCACGCCGCCTTCGTTTTTGCGTATGCGCTCCTGCGCTGCTTTCACGCCGGCGAACTGATGCGGGCGCGGCACCTTCTTTCGACCAGCATCGAAAATGATGAAGTTGCGCACGAGGTCGAGCAGGCGAGACTTCTCGCACATCTCGGCCAACGGTTGATCCAGCAAGGCGCCAGCAGTCAGCGGGCCGTTACCCGATAGTTGTGTCGCCTTCCATTCCACAAAAAACTCGGCAGCGGTGGTCACAGTGCCGTAGCGCAGCCCCTGCGAATCACTGCCTGCGAAGACGAGCTGCACCGTGCTGAAAAATCCCTGGTTGAAAATCTCCTCCTGATTGGTGATGAGCTGGCGCACCCCATCTGCCACTTCCACCGAGCTGCGTTTCAGCTCGATCACCCCGATGGCAATGCCGTTCAGGTAGATGACGAGGTCGGGCCGGCGCTCGTAGCCACCGCGCAGAGTCACCTCCTCGGCGATAGCGAAATCGTTGTTCTCCGGGTGTTTCCAATCCACCAGATGCACAGTCTCATGCGCCTGCCCGGCGGCAATCTGCACCGGCACGCCGTAGCGCAGTAGTTGGTAGGTGCGCAGGTTAGCCTGATACAAGGTGATGCCGGTGGCATCCGCTGCGGTCATCAATTTCTGCAAGGCGGCGGAAATGTGCGCGTCGGAATAGCCACGTTGCTTCAGGTTGTCCCGCAGCAGCCCCGTTTCGATGTTGCGGTTGTTCTCGCGTTTATTCCATTCACCGAGGTAGCGGTAGCCGAGGCAATCGGGACGGCTCTTGTCCGTGAATAGGGTGATAACGCGGTTCTGCGTGCGGCGTTCTGAGCGGGGTTGTTCAGGCATGGGGAACTCCTGGAGAAACGATGCAGGTTTTTCCGGCGAGAAGTTCCTGCATCATCGCCTGCTTGAGGGCTCGGTTCTGCGTTACACGTTCAGGTTTGCCGATGCCGTTCATTGCGCAACCTCTTTCAAACGGTCTGGTGACCAGACGCAATTAACGAGTGCTGCCACCAACTCCCTCCGCTCCTTTTGTTCAGCTTTCCCAAAAATATCGACGGAGTGAAACGGGAGTTTGTTCGATTCCCGAAACTTCGCAAACTGCGGTTGGTGCTGATAGACGCTGGCGTCCAGACTGGCCGCGTAAAAATTCTGTCTCGCATAAACTGGGGACTTATCGGCGTATGACTTGGCCTGCAAGCTGCGGTTTACATCAGCGGGCAACAACAAGAGCGAGGCGACGTGATTTCGCCACTCATGAAATTCTTGCGCTGAAGTGAAAATGGCGCTGTGAGCCGTAAAATTATCAGCCCAGATATGCTCAATATCAAATGAATTCTTAACCTCACGATCAACATACTTGTCGAACGAATCCGCTCGCCCCGAACCCGCTTCAGTGAATGCGGTGAGCCTGGCCAGCAGATGGAAAATATAGCGGCGACTGAACTGATTCAGGGCGAGATCATCTATTCCGCCCCGACCTTTTGCCGGGCTGCCTTTGAAGGTAACGTCGTCGTCGGCCAGCTTCTGTGTGAGGATGGCTATCAACTCGGCTAGCGACTTGCGGCGGATGTCACGGCACAGCAGCCACATCGCATAGGATGTGGTTGAGTAGCCGACCCGGATGTAGTTGACCACGCGGCGCATCAGCCAAATGTCGAGGTAGGTTGCGGTTACCGCGATCTTGCGACGTACCGTTTCATCATCGTCAGTCGTCACAAGTGGCGCGAGCAAAACTGTGTTCTGCCAGGTGAAATCATTGTGCGCGTTGTAGAACACCGCCTCCCAGCCCTTGGTATAGGTATGGCTTGCATCGAGTATGCGCTGATACGCCTTGGAAAAAAAAGGTAAATCAGTCGTCATCAACGTCAGATTTCCCTCCTGCGCGCCCAGCTTCAAGCGGGCACGGTTGTCCCTTGCCCACCGATGAAAGACTGTACCGATGAGCTCCCAATCCTTGTCCGTCGATCCGGCTTTGCGGTCGCGAATCGTGTCTGCAAACTGCGCACGAAACCACGCTTTGATGCAGTTTGCGTCCCGCTCCGGCTCGTGTTCGCTATTCCACGAGATGAGGTTGAGCACCTGCTTCTTCCAAATCTCGTTGGCCTTGCGCCGCTTGTCAGCGTCTTCCACTGGCGCGAGCAAGTAGGCTTTGAGCATGTCTACGGGGCTGAGAGGTTTGCCACGGTCGTTCATGGTCTCGAAGATCGCGTAGGCGTAATTGTCGTTGTCGGTGGCAATCTCGATCAGTCCCACTCTGGTCATCAGCCAGTAAGCGAAATGTGGGAGCGTGTCGCCCAAATCCGCGATCAGGTCATTCTGCTCGATGTCCCCGTAGCGGGCATACATCGTCTGAATGGATTCATCCTTTCCATCAGGGTTGAAGGATTCACCTTTGAAAAGAGCTTCGATGACGGGCAGCCGCTCTGGAATATCGAGATTGAATTTGGGTTCGCCCAGGTTGTCGCTGAAGATTAATGGTGCGATGGTCTGAATGACTGGAAGGTTCTTCGCTTTCGCCGCCCGATACAGGCAGATCAAGAGCAAGGTCAGCGAGGTGACGCGCTGCTGGCCGTCAATCAGGTAATTCGTGCTGTTCCGCTTGCTGACGATGATCGAGCCAAGGAAGTATTCCTCATAGCTGCCGACCGCCCTCGTGTCGTCTCCGGTCTGGTAACAAGTCAGGAACTTGCCTTGCAGGTCCGAGAGCAGCTCGTTGACGTGCTTCTTCTCCCATTTGTATTCGCGCTGGTATTCATCAATCGAGAATGACCGGGTTTGAAGAAGCTGTTGAACGCTTCGGTAATGTGGTGTGATGGTGCTCATATCAAACGCGTCCTTCCTGTCAGCAGTTCCTGCATCATGCCTTGCTTGAGGGCGCGGGTCTTGGCCAGCCGCTGCTCCAGAGCCGAAAGCTCCGCGTCCATGTCCGTCAGCACGGCGGAGATGGCGGTTTGTTCGGCCAGACCAGGGGCTAGAAATTCAAATCCTACAAAATCTTTCTGATACAGATGCGTGATCGTCGATCCGGCAGTGATCTTGGCTATGAAGTTGTCAAACACTCTTGATCGCAGCACGTAAAATAAAAACGCAGGCACGAATGAACCTTGAAGCGGACGAATGACGAATACGCCACTATTCAAAGTTGCAGGATCGGTCAATCCTTCAACGAATCCCACCTTCCCAATTGTTCCATCCTTGGTAACAAGCACATCGCCGTTCTTTAGTTGAATGTTCTGATCTTGGTTATAACGCCACTGATCAACAAAATGGCAAGTATCCCAATTGACACGGCCGCCAATGAAGTCAGTGCCTGTTACCAAATAATGGCTTCCACTCGCCAGATACTCTTCGGTCGTAAGTGCTTGCCAGCCAATACGAGCTTTCAGCGATGCGTTTCGAGAAATATTTAAAATGGACCACTCGCCGTGGAAGCCGGGGAGGCGGGTTTGGCCGGTGAGGAGTTGCTGCATGGCGGCCTGTTTGAGATCGCGCTTCTTGGCGATGAGCCGGTCCAGCGCGCCCAGCAGCGCATCCACATCGCTCAACGCCGTCGCGATGGCGCGTTGTTCGGGGAGGGGTGGCGCGGGGATGGCGAACTTGCGGATTCTTGTGAGTGCCAGCTTCGGCTGCGCGCCAACCGTCTGGATTGACTCAATCGTGTTTTGAATCAATGGCGACATCAGAACATGCAGCAGGAAGTCCTGTGAGCATGTGATGTTGGTAATCCGGTCTGCGTTCTCCGTGAGGTTCGCACCATCAAGCTCCTTGGGCACTTTTCCAACAATGCCGAGTGTTCCGGCGACGGAGATGAAGATGTCGTCGCAGAAAATGCGGTAGCGCTTGATAGCTGGGAAAACGCTCTCGGGGACGAACTTGATTTCAGCGAGAGAGACAGTTCCCGGTCGCATGTCAGTGACCCGAACGTAGGGATGAGGAGTTGGGTGCTCCACCAATGAGCAGCCAAGCGGGAGTCTTTTGCCGCTCGTGACGAAGCCAACTTGGTCGATGGTCTTCGCATCCCACTCCTCCGGGATGACGCCCACCTCCGTCTGCTTATAGCCGGGCTTCACTTCCATACCGCTCCCATCTTGGTGAGGTGTTCCTCCACGCGACTGGCAAGCGTGGCGACCTCAATGGTGAGCTGCGGCAGCGGGGTGGCGTAGCGTTCGGCGAGCTGGCGGATGCGGCCGGTGAGGGTCTGGGAGACGCGGTCGAGTTCGCCCTGCACGGCGGCGGCGAGGGTGGCCAGCCATTTGTCGTCCACCACCAGCGTCTTGATGTCGTCCTCGGTGAGCTTGGGATATTTGGCATCGAGTTTGGCGTCCAGGTCTTCCTGCGCGGCTTTGAGTTGAGCTTTGGCGTTTGTTTGCTGGTCGAGCAGGTCGGCGTAGTCTTCCAATGCCTTTCGTTCATCAGCGTAATCCCGGTCTTTGCCAATTTCCTTGAGGCGGGACTTCACGGCCTTGGCAGTAATCTTCTGCTTCTCTCCTTCGCCCTCGATGACCTCCGTGAGTAGGCCGTCCTCCCCGCTTTGCTCCTCCCGCATTTCGTCGAGTTGCTGTTCAATGGCAGCAAGTTCGCCCCCGATGGCTTCGATGGAATCCCGCTCGGTGGCGAAATAGCGGGCAGTGAGAATGCCGCCGGGGATGAGGTCAGATTTGAAGCGGCGCTTGCCTTTCATGTAGTCATGCGCTTCCGGCCAGACGAGCTTGTTGTTCTTGTCCTTCATCTTGATGATTTCACGAACTTGCGCAGCCGCTTTCCATCCATCGGCGGCGATCAGATAGCAATCATCCTGCATGGTCTCCGCCCAGTAGTCCATGATGTGTTGATAGATGTCGTAATGGTCGAGCAATGGCGCGTGTGCGAAGGCGGCGAGCAGGTCTTCGGAGAGGGTTTCGATGAGGGCCTTGGGATGGCCGCTGGCTTCGTTGGCAGCAAAGCCCTTGAGCAGCGGGGTGCTGGCCTTTTCCCATTTGGTGAAGAGCTTGGTCGCGGTGTCGTTGAACGCGGTGAACTCCGGGTGGCTGAAGATTGCGGGCTTCACGTCAGTGGCAGTGAGTTCGTAGTAGCTTGGGCGGTTGAACTTCTTGAAGAGCACTGCACGCACGGCGGGCATGACCTGCCAGTAGCGGTCAAGTGCATCGATGTCGCGCTCCGGTATGCCGCCGCGCAGATGGCCGTCGATGTCCTGAATATCCTCCGGCTCGGTGCTGTCGATGTAGCGCGGGAGGTTCAGGTTGTAGTCATTTTTCGGATCGCTAATTTGCGCGACGGACACCATGCGGGCGTAGCGCGACACTTCGGCCTGACGAGTGAAGGTGTCGACGATCTTGTGGATGTCCTGGGCGCGCAGGCGGTTCTTCGGGCCGTCTTTGATGAAGCCCTTGGAGGCGTCGATCATGAAGATGCCTTTGCGGGCGGTGGCGTTTTCCTTGTCGAGTACGAGGATGCAGGCGGGGATGCCGGTGCCGTAAAAGAGATTCGCGGGCAGGCCGATGATGGCCTTGAGGTAGCCGGAGCGCACCAGTTGCTGGCGGATCACACCCTCGGCATTGCCGCGAAACAGCACGCCGTGCGGAAGAATGCACGCGCCTTTGCCGGTGCTCTTCAGTGAACGGATGATGTGCAGCAGGTAGGCATAGTCGCCCTTCTTCTTCGGCGGCTCTCCCCATTGGAAACGCTGGTAGTGATCGGCGGACGGAATCAGGCCGGTGCTCCAGGTCTTGTCCGAGAAAGGTGGATTGGCGACGACGTAGTCGTAGGTGCGCAGTTGCTCGCCGTCCTTGAATTTGGGCGCGGCGAGCGTATTGCCAGACAGGATGTTCGCGGTCGGGAAGTCGTGCAGGATCATGTTCATGCGGGCGAGACCGGCGGTGGTCACGTCCTTCTCCTGCCCCTCCAACGTGATGTGTTTCCCCGCCTCGGCAGCGACCTTCAGCAGCAACGAGCCAGAGCCGCAGGTAGGGTCGTAAGCGGTTGTTCCAGCCACGGTATTTTGCGGCGAGATACCGATTACCTTGGCCATGATGCGGCTCACCTCGGACGGGGTGTAGAACTGCCCCTTGCTCTTGCCGCTCTGGCTGGCGAAGTGCCGCATCAGGTATTCGTAGGCGTCGCCGAGGATGTCGTCGTGCTCGGCGCGGTTCTTGGAGAAATCCAGCTCGGGCTTCTGGAATATGCTGACGAGGTTGGTGAGGCGTTCGACCCGTTCCTGCCCTTCGCCCAGTTTTTGCGGATCGTTGAAGTCGGGGAAGTCGCTGCGAGCCAGGCGCGAATTGGCGTCGATGAGCGGCTGGATGATCTGGGTGTTGATCTTGTCGCCGATGTCGCTCTTGCCCTTGAGGGCGATCATGTCCTTGAAACTGGAGCCCGGCGGAATTGTGACGGGCGGAGCGAAGTCATCGGTGTTGCTGTATTTGTCGGAGATGTATTTGATGAACAGCATGAACAGGACATAGTCCTTGTACTGGCTGGCATCCATGCCGCCGCGCAGTTCATCGCAGGAAGCCCAGAGGGATGAGTAAAGGTCGGATTTTTTGATGGCCATAGAGGTCTTAGCTTTTTATTACTATCGGATTCAATTTAGACTAAATTTTCGTTTGGTGAAATCAAGGCTTGTCGGTCAAAGGATGAATTTTTCATTTTTAGCCTCTGACCTGACTCAGCAGAGTTTCATAGTCTTGCTTTGTAATTGTTGGTGGCGCCAGTAGTTGCTGGCTGAGCACCCGCTTTCTGGTCATCAATTCATCAAGTTTCAAGTCAAAACTACTATCCGGGTCAGTTGGATTAATCGCCATTGGGTAGTAAATGTGGACATCTTTTGTTTGCCCAATTCGGTAAGCGCGGTCTGAGCATTGATCCTCAACAGCAGGGTTCCACCATCTAGACAAATGAATGACATGGTTGGCTGCAGTTAAAGTGATGCCTACGCCACCCGCCTTAGGCGAAAGAATCATGACGTCAAACCCATCTCGACCTTGAAAGTCATCGACACGGTCTTGCCTCTTCGATATGTTGACCTCACCATTGATCACCAGGGGCAGCTTCGATAAACTGTATCTTTGCTGAAGAAGCAATGGAAGTTGCTCAGCTGACTGCAATTCCAACGACTCAAGAAAAATTAGCGCTTTTTCTTTTAACTCGAAGCACTTATCCAAGACATCCAATGCAACGAGAAATCTTGCGGATTTTTCAGGGGACAGGTCTTGAGATGTTCCTTGGTAAAGGTCAGGATGGAGAGAGACGGCTCGTAATGCCTGAATCGTACCCAACGTGCCCTGCGGACCTTTGATTTGTTTGAGTGCAATCGCATGCCGATAGGCCTGCGCCTGTTCAGATGGCATCATCTTGCGGATGACATGCTCATGTTTAGCAGGCAAGCCTTTGAGCTTTTCATTTTTTAACCTGCGCAGCATTAGCAGAGGTGGCTTACCTTGTATTTCCGATTCCTCTTGCCAGATTTTTGTTCTAAGCCCTTTGATGGCGGTCTCCGACTCCGTCCCTTCGTACTTAACACTGAAATCTTTGATGGATCCAAGTGCAGATGGTTGGACGACATCCGCAATGCACCAAAGGTCAGCCAGCCGATTCTCAACAGGTGTTCCCGTCATTGCCAAAACAAAATCAGTGTTTAAGCCCTTGGCGGCGTGGGTCATTCGTGCTGAAGGCGTCTTAATCTTTTGGGCTTCGTCAAAGACTACACATGCAAACTTGATAGCCCCGAAGGTCAACTGGTAGTCCGAAATCGCCTCGTAATTTGCTAGCACCCAATCGGCAGAACTAAGTTGAGCTGAATCCAGGCCAGCGGTACCTTGCTGGTGTGAGCCTTTCTTCAAGAACTTGATGTGATCACCATATGCGCGCACTACGTCACCTAGTCCTGGCGATGAAAGATGCAATTCATGTTCTGCTTCCCAGTTGCGGAGCAGGCCAACTGGCGCGACAACTAATATGGGTCTTTTTGTAATCAATCCGACATGCATTTGCTCCTTCAGCCATGCTAGGAAGGCAAGCGCTTGGAGTGTTTTTCCAAGGCCCATGTCGTCAGCCAGCAAGGCACCAACCGAGCCAGATATCCAGTGTGACTGCAACCAAGAAAGACCATCAACCTGGTGCTGTTTGGGCTGAGTCTTCAAAGAGTCCGGAAGGCCTATGGTGCCAGGACGATTAGGGACTGAAGCGTGGGCAAAATCAGAATCTTGAAAATTCGTTTGAATGATCAGAACATTCGTTGTAATTTTTGTTTTTTGACCTTTGGATGATGGATCTTTTCTTGAAACGATGGCATCCTTCAAGTCAGTCAACGATGAGACAGTCTCTGCATTTGCTGGAACGGGTTGGCCATTGACCAATGCGGTTTTCTCGCCCTTTTCAATTGCGGTCTGCACTTGATGAATTGCAGCATCAAGGTCTTTTTCTGTGAGCGGTATTTCTGCATCACCAACACGAAAACCGAAAGTGTCGGAAGGCAGCCATTGCTGGCTCCCGACTTTTATCCACGGGACGATGGGGGCGACCCATTCGGCAAGATCCAGCACGCGCTCAGAATAGGTTTCGGTTTCTATGAATATAGGAGGAAGCGCTTGCGAATCGCTATCTTCCCCAATCATCTCAGCTATAACTGCCTCCGGATGAAGGACTGCTCTCTTACGTTCTTCAGCTGACGCTTTTCGCAGCGTTTTAACTGCTGCTAGTGCTTTCTGAAGACGCTCGTCTACAACAACATACGTACCATTCGATAATGGAAATGAGCTAGCCCCTGAGGGCAAGCTGTCCAGGCGAGAAATCAATGTTGACTCTTCTGATTCAAGAAGTGCGCGAACTTTGCCGGTCGTTCCGTCGTCAAGATTGAATTGCGAAGTCAGTAAAATCGGATCAACCTGCAGGTCACCATTTGCATCTGTCGTGAACGAAAAGGTTAATGAGTCAGCACTCGTGACACGAAAAATGCGTAAGAACGAATCAGTAACATTACCAACGACACTTTCACCAAGAGAAGATCTAATGTGTGCCCAAATTCTGAATTGCTCCTGCGGGTCAGTTCGTCCGGCCTCGTTGAATTCGTCCACATACTCCAGCACCGAGAAATATGGCTCTTGAACACGAAAAGTGTGTGTGCCTACTGAAATCAACAAGCCATCAAGAACAGGCGTTTGACTTAGCGGTACTGACGTTGAGGGCTTTAACCATCGGACGGAAAGCGTCGTCCCTGTCTGGCCTAACCCGCTTGAAAGGCGCAGGTCAAATCCGAAAGGGCAATTTCGGGGTAAACCTGCGCAGACTGCAAGAGACTCTGGCCATGCAGCAACCAGCTTGGCCGGGAGATTTATTGTGCTCTCTGATGAAGGAGTTTGAGTGGATTCACAGTCAGCAAGCAGCCGTGCTGCCAATGCAAAGTTATCGCCTTTGGTTACTTTTGCCCATAAGTCCAAAGACTCCGGCAATTCAAATTCAATTACATTTTTTGTGATTTTTATCTTCATCGAGTTACCTCTTTCTGGGTGATTCGTATGCCGGTTTGTTTTTGGATGAAAAGCCGAGCTCTGTCCTGCCAACCGCCACTCTGGGAGCTGAAATGGACTAGCCCAGGATCTTGGGTTAGACCATTGTTAAAGTCCAAGGACTGGAATCGAAGATCATCCGATTCGTAATAGGTCTTGTACATTGATGGCGAAGTGGGTGAGTCAATTCGTTGCGCGCGGAGCCGTCCGTTATGACTCCATTCGCAAAAAATGATTTGACCTATACGGAGCAAGAGAATGCTTTGAGAGGATTCCGAGCCGTGCAGGTTCGCGTACTTGAGCTGTTTAGTGTCGTCAAGACGTCTTAAAACTGCAGCAGCATCAGGCCCAAGCGCCACCCATGCCTCGTCTATATGTCCAGCTTTGAAGTAAGCTGTCCAGAATTTTTGTCGATACTGCCAAATGCTATCGGCAGTTTCTCGCAGTATGCGAAAAAATGCTTCAAGAGTTCTACCATTGATCCATCCAATTAAAATCTTGATAGATTCAGCACTTACGCCATGCCATAGATTTATCCCCATACGAGGATCGCCGTAGTGTTTTAGAAAAAACGTTATTAATCTACTTTGGACTGAATCACTGGGTTGTTGGAGATGCCATGGCAGGAGTAAAGCATCTGCTAATTTTCCTCGAGATGAAAAATAACGGAGTTCGTTCCGATCAGTAACGCCCCATTCAAAAATTATGTTGATAAAGTCAACACTTCGACGGAAGTCCTCTTTGGTTTGCAAGAATGAGTTGAATGCAGCTTCAGCGAATGGACTGGTTCCGAAACTTGGCCACAATTCGTGAATTTGTATCCATTCCCTCAGCGTTCTTTTTGACGTCGCAATTGACTCAGCTGTTTTTCTCGGTCCATCATGGACGTCGAAAAGATTAAGGCTTCTTGCGAGTCCAACTAGGCTAGAGGCGTTGTCGATCTTGGGTGAATTAAAGAAGTCTTTCGTGTGTTTTGAAATTGTTTTGAACAGAGCATCATTTGGGTTGTACTGTTCAATGTAGATAAATACCAAGGGCCGTCCCCATTTAAGAGGGCGTCGTGTTTCGGATAGTGCCTTAGGTAATTCCAAATTTAGATAGCGTTCTATTGCCGCAGGAATACTGAGCAATCCACCTGCATCTCTAATCCATATCGCATAGGGAACGTGACGCCAGTCTCGTTTTCTAATGCTATTGAAATCGTTTGGGCTGCTTAAAAATGCTTCAAGTGTCTTTTGCCCTAAAGATCGCATGTCGGGTGGAGGGCCGACCGGCTCAGAAAGTAGGCCGAGAACTGCCTTTGAGATCATTGGGAGTTCCGTTGGAAAACCGCTGAAGCTCATTCGGGGCCCACCGATTTCTGCAGTTTGTCTTGAACGTCCCTGATGCCCGGTGGTGATTTGTTGATTTCTGGTTTGTATGCAAGAACAAATCGCAGTTCAACCCGTCTATTTTTGGCATCGTCCTTGGGGTCACTCTTGTTCGGGCGTTTATCGGCATAGGAACTTATGCCAACAACGTCGAGCTTTCTTTCATTCTTGAAAGACTGCATGGACCCAACAGTAATCATCTCATAAACTGCTCGGGCGCGGTCAAGTCCAAGATGCCAGTTTGTGTAAATCCCTCGCTGGAGAGGGGTCGCGTCAGTGTGACCCTCAATGAGGATTGTCTCGATTTCGACTTCGTTTGGATTAGGTGGGCAATTGGTTCTGTTCTTGCGTTCAGAATAGATGTAGCAAGGCAATACTCCATTTAATGCTACTTTAGCTCGACCCAGTACTTCAATACCACCCGCATTGAGGTTGGCAAGCCCTTTTGGAAATAGAGTATCAGCTGGGAGCGTAATCACCCCAGACGCTGGATCAATAACCACCGGAACCCCGAATTTCTGGATTATCTTCCCGATGGTCAGCACCGGTGATTCAGGAGGGTCGTTGTTCTTGCTTCCACTTTCAGCATCTTCAACGCGCTGCGAAAGTATCACCACCATAATGATGAATACAAAGAGTAGGCCAACCATGAGGTCACTTGCGGACGCCAAATAACCAGCTTCTTCAACTTCCTCTCGTTCGGCTTTGGCTTGGGTCGGGATAAATAGCATATGGATCTACCTCATTTTTCTGGCAAAGCCTCGACAAAATCGTCCATGGTCTCGGTGAGGTCCATAACGGCAGATCCAATTTTCGAGATAGCCTCTCCAATCTTCTCATCCAAAATGAGGTGCAAGGTTTTTACTTTATCTGTGTACTGATCGACCCCAGTACTGAGGGAAACAACCGTTTGATCGATGGAGTTCTTCGTGTTTTCAAGCTCAGTCCTTATTGCTGTAAGAGCCTCGGCAGCAGCACGAGAGCTTTGGCTGATTTCCAAAACGGCGTCAGACAATGCTTTGGACATTTTTGGAACGGCATCACGAAATTCAATTGTTATTGCTTTTTGCGACTCGACTGTGTCGTCAAGCGAATCTGAAATATTGTTGAGTGTTCCGATATTTTTTTGGATCTTCTCTATGAACGCATCTACCCCGACAAGAATTCCATCGACTGCTCTAAGATTCGTAAACAGTTTGTCTGAAACAATTTCAAATCTGTCCGATCCCTCTGATACAACGGTTCCAGCACGTTTAAGGCTAGAGTCCAACTGTTCGACCGTTTCCTGCGTTTTGGTAATTGCGGTTTCTAGATTACCGGCCGCCGACCCGAAGGTTGTGCCAGCGTTTCCAAGATCAGTTCCGATCTGTCTGCCAGCCGCCTCAAGATTTTTTGCTAGCTGAGTCAGGACGTTCTTGAATTCCTGCATCTCAGCTGACGACGTACCTCTGAACTCCTCAATGAATTGAGAAATCATTTTCTGGAGCGCATCTTCATTCATATTGCCAATTCGATTTGTCAGCTCCCTAATGGCATCAACCAGTTCCGTGCCTAATGATTTGAAGGATGGCTGTAGCTCATTACCTATTGCCTTTGCAATCGCAACGGCAATGTCTGTTTCAAACCTTTTCAGTTGACCAACCTGCTCGCGACTTTCCGCAAGCAGTTCTTTGAAAATTGAATGCTGCCGCTTTACGATAGCTTGTGCAGCTGTATCAGGGGCAATTTTTCTCAAAGCAGCATGAAGCTCGATCATGCTGCTTTGCAGTTCGTCTATTTTTACTTTCGCCCTCCAGTTCCATGAGAGTGAGCAGAAAAGTCCAATTATTGAGGTAATGAATTTGCCACCAGCATTCGCAATGAGAGACTTCATCGCAGCGTCTCTTTCTGATTTGACATCCATAGCCCGACCCGCATCGGTCAGCGCAAGTGCTAAAAATATGAATGTGAACATCAATCCGGCACCGATCAAAATATTCGGCATCGTTTCGAACAGGGAAAGGTTCATCCGTCCCGTAAGAACGCCTCGAGCTGTCCAGATGTCTGCGTAATTTCTTAAGCTGTAAAACTCAGGCCCAATATCCCCTTCAATCTCAACCAAGTTGTCCCTAGTTTCTATTAGCAATCTTTTAAGTTGATGATCTTTTGTTATGTTGATTGTTGAATCTAAGGACTCTAATCCACTCAGCCCTGATTGATCGAGGGACTTGATCAGTTGTCGCAGAATAGATTCGGTTTTATTGATTTTTGAAGCCCACCAAAGATATAATGTCATTGCAAATATAAAAATTGCAACAGATATTCCGATAGGTAAAACTAGATCGCTTGAAATACTCAAGAGTTTTGCAATTTCATTTGTTATGTTCATTTGGTTTCTCTGCGGATTCAGGTTCTTTGTACTTTGTCTGGTCGAGCATTTAAGTCAGCGTATACCCCGGCATCAACGCAGCACTCTCCACACCGTAAAGCGTTTGATGATTGCGCAGCCAAAGATGGTGTTCCTTGGGGTCCAAGCTGTGATCGATTGTGCAGTCCACTGACCATCGCCTCAACGCATATCCAACCAGCGGCGCGCGCATGTCAATGCTGAACATTCCCTTGCTCATGCGGAAGTCGGCTTCGACTGCTTTGGGATGTCTGAGCCCAGGGTGGGGCACCATCTCCAGCCGAACAATCCTCGCCCACTGCACGTCGGCTTCAATTTGCTCAGCTTCTGGAATCGGCTCGTTCAGGTTCTTCGCCTTAATAATTCGAGTGAGCGAGAAGTCTGCAAAGCGCTCCCGCGCGCGGTCGTATGCGCGCAGATGCCAGCGCAAGCCGGTATCAGCAAGCGCTAAAGGGCACAGCGTCTTTGCAGACGCGCCAGAAGACAAGGACAGGTAGCTGACCTTGACTTGGCGCTTGTTGGCGATGGCGCGGGTGAGTACGGCCAGGGTCTCAAGGTCTGGCTTGACCAGGTCGCTGGCACTCTCACAGGGCACCGACCG
>Ga0209702_10006215_pt1 | contig 15552 bp, 18 predicted proteins | sample FRY01_FD_187210 | JGI IMG/M metagenome (GOLD analysis project Ga0209702, IMG submission 187210) | Freshwater microbial communities from Lake Fryxell liftoff mats and glacier meltwater in Antarctica - FRY-01 (SPAdes) (version 2) | ecosystem: Environmental > Aquatic > Freshwater > Ice > Glacier... | reverse complement strand
TTATCAATGCTGTAGGCTCTGACGAATACAGTCGTGGTGATTGGCGTAGTGCTGGGATTCTTATCCCTGAAGTGATGATCGACCGCATTCTGTCTATGACGCCAGAAGCGGACTTCATTACTCCACGCTGTACTCGTATCCCTATGGGTATGAGTGCAGTCAAGATCCCTGCCCGTGTTGATAAGAACCATGCTACCTCAGTAACTGGTGGCACACGAGTCTACCGGACTAAGGAAACTGCGACTGTTAACAAGACCAAAGACACCTTCGAAATGGTGTCAATGGAAGCTACAGAGATCGTAGGTGAAGCTGCAGCTACCAAGCAGCTTATGCGTGAGTCTCCTATCTCCATCCCTGCTCTAATTGAAGCAAGCATGGGAGCGGCTACGGTAGATAAGCGTATTGATGAGCATCTAAACGGTAACGGTACTGGGATGCCACTTGGTGTACTGAACTCTGCCAACTTGGCTCTACTATCAGTTGATCGTGGTCTTAACCAGTCCGACTCCACTATCGTTAGCGGTATGGATGTTATCCGCATGGCTAAGCGGGTATGGGGTTACGGTAGTGCTATCTGGATCGCTAACTACGATCTGTTTGAGATCCTCAACACGTTGGTGATCGAGTCACCTAACGCTGCTGGTATCATCAAGCTATTCACTCCATCTGAAGGTAACAACGGAGTGATGGGAACACTGTGGGGTCGCCCACTGTTCTTCACAGAGTACGCTCCGGGTATTGCTTCAGGTGATGGCTCCACCATTAACGAGTGGGACGATGGCCTACTAAGCTGTGTTAACTTCAGCGAAGTGATCTATGGCGAACTGTACACCGAGTTCAATCGCTCAGTGCATGTTCGATTCTCAGAACGAGAAGAAGTGTTCCAGTTTGTTACAGCGAACGATAGTCGTCCTTGGTGGAAGACGTTCTTGACACCTAAGCGTGGTATCACCACACGATCACCATTCGTGAAGCTGTCAAACAACGACACATCTGCCTAATCTAACTGGTTAGTGTGTAACACCTAAGTAGTAATTAAACCACTAGGCTGATCATTAGATCGGCCTAGTTTTACATTTGAACCAAATTTGTTGGAGACGTACTGTGAGTATCTACAAGACGAAGATTGCAGCAGAGACCTACATTAAGCCGCTTGGTACAACCACTCTTACTGCAGGCCCTGATACACTGAGGACTATCAACCTTCAGACGTTCGGACAGATCCACTCCGCAGCTATCATCATTTCAGATGCTGTACTGGCGGGTAACACTACTGTTATTTGGTACGGCAGTACCGCTACTAGTGGTGGTACTCTAACTGAAATTGCTAAGATCACCATGACCTCTGCAATGAACGAAGGCGTTCTGCAGATTGACGCTGAAGATATTGGTGAAGCTGCTGAAGCTGCTGGACTATCAGCAGGGTTCAAGTCAATCCAATGTAAGATTGATGGTGCGAACCTCGACACTATCAGGTCGTGTATCGTTGTTAACCCAATGCACAAGTACCACAACCTTACGCCGTCTGACGTAACTGTTCTTACGTAATACATAGCTCCGGCTATGGGGACCGTACCAGTTTTCTGTGGGGGTTGTCTGGTACGGTCTTTTAATCATCTTACAGTGGACTCAATACTATGCCATTAGTCATTCACAGAAATTCTGAAGCTGACGTTGGCACGTTCTTTGGAACAGAGTTCATTAGAGGGTTAGTCCAGTACCTAGGTATGGACCCTGACACACCTAGCGAAGATATGCCTATCTCAGTAAATGACTTACTGGAAGAAGCTGTCTCTGTAACTGAAACAGAACAGTGGCGTAATATAATGAAGCTGGCAGTTCAGCTTTCATTACCTGTTGAAGCGTTCTGTGAATCTGATCGCCTAGTGTTCTTGCCGCTAGGCGTGGCTGACGATGTAACGATCGAATACAAATCACTAACCGACACAGACGAAGAGTTCACAGACTTCACTCAGTATGGGGGCGAGCCTATCAGGCTCTACTCTAAGAACTGGGATACCTTAGTGAATGATTGTGCAGACGAACCATACCCTATCACAGTCTCATACAGTCCCGGATACGAATCTTTAGGTCATGTGCCTAAGTCAACTATACGAGCACTCAAACTACTAGTGGCATACCACTTCGAGTACAGAGGGGCTGACGTACCAATCCCTAAAGCATACTTCCACAACTGCTTCTTAGCATGGCTCAATAATGAGAGAGCCAACAAGTACATCGTGGATGACTGGAAAGTGTCACCTAGATGAGCATACCAGTACGCCAAAGACCTAACCGTAGATTCTCATGCAAGTTCTACACGCTAGGGCCTACATCTGAGTCAGAACCAGAGACTGACAATCAAGGTCAGTTAGTTCAAGCGTTCAGTCTGGTGTGTCGTGGATTGTGTGCATTAGAAAAACCACGACAACCAAGGGAAATTAGGGAAGGTGACAGAGCAGTAGGCGAGCAAGAACAGATCCTGATTGCTTCATGGACTAAGACGCTCGCCAGTGTCAGCTTTGGGATGTACTGCTTTATCCCTTCCCTCAGTAAGCTGTATGTGGTGAACGGGAACGCTACTGATCCATACGGGGATAGACGCTACATTCATGTGTACGTAGCTGATAACGTAACTGCTGACATAAGACTGCTGATGCCGGGAGCTACACTGTAATGGCTAAGTTTATAGGGTTGTCAGTACGGTTAGAGATACCTAAACTGATAATGCCCTACATAGACCTAGTCGATAATCAATCGGTTGGTTTACTGATCAGAGAGGCTATGAGAAGTGCTGCTAGACCTGCAGCAGTTGTACTGAAGGGGTTACTGAAAGTCGAGCTATCTAAGTCTGAACAGTCAACTGGAGCTACTGAAAGATCAGTAGCTGTAAAGTACGGCAGATCAAAAGTTGACAAGAACAGATTCTACGTTATTGTTGGTATCAATAAGACCCACTTCGAGTACCACACAGCAACAATACCTGAAGGTCGTAAGACTAAACTTAGACGGGGTAGGGGTCAACGAGGTCTTGGGCTGTTTGGACTACAGACTAGAATGAACCGTAAAGGTGTTCTAAGGTCTAAGCAGGTGTTCTCCAGATTTCGTAGCCAACCCCACATTGACAGACTGAAAGGTAAACCGCTAAAACGTAAACCTAGTAAGTACTTCCACATGATTGATAAGGGGTTCAATCATAGAAGCGGTGTGCGTGGTAGAAACTACGAGTTCATACACCAACTCAGGCAGAGGGTGTCTAAATCCATGCAAGAGATGTTTGTTAAGAGACTTAAAGAGCTACTGCTGCCTGTAATCAAAAAAGAGTTACTTAGGAAATACAAGAGTGTACTCAAATAATCTAAGTAAAGCAGTCCAAGAACTACTCACTATTGCAGGTGTAAAAACATACTATATCGACCAGATTCCATCTTTTGATATATCAAAAAACCTAAACGGACTGGTAGCGTGGGATATCGAAATGGTATCACCAATGCACAACAGTGAGGGGTTGGAGCATAGAGATGGTAAACTCGCCTTGTTCTTTGAGCTGTCGGTTCATGTGTTTGGTGGTTCACTACAGATACGTAATGAAATTGAAACTAAGGTGCTTGACATTTTACAGCCAGTTACCTCTGGTAGAAGGGTTCCACTACAGTACCATACGTTAACCAACGCTTATGTTAGATACATACTGTGGGTTAATACTACGGAGTACCCAGTCCCTAAGACGGGACATTCGAACGCTGAAGTGTCAGCATCAGTGCTACTATTTAACTCTTCATTCTCAGTTTAGGAATAAGTAATGAGCTATCGCGACAGTTCCAGAATTCGTCTCAAGATGCCTAACGTGGACGTAGACGCTGATGGAAGTGCGGCTGATGATGCCAACGCCGCATTCATCTGTGTTACAGGCAACTTCAGTTGGTCAGGTTTTACTCGACAGAGTATTAAAACCACATGTAGTGAATCACCAGTTGATGGTTGGGATAACGTCATTCATGTGTATCGTGCTGGTCGGTTCCTCGATCTAGGTACTCTCACATTTGATGTGGACTGGGACCCTAAAGAAGACGATATCGTTAATGCAGCATTCCGTCAGAGGTTCAATAAGAACTACGAGATCCACTTCCCACCCGAAGCTGGTGAGACTGCAGGGCCTAAGATCGTAATCCCCGGTCACTTCAACGGTATGACTCCAATTACCGATGTTATGGCAGATGGTGAGTCTGCTAGAACACGAGCAACCCTTGTGCTCAAGATTGCTGGTGACTGGACAATCACTGACCCTACGTAATAGTTTTACTTGACGACAACCCCCTATTCTTGTTCTGTACTATCAACCTCAGAAAGTGTAATCCCCATGTTCAATGTATTTGAATCAGTTACTGTTGGTGATGGGTTCTGCATCGTACAACCTCCAGCAGGTCTACTGAAACACATCAACAAGCGTATCAAAGCGTTTGAGACTGATGAAGAGAACAAACTCACCCATAACGTGTGGGCTGCTATCTTTGTCCTAGCGTGTATGCACAAGAGTGGTGTTGACGATACAGGTAAGCCAGTAGATGTGCCAGTAGCTGTAAGTGTTGCTAAGGCGATGGAGTACACCACAGACTGCGACAGTATCAGGAGGGTATTTAGCGACATGGGAGAGTACGACTTCAAAGAGCTAGTAGAGGAGTTCCTGTTCTCCATCACCAGAGAACAACTAGGGGTGTGGTTTGAGGCAGTCAATAACTCCTCGTTCATCACTAAGAAGTCTGAGGATGACCTAAAAAACGATTCGTCCCCGGCAGTGACGACTGGTTCATAATGTTCCTGTCCACTCGTTGGGGTAAACCATCCTACGAAATCGAAGCCCTACCGCTAAGCGAACTGAACAAACAGAAGATATTCTGGGAGCATTGTTCGTGGGGTGTCACTGACGATATCATGGCCCTACACCACTCATTCTATGTTGCTGCTAAAACAGGCAATAAGGATTTGACAGTGGTTAAGGTCAAGCAGATAGCTGCCTACACCAGTGCTGTTAAAGCGTTAGTTATTGAGTCTACAAAAACAATTCGTGGTGCTCTAATGGGCATTGCTAAATTGATGAAAGAACGCAATAATGTCCGGTAACGATATCGCTAGCGATGCACTACGTATAAAGCTAGCTATCGATATTGAGAACGAGACAGAGTCTTTAGCCAAACTTCAACGTATCAACTCTTTTGCTGATACGTTGAATGCTAAAGCTAGTCGTGCTAAAGATGCCCTCAACATGCAACGCATGGCGATTGAGGGTAAGTACGATCCTAACATTCAGCAAGACCTTGAACTGATCAAAGCAGACAAGCTAACAAAAGAGCACAACCTATCGTTGCATGCTCAGAACTCTATGCTTGGTGAGATCGTTGAAAAGCACTACGATGCGACTGTAGGTCAAGCCAAAGAGCTAGCTCTAGCTAAAGAGATAGCTGCTGCCAGTCTAAACACTCAGCGTATGGCCGCGACTGGTAAGTTCAATCCAGATGTTCAAATGGATTTAGAGCTTGCTAAAGCTGCAGAAGAAGCTAAGAGACTTAATCTTAGTCTCGAAACTCAAGATGCTATGATTGCCCAGATCATCGCAAAGCATCACGCTGCTACTGCAGGTATACAAGAACAAGCTGATGCTGCAAAAGTGTTGCTCGACATTGAGAACGCACGAGCCAAACTAACCATCGAAGCTAAGTTCAGTCCTGATGCTCAGAGAACTCTGGACATTCAGAAGCTGACTGAAGCTACAAAGCAGTACGGACTATCAGCCGAGCACGTATCATCCGCAATGGAAGATATTGATGCACGGCATAAACGGTCTAGTGATACCGACATTAAAGAGAAAGAAAGATCAGCAGCAGCCATCCTTAAAATAGAGCAAGACTCTATGGATGCAAGAACTAAGTTGCTTGCACGATACGCTGAGATCAAGGATCAGAATAGTCGTGGCATCAATGATGCTTCGGGTACTAAAACTCTGATGATGGCTGCTAGAGCGGATTACGACGCTACAGTAGCAAATCTGACAGCTAAAGCTAAGAAAGAGCAAGAGGCTAGAGACCGTAAAGCTGAAGCAGATAGAAAAGCCGCTGACCGTACAACTAAAGAGTACGCTGCAGAACTAGCTCGACAAACAGCTTTGATGGAAGCTGAGGATAGACGCAGACAGCAAGTAGCGAAGAAAGCTGCTGCAGTTACAGCCAGTCAGTTAGCGGTCACAGCTAGGGTTAGGGCTGCAGGACTTGCAGAAGTTGCTTCACAAGATGCTGAAGTACAGCGTATCGTAGACGGTCTAGCTGGTAGTGAAATTCAGGCAGCAAAGACCACTGAGATACTACGTTTAGGTATGGAACGTGGAACAATTTCAGCAGAGCAATACGCTCAGTCCATTGCAGAACTAGAGCGTAGAACTGCAATGATGGCTGGTGGTGCTGGTCGAGCCGGTATGGTTATGGGTAACGTCCTAACAGGTGCGGAAGACTTCATAACTGTTATGTCTATGTCAGGTGCTGGCATGGATGGTTTTGCAGCAGCTACTCGTTCTGCATCGAATAACGTAGGTCAAGCTGTGCGGTCTATGGGTACTGCTGCAGCAGCAGTGCTTGCACCGCTAGTGTCTATTGGTATGGTACTCGCTGGTTTTGCTATCCCAGCACTGTACAAGTGGGTCACTGGTGCTGATGATGCTGCTAAAGTTACCAACAAGTGGAAGCGAGAACTGGAAGCACTGCTGATAATGGCAGGCGAAGCTGGTAGAGTTAAATTGGCAGAGCTAAAACAGGAAGACAAAGTACGCGACATAAGAGGTATGGAAGACCCTAACGCTATCAAATCTGAGTATAACGATCTTGCCCAGAAGAAGAAAGAGCTTATCGCTGAGATGCAGAAGACTATGGCAGAGTCTGAAGCTACCGCCACAGCACTATTCGACAAGATGGTGCCTATGTCTACAGTGAGTGACTTCAACGACTTTGTAGATGGAATCGGTGTAGAGTTTGGTGGTGATGTAGAAGCTGGATTTAGACAGCGTTTCAGAGACATACAGACAGACTTCATAACTAACGCTGTGCTTGTAGACGCAGAGCATGCACGTAAAGAGTTAGAGCGTCAAATGCTTGCTATGCAGAAAGACATGGACAACCTACGTCCGGGATCTTCTGGTGGGCCACTCGATAGGCTACTTGGTTTTGGTGGGATGGATGGTGGTAATACCGGATTCACTAACGACTTCGTTAATGGTTTTGGTGGCCTTAACGACGCTGCTGTAATAGATCAGATTCAAGCACTAGAAGATCAAATAGAGGAGTTGTCCAGAACTGACTCTGAAGCTGCTAGAATGAAGAAAGAAGAACTTCAGCAGACTGTTGATCTAATGAAGGAGTTGCACGATCAGTACAGCAAAGCACTAGACATACAGGCTACTAAAGAGGCAGAGATACGTGCAGAGCAGACACACCAAGACCAGCAACACATGGAGAACGAACTTGAACTGATGCAGATTCAGTCAAAGAGAAACACCATGTTGGGTGAAGAGAACGAAGCTGAGAGACGTATATTCGATCTGGCTCTAAAACGTAAAGAGATTATGGAGTCTGGTATTGCTGCACCAGACGTACTAGCTGGGATGCTTAATGCTGAACTGGAAGCAGAAGCTGCACAGTTAGAGAAGCAGATTGCTGCCGCTGATCAACGTATTGTAGCGTTGACTGGCCAAGCAACACAAGCAGGTGCATTCACCTCAGCAAATGCTATGATGCTTGCCGCTGACAGTAACCAAGACGATAACAAAGAGAAGATAGAACTGCTTAAAGAGATTCGAAACGCTATTGCTAATGGTGGTGTATTTAATGTGGAGATTATGTAATGGGAATTAAAACCATACACGGGTTCCTTAAAGAAGATCAGGAAGCCAAGCCAGAGCACGGTAACATATCTATCACAGAGACTGTTCTGGTTGAGACAACCTCTCCAACAGTCAACGTAGTGGCTATGCTGACTGCACTACCAGCGTTCCCTGCATCTCCCAGTGTGGATAATCCAAAAGGGATATCGTTCACGTTTGATAAGTCCACTCATCCGGACGCCCCCAACCTTAGACTTCGCTCAGCAGGCACTATAAAGCAGGTTGGCGGATGTTTTTGGATGATACCTCTAACGTACGCAATCTTTAACTCATCTGAGATATCTGGTGGGTTTGCATCCGGTGGAGGTGGTGCTGGTAACAACAACCCCAGACAGCGTAAGGATCAACGCGAGTATATAGACCCTATAGAGAGACCTGTAGTTTGGACTAGTTCTTCGTCTCTAGTTCAGAAAGAGACGTACATCAACAGGGTGACTGGACTGGCTATTGTTCAGACTAACGGACTGCCTATAACTTCTCCCATCAAGTTTAGTGAGGCACACTCGACACACGTATTCAGCTTCAATGTTGAGTACGATGACTTTATCTTTGCATTTTACGAAGCGTACATAGGGACTGTCAGTAACGGTGGAGGATTAAACAGACCTAACGGTGAGATGAAGGTAGTGGCAGCGTCCTTTAGTGAAGAGTTTGAGTCTAACGGAGTTGGGGTAGATAAAACAGACTACCACTATGTGCGAGTGAGTGTGTCCTTTGAACACAACCCCGGTAACTGGGTTACTGAAGCTAAAATTGTGTCCATGAGTACTATGCAACTAGTTGTAGTGTTGTTGCCGATACCGCTAGTGTTTTATGACAAGATTAAGATTAGCGATACACAATACGCTGAAGAACCTTGGCCACTACTACCTACTGGTGTTGCCGTACCGTACACAAATAATGACCCAACAACTTACGGATACATTGATCACGGTTTCCCTGTAGAGAAAGACTTCGCACCCCTTATCTCTAAACCCCCATCAGGTAGTATGGCTATCCCATCATGAAACCATCACCAGCTATTGGCGTATTCAAACCTGATGAAGCTAGAGCTATTAAACGAAAGGTCCTTGGAGAGAACTACTCCGACCCTAAATACGTTCACGGTAATGGTAGCAAACTGGGTTGGTACTACGGTATTCTTACAGAAGAATTACTGCCTGCAACTAACCCACTTACTGGGTACACCAGTGCTACAGTTAACGTGTTGATGTACACCGAAGGAACCAACACCTTAGATATGGAAGAGGTGACTGATTCCGCTACAGTGTATGAGATCACAAATAGGTCACCTAACATAAGTGGTCAGATTGGTGACGTTATACTGTTCAGGTGGATTATCAAAGAGTGGGTACCAGTGTGGGGGTCCGGATCATCCAGCTACAGGCACGGCATAGTAATTAGTTCAGAATGTAACGGGTACTACACTATCGAACTGGGTGTGTGGGGTGGTGATCCGGGTAGCGTATCTAACACATCAGCAGGGTCTACATCAGGGTGCGATGTGTGCTCTAGTCTTGATGCTGATTCTAGTGGTGATCCAACAGCTACAGAACCAATCTACCCCACAGCAAATGTTATCGGGCTTGGTGAGTATGTTACTGGATACCACAGAGCTTCAACTATCGTACCACTGAGGTTGAATAGTGCGTGCCTAATGCTCTCTCCTAGCGGTGACGGTGCTAGTGCTGGATCAGCTTCAGCATCAGGCTCTGCTTCTACCTCAGCAGGCACTTCCACGGTGTGGCAGATAGTAGATGGATTGCAAGAACACGTTGTACAGCACATTCAACACTGGGAGTGTTGTAATGGTGTTGGGGAGTCTCAAGAACAAACACTTATCAGCATAACACCTATAATGTTTGCTGCTATAATGTGTCCTCCAATAATTGTTGGTTCTTGTTCTGTCGGTAGTGGATCAGGATCAGGATCAGCGTAAGGAGCGTACTGTGGGACAATTGTTTGGTAAGAATAGTAGTTGTTGTTGTACTAACAACGGTGACGGATGCTGTACAGGGAGGTGTTGTCCCTTCATTAGTGAAGAGTTGCCGGGTACATGTACTGGTGGTCCGAACGATAACCCGCTACCCACATCACTAACGGTTGATCTATCGGCCACGTTCCAACACCCTCCAACTGGTGTACCCCCGGCATCTGGGTTTACAGCACCAGCAAACTCTAATTGTTACGACTTCTCATTTCAAATACACTTGACCAGTTGTCTCAGTAACGCTATAAGAATGTACACGGGAACCGGCACAAACTCTTGCGTGTGGTGTGGGGTAACCTACACCGTCAAGGTTCATGCGGAACTGACATGCTTCGGACTACTAACACTAAAAGATGCACAACCTATTGGTGACTGTGGTATAAACTATGAGAGTGATGGGTATCAGATTACATTTGATCGACTCTCTTGTGACCCAATTCTAATGTCAGGGGACATGCCTCGTTGTCTACCCTGTGCGTGGCAGTGTAATTTAGGGCTGTGGGAACCGTTTCCCGGAGTCTGGGTTCCAGTTATCGCAATTCACTCACCATTCTGTCTATCTGCTACAGTCTATGAAAGTCCATGACCATGTTAAAAGTAGTTGGGGTAGTGTTACTTGCTGTGTACTTATCATCACTGATCAACCACGGACACCAGCGAACCTATGCAATAGATCGAGAAATGCAGAAGTTTCGTAATAAGCCCGTATTCATGCAGACGACTAATTCTCACATTAGAGGGGATGTGACTGAAGATGGTGAACGTACCGCAGATATGGTTGGACGAAATTAAAGCTGGTACAGCTTTTGGACTAAAGGCACAGAGAGTACTATCAGCTATGCCAGTAGCGTCGCCAAGCACTAACCGTCACGCACCTACTAAACAACCAATATCCCTTATCGGTATTGCTATACGGGCACTGTGGGAGATGGAGATTGGATATGTTATAACGTGTGGTAGTTGTTTGGCATACCTACACTCCATAAAAGATGCTGACACCACTAACAGGCCGAGCCTATACAAGCAGTTACTGACACATCTACCTACACCTGAGTGGTGGCGTCAGAAGTACCGTAGTCGATCTGACAAACTAAGTCGGTTAGAGGAATTGCTAGCGGACGCACTACCTACAACTATACATACCCCTCTAGTTGCAGAGTCTCCAGTTTCCAGTGACGCTAAGTGGGCAGTAGTTCTCACAACAGCTAAGCGAACCATACCCACCTTGAATAAGTGCGTGGCATCAATTAGATCAGCAGGTTGGGAACCAACGATATTTGCTGAACCTAACAGTCTGAAGATTGATGATGTTGATTACCACCAAAACAATACTGTTCTGGGTGCGTGGCACAACTGGCTAGCGTCTGCTAACTGGGCATTGAAAGAAACCACTGCTGAATACATAATGACTGTTCAGGACGATACTCTGTTTCATCCTGACAGCAAGGCTCTAGCTGAGAAGATCCTTTGGCCATCCGATACAACTGGGTTTGTCAGCTTATATACAGCTAAACACTACAGTGAGAATAAGGCAGGCATCCGAGTATCACCGGGTGTCCATAAGATAGCCACAACCAACTTGTGGGGTGCGTGTGCTCTAATCTTCCCTAGAGCAGCACTACAGCTTATAGTAGACCATCCACTAACTGCAGAGTGGGTTGGGCCACCTCCAACTAACTTAACTGACAAGCAGAAGCAGTTACTGATTGCGAAGAAAACCAAACAACCATCGTTAATAAAGAATGTTGACACCCTCATAGGTAGGGTACTGACCGGACTCCACCTCGATATGTATGTTGTAGTTCCATCACCAGTAACCCACATAGCTGCAGTGTCGGCTATCGGTCACGGCAGTAACACTGGTAGACGGAACTGCAGTCAGTGTTCAGATCACAGCAAGCCACTAATCCCCCAAGTCCTTACCCAGTAGTTACCCCAATGCGACTAATAACGTCACTATCCCCAAACAGGATACCTAGACAGCAGAAGTGTGTAAACTCGTGGATTAGCAGAGGTTGTACTGTAACTGCGGTGCAGTCCGTAGGTGAGATCGAATCCCTCATACAACACTTCCCATCAGTAAACTTTGTTGAGACACATCTTGTTGGTGATGTGTTTGGTCGGCCTAAATCAGTTAGACTTAGATCGTTGCTTGATCTAATTACTGATGGGCCATCCATGATTATCAATTCTGATATAGAGATAACTACAAGCACTGAAGTGTTTACTGGGTATTGGGGCGACCTACAACACAACTCAATCAAGATGGGTGTGCGTTGGGATTGCAGTAGACGCTTCAATGTTCCTCCAGCATTGCTGAAGTATGGTATTGACGTATTCCTGCTGTCACCAGAAACAGCAAGGATGCTACCAGACTTAGGGATGACTATAGGTTGTCCAGCATGGGACTACTGGATACCGTGGCATCTGAACAGACTGAGTGTGACGATACACACATCTAAACGTATTGAGTTCATGCACGAAGTTCATGAAGTAAATTGGAGTAAGAACGAGTACGATATTGGTATCCGTATCATGCAGGATAACTACCCCAACCTAACTAGCCCTATGCTGGGCAGCTTCATACAAGAACTGACAGGTAGAACAGCTCTTAAACTAAGAAAGATCCCCGTATGAAGATTTTCATTAAAACTTGGTTGAATGATCTGGAGTGGTTGGGTTACTGCCTGAGATCAATAAACAAGTTCGTTACACATGACGGAGTAGTTATCGTCTGTGACAACTCAGCTAGGTTGATGCTGCAGAGTATGGAAACTTACGGTGCTGATATCCAGTACGTGGGTGATACAGTTAATGGATACATAACTCAGCAAGTATTCAAGTTAAATGCCCACACTCGTATACCCGACGAACACATACTGTTTGTTGATTCCGATTGTGTATTCACTAACCCTGTGTCGGTGCTAGACTACATGAGTGGTGGTAAGCCATGTTGGTTGAAGACTAAGTACGGTAGTCTAGATGGTGGTGAGGTGTGGAAGGCTATAACTGAAAAAGCTGTTGGTTGGCCTGTTGCATGGGAGTACATGCGACAACTACCCATACTGGTATTGCGTAGTACGCTGGCAGGTTTCCAAACCCAGTTTCCTAAGCTAAACACCAAGCTACTAAGACTAACAACTAGGCAGTTCTCCGAGTTCAACGCATTAGGTGCGTATGCTGAGAAGTTTCAAGAAGATCAGTATGTGTTCGTTGATACCGACACATCCCCACCCCACACTACTGTTAGGCAATTCTGGTCTTGGGGTGGTATGACCGATGAGATCAGAGCAGAAATAGAAGAGGTGCTAGCTTGAAGATCCTTGCAAACAACATTGCTGTGCTTACTGACGACACCCACATATCTAGGTGGGTTGAGCACCACGGAAGGCTCGATATCGCTAGAGAGTATCTAAACTCGTTCAGAGAGTTCATAAAGGAAGGCTCGACTGTTGTAGACGCAGGAGCTATGATAGGGGACCACACTGTTACGTACTCTGAGTTTGTAGGTGAATCTGGTAAGGTGTACGCATTCGAACCTAACAAAGAGGCTTACGATTGTTTAGAGTATAACACGTCAAAGCTGATTAACGTGCAGTGCATCAACCAACCTCTATCTAATGGTAGTTACAGCACCAGTGTGGTGTTAGATCCTAATGTAGGTGCTTCACACGTTAAGCATGACCCATTCGGTAACCTTGTGAGTACCAAGCTGGATGACTGGGGGATACAGAACCTGTCATTTCTAAAGATAGACGTGGAAGGGTTCGAGACCAGAGTGCTAAATGGTGGTGTCGAGACCATAGAGCGGTGCTCCCCCACTATACTGTGCGAAGTGAATTCAGGTGCTCTGCTACGTGCTGGCACGTCCAGCGAGGCACTTCTGGTAGCATTACAGGGCTTTGGATACGAGATCCGGATAACAGACCCTCGACTAAATTTTGACGACCTACAATTCGATGTTCTGTGTACAAAAAAAAACCACTAACCCAAATGAGTTAGTGGTTTTGAAGTAGTTAGTAAGCTCTAATCTAGGGTAGGGGATTCGTAGGACATTAGCGGTCTGTTGGTACGCAGACCATCCACTATTTCAAACAGTACTTCTTCTGCTATCGACGCAGAAGACACATGCCCGCAACCCTTCAGTAGGACCATTATTTCGCCGATATGCTCGGCACGCACTGACTCAAGTGCGTGTCTAGTATCCTGATCTACCTGCGGGAGTGCCGCGTTGATTACACGGACACAGAAAATGGCTTGTCGTATCTCGGTTATGTTATTCATCTTACATTCTCCTACGTGTTGTTGTCATTGAAAGTCCCGGCCTAAACGTGAGGCCGAGACACTACACTTAGTTAGCCACTGCAGCCTTAGTCTGTTTGACTTTAGCCTGTCCGACCTTACGTCGAACAGGCTTTTCCTTTTTGATAGTAGTCACATACACGAGTTCGTGTATGGCTCTGGTTGTGGCTACAAACTTCAGGTTATGTTCTTGAGCCTTAGCTTCCGGCGACTTAGCCATTGGGTGTGGTACGTTAGCTGGATTGAAGAAGAACACTCTGTTAGCTTCCAATCCCTTAGCTCTATGTATTGATGACAGTCTAATACATTTGTCGTTACCGTCATCAACAAACAGGTCTTTAATAAAGGCTAGCATCTCTTCCACACTACCACACTGACCAGCCAACACAATGATACAGTCAGCCTGATCTGATAGTGCCATCTGCTGAGAGTCGGTGTCCATCTTCTTGTTCTGTAGGGTTGCTAGCTCTTTCTGTAGCCATGCCTCAACTCTAGGTACTAGCTCTGACCATCCAGTTATAGCCTTATCCCCTTTACCAACCAGTCTCTTTATCAGCTTAGCTAGACCAGCCCCTATATCCCTGCCAATAACCTTTACGTTCTTACGCTCCCTAACTAGGGACCACGCAATGGCCATGAGTGGAGCATTAACACGGCTCACTAACATATCTCCCTCAGCAAGATCCATTTCGTCTTGCATTATAGTTCTGACAAGTCCATCTGGATTATTGGGTCCAGCATTGATAGCATCACCCACTAGTTTCTTAGCTTCCTCAACAATAGCCTTACCACACCTGAATGTGTAACTCAGGGATAGTTCATCCACTGATTCTATCGCTGATTTGATACTCTCAAACGAATGAGTGTCTGCACCTGCAAACCCAAAGATAGCTTGGTTAGGATCACCCACAAACACATAGGTCTCACAGTCCTGATTTAACAGTAGCTGTAGTTTACCCGGACTCAAGTCTTGTGCCTCATCAATCAGCATAACATCGAACTGTGATTTGTAACCGTATCGTGCTGGTAAGTAGATCATATCATCATAGTCTATCTCCATAGGCTTAGACATGATACCAGTCTTGACTTGGCTGCCTTTCTCTATAACATACTTGACTGCTGGAGTCAACACTTCATACGCAGTCGTAGTGTTGTAGTTACGAGCCATGCACATCATCTGTAGTGAATCTTCGTCAATAGTGTCCTCTATTAGTAGTGCGTCCTTACACATCTTGACTAGCTCTTTAACTTCATCGTATATATCTCTTGTGACCTGATCAGCAACCTTAAGCGACTCCACCTGCATGTACTCACAGAACAAGTTAGAGGTCTTCCA
>Ga0209702_10006212_pt1 | contig 15555 bp, 14 predicted proteins | sample FRY01_FD_187210 | JGI IMG/M metagenome (GOLD analysis project Ga0209702, IMG submission 187210) | Freshwater microbial communities from Lake Fryxell liftoff mats and glacier meltwater in Antarctica - FRY-01 (SPAdes) (version 2) | ecosystem: Environmental > Aquatic > Freshwater > Ice > Glacier... | reverse complement strand
GTCGACCTATCGGAAGCATCAAGCGCAGGTACAATTATACGTGATCGATCTGCTATCGTCTGTGCCATAGGCATTGTATACACAAGCGAATACGTCGACGAAGACGATCTGTCGGGTGCTGAGATGCAAGTGTCAGACGACGATGATGGTGATGCACGACAAAACTACACGCGCATTTCGCCCCATATTACCAAGAATGCGGAAAAAGTCGCATTATTGTCATTCCAGGTGCCCAAGAACAAAGCCTTTTCGTTGTATTTGTTCAATTTGAGCGACACAGATCTGTGTGTCTTCAAAGGAACCATCATTGGCAACGACGACCGGGGCAGCGTCGTCATTGAGGGAGATTCGCTCATTTCTCACCAATACAGCAGCAGGAAACATCAACCCGACACCAACGTGCCAGCCAACGGTGTTTCGCTGGTGGTTGACATGTGTGAGCCCCAACCCTCAATAACCCAAAAATACGAACTAAAAGACGCGAATAATAACGTCTTTTTGAGAGTCGAGACGTCTTTGGCGATGCGTGCGGACGGGTAGAATACATGCAATTTTTGTGGGGTTGCGTGGCGTAGCGTGCAACAAAGGGCGAAACAGCGCAAGTGTGGTTGCGGGCCGTGTCTACGGATGTGGCATTCGTGTGGCGTTCTTGCGCTGAAAATAGTGCACAGTGACATGCCCGTCGACAAAGCACCAGTCTTCGCCCGCAAAATGCGTCACACATCACCAGCTACGCACACTGCCACGCAGCGGTGCGGGTGGGCGCCGTCATAGTCAACTACGTCTGGTGGATACACCGTGATACGCCAACGCACTGGTACTCTGGAGTCTCGCAGCAGCTGCTGCATTGGTGCGCCGTCGTGCTGCAATGGCGATTGTAATTGTCATCGACACTCGTGAGAGACTGCTGCACAACAATATAATGCAGCTACTGCTCGCGCAACAAAACGAATTGCCAAGTGTGCGGGTGGAGGTGAGGTCGCTGGACCTCGGGGACATCAAGCTTGTATTGTCGAAACAAGACACCGTGCTGCGGGAGCTTGTCTTTGAGCGCAAGACCCTGTCTGACATGATATCCTCAATGCACGATGGTCGCTACCGCGAACAAAAGGCTCGTCTGCTCGCAAACGTACCGTCGCATGATACTTGCTACGTTGTCGAAGGCGACACACTATGCGACAGCTTGCAACGGGTCGACAAGGCGGTGTCTTCGGCCTACTGTAACATGGTTTTTCGCGACGATATTCATCTCTTTTTCACACGCAACGTATCCGGCACGGCCATGTTCCTGTTGTCGCTGTGCGCCAAAATGCTCGCCAAACCAGCCACCTATACGCACAGTCCAGCGGTTGCAGGAGAGACCAACCACAAGGAGTATACCAGTTGCCTAAAACTCAAGTCTAAGAAAAACCACAACATCACACCAGAGAATTGTTTCATCTTGCAGCTGGCACAGGTGCCCTCGGTGTCAAACGTCATTGCGAAAAACATTGCCGTCGTTTTCCCAAACGCAAAGTCGCTCGTGGATGCCATGCGCTCCTGCGCGACCTATCCCGACAAGCTGAAGATGCTCGCATGCATAGACAAGGTTGGCAAGGCGAAGGCGGCGAAAATTGTCGAGTACATGCAGTTGTAGCACGCCCCATTCGCATTTGCACCCAGTGTGTACCGAGAAAGCCAAAATGTGACTGTGAAGGGGCGGGGCGGGGTAAAATGTGCTATTTCTGGCACTTTCTTCTATATAAACAAGTCTTTCGCACTTTCACCCTTTGCATAGCCCCCCACGCCGTGTGCAGCATGTCCAAACGATTTCCACCGAATGGCGACGCCGTGTCGGATACCAAGCGACCCAAGACGGATGCGACTAGGGTAAATCAAGATGTGCTCAAGTTGCCTGCGCACTGGAAGACCATGACTGGGCAGTCGGCACGTTTTTCTGTCTTCAAACACGAGTCCGCGGGTACTTGTGGGTCCATGGATTCGTCGTTCGCATGTGACATTTTGCAAAATGCCTTCATCGGTCGCCTTGACTTGGCAGCATGTGACCGCATACGCTCTCTGGATTGTCTTGGTGGCGGAGTTGGTGCGTCGGCATCTGCTTCTTCTTTGCAGAAGAAGAAAAAAGTTCCGAAGATGAGCTACGAAAAGCGCGACTTAGATGATCTCAAAGTGTCGAGCTCGGACAAGCAGGAGGAGGTCGGAGTGTCTCGGAAAAGTGACGGGTCTTGCGTTCTCGTGCTTCGTGAAATGCTCAAGCAGATCGAAAACAAGATGATTCGTATTTTGGAAATCGAGCAGCTTCAAAACATTCAGTCGTTTATGATGCAAAAGACGTTTGTGGAGGCCAATGGCATCACCGAACCCTACGAGACGGTGTATCACGGGACGGACGAATCGGCGATCGACGGAATCGTGAGCGAAGGACTGCGCGCTATGTATTCGAAACGCTCACGTTTCGGGCGAGGCACATACGTGTCGCGATCTTTTGAAGTGGCCTGTGGGTTTGCAAATGCAGATGGAGACGGAGTGCGGCACATTATTGTCGTGCACTGCCAGATCGGGTCCATCAAGCAGTTGGGAATCAACGAAGCCACGCACGATTTTTACACCATGTCGTCCGACGGCAAAGAAAAAATTCTCAACCACACCAAGGAGGTCGGTCGTGAAAATTATCTGATTACCGGCAGCGACTCGCAAAGCGTTTGTCATGCCCTGATCAAGGTGCAGGATGCCCGTTTTGACGCCCCCGATGGTGCTCGGACATCGAATCCTCCTTCGTCCGCTGTGACGTCCAATCCTGCTCCTATCGTACAGACGTCGCAGCAGCTGCACAACAGCAACATGGGCCTGTTTATGACCCTCATAACTACCATGAACAATGCCAGCAACGCTCAGATTGTGCAAATGCATCAATCTCTCGGGCTGAATGGAGTGGGTTCGAGTGCAGTCGCGGGGCTGGGTGTCAGCGACACTCAGATTACGCAAATGCAGCAAATTCTAGGGCTTTCTGTGGTGGGGGGAGTGGGTGGCGCGCCCGCAATTGGAAGTGGCGGGGCTGCTTTGGGTGATCCAGGGGCCGCTTTGGGTGGTAGGGGGAATCTTTTTGTCGGCAACACAAAAATCAATCCACCTGTTCTTGTGCCCAGCACGGTTGCTGTTGACAACCTAGATGTAGCTCTCTCGGAAATCAAGACCAAGGATTGACAGATTTGTTTATGAACAAAAAATTCATATCAGAGTCACAAAGTGTATGGTGTGTGCTTCTCACTGCACTGGACTCGAGTGGACTCGAGTGGTCGTGTTGTATGGCAATGTCTGAGAATCGCACGCAGATAGCAGAGAACGCGCAAAATTCATGTCAAAACGCGAGTCCCCGCGCCAGTCGTAGAGAGGAATGGGTCCGAGAAATTCTTCGTAGTCTACATACGCGATTGGTTCCAGCATCACTTGGGTGGTTCTGGTCGACAAAAACATGAAGCAAGTGGGGTGCCAGTATGCGCGTACGTTTCTGCTGATATATAGATATCATGATGTGTGCGTGCGATTGTGGTGTTTTGTGGGAAAGTATATTTAGCGTTGTATTCCATGTTCACCGCAAACGAATACATATATGTCACCCCAATGGACTAGCGAACGAGACGAACGTTTTGTTTTTATTAAAGCACGTGGTATATAAGGAATCGCATAACACGCATCGCACGCATTGTCGAACACGAAACATTAGGCAATGCCCAACAACAAAGAAACCGCCCCCGTGACACCGTCGCAGGTCAATGTCGCATTCCAGTCTGTGCCCATGCAGGATATCGCAAATTTCAGCGGAAAAGTCACCGTGCCCGGCGTGGGCCGAGACACCGAGAAAAAACTACTGGCATGCGACATCAAGAACCCTTGCGCCCTCCTCGGACAATTCATGGTGCATTTTTCGAGGCCTGTCGTGGCTGTTGCATGTTGTATTTTTTGGTTTGCGTATGCATGTACAAGTGGTGTTGTTTTTGATTCAGTGTTGTGTGGCAGGTATTGGACCGCGACAAGGCTCGGATGAGCGAATGGTTGATGAAGGTTGTAGGACTTCGTTCGAAAGAAACCAACATGATCACCGCAGCGCTGGACGAGAAGTGCGGGAAAATTCTCACGGTCTAGGTCGGGCAAGATGGCCGCATTCAACAACAAACAGCAGTATCTTGGGATGGCGCAACGCATATTACTGTCATGGTTCTTGAGTTTTGAAATAAACATCGCAAGGCGACAAACGCAGCGTCAATATCCGAGATGTCGTTTCCTTTTTTCGTGTCTGGCGTGCTGCCCACCAACGCGTCCAACTGGTCGAGAATTTGAAGCAAAACGTCTTGATTATTGGCGAAATCAGTCTTCGCTGGCATTGTACGGTACAGCACGTGCATGCGAATTCGGCACAGTTTTGTAATAGAGATTGTTTTTACTTTTCAAATCAACATTGTTACGAAAGCGTCCTGTCCTCTATGATCGGCAGCGTGCATTCGCATGTTGGTCCTTGGTCATTATTCCACGGAGAGTGACTATGGGCTTACCGGGATGCTTTTGTCGCGCAGCGCAGCGCGACGCGAAACAAGCATTCCTGTATTGTGGCAAGTGTCGTCTGTTCCTGCCACACAGTATCCATACTGGATGCATTTGCGGAGGACCGCTGCATAATCGATACGGTGTTTGAAGAAGATCGACTTGAGAATAACATCGAAAATACACAGCTTATGGTTTGTCCTGTGCTGTGGCGTCTGCAAGGCACTGGCTTCGTTGATGGCTAGCAGAAGGCCGCACACGACGTTGAGCACGCCCAGTGCATTCTGGCTGCTATTCGCTTTTGAGGGCATCTCGAAGCATATGTGCACGCATTCATTTTTCTTGAAAACGGAACGAGGCGTGCTGCTGTCCATGATCTTCTCTATGGCGCGCAGCACTGTGTCGGGCATGATGCTGTAGGGAACAAAAACAGACGTCGAGACGAACATGCCGGTCTCGTTGAGAATGATTTTTTTCCGCTCGTATACAAGACCGTTAACAAATAACTCCAGATTGTGCATAGATTTGTTGTGGCTGCATGTCCGATCCAGGATCACGACGATGCCCAACTTGATCAGTTCGGGGGAAAAGATGGTGGCGTCCACGGACTCCCAGTCCGAATTTTGCATCGATGCAAATACGTCACGCCGCGCAAGGCACGTTGGGCATCATTGGCCGAGTTGTTTTTTTTGCCGTATATCCGCCGAACCACTTTGCTGTGCGCCAACTGCTTGGTATACGGCATTCCGCCGCTTATAGACGTCAATGTCGTCATTTGGGTCCTGCACCGGTGGAGGGAGGCCTTGTGGGCAGTGAGATTCTGTGGCAAGTTGTGTGCAATCTATAACGTATCTGAGACCATCAGATGCGGCAGATTGCAGTGGACGTGTTGATTTCCAGCCGAGCCGATCGAATAAGTCTGAGTGTCATACGGCGAGTTCGCAAGCTTGGCGAATTCACAAGAGTTCCGGTAATCATTGCGGTGTGTGGACTTGTAAAGAAAAAATATAATACAGACCTGACACAAAAATGAATTGCAAGTCGTAATGAGCACCAACCACTGCTGCGTGAGTAGAGCGCAAATGATCCAGAGCGTGGACAAAAGCAGCTGCAGCAAGAAGAACGTCAAGGTGGGTTTGGCATCGACACCAGCGGCAAAACAAGAATAGGTATTCGAGAGTTTGCTGATCCACAATGAGAACGATAAAAGGATGATTGGCACTTCAAAAAATACATTTATACTCATATCGTAATTGCGATGCTGGGCCACACCGTGCGCTCACCGTATTATATATAAAACATTACACGCCTTGTCTCAAATCAGGGCCGGGCATTTCAAGTAGAGTATTGGTCGAATACGTATATATACGCCTTACCTGTCGACTGCCGCATGCAGCTGTACGGCACTGTATGGACGATGGGAATCGTTAGGTTATTTGCTCTTGTCGTACTGCTGGGTGCACGTGTCGGAGTATGTGGCAACACAATTACCTGTGGCAGTGGGCAATATAACGTGGCCGGAGAGTGTACCATGTGTCCTGCTCGCCATTATTGCAGGGGAGACGGCGCACCTGCTGCACAATGCCCGGCAAATTCGTTCGACTTTCACGCCGGTACGAGCAGCACCTTGGACGACTGCGCGTGCGACGCTGGGTATTTTCGAACGGACAACACAGAGACCCTGGCGTTGGCACTTGCTCAAAACGGTGTATCGCTGCATGATTCTCGCCGACTGTGGTGCGTACTGTGCCCCGTTGGATATCTCTGTCATACGCCGCAAGACGGCACAGGGCCACGGACTCGAGTGCAGAAATGCCCCGCGCTCGCCACAACCCAAGGCGTCGGGTCGTTTGCATCTGCGGACTGTGTGTGTAGGCCGGGGTCGTACGCGAATTCGTCGTCTTCCTGCGTTGTTTGCAGTAAGAATCATTACTGTACGGGTGGGACGGTGCCGCCTAGTGCTTGCCCGCGACAGACCGTTAGCAGCAGAGGAGCCACCTCCTTGGCAGGATGCACATGCCTGCCGCCGCTGGTAATGCTACCCACCGTCAGCCCACTGTTCTTGTTTGACTGTGTGCAGCAGTCGGCCGCCGCATTCACGGACGCTGGAATTACGCACGGATTGCAAACACAGCAGTACAACATTTTCGGCATCGAGGCAAGTGGGCTCTTTGCCAATTACGCGGTGGCTTCGGGTTCTGTCTGCATGATGATACAAACAGGTGTGTCCAAGTTCATGTTTGACAGCTGCATCGTGTGGTGCGCGAGGGTGATAGCATGTGTGCGTGTGTAAGTGTGTGTTTACGCACTTGAAATTTCTTGAGATGGGCCTGTGTGGGGAAATTCGACAGGGTTTTTGCAGGAGTGCGAACACGATATCCGCGCTGCAGTTCACGCTGATTCCGACGATGCAATTGTGCTGTTAAGGAACGTGTTGCTGGACCCCGTTTACCTGGACTTGGTGCTCTTTCTATTCAGCTCTGCCAGGTACAACAGCATTGTATATCATATGGAATCGTACCTCTGGATACGGACGACGCCAGGCAGCAGTGCAGCTGCGACGTTGGCGTCCGTACCGATTGAAATGAATATTACGCGACAGATGCGGTCGTCTGTGTTATGCTCGTTGGTGCTAGAGTCTGCACTTTTGTTGTCTCCTGCCGCACACAAAACCGACCTGTACAACATCTCGAAAGTGCGCTCATACATCCACACTTCGTTGCAGACGTTTGGAATTCACAATATCGACATCATTGCGCGACCGCGCCATGTTTCCATTTTCCTGCACGACTCGCTACTGAATGAAACTGCTATGGTACAGCAGATGGCCCTTGCCCTGCGTTTATGCATCCCCCCGCACAAAGATGATCCTGCAAAATTTTCCAGCAACCGGTATATCCAGCATGCCGTCGGTGCCGCACCTAGCATCATTGTCACAGAAATCGTGGTGCTGGACCGGCTTTGTCCCAGCGCCCTGGAACTCGACTGCATGCGCGATTTCACAGGAGACTTGATTATCACACCGGACGCCACCTGCGTCGCCGACATTGACATTCTCTTCACGGCCTCCAGCCCTGATCAACTGCTCTCCACATTTGAGCAGTACATTGCGCAGATACAAGGGTACGATACAGGTATGCGGCTGGAGCGGAATAATCCATGCGCCGAGGTGCTATATGTACGACACAAGGCTTCGTCCACGGAATATGCGCACAGTATCGCACAGCTACGCACGCTGTCGGAGCTTCACGCCATATACAACGCACAATTCCAAGGGGCGGTGCTCTTCGACAGCGGTGTGCACACGCTTGGAATTTACAACGTCACAATGCGTCTCGGTTCGCAGCTGCAAGCTGAAACTACGCAGAGCGCACTTGCACTGAAGCTCGAATTGCAACAACAGACACAACAGAAAACCCACCTGGTCCGTGTGCTCAAATTGCTAGGTGTGCACGTTGAGGATGCCAACGTGGGCACACCGTGTGGCATGAGTCTACGCCAGGACAGCACAAACGATGACGGCGTCATTTTTACGGTCACCGGGACCGTTCTCTCCGTCGCCGAGATCACCACGCTGGTGAACACTACGATGTGGTTGGTTACATCGCGTTTCGCCGGAATCGACCAACTGGTTGTCGGGGTGGCATCCAGCACCATTTCGGGGTCCCTTGTATTTGAGGCACTCTCTGTCGCGCAGGCACAGGCTCTGTGTGCCCACGTCCAGACATACAAGCACAACTACACCCCCGACACCTCCCCGCTCTTCTACGCGACTGTCGTTCAGGAATTCATCATACCAAGTCATCTGCACACCGAGGGAATCGCCGTACAGGAGCACCTCATGCAAACCTGGGTACGAACTTCCTCGTACACGTTTCGAGTGACCATTCGCATCCCAATTGAAGTGAGCAAGCTGAACAAATTGCTGGTTGAAGTTATCAAAACCATTATTTTTAACAAGGCCAGTTCCCCGCACGCGGTGCTCACTTCTCTATCAGGGCAAAGCGTCGTGCTTGGAGACGGGCAGAGCTCACCCGTGCCAAACTCGTCTGTGTATACAGAATATGCGTTCATGGTGTATGAGATGCCGGTGCAGACTGTGCAAGACTGTGACATCAGCCACAATGCAAACAGTGAGAACTATTTCTTGGAAATTCAGGGTGTGGTGTCGGGTCTCTTTGGAGTCACGGTTGGCTTCGAAATGCACAGCGCATGTCTCGTCGAAAACACGCTGCACCGCACCGAGCGCCACAGCAATGTACCACAGTGTGGTGGCCTAGTGTGCAACGACGGCGTTGTGGCTCTCTATGCTGCCGCGCACGCATTCCTCAACCATAGCAGCGTGGCTTACGGCGAGAAATGTCAGCTTCACACCACGCTCACTGCACACGCGCAATTCGAACACGTAGGTGATTCCTCCGCTGCGCCTGCTGACGTGCAAGCGCTGTACAAGACGTTGATGTACGGACACACTGCTTCGAAACTGAATGTCGTCATGCTGGCTTCAATACGCATCTTAGACAATGACGTGGATCCTGGGCGAATCGAAAAGATGTTCTCCAGCATTTACACTTCTCGCAATCACAGCAACAATGACAGCAGCAGCAGCGTACACCCAACTGCGGATGGTGTGGCTGGGTTTTTTTCCCGATTCAACGACGGCATGTCGGCGCGCGAAAAAACAAGCTGCGTGCGCCCTTCACATGAGATGGTATTGCTGCCGATGGCATGTATGCAGAACCTATCCATCTCGCAATTCCACGGCGATGCCGAGGCGTCGTGTTTGCTTTTCTCCACGCTCAACAGCAGAATAAATCTAAACACCCTCCGGCGCTTCATAATGAGCAAAACCACGCCGGAGATGCTGCAAACCACAGCGATCTCCATGCACAACCAGCTGGACGCGCGCGTGGAGAGCATGCCATGCACTGGTGGCGTGCCCAACTTGGTAAAAGCACTCATCCAATCAGGTGCAACAGCGAGTACGCACTTTGACATTGTTAGCAAGCACTCGGCGCATGTTGTTCTGGTAGTACAGCACGGCACTCCTTTTGTTCCAATTGCGGACTACCAAGCGCATGTCCTGCGTCTCTTTCTTCCCGACAAGGTTGTGCCGACTGAGTGGCAAATGAGCACGTCTGCGGAACTGCACCTGCATACCAAGGGCGTGTCACTGGGTATGGCCATGACATTTTTCCAGATGCTCATGCAGGAGTACATTAGATCACAGCTCCCCACTTCGAGCACGGTGACGGTGTCGGTAGCCGAAATGCAGGAAATCCAGCAATTCACGACGACATTCCCTGGCACGTTATATGAGCCTGGCGAAAACAGGGTGCAGCTGTACGTTCGTGTGCTTCTGCACGGGCTGCGAGATTGTGCGGAAATACAGCCCATAATAACGCTGCAAGTCGTGCAGCAACAATTCTACGGTGTGGTCTTGCAGGCCACCATCGTTGACGATGCACAGTCGAGAGTGACATGCAACAACAGTGTGCAGCTCGAATATAACAGTCTGACATGCACCTCCATCGTAGTCGGGCCACTCGCCTCGCGTCTAGTGGGATTGCATGTTGCGGGAGGGGTTGTGGTGTCGAATCATGCGTCGTGTTCGCAGGGGGGGAGTTTGCAGTGCTCGGCGCATTTGTCGTCTTCAGACACCGATCTCTTCTATGCCATGCTGCGCATTCTGACAACGGATATGCACCAGTTGTTTTATTATTTCGAGCATGTCGTGAGGTTCTGTGGCCTGGACGCTGGGCTGCTGGGAGAATTGATCTCGGCGGAAGCTCTGGATTTCTTTGGTGAGTTTGCCACTTTCACCCCTTTGCCCTCCTTCTGTCAGAAACACCCCCACACACCTATATGCACATAGAGCACGAAAAATACGTTTATATACATGTACAGCAGTGCATCGTGAAAGAGTAGAGCACCGTAAAAGAGCAGAGCAGCGCGGGAGAGCAGAGCAGAGTTTCGTAAAAGAGAGTAGAGCCCTGTAAAAGAGAGTAGAGCCCCGTAAAAGTCAAGTGCAGTGCGGGAAGGCAGGATACCACGACGGAAGAAAGCACCGTGGAAGCGTTGAATTGCAGACCGATGTCCAGCAGGAGAACAGCAGGAGAACATGAACAAATGCCATATAATGCGCTGTATACCGGCACACTGTGCAACTTGTTCAGTCAAGTTAGGTGTAGGTGTGGTCAAAGCGTGAAACACAGTATCGTGCGCCTGGGTCTATATAAGTGCGAAGAGCCGAGTGGACACATAGCAACATAATGGACAATTCTGTCGTCGTGCCAGTACACACCGACCACGAGCACCCGACAGTCGATGCGGACACTGTCCCGCGCAAGCACGGCAGGAAAAAAGCCCTTGCGCACCGCACAAACAGGCCTGATGCGGGACAGGATCCCAAATTTGAAGCCATGTATCAACAGTTGGCAGTCATGCAGAAACAACTCAACACAATGAAAAGGTCCATTGCCGAAACCTCTCGCGCCGCCGGCAAAACTCCCAGCATTGTACTTGCACACCCCAACGCGCCAGCATTGCCATCTGTACCGTCTGAGTCGACGGATCGCCTTGTGTGAGGATCGTCTCTCTTAAAAAGGATTCTTTGCCGAAAATCAGTCACGGTGTGTCTTGCGTGTACATCACCCTCACTCTTGGGCAAATTCTGCCGTGCGCATCATGCCAACAGATACGTTTCCGCTTTGTTCCGAAGCAATCTTGGCCTGGGTCGACAAGTCGGTCTGGGTAGAAAATGTGCAGCCAACCTCCGGCGACAGTAGTGCCAATGAGTTTTGTGCCATTTGCCAGGATACGATTATTGCTGGCGAACACATTGCGCTGTTCTCGTGCAAGCACCTTTTTCACTACACATGTGCGCGAAGGTGGATGTGGACATGTATTGGCGGCATTAAACCAGTCAAGTGCCCGGTATGCAATTACGTGGTGCTACGGGCCACATTCCAGCAGTGGCACCGCAACCATTCGCGTGCGTCCATGCTGCCAGCCAGCACTGACCTGATTTATGCAGAGACGTCTCTGCGCCCAGTGTACGCCGCGGGCGAACGTAATTTTTCGCCGCGGCCTAGGGCATCGTGCATGCACTGGGTTCAAAGAGTTGTGTTGTCTTGGTGTGGATAGCCAGCGCAGTGATGCGCTGGGCCCTGGCGAATGCGTATGCAAGGAATCCGCGCAACAACTGAGAATCTACACCATCCTCCTGGTCTGCAGTGTATTGTGTTTAATAATAAACGAAATCTGGAAGGAAGCCGTTGCAAATGCTCCACGCGTCGGACCTCACTTCAGTGCATGCAGGGCTGCATGGACAGTCCAAGCACGTAGATGTCGAGAATGTCGAGCGAGCCCAGCAACAAAAGCGCAAGGATTTCCATATAGCAGCACATTGTCCAATACGTGTGGTGATTTCTAATGTCCTCAACAAACCAAATCATGCCGCCGAACCCACACATCAGCAGCACACTGGTGACACCAATCATTGGTTTGATCAAGTCAACAATCGAGTGCGAGCCTCCGTTACTCACAATACCGTGGTACAACAAGAGGCTCAAAAACGTCATGGCGGTGAAGAAATAATGCGCAGAGCCCTTGATCGTGTCATATCGCACAACGACAAGAGTGCTATATTGCACCGACAGCAGTAGGATCAGCACCATCTTGCGTGCATATTGCGATAATTTGTCATCGCGAAGCGTGCGGTTCACGCGAAACAAGAAGAGCAGGGACATGGGCCCGACGACATAGATGGTAATCACGGTGTTGTGCTCCGCAAACGTGTGCGAAATTGTCGTCGTGGATTTCGACGGATGCTTGCGGCTGTCGTACGGAAGCAGCGACTGTGTTTTTTTTGTAAATTATAAAGCAAAGCATTAGACCGCCGTGCCTTCTACGACGCTTTTACCTGCAACGGTTTCTGTTGCAGACTTTAATTGTGCAGTAATGTCGCATAGTAGGGCCACTCACATGCAAGAATGGCATCCATGTAATCCAAGAGGCCCACAGGGATGCGCCCAAGATGGCGGCATAGTACAGACAGTGTTTTTCCAACAGATTCGAGTCGATGCCCCTGGCTTCGTCGTTCTGGTTGTGCCGGTTGTATCGTTTGGTGGTCAGTGTCATTGGCAATGTGCAGCCACACACCACACTACAGTGTATGTACGTGGGTCCCCTGGTGCGCAACGTTATATACATGATGACAGCATGGAAAACACTCACACTGCCATGCCATGCCTTGAGTGACACGCGGTCAAACCGCCTAGGAAACAATGTACATCCAGCACCTTTGCGTACCGCATCACACTGACACCCTGTTGCACATTCATGTATGCAAATGCAGGCGTGCTGTACAGTATATTACGCAAATCTCACAGATTTGCACTTGCTTCCGCACGCCGTCGCATACTGTGTGTGTGTGTGTGTTGGCGCTCGACACCTGTTCATCCGTCGCACCACGGAACAGCCGCGCAAACAAAGCAAACACGGTATTGGTCGGTGCATGAGAACATTGGTGCTATTGCGCATGCGCTGGTTTTTGTGTATAATGCGGAGTATTTGCACGAGAGCGCCACGGTGCGGCTGCAGACAGACATGATCGCACTGGAGCCACAAGCTATATATGACAAGAATGCGGCAACACTGCAAGACACACCAGGGCGCGTGGTGCAAACATCAGGGCGAGGCGTGTGAGCGTGTGAGCGTGTGAGCATATGGGCAATGTCGTGTCACCGGCCAAAACCCCAAAGGTTACGAAGCTAAAGCATATTGTACACGTGCTCGTTGAACAGCAGCGCAAAATGAAGCGGTCCAAGGAGGACGCAATGCGGCGACAAAGACAGCTCCACCTCAAAATGAAAAACAGCATGTCACGAAGAATCGAAAAGCGGTGTGCGGACGTGGGAATAGACGATGACATACGCGAAATGGCAGAGGAGATCGCGCACCACCGCCACCGCATTCTCGATCTCAAAGTCTGTGTCGACACGCTTCGCAATCTACAGTACAAGGTACAGGGCATCCTCAATGCATACTACACGCACACCACCCTGCAGGTGGTCAACAATGCCATCAAGAAGACCAACATTACCGTGGAAAAAATCGACAAGGAACAGGGTGCGTGAACCCATGGCACACCTTCCCATGCATCCTGCCTGCGTATGAACACATTCTGATGTGTCATATACCAAGGGGTGTGTGTGTGTGTGTGTGTGCTGGTGTGCTGTCGGATTGCCGACTTGTTTCGGCACTGCACGCTAAATATATATTGCATATACACACGCGTGCAGGTGTGCAAGATTTGATAGGCGAGCTCGTCAAGACGAAAGAAATGAATATGAATGTGAGTTTCACATGCACGCCGGGGCTGTGCCGGGCGCATGGAGGCTGCGTGCGATATGCGACACTGAATCAGCAGACACATGGTAAGCTGTCAGGAGGAACTGACCATATGTGTGTTGTATTGTACAGACAAGGACAGCCATGCACCACCTGAATAGTGCCGCAAACACCGACGATTCCTCCGGAATAGATCGTGCGGCAAACAACAGTGATCTCGAAGTCAATATGATCATCAAAGAGTTTGAAAATGAAATTTTATTACAGGTATGCGGCGTTGCTGTGCATGTGCTGGCGCTTGCAGAAGGATGTGGTGTGTTCTTGTGCAGTCGATTGCAGTGGAGCTGTGTGTCAGCGTAGGTGTGTGATGCTGCAAAACACGGCAGTGCATGGTGTAGATGGCTGCAAATGCACATTGTGTCACAGGGAGTATGCTTTGGCGCCAATGATTCCGACTGATGTGACATACTGTCGTGCGTGTGTCGTGTGTGCGCAGCAAGAAACAGACACGTCGCATCACAAGCAGAAGCAGATACAGCGTTTGCAGCAGTTGGAAAAGTATCTGGCGCGCTCGGTGCCACTCGACTCTCCCGGTCTGCAGTGTGTTGAAAACACCCGCCCTCTCACGTGAACACGGCAATGCGGGTTTGCGGACGCGCGCACGCAACAACAAACAGCGAAATACTACACTGCAAGACAGCCGCAGCGTCCGATACGGCGTCAGGTCCAGCTTGACGGAAAGTGGGTGGAGGGCCATGGTGCAACCGCGTCTTTTGGCACCCCTGGTGGACTGTGCTTATATAGTGTGCCATGCCCCTGACGTGGTTTCAGGAGCGAACCACTCGCTGCGATCGGGGGTTTTTTGGCCGAAAGCGGGCACAAACGTCCTGTTATCCCGGCATGCTTGGTGCGCCGCGGAGGTACGCGTAGTCGGATATTCCCACGCGAACAAATGATATATCAAAGCACCGCGACAAACGACGTTGGTGTGGTGTCTGTCGTATGTATTTGTTTTATTTCTTCTGCTACATCGTTGCCGCCATGGGCTTGCTGTGTTACTCCAGTCTACCTGGCGACGACGAAGAGGAGCATGGGGGAATGGACTTTGAAAACACCCTCGGCTCTCACGGCATCCACTGAGAAACGCACTGTTCGCTTCTTATGCAGACGACACCAGCAGCATGTCTTGTTGTTTTTTACACAGCGCCGCACATGCTCCCAGCGCTGCCTTTTCGACGTTTCGCAGCTTGTATTGTGTGGAATAATTCGGCACCGTCAGCAGTTCGGCAAGCAGATACATGCTGGAGACGGCGGTTTTGTAGTGCACCGTGCCCTTGAGTGACTCGTCGAACGCAAACAAGGTCTGCGGGACCATGCACGAGCATATCTGGGTGCACGCGGACAGCGCCATAAAGTACGCCATGCGAATTAAACAATCGTGCCGAAAGTTCGTCGTGCGCTGGCCTGCATACGTAATTGCAGAGATTTCCGACAGTAGCATGCTCGTGTCAAAAGCTGTGAGGCACGCGTCCTTGTCCGTCTGCATGCGGCAGCGTTTTGTCATGTTGTCCAGCTGCGAATATTTTTGCCGCTTCATTCTGACAACTGCGCACAGGAGGAGCAGCAGGAGCAGGAGCAGGAGGAGGAGGAGGAGGAGTATGT